>OGEN01000006.1_pt1 | contig 349699 bp, 252 predicted proteins | sample 1570671 | NCBI WGS metagenome assembly OGEN01 (sample SAMEA2582128, study PRJEB24529) | metagenome | biome: Human gut stool | place: China | collected 2011 | reverse complement strand
AACCGATTAACACGAAATCATCATAATTCTTAATACCCGTTACCTTGATATCGGCTATCTTGTATTTCTTTGGACTATTATAAGAAATGTCCGGTACAGTTTCTTTTGTTAGATTATTTTGCGCAAATACAGTTACATTGAAAAAAAGTATCAGCGAGAATGTAATAGAATAAATTATCCTCATGTCAAATCATCATTTTAGTTGCATTTATTTTGTTTTCTCATTAAGATATACAGTTTGGTAGGTGAATACTCAGTGAGAATAGATGATTATTTTGAGGAGAATATGTTTTGGATTGTTTTACTTCTTTGAAAAGGTTGGTTAATTCATACTATTTAAGCAGAAAATCATTTGCAGGTAGGTATAATTAAAATATTGCTAGGTTGTTGGTTAATTGTTTTAAATGAATAAAGAATAATCGTTCGACAATTATTCTTTATTCATTTAAAACGTGATGTTTATACTTTCCCCTTCACGAACTTGTGGCCTATCCAGTAGGTCGCATGTTCGGCGGTGAACTTCAGGATGCAATATTCCGGGTCTTCCACACCTTTGGGGAAATGCTCATAAAACCAGTCTACCCATAATGCTTTCTTTTCCGTAGCGTCTTCGACTACTTCGATGGTGCCTGTCAGCGTCACACTGTCGCCTTCCTTGAAGAAAGCGACGCCTGCTTTCGGGTTTTCGATAAAATTCTTTGTCTTTTCAGAACTCGTTCCCGTTGAGAACCAGATCGTATCGATCCCGTCTGTCTTGATCTTCGAAATGACTATGGGACGGGGATAACCCTGTTCGTCGATGGAGGCTAATGTTGCTACCTCACAATTATTCAGCAATTCGATTGCCTCTTGTTTGATCTTTTCCATAAAACTATTTTTTTGTTTCGGAGGCAAACATAAGGGAAACTTCGCGGTTGCTGTTGTAAAAAATCGACTTTCTTCTATTATATATAGGTAAGCGGATCGTCTTCCGGTATCGGTAAAGAGATGAATGCGGATGGATTGCTTCCAGATAATCTTCTGAACTCTTTGATAAAATGAGATTGGTCGTAGTAGCCACAGTCAATGGCTAACTGCTGCATGTCTGTATCTTTTATGCCCCTTAAAACTCGGGTTGCGTTCCTGAATTTGGTGATCCTGCTGAATTCTTTCGGCGTATAACCGGTGACGTGTTTGAATTTGCGCTCGAAATGACGTTGGCCGAGATATAATTTATCGGTCAGTTGACGGATGGGGAGCATCCCGTTCGACCGGATGATCAGATCGGTTGCCTGTAACATCTGCCGGTCTATGGGAATGATAGCGGACAAGTGGGAAAGGAGGAACCTTTCTATGATTTGTATGCGTTCCTGCAAAGATTCTCTTTCGCATAACATTTCTGCAAAACTATTGTCGAAGAGCATATCCAATTCGGAAGCATCGATTCGCATGTCGGTAAATTCTCCCAAAGGAACCTTTGTGAATGCCGCCAGTCCGCAAGGAGAGAAGCGTACACCCATCATATGAAGGTTGGTCGAACGTGTGACCAGTTCGGAATAAACCCGCATGGGACCGACGAAATAAAAACGGTAAGGCTGCATCAGCATTTCACCGTTCAGAGGTTGCGACGGTTCCTGGATGGAAAAGATGAAATCCGCACATCCGTCAGGCAATATCTTATAACGCATGTCGTATTCAGTCTCGCCTTTCACCTCCCAATATTTGTCGATATAGGGAGCCAGTGACGGGCATGGAGGATATTCCTGGTACATAATGGCGTATTACACAGTTTGATTGGATTCGTAGAGGTTCACTCTTTTTTCCAGCGTTTCAGTTGAGGAAAATAATACTGCATGCCGGCAAGCGCTTCTTCTTTTGTGTAGCTTTCGCCGTTGTCGTGTTTGAAAGAATCTGAATACTGAAGACAGATTCGGATCATTTCATCCATCGTTACATCCTGTACAAATTTCCCGTCTTTAAAACAGAACGCGCAATACTCTTTGTTTTTACTCCCGTCCTGGTTTGTTCCATAATCCGTATCGGATATCAGCGGCATCCCGCAACTTTGACAATAAATAGGTTCCATACTCTTAAATTTATTTATAAGCCTCTTATTTTAGAACAAATATAGAATTATTTTTCAGATTAAAAACAATACCTTTGAAGACTTAAATTTTAATAGACCATGGTAAATAGACGAAATTTTCTAAAAAGTGCCTCTGTCCTGACTTTGGGGGGGCTGGTAGCCGGAAAGGCAGAATCATTACATGCAGCCACTCCCGTCGTATCGGAAACGACTGCTGCCAAAAGTATCGGTTTACAGATTTATTCTTTGGGAGGTGAACTGATGAAGGACGTTCCCGGTGGAATGAAAAACCTTAAAAAGATGGGTTATTCCACTCTTGAACTGGCGGGTTACAATAACGGCAAGATCAATGGTGTCGATATGATGGAATTCAAGAAGATGGCAGAAGATGCCGGATTGAAGATCACCAGTTCTCACGTGAATCCTCCGACAGGCGAGTACACGCCGGATACCCGCAATATGATTATGGAATATTGGAAAAAGACGGCAGACGATCATGCCAAGTTAGGTGTGAAATATCTGGTTCAGCCCGGACAACCCCGTACCCGCAGTGTGGAAGAGGTAGGCTATGTTTGCGATGTTTTCAACGAAGCCGGAAAAATTGTAAAAGCGGCAGGTATTCCTTTTGGCTACCATAACCATGACTTTGAGTTTGCCAAAGTACTTCCCGGAGGTAAAGAAGCTATATTCGGCCGCCATAACAAAGGCGAAAAAATCTATGATCTTTTCCTGAAAGATACGGATCCTGATCTGGTATTCTTTGAAATGGATGTATATTGGACGGTGATCGGGCAGAATGATCCGGTGGAATACATGAAGAAATATCCGAATCGTATTAAACTGTTGCATATCAAAGATCGTGCAATCCTTGGACAATCTGGCTTTATGAACTTTGAGATGATCTTCAAACAGGCCTATCAGATCGGTGTAAAGGAATATTATGTAGAACTGGAAGGTATGCCGGATGGCCGTACCCAGTTTGACGGGATAAAAGGTTGTGCCGATTATCTTTTGAAAGCCAAGTTTGTAAAATAAGTAAAGTATAATATATAAAGGTACGTGTGAAAGCCGGTCTAGGAATAGACCGGCTTTTTTAGTGTGGTGTGGAAAAAATCCACACTTCCACATCGATTCCACACCACAGTTGTGAGATGTACGGAAATACAAGATGTGATATAAAATGTTTTTATCTGTTGATAGTTAGTATATTAGATAGGTATATCCCGACTTTATATTCTTTTGGCACGTCATTTGCATAAATAAAGGTGTTGGGGAATAAGTGAGTTCCCCTCTATGAATATGATGATGAAGTTTAGAATTTAGAATAAGTGTAAGTATCTATCTCCCGATATTGTTTTCTAATATGTATTAGATTAGCAAAAACTTATCGATTGATAAAGGCCGTTCCGCCTGAGAAGGTAGAACGGCTTCATTTTTTTATAACTGTAGGGAGTTGGACAGCTTTTCCAACCAGTCGGGAAGGGTATCCAGATGATGGATACGATCGTCGATATAGGCAGGGGCAAATAAATTGATCTGCAGATCCTTGCATTTTTCCTGTAAACTGTCTTCCACCGGGTAATAACTGGCTAATACGGCCAGCGAGATATCTCCGCCATAGGTTTCACGTACCGCATCTACCTTATATATATCGTTCTGTGTTACATTTCCTGATTTACATTCGATGAATATTAGTTTCTGTTGGTTGTTCAACAAGACATCCACTTCGTTTTTTGTCCTGGAACTGTTGTTTTCTGTCCTGAATAGAACGCTCTGCCATACCTCGGGACGGTTGGGATGTCTCTGGCTCCATGTCCTGACTTTATGGGCAACGAGTGTTTCCCACCAGCGTCCTTTGAAAAATAACATACCTGCGTTGGGGGTCGTTAACCTGAGCAATACATGGTTTTGCTGTGCAATGAGGAAAGTATCCTGTCTTTGCTTGAAGCGCAACCCGCTCTTGAAAACCCGTGATGACGGTAAGCGGGATAGTTCCTTATTGCAGAATATATTGAAGAACTTCTGGATCATGGTATGTTCTTTCGGGTATTGTTCGATAAACTGCTTGATGGAGACGGAAGCCTGTATGTCGGCATCGCTCAATTGTTTGGCGTCCTGGTATTCCGTCAGGATATTTCCGCTCAGGCCCAATATCTCTTTATTATCCAACTGGCTTTGCATTGGATGCTTTTCAAAGTTTTCCAACCGGATCAGGTCGCCCAGTTGAGTCAGGTAGAAGGCCGGGGCGTTATATTCTTTGGCTATTGTAAAAGCGGCGAATGCCATCAGCTTGGTTCCTTCCGAAAGATTATAGGCAAACTCGTCGGTAGGGTAGGCCTGGTGTATCTTGCGGCATACGTTGCGAACGTTTTCTCCGTCGTACGGTTCGGTCCGGTATAAGGTCCGGCGGATGCTGGCGGGGAGTAGCGGAAATAAAGGGGTAGCTACATCTTTTGTCTCGTTCGTACAAAGAAGATGCACATGGTCGGGGGCAAACTCTTTGATGCCGTGATAAACAGAGGTGATATCTTTGCCAAGTAATATGATCTGATGTTTCATGTTTTATATCATATATTAATTAAGGTTCTAAATGTAGTATTAATTTCGATATAATTCATATCTTCGCTCCCTAATCAATCGCTGTATATATAGCAAATGGAAATTTTTATTATTGTCGGCCTTATTTTGTTGAATGGTATTTTGTCGATGTCTGAGATCGCTTTAGTGTCTGCCCGTAAGGCCCGGTTGGAACTAGAGGCAAAAAGAGGTAATAAATCTGCGCAAACAGCCCTGAAGTTGGCTGGTGAGCCCGATCGTTTCTTATCTACTATCCAGATCGGTATCACGCTGATCGGAATCCTGACCGGTTTGTATTCAGGAGAGGCTTTCGCCTATAATCTGTCAGAAGTGGTACGTCATGTTCCCGTACTTGAGCCTTATGCACTAGGATTGTCAAAGACTGTAATCGTTATAATCGTTACTTATCTTACTTTGATCATGGGTGAGCTTGTGCCGAAACGTATCGGCATGGGATATGCCGAACGGGTTTCGATGCTGGTTGCCAGACCCATGTTTCTGCTATCAAAGCTGGCTTTACCCTTTGTATGGTTATTGTCTAAAAGTACTTCCTTTGTTATTAAAATTACCGGAATTAAAGCAAATGAAGAAAATAAAGTAACGGAAGAAGAGATCAAGGCGATCGTGAAAGAAGGCTTTGACGGAGGTGAAGTGCAGGAAGTGGAACAAGACATTGTGGAACGTGTGTTCAACCTGGGAGACCGTAATGTCGGTTCGATTATGACACACCGGAGTGACTTGGTTTGGCTGGATGTAACGGATAGTATTGAAAAGATCCGTGAAAAGGTACAGGAAAACCTGTTTAATATATATCCGGTAGCTTCCGAAAAATTCGATAATATCAAAGGTGTCGTTTACCTGAAAGATCTGTTCGGACGGATCGATGAACCTGATTTCTCGCTGGAACAGGTAATACGTCCGGCTCAGTATCTGCCGGAAAACCAAAGTGTTTATAATGCGTTGGAGCAGTTCAAACAGGCACGTGTTAAATATGGTATCGTGACGGATGAGTTCGGTGGTATCCAGGGTATCGTTACTTTGAAAGATATCATGGAAGGTTTGATCGGCCAGGTTCCGGAATTGGGAGAAGAGGCTGAGATCACTCAGCGTGCCGATGGTTCCTGGTTGGTGGACGGACAGTATAACTTCTATGATTTTCTGGAGTATTTCGATATGGAGGATCTCTATGCCGAACACGATTATAATACGTTGAGCGGCTTGATCCTGGAAATATTGGAACGTGTCCCGAAGACCGGTGAGACACTGAATTGGTTAACTTTCGAATTTGAGATCGTGGATATGGATGGGGCACGTATCGACAAGGTGTTGGTGAAGAAGATAGATTGATATTCTTTGTACGAAGATTAAATAGTGGAAGGATTTACCTGAAACTGTAAGCCATAATTCAATAGAGGAATGTATCGTATCCTCTTTCTTGATAGTGAATAGTGACATTCACTGAGTAGATTTGAAAACAAAAGTCCCTTATTTTGTAATCAAAATAAGGGACTTTTGTTTTCAAAGCATATATGTTTCGTCATTAAAACATATATGCTTTGAAAAGCCTTCTGTATAGTTTCTCTCTTCTTACAGTTCTTTGATCTTATGAAGCACCTCCATTTTTCCGAAGAGGATCAACTTGTCGTTGGATTCCAGCACCAGATCATCGGTTAGAGGGTCGACCACATAATATTCTGTTTGTTTCAATCCAATCAGGTTTCGTATTTCTTTGGCTCGTTCTACTCCGACCAGGCGGATACCGAAGTTCGTTTGGAAGTCGATCGTCCTTAAAGTCTGTCCGACCAAAGCACCCGGTGTCTTTATTTTGTACAGATGATGCGTCTCCGTCACCTGATACCAACGCTGGAACAGATCGCCCAGCAAGCTCTGGGAAGCATATGTGGCGGCATAATCCTGTTCCGGGCGAATGATCTCCGACACACCGATAGAACGGATCACCGTTTCATGGATGGGAGAGATGGAACGAACGATCAGCCTGCCGGCATCCAGGCTCTTTAATAAGGCGACTGTTTGTACCGAAGTACCGAAATTTTTCCCATAGGTCACAAAAATAGCATCCATCTCGCTTAGCGGAAGCGTGTTCAGCGCATCCCTGTCGGTCGTGTCGAGGCTGACAGAACCGGAAATGGTCTGCTTGACAGCCTCTACTTTATGCAGATTCAAATCGACACCGATCACTTCGTCGCCGATGCGGGTTAAATTTTCCGCGATGGCACGTCCCAGATTACCTAATCCTATAACCAGAAATTTCATAAGGCATTCTTATTACATTAATATATTTTCCTGAGGGTATGTATAATCCCTCTTTTTGTACTCTTTTATAAAGCTGACCATAAAAGTCAGTACCCCGATACGTCCGATCAACATCGTGCAGATGATGATCAGCTTTCCCGCCATGGAAAGCAGCGGGCTAAAATTCAGGCTCGACCCTACCGTACTCAAGGCAGAAACAACTTCGAAGGTAAGCGTAAAGATCGGCGTCCCTTCTTCTGTGTAAGACAGCATCCAGACTGCAACCGAGGCAAAAATGAAATAAAGGACAATGGTCGCAAACGCCCGGCGGATTGTTGCGGGAGATATTTCCCGTTTACGTACTTCCACCTTTTCTTTTTCACGGGCAACGTTCAATGCCGTGACGATCGCCACGAAAACCGTCGTTACCTTCAACCCACCCCCGGTAGACATCGGTGCAGCACCGATAACCATCAGAATAAGCGTAAGCATCAAGGTTACCGGACGAAGTGTTCCCATATCGGCTACCGTAAATCCGGCTGTTCGCGGGGTGACTGCTCCCAGTAAAGAATCCGCCAGTTTCCCTTTGAGCGGAAGCCCTGCCAGCGTATTGTCCGTTTCAAAAATAAAATAGAGGATCATTCCGCCGATGATCAACGCCAGTGTACTTATCACTACGATATAAGTATGGATATTGATAATGCGGGGAGTATGGATATACCGTTTTTGCAGCCTGGTAGCGACCATGAACGTATTTACGATAAAATGCCTTAACAGTTTCAGATAGTTGAATACGATCGGGAAACCCAGTCCGCCGAAGATGATCAGCAGGGAAATCCAGACATGCAGATTGTAATTATGTACAACTAACGGATCGCACATATTACCGCTTAACGTAGAGATCCCGGCATTACAAAAAGCCGATATTGCATGAAAAATGGCAAAGAATATATCATCCTGTACCGTGGCACCCGGTAACGTACCTCTTATATCCATATAAATGAAATAAGCCCCGATCCCTTCGATGAAGAAAGTAACAAACAGGATATTCAGGATCACCCGGAACAGTCCTCCGGTACGCTCTTCATTCAACATATCTTTCAGCATCAGTTTGCTGGTAAAAGAAGAATGCCCCATAAAAGACAGCGCAAAGAAACTGGTGAAAGTCATCACGCCGATCCCTCCGATCTGTATCAGGATCATAATGATTACATGCCCGATATGAGTGAAAGTGGTTGCTACATCCACCGTCGTAAGTCCTGTTACGCAAACCGAAGTTGTAGCTGTAAACAGGGCATCCACAAAATGGATCGGCCGGGTAGTGGCATTCGGCAACATCAATAATCCTGCGCCGATCAGGATTACGAAAATAAAACTGAGCAGGAACAGTAGCGACGGTTTGATACGGGTCTGCATTAGTGTAAATGTCTGTCTCGATAGATGGATAACACTCAGCAGCAACATCAAAGTATATACGAACAACGGTTTCGAAAGGAAGTCGAGATAAGGCAATGACCGCTCGATGACGTCCCTGAAAAAGACCTTTGCCGATAGAACGGCAAACAGGAGAAAATAGATCCCGATATCCAGATACAGCAGCTTCTCCTGTATAATCTCATTGAACCGGACTATATACCGCAGTGTGATCCCGATAAAGAACCCCAGTAAAATATAGATACGGCTCAGGTATAAATGATGTATAGTTTCGTTGGTCTGCTGAAACCCGAACTGATAAACCAGAACAAACAGGGAGGCGATGGATGCCAGGAGTATGATACCTTCTGCCGCTATATTCAGCAGCCCTTTTGCGTTGGCCCAATACATCCGGCATGTGAACTGTATATGTTTTATGTCCATGATCAAGTAAAATCTGTAGCAAATGTATTAATAAAAGTATTCCGGGGTGGGAATAGTTTAGAAAGTTTTGATAAAGCATGTTAAAAAGAAAAATATCAACGTTTTACCATAATATTGTTTTGTTTACATTATGGGGGATAAATGTTATTGTATGAGGTAAGATAGTAAAATGGCAGATAAATAAGCTGTTATAAATATTGAAAAAATAGTTTTGTGTATTTTGTATATTGGATAAATGATTATATTTGCAACTGATTAACGTAATATCATGGAAACACATATGGAAAACAAGAAAATGCTTTATTCGCACGTATCTGTCGATTGCGTGCTATTGGGAGTTAATGAAGACAAACTTTGCGTACTGCTGGTGGAACGGAAGATAGATAATAGTGATGAGAAACATTACAAATTACCCGGTAGTCTTATTTACGAGAATGAAGATCTGGATACGGCTGCTTACCGGGTATTTAATGAAGCCACCGGTTTGAAACGCGTTCCTTTGAAACAGTTCCGTAGCTTCGGGTCTCCGTCACGTACCAAAAATGCAGACGATATGCAGTGGCTGGAAAATGCCATGAAGCTGAAGATCGAACGGATCGTTACTGTAGCTTACCTGGCGTTAAGCAAGATCGGACGGAAATCGAATCCGACCAATAAATATAACTCGCTTGCCTGGTTCCCTGTCGATTCCCTTCCGGCTTTGCCTTTCGACCACAGGGAGATCATCGAAGCTGCCGTGGAAGAAATACGGGAATGGGTGGAGAAAGAACCGTCTATCATTTTCGATTACTTGCCGTTGAAGTTTACGGCTTACCAGTTGAGGCGTACTTATGAGATCATATATAATAAGGAAATGGACGTTCGTAACTTCCATAAGAAAATGAGTTCGCTGGAATATATAGTGCCGACCGACGAGGTTGAAACAGGAGTTGCCCATCGTGCCGCCCGCTATTATCGTTTCGATAAAGTGAAATATAATAAGATGCATTCAAAATTTAATAAGAATTAATCACGTAAGAATATGTATTTATTAGGTTGTGACATAGGTAGTTCTTCTGTCAAGGCATCCATAGTAGATGCCAATTCGGGACTGACGGTCGGTGCCGATTTCTATCCGAAGGAAGAAGCTCCTATTAAGGCTGTGAAACCCGGTTGGGCAGAACAGGAACCGGATGACTGGTGGAAATATCTGAAAGAGGCTATAAAAGGAGCCATTGCTAAAGCCGGTATCCAGGGAACGGATATCAAAGCGATCGGTATCTCTTATCAGATGCACGGACTTGTACTGGTAGATAAGAAGATGGAAGTATTGCGTCCGTCCATTATATGGTGCGACAGTCGTGCTGTTCCTTATGGCGACCGGGCATTCAAGAATATAGGGGAGAAGAAGTGTTTGTCCCATCTGCTGAACTCTCCGGGAAACTTTACCGCAGCCAAACTGGCCTGGGTAAAAGAATTTGAACCCGAACTGTTCCGTTCCGTCCATAAGTTTATGTTGCCGGGTGACTTTATCGCCATGCGTATGACGGGAGATATCGTTACTACGGTTTCCGGTTTGTCGGAAGGCATCTTCTGGGACTTCAAGAACGAGACGGTATCTGAGGACTTGATGAACTTTTTCGGATTCAGCAACGATCTGATACCGGCGATCCGGCCGACATTCGGCTTACAGGGCGAACTGCTGGGCTCTGTTGCAACGGAACTGGGCTTGAAGAAAGGTACTCCTGTTACCTACCGTGCGGGTGACCAACCCAATAATGCCTTATCGCTTAACGTACTGAATCCGGGAGAGATCGCAGCAACAGGAGGAACCTCCGGGGTGGTGTATGGCGTGAATGGAAAAGTAAACTTCGACACATTATCGAGAGTGAATACTTTTGCTCATGTGAACCATTCATCCGAACAGACCCGTTTAGGCGTATTACTGTGTATCAACGGCGTCGGCATCCTGAACTCATGGGTGAAGAAAAACGTAGCGCCGGAAGGCATCAGCTATCCTGAACTGAATGATCTGGCTGCCGATATCCCTGTCGGCTCGGAAGGATTGTCTATCCTGCCGTTTGGTAACGGTGCCGAACGCATGCTACAGAATAAACAGATCGACTGCTCTATACATGGACTGAATTTTAATATTCATAGTAAAGCGCATATCGCTCGTGCCGCCCAGGAAGGAATCGTGTTCTCTTTCAAATACGGTATGGATATTATGAACGAAATGGGCATCGACATCGATGTGATCCGTGCCGGTAATGCCAATATGTTCCTGAGTCCGGTCTTCCGTGATACCTTGTCGGGTGTGACAGGAACGGTAATCGAGCTGTTCGATACGAACGGAGCTGTCGGTGCTGCTAAGGGAGCCGGTATCGGTGCCGGAATCTATCAGTCGGCGGAAGAAGCATTCGCCTCTCTGAAGAAGATCGATGTGATCGAGCCTGACGGATTGAAAGCGGACAAATACTGCGCTGCATACAGTATCTGGAAAGAACGATTAGAACAGTTGACAGATGACAAGTGACAGATGACAGATAGGCTTCGCGTTCGGTGAACTAATCGGCTAAAAGCCGAAATAACTGTCAACTGTCACTTGTCAACTATCAACTGATAAAGTATAAATCATTAAAACAATTAATTTCATGGACTTTTATAAAGGTGAAAAAGAATTCTTTCCCGGAATAGGAAAGATTCAGTTTGAAGGAAGCGATTCTAAGAATCCGATGGCATTTCATTATTATGATGAAAATAAGGTGGTAATGGGTAAGACATTGAAAGACCATCTCCGTTTTGCTATGGCTTATTGGCATACACTTTGTGCCGAAGGTGGTGACCAGTTTGGCGGCGGAACAAAAACATTCCCCTGGAACACGGAGGCTGACCGTATCAGCCGTGCAAAATATAAAATGGATGCCGCTTTCGAATTTATGACCAAATGTAGCATTCCTTACTATTGCTTCCACGATGTGGATGTTGTAGACGAGGCTCCTACAATGGTTGAGTTTGAAAAAGACCTGCAGACAATGGTTGAACATGCCAAAGGTTTGCAGCAGGCAACAGGCAAGAAACTGTTATGGTCGACAGCCAACGTATTCGGTAACAAACGTTATATGAACGGTGCAGCTACCAATCCGTATTTTCCGGCTGTCGCTTGTGCCGGAACGCAGATCAAGAACGCTATCGACGCTTGTATCGCTCTGGGCGGTGAGAATTATGTATTCTGGGGTGGTCGCGAAGGTTATATGAGCCTACTGAACACCGATATGAAACGTGAAAAAGATCATCTGGCCATGATGCTTACCATGGCACGTGACTATGGTCGTAAGAATGGTTTCAAAGGAACTTTCCTGATCGAACCGAAACCGATGGAACCGACCAAGCACCAGTATGATGTGGATTCTGAAACGGTGATCGGCTTCCTGCGTCATTATGGTCTGGATAAAGACTTCGCCCTGAACATCGAAGTGAACCATGCTACATTGGCGGGACATACATTCGAACATGAACTGCAGGCTGCTGTCGACGCTGGTATGTTATGCAGTATCGATGCTAACCGTGGTGATTATCAGAACGGTTGGGATACCGACCAGTTCCCGATGGATATCTACGAGCTGACCCAGGCATGGCTGGTTATCCTTCAGGGTGGCGGTCTGACTACCGGAGGAACGAACTTCGACGCGAAGACCCGTCGTAACTCGACCGATCTGGACGATATCTTCCTGGCTCATATCGGTGGTATGGATGCTTTTGCCCGTGCTTTGATAACGGCTGCTGCCATCCTTGAAAACTCCGATTACAAGAAAATGCGTACTGAGCGTTATGCCAGCTTCGACAACGGCGAAGGTAAAGCATTCGAAGACGGCAAGCTGACTTTGGAAGACTTGCGTACGATCGCTCTTCGTGACGGCGAACCGAAGCAGATCAGTGGCAAGCAGGAATTATATGAAATGATTCTCAATTTATATATATAAAATTAGTTACAAAGAGTAACTTTCTCTTCTCTTGGAGAAAGGCAGGAGGCGTGTGATAATTACGTGTTTCCAAATGATAGCACACCTCCGTACCTTTCTCCGGAGTGGAGAAGTTACTTTTTGTTTCTTAGTCTGATAGATATGAAAAACAACAATAGTTATATTTTTGGCCTTACCCTCGTTGCTACCCTTGGAGGGTTACTATTCGGATATGATACGGCTGTTATCTCCGGAACAGTAGAATCACTACGGAAATTTTTTATCGAACCTTACGGATTACCTCTCGATCAGGCTAATTCGCTGGAAGGATTTGTGGTCAGCAGTGCGCTGATCGGTTGCATCCTCGGAGCTTCTTTTGCCGGATGGGTGAGCCAGCGGTATGGTCGTAAGCCGACGTTGGTCGTTGCGGCTATCCTTTTCCTGCTCTCCGCGATCGGTTCCGCATGGCCGGAATTCGGCTTGGGACTACCCGGAAGCGGAGATCATACTTATATGTATTTGTTCGTTGCCTATAGAATAGTAGGAGGAATAGGGGTCGGACTGGCTTCTATGGTTTCTCCTATGTATATTGCTGAAGTGGCGCCTGCCGACCGCCGTGGTAATCTGGTTTCCTGGAACCAGTTTGCTATCATCTTCGGTATGCTGGTGGTTTATTTCGTGAACTATACCATTGCTTTACAAGGAGATGCGGCGTGGCTGCATGCCACCGGCTGGCGTTGGATGTTTGCCTCTGAGACCATCCCGGCAGTCTTATTCCTTGTTTTCCTGATGTTCGTACCGGAAACTCCCCGTTATCTGGTCATGCGTGGTAAAACAGAGAAAGCCTTCTCTATTCTCAGTCGTTTGATGGATAAGGAAGAAGCATCGAAAGAATTGGTAGATATTAAAGAAAGTTTCAAGGAAAAAGCACCATCTATGCGTCCTTACTTCCAGTTTATGGGGACCTGGTTGGTTCTGTTCCTGATTTCATACGGAGGATTGGAACTGGCTGGCAGTACGAGTGCGTTGGAGATCGCTTTGATCGGCAGCTTCTTTGTCTCTTTGATACTCCCGATCCGTTCGTTTGGCGTTCTGATCATTCTGGTGGGTGTGTTGTTGTCAGCATTCCAGCAGTTTGTCGGTATTAACGTAGTATTATATTATGCACCGGAGATTTTCAAGACGATGGGGGCCGCTACCGATGCCGCTTTGTTGCAGCAGATCGTGGTAGGTGCCGTGAACCTGTCGTTTACCGTACTGGCTATCTTTACGGTCGATAAGTTTGGCCGCCGTCCGTTGATGATCATCGGAGCTTTGGTTATGGCTGTTTCGATGACTATACTGGGTACGACTTTCTATACCCATTCCGTCGGCGTCGGTTCGCTGGTTTGCATGTTGGTTTATACGGCTGGTTTTGCCATGTCATGGGGACCGGTTTGCTGGGTATTGCTGGCTGAAATATTCCCGAACTCTATCCGTTCTACGGTGATGAGTATTGCCGTTGCGGCACAGTGGATTGCCAACTTCCTGGTATCATGGACTTTCCCGATGCTCGATAAGAATCAGTACCTGACTGAAACATTTAATCATGGTATGGCCTACTGGATATACGGTCTGATGGGTATCCTGGCTGCCGCCTTTATCTGGAAATTCGTCCCCGAAACCAAAGGAAAGACGTTGGAACAGATGGAACAATACTGGAAAAGATAATTCCCATATACTAGATTGGTTAGGAAGTAACCGGAAGTTCAAGGCAAATACAGCCTGAATTTTTGGTTACTTTTCTTTTTGGAGGAAAGTAACATTTCGTACATTTGCCGACAGTAAACGATATTGAATATGCCTATTATAAAACGGATTCTGATCGGATGCAGGAATATCTTTCTGTTTCTTTTTATATCCAGCATCCTGGCGGTGGTGGCGTATAAGTTCATCCCTGTTTATTATACGCCGTTGATGCTGACGCGGTTGTATGATCAGTACAAGGGGGGGAAACCCTTCAAGCTGGAACATAAATGGGTTCCGTTGTCGCAGATAGCACAACCGTTGGTACAGGCGGTTGTCGCTTCGGAGGATAATTTGTTTCTCGATCATAACGGTTTTGATATTGAACAGATACAGAAAGCACGCGATGAAGCGGAAAAGGGAAAGCGCGTACGCGGCGCCAGCACCATCTCCCAGCAGACAGCCAAGAATGTATTCCTTCTTCCTACCAAAAGCTATATAAGGAAAGGGATCGAAGCCTACTTCACCCTCTTGATCGAGTGGATATGGGGGAAAGAAAGGATCATGGAGGTCTATCTGAACTCCATCGAGATGGGCGACGGTATTTATGGAGCAGAAGCGGTAGCCAAGGCCCATTTTAAGAAGCAGGCTTCCCGGTTAAATCGCGAGGAGGCTGCGTTGATCGCTGCATCTTTGCCGAATCCCAGGAAATTTAATTCCGGTAAACCTTCTCCCTATATGTTGAAACGACAGGGACAAATCCTTTCCCTGATGGGTAAGTTGTTGAAGATACAGATGGGTTACGGAGCCGGTGAGATCGATAATACGAACGGAAAAATAAAAAAAAGAAAGAAATGGAGAGCTTCACTTTTCACGACCTCGGACGCATTGATTATGCAGATGCGCTAAAGGTTCAGACAGATGCTTTTGAAACCTTGCTTCAGGCAAAGAAGGAGGGAGGCAGCGAAGAAAATAAGTTGTTCTTCTGCGAACATCAACCCGTGCTGACGATCGGAAAGAGTGGGAAAGATGCCAATCTCCTGATACCGGAACAACTGTTGCAGCAGCGTGGCGTCTCTTTCTACCATATCAACCGGGGAGGGGATATTACTTATCACGGCCCCGGGCAGATAACCGGTTACCCGGTCTTCGACCTGGAATATTGGCAGTTGGGACTCAAACTGTATATCCATCGGCTGGAAGAGGTCATTATTCGTTTCCTCGCCCTTTACGGGATACGCGGAGAACGTCTCGACGGTGCTACCGGCGTATGGATCGATCCGGATGTAAAAGGACGTGCCCGCAAGATCTGTGCGATCGGAGTAAAGAGCAGCCGGTTCGTTGCTATGCATGGTTTTGCTCTGAATATCAATACCGACCTGAGTTATTTTTCCCTGATTAACCCTTGTGGGTTTACGGATAAAGGTGTGACCTCGCTGGAGAAAGAATTAGGGGAAAAGCAGGATTTCGAACAAGCTAAAACACAGCTTCATTCATTATTTTCAGAACTGTTCCCCTGATGGAGTACAAGATACATTTTGCCCCTTTGCAAGGCTATACGGATGCCGTGTACCGGGAAGTGCATGCACAGGTATTCGGAGGAGTCGAAGCCTACTATACCCCTTTTGTGCGGGTGGAGAAAGACGGTTTCCGGAACAAGGATCTCCGGGATATAACGTCCGGCAGGAATGTGGCTACTCCGGTCGTTCCCCAGTTGATAGCGGCCACGCCTGAGGAATTCCGGCATCTGGTAACTTTATTTCTCGGACAAGGATACCGGCAGGCAGATATCAATATGGGGTGCCCTTTCCCGATGCAGGCACGTCTTCACCGGGGAGCAGGTATCCTGCCTCATACGGGAGATGCTGCCGCCCTGTTGCAGACAGCCCGTGAATTTCCGGAAATGAATTTCTCTGTCAAGCTCCGGTTAGGATGGGATTCACCGGACGAAGTCTTTGCTTTGCTTCCCTTTATCGATTCGTTGCCGCTTACACATGTGACTTTGCATCCCCGGATAGGGCGGCAACAGTACAAAGGGCATGTGGATATGGACAGCTTTACCCGTTTCTACGAAGCATGTGCACATCCGCTTTTCTATAACGGCGATCTGAACTATCCGGCCGATATCGACCGGATCATTCGCTTGTATCCCCGGTTGAGCGGGGTGATGTTGGGACGCGGCTTATTGTCTTCCCCCTGGCTGGCAAAGGAATATATGGCAGGAAAGGAGCTGCCGGACACGGAAAAGAAAGCCGGACTGTTCCGTTTCCATACACTTTTATTTGAGAAATACAGCGCCATACTTGAAGGCGGAGAGCACCAGGTGCTTGCCAAAATGAAAACTCTTTGGGATTACCTCTTGCCGGACGCAGAAAAACGTTTGCGGAAGAAAATACTTAAAAGCAACCAGTTATCTACTTATCAGCAGGCGGTAAAGGAATTGTTACAGCCGTAGTATCCGTCTTTGCCGGCGAGATGGTATCAGCCGGAGCAAGCGGCACGATCGGCAGCAGTCTTTTCCGTCGGCGGAAGAACTCGGAAATGTTACTGAAGTCTTTCCTGAACATGACACCTACCCCCTGGGTCGTTAAGGCCCGGTTCAGATACTTATACATATCATTGGCATGATTGTAAGCCTTCAGGCGGATCTCTCCGCTTGGGGTCAGCTTATATTCCAGGTCGAATTCACCGACGAAGTCGTTCTTCCCCTGGTACGTATTATTCCTGTATCCAAAACTTCCGTTGAATAACAGGCGGTTGTCGAGTAATTGGCTGGATAGCAACATTTCCACTTCCGTATCCTGTATGCCGTCATCGCTGGTGCGGATGTTCGTACCGATCTGCACCTTATCCGTCAAGCTGTTGAGTATGCTCGACAGTTGGGAGGAGATGGCGGAAGAAGCTACGGCGCTGAATTCGCTCGAACGGTAGGCGTTCTGGCTGTATTCGGGGGTGTAGAATTTGTTCAGCACTAGGAGGTAGATAATCTGGCGTGTCATCATGTCTTCCGTATCGACCAACGCTTTCATCTGACGTTCTATTTCTTCGTTTGAACCGGGAAGTTCCAGGTCGAACGAGATAGCAGGGCTGCGTAACATGCCGTCGAGGTTAAGCACGCAGTTGACGGGTATGTTGGTTCGCGGACTTTCCAGTGCCAGGTTTTCATCCAGGTCGCGCAGGTTGGCAGTTACATTATAAATGGCATTTATTTGCATCGTGGCATTGAACGGGTCACCCCGGAAGTCGATGGAGCTGCCTTCGCGTATCTTAAAGTCCTTATGGATGATCTGTTGCAAGCTGAAATTGTAGTTGCCGCTGACAATTCCCATGTTTCCGTACATGCGTAAATCCGTTTTTGTCCCGTATTCTATCTGCATGCTTCCGCTACAGTTGCCGGTTATCTTATCTCCGGCAACCGGGTCCATGATCAGCTCGATCCGGGCATCGGGTGTGATGTCGAGCAGGAAGTTCATGCGCATTTCGGCACCTTCTTCTTCGTTGGCGGCAGCCATTTTCAGGGAGTCGGGCGAGATTGTTCCGTTTGCGATGGATTCGTTCAACTGTTTCTTATCGACGAACGTGATAAAGTCGTAGTCGGCAGCCGTCGTATTGTTTATAAAGTCGAATGTGATAGCCGTCTTAGGATCGCTCCGCATATTGATGTCAAAGTTGATCAGCTTGTCATTTCCTTTGATCGACGCCGATCCGCTACCGAAGACAGTTCCGTAGATCAATGGGTTCTGCCTGCGTGTCGCATTAAACACCAACATATTGTTTGTCTTGACATTTACGTCGAAACTGACATCTTTGAAGTGATTGTGATAGACACTCATGTTGATGATACCCGGATTACCGAACTCGTCATGGACGGTCAGGTTCCGCATATTGATGGAACCGGCATCCAGATGTATGGAGTCGGAGAAGGTATAATATGTATTCGTATATTCGATACCCAGGCCGCCGTCCAGCACATACGCATCTCCCTCGACGGTCAGCGACTTGAACGGACCGTGCAGGTGGACGTTTCCGAAACCCCGTCCTTTCATATTCTTAGCCACCTTTTCCACAAAGGGGTGGAGGAATTCCAGATTGATATCGTTGGCTCCGAAGAATAAGGACAACCCGGCATTCTGTCCTACCGGGAAGATGTAACCGCTTACGTCGGTCCATGTCGTATCGTTCTTATAGATACTGCCGAGCATCAGGATACCCTTTTGCTCATCGTCCCATTCGCTGAAAAGGTTCAGCCTGCCCAGCGGTGTCTGGTTGAATGAGAAGTCTTTTATCTCCAGATCGGTGTTCAGCATACGACTGCCGTACAGGTCGCTTATATTAAATGTACCTGTCGCTTTCCCGGCAAACTGCAATACCGGGATATTCAGTATATCGAAAATGTATTTGAGCTCGACCTGTTTCAGGTCCATCAAAAGCGTATCCGACGGATTTTTGGAGATGTTTCCGTCCAGCAGCAACGATTGTTTCTCATTGCCTACCAGGAATTTACGGATACCTATCTGCCCGTCGGAAATTACAATATTCGAGGGATGGATGGTCCACAAAGAATCGTTCAGCACCAGTTGGCTCTCCTTGACGGAAATATCGGTTCGCAGGGTAGAAGGCCTCTTTTCCTGTTCTTTTTCAGTGAAGAGGGCAGACGCCGACAGCTCGGCACGGAACACCTTTTCCTTATTGTTCGCCCAGCCGATCAGCGTATTGATCCGGTTGTCGCGGGCATCCGCTTTCAGGTCGAGGTAGTTACGAAGTCCTTTCAGGTTGTAGTTGGTTGCCCTCAGTTGCAGGTTGATATTATCCTGCGGGTTGTCGCAAGTCAGGTAACCGGATTCGAACAGGGAGTTTCCCAGTTTGAATTTAGGGAGGAAAGCCTCGATGCGGAATTTATTATACAAGTTATTGTAGTGTCCGGTGATGCGTGCCTGGTTGACCATCGTCACCGGCAGTTTGAGTGTTTCGGATATCTTTTCCGTATTCTCTACTGTCAGCAACAGCGAGAAATTGTTTTCTTCTACTTCTTTTTTCTTCTGCGTCGCATTGATCAGTGCCGGGATATATCCTTTGAAAGTGTTCATAAAACTCGGTACGATCGTGGTAAAGGAGTATGCACCGGTAACCTCTCCGTTCAGGATATCGGACGAGATAGTCAGATGGCGGTCCAATGAATGTCCGGATGCCGTTACCTGGAATTTTTTCAGGAAGAAGCTGCTTGGAGCCGTCAGGAACGAAAGGCTGTCTATCGTGATATTACCTTCCAGGTTATCGATATTATTCCCCGTAAAATCGGCATTCAGGGATAGCGAGATATCCGGCGATTCATATTTGTCGATCAGGTTGAGGCTGTCGGGACGAAAATGTTCCAGATTGGCGGTGAAGTTGAACATAGAGTTCTTCCCCTCGTGGCGGAACATACCCTGGGCATGCAACTTCCCGTTCGGGTCGTTCACCTGTACCATGCCGTCGAAGCTGTTCTTTTTGAAATTTCCGGACAGCTGGATATCCTCGTACTTGTATTTTTTGAACTCGAACTCGTTGATGTTCGCTTTAATATTTCCGAAGAAACTGCTGTTGTTGTAGCGTTTGGCATCCAGTGAGATGCTCAGGCGGGTGTTCCCGTAAGGGTTGCCATCGTTGAACAGCTCGTTCAGATGCAGGCCGGAGGTAGAAATATGTCCTTTCAGGTATGCCGCAACATTGTTTTCTTTGTCTGTACCGAATATCATGTCGGTCTGCACCGAACCGATCGCCGAAGAGAACTTTCCGAACGCCACCAGGTTATCGAAGAAGCCGGATATCTCTCCGGTAAAATTGATCGTACCCAACCTGACGACAGGATCGGGCAGCACGACCGGCTTCTTGTTGAAATTGTTTACCAGGCCCGCCAGTCCGTCGGTCGTGATATACATCTTGTTTACCTGTCCGAAGATATAGGCATCTTCCGGATGGCTGATCCCTTTCAGGTCCATTTTTCCGATAAACAGCATCTTGTCGCTGTAACGGATTGTCAGCCGTTGCAGGTTGATATTGTTGACGGAACCGGACGCTTCTGCCGATAATTCGATGGTCTCGGTGAAGTTGCTGAAAGCCGGGACGAAAGGAGAGAGGTCTTTCAGACAGATTTGCGACGGGGAAATATTCAATTCCAACGGGGCATGGTTCAGCAGCTCGGAAGCGTTCTTCACCTCCTGCATGTCGATCTTTGCCCGGCTGATTTTCAAATCCGTTTCCGGTAGTTTTATTTCGAAATTGTTGATGAAAGCACTGTCGCGGTTGCTGATAACGTTCATCGAGAGTTTATTCAGCGTAAGGCCGGAAGCCTCGTCGAAGCTCATCTTTTTGATGTTGGCGTTCAGGCTGTCCTTGTTGAAGGCCTTCATGGAAATCTTCGCACTCAGGTTTTTGATAGCCACATGCCTGGCGTTGAATTTTCCTGGCGTTTCGGCCTCGCTTTGCACGTCGTACCGGAAGTTTCCCCGGCGGATCAGGATCGAGTTGAAACGCAGGTCGATATTCGGATTCTTCTTGATCGTGTCCCTGCTGGCAAAAGCATCCAGCACGAACTGGAGATTGAGCGGACTTTCGGGTGTCTTCTTTTTGAGATTGACGGAAAAACCGAATAGCCGCACGGTAGTGAAAACGAATTTTCCTTTAAATAGCGGAAGAACTTCAAAGCCCGCCGCCACATGATTGGCTTCGAATAATGTCTGACCTTCCTGATCTTCGAGGTATAAGTTGTCGAGGACCAAACGGTTGAACCATTCGATATTCACATTTCCTATCTTTACGGGCACACCGAGATGGCCGGATAATTCGGTCGATGCAATGTCGGAAACCTGATGTTGGATGTAGGGTATCTTCAACAAGATAAAGGGCATCGCATAGAATATCCAGAACAAAACAAGTAGGGTAATGATTATGTATTTGAGTCCTCTGATATCTTTACTATATTTTAAACGCAAATCTACAACAATATCGCGATAGAATTCATTAAATTTGCACAAAAAAACGAGAGAAGAGTATGAGTGTAACAATATTGGGGATAGAATCATCCTGTGATGATACTTCCTCTTCCGTAATACGCGACGGCGTGATGCTGTCGAATGTGATAGCCAGTCAGGCGGTTCACGAAGCATATGGTGGCGTGGTTCCCGAGCTGGCTTCGCGTGCCCACCAGCAGAATATCATCCCGGTGGTGGCAGAGGCTATCAAGCGTGCAGGCATCGATAAGTCGGAACTGAGCGCCGTTGCCTTCACACGCGGGCCGGGGTTGATGGGATCCCTGCTGGTCGGAACCTCCTTTGCCAAAGGGTTTGCGGCTTCTTTGGACATCCCGATGATCGAGATCAACCATTTGCAGGCGCATGTACTGGCTCACTTTATCAAGGAAACGCCGGAAGACGATCATGCTCCCTCGTTCCCGTTCCTGTGTTTGCTGGTGTCGGGCGGTAACTCGCAGATCATCAAAGTAAATGCTTATAACGACATGGAGGTGATAGGACAGACCATAGACGACGCAGCGGGCGAAGCCTTCGATAAATGTGCGAAGGTGATGGGATTGGGTTATCCGGGTGGTCCGGTGGTGAACCGGTTGGCCAACGAAGGAAATCCGAAAGCCTTTACTTTCAGCAAACCGCATATTCCGGGATACGATTATAGCTTTAGCGGACTAAAGACTTCTTTCCTCTACACCTTGAGGGATAAACTACAGGAAGATCCGGACTTCATCGAAAATAATAAACGTGACCTTTGTGCCTCCCTTCAGTCGACCGTGATCGATATCCTGATGGATAAGTTGCGCAAGGCAGCGAAAGACCTGAATATAAAAGAGGTGGCGGTGGCCGGAGGTGTTTCGGCAAACTCCGGTTTGCGCGATGCCTTCCTCGACCATGCGAAGCGGTATGGCTGGAAAGTGCATATCCCGAAGTTCGCGTTTACTACAGACAACGCGGCGATGGTTGCCATCACTGGTTATTATAAATTCCTCGATAAGGATTTTTGTCCGATGGACGCTGTTCCGTTCTCACGGGTAGTTATCTGATTATCAGGTGTAATTACGGTATAGAAAAAAGCATGCATCCTCTTTTTTAAAAGGGTGCATGCTATTTACAAAAAGGGTGCATGCTATTTTGGAAAAGGATGCATCCTATTTTTCAGAAGATAATATCGAATTATGGCAGAGAATAAAGTCTTAGGTGAACGGGTAGGCGACGTCTTACGTTCACGGAAACTGACGATGGGGACGGCGGAAAGCTGCACGGGTGGCCGGATAGCCAATATGATCACGCTGGTGGCAGGTAGTTCCGATTATTTTGTCGGGGGAGTTGTCTCTTACAGCAACGAAGTGAAACAGCATGTATTGGGTGTTTCGGAAGAAAGTCTTCGCCAGCATGGGGCCGTCAGCCGCGAAGTGGTGGAACAGATGGCGCAGGGAGCGATCCGTACCCTCGGATGCGACTGTGCGGTAGCGACTTCCGGTGTAGCAGGACCCGGCGGAGGAACCCCGGAAAAACCGGTCGGCACGGTTTGGATCGCCGCAGCCCTGAAAGGTGAAATCGTCTCACATTGTTTTCATTTCGGAACGGTCAGGGCGGAAAATATACAGGCCGCGGCGGATGCTGCGTTGACCCTGTTATTGGACTTGTTACAAAAACAGCATGGATAAATTCATAGAACAACAGCGGGCGGTTTATCCCATGTCCGACGAAGCGATCCGGTTGCTGGTCGACGAGATGGAGGAGGTGGCTTTCTCGAAAGGAGAACTTTCGACGAGGGAAGGCGACCGCGACCCGTTTGTCTGGTTCGTCAAAGAGGGATTGGTCCGGGCATATGTCGAACTGGATACGAAAGATATCACCTTATGGTTTGCCAGCGACGGCGAAATGATCAATTTCGTTTACCGCGACATCTCGGTCTATAACGTGGAGATGGTGGAGGATACCGTCCTGTTCCGCATCCCTGCCACGAAACTGGACAAACTTTTCGAACAGTCGCACGATATCGCTATCTGGGGATTGAAGCTGCTCGACTATTACCTGCGGGAATATGAGAACTATTTTATCAACGACAGTTGGAGTGATGCCCGCGAACAATACGAGAGTCTGATGCATTCGCGTCCGGACTTGTTCCAGAGAGTACCGTTGAAACATATCGCTTCCTACCTGCAGATCACGCCGCAATCGTTGAGCCGTATCCGTTCCTCTTCTAAATAAAAAGAGCAGACCGAAATTATCTTATGGTAATTTTTCTCTGAAAAGACCTCCTTACCTTTGCAGCCGGAACCAAAAGCAAGTTGTTTTATGAGTAAGGAAAAAGCTCTCTTCCGCCAGGAAAGAGAGAGGTTATTGTTGACAGGTGAGATTCCCCGGTTATTTACAAAGTATGCACTTCCCGGCGTGGCGGGACTATTATTTCTGGGTATCCAGTCCGTAATTGACGGGATTGTGCTCGGACGGTTTGTGGGCGCTAATGCGCTGGCTAGTGTGAATCTGATCTTACCGTGTTATAGTTTGATCTCGGCGTTTGCCATCGTGATGGGCATCGGGGGACAGACGATTGTCAGTATCAGTCTGGGAAAAGGTGATAAGCAGGAAGCGAACAACGCGTTGCGTTCGGTATTTCTGTTCCTGATTGCCATGTCTTTGGCGGTGAGCCTGTTGATCTATTTATTTGCAGGGGAGATCGCTTCTTTCCTGGGGGCGAATGCCGTGTTGCAGGGGGATGCCGTAGGATATATCCGGGCATTGGTCCCTTTCTTCCCGTTTTTGTGTACGATGTTCTTCGGCGACTATATCATTAAGGCGATGGGGCATCCCTTGTATGCGACTTCGGTCATGGGGACGACCGTGATCCTGAATATTATTCTCGACCTCGTGTTCGTTGCCGTATTGGGTTGGGGCGTGATGGGAGCCGGACTGGCGACCGGTATTGCCTTTACGATCGGTGCTTGCCTGAATGTGCCCCGGTTGTTTTCGCGTCACGAAGTCGTTGCCGTCCAACGTGGACGCTACAATTGGCGGCTGGTATGGAATGCTTTCTATAACGGGTCGTCGGAGGGTATGTCTGAACTGTCGGTGGCAATTACCGTTTTCCTCTTCAATATCACGATGATGAAGTATCTGGGTGAAAGTGGGGTGGCGGCGTTTACGGCAATCAATTATATCCTGTTTATCGGAACCACCATATTCCTGGGGGTATCGGATGGTATCATACCTATTATAGGATATAACCACGGGGCGAAGAAGCAGGAACGTATCAAGTCGATCCTGGGACTTGCCGTGCGGGTTAATTCTGCGATCGGGATTGGTTTGTTCCTGGTATTGTTATTGTTCGGCGAACAGATTATCGGATTGTTTTTCAACGATCACAGCAGCGAGGCCTTTGCTATTGCGTCGCGAGGTGTCTCGATCTATTGCTTTGCCTTTTTGTTGTGTGGTTTGAATATCCTGGCATCCAGCTATTTTACGGCTATCGGAAATGCGAAGATTTCGATCATTATATCAGCTTTGAGAGGACTCATATTCGTAGGAATCGGTATACTTGTCCTCCCCGCTGTATTCGGTATCGACGCCATCTGGTATGATATACCGATCGCTGAGATTTGCACGTTGTCAGTCTCTTACTGGCTGGTGCGTAAGTCGTTAAAGAGATAAGAAGGATTGGATCAGGCGGAAAAGTTGCTCGGTGGTGGCTACGTCGGTTTTGTAGTATTTGCCATCACCAGAGGGCATTTTCAGTTGTACGATTTTAGCGTACAACTGACTTCCTTCTTTTGATAACTTACGTTTCAAGTCGCTCCAATAACGACGTGGGTTATCACTATCCGTCAATACGGCAATTACATCCACTATGGAAAAATACCATTCTTCCGTTTCGCTATCCCATACGGTGCGTACTTTCTTCTCTTCAAAGATTTTGATTGCATTTTGCTGTGTCATAACTTACTGTCTTTATATCTGTTGCTTTAATCCTCGGCTATTGTTTTAGCTATTAACTGATACCCTTTTTCATTCGGATGCAGGCCGTCGTTGAAAAGCGATTCGTCGATCTTGCCGGTGGGCAGGAGCAAGGTTGTTCCGACATCGCTGAACAGGCAGTTTTCCTCGTTCGCCATTGTGCGGATTTGCTGGTTGATGTTTTTCACCCAATTCTCGTGTTCCCGGCGGGGAAGGATACCGATCACTTTGACCGTCGCTTTTGGTTGGCGGTTACGGATAGCTGTGATGAGGAAACGCAGACCTTCTACAATATCTTTGTCCGGGCTGATTCCCATATTGTTCGTTCCGATCATCAGGACAACTTTATCCGCTTCATATCCATCCAACTCACCGTGGTAGATGCGCCAAAGTACGTTCTCTATACGGTCGTAACCGTATCCCAGATTCTGGAATCCGGCCGGTTCCATGATCTTCTTCCAGCTTTTCGCGCCGCTGCTTCTCGGTCCTGCCGGTTCTCCTCCCCAGAAATGAGTGATCGAGTTGCCGATGATGACGGCTTTGGGCGGGTTTTGCTCGATATGCTTCAATATGTCGCGGTGGCGGGTTTGCCATTCGTAATTGTTCGGTTCGCGACGTTGGGTGACAGGCTGGGTCGTCGGGCGGTCTCCTACCGGCAGCCGGAGGATGTCGCGTACTTTCTTTTCAACGGCTGTCGCCTGGTAGGTGGCTCCGAGGTCGGAAGGGTGTACGTAGTCAACCCAGGCATCGGGCGGATAGTTCAATTCTTCATGTGTCAGGTAATACAGGTCTTTGACACCTGCTTGCAACAAGGCTTCGTATCCTTTGCGTGAGGCGGCGTTCAGGCGGGTGTACGATTCGTATTGTCGCTGATCGCTGGGGGCGTTGCTGTAACCGGCATGTTCTACCAGGAGGATCGGGGCGTTCCGTTTTTCCCGGATCTGCTTTACGGCGGCGATCACCAGGTCTGTCACTTCCTGCTCGGTCTTTTGGGTGAGGTTAGGCAGGCAGTCGAGGATATAGATGCGGGCATCCTGTTCGATGACGTAATTCAATACGCCTTTTTCCAACTGCCCGTTACCGGAAAATCCCAGATTGACCAACGGATAGCCTAGGGCACGTTGCAGGATGTTCGCCCACGCCATAGCCGGACGTGAAGAGCAAGCGCCCTGTGCGATGGAAGTACCGTAAAGGACAACCGGCTTCTCCGGCGATTGGGGAATGAAAGTCAGTTCGGTTCCTTCCGGTGTGCCGATCTCCATCCACTTGATGCTATTATATAAAGGTAAGTAGAGTCTGTATTCAAACCCGCGGTTATGGAACTTGTCTTGTCCCAGGTTCGTATAGCTGTATCGGATTGTATCTCCGAATGAGTAGTTACCGAAACAGAAACTCCACTTGCCCTCGCTGTCGATGCTGTACAGGTCGAGCCCCGATACGCCGGTCGATTGCATGTGCGGCATAGCATACCCACCGCTTACCTGGTAACGTACGGTTATCTGGGGGGAGTTGCAATAAAAATGAATAGCCAGTCCGGCTGAGTTGCGGGAGAGGTTCCAAACCGGTTCCCTGACTTCGGCCTTTGCCCGGTCGGGTAGGCGTACATAGGTCTGTCCGATCTCATCGGGCCAACCCTGGTTCTGGATCACGGGAAAACCAGCGTCCATCGGATTCTGCCATTTCCATTCTGCCCCGGCAGAGAGGCATACCATACATAGAATAAAGATATTCAACAGTCTTTTCATAGGTCGATCTATTTATATACCATACTTTTTGACACAATATTGACAAAGATAGTACAATTTTAGAAATTTTATTTTCGTTTATTCACGTATATTTGCCCCTGTTAAAAATAAAAAACATAGATACCATGAAAGTACAAGTACTGCTTACTTTCCTGTTGTTGGGAAGCATGCCTTTATTGGCGCAGAAAAGTTATCAGTTGCAGTCGCCCGACAGGAAACTGCAAACAGTAGTGACAGTTGGAGATAATGTAGAGTTCTCGTTGAACCATGACGGGACGGAGGTGTTGGCTCCTTCTGCTATATCCATGACCTTACAGACCGGAGAGGTGCTGGGGGGCAACAGTCCTAAAGTTTCGAAAGTGACGAAAGGTTCCGTCGATAAGTCGATCCCCTCACCATTCTATAAGAAATCGGAAGTAAGCGATATATATAATGAGATGACGATCGCTTTCCGCGGCGATTACAGTATCGTGTTCCGCCTGTATAACGACGGGATGGCGTATCGTTTCGTGACGAAGAAAAAAGGAGATATGATCGTGAAAGATGAGGAGGCATCCTACAACTTCTCTACCGACCATAAGACCTTCGCCGCTTATGTGAACAGCACCAAGCCGACGTTTGAAGAGCAATTTTCCAATTCGTTCGAACAGCCTTATTACAACGAACCGATCACGAAGCTGAACGACAAGCGCCTGATGATCCTGCCGTTCCTGGTCGATTTGGGAAATGGAAAGAAAGTTTGTATCACAGAGGCCGACCTTGAAAGTTATCCGGGTATGTTCCTGAATAACACGACGGACAAGCCTTCTCTGAAATCTGTCCATGCTCCGTATCCGAAGGTGAAACAGCAAGGCGGACATAATCAGTTGCAGATGCTGGTAAAGGAACGCGAGAATTATATAGCAAAGACAAAAGGAAACCGTTCTTTCCCCTGGCGTGTGTTCGTTGTTTCGGACAATGACAAGCAGTTGGCCGATTGCGATATGGTATATCGCCTGGCTGCCCCGTCTCGTGTAAAGGATATCTCCTGGATCAAACCGGGTAAGGTTGCCTGGGATTGGTGGAACGACTGGAATATTTCCGGAGTCGATTTCCGTGCCGGTATCAATAACGAAACTTATAAATATTATATCGATTTCGCTGCCGATCATGGCATCGAATATGTGATCCTCGATGAGGGATGGGCTGTAAACCTGAAAGCTGATTTATTGCAGGTGATCCCGGAAATCAATTTGGAAGAAATTGTATCGTATGCTAAATCGAAGAATGTGGATATTATCCTCTGGGCCGGTTATTATGCTTTCGACCGCGATATGGAAAATGTGGTGAAACGATATGCCGATATGGGGGTGAAAGGTTTCAAAGTAGACTTTATGGATCGTGACGATCAGGAAATAATAGACTTCCTATATCGTGCGGCGGAGACTTGTGCGCGTTATAATATGTTGGTCGACTTCCACGGGATCTGTAAACCGACAGGGTTGCAGCGCACGTATCCGAACGTGATCAATTATGAGGGTGTGAACGGCCTGGAACAGTTGAAGTGGTCGCCCGAATCATACGATATGGTTACTTACGATGTGACTTTCCCGTTCATCCGTATGGTGGCCGGCCCGGTAGATTATACACAAGGGGCTATGCGTAATGCGATCCGCCAAAACTACCGTCCGGTTTATTCCGAACCGATGAGTCAGGGGACACGTTGCCGCCAGTTGGCTACTTATGTGATCTTCGAATCGCCTCTGAATATGCTGTGCGACAATCCGACGAATTATATGCGTGAAAAAGAATGTACGGAATTTATAGCAGCTATCCCCACCGTATGGGAAGAAACCCAGGTGCTCGATGCAAAAGTGTCCGAATATATAGCAATGGCTCGCAAACATGGCGACAACTGGTACGTCGGTGCCCTCACCAACTGGGAACCGCGTGAGCTGGAGCTGGATCTTTCTTTTCTGGGTGACGGCGATTACAAGCTGGAACTGTTTAAAGACGGTATCAATGCTGACCGTGCTGCCAGCGATTACAAAAAAGAAATCATACCTGTCCCGGCTGATCGTAAGTTGAAGATTAAGATGGCTCCGGGCGGAGGGTATGCTGCCAAAATCTGTAAATAATAGTATCCGTTAGATCTTAGTATAAATAGAAGGGGAACAGCAGGTAAATGCTATTCTCCTTCTGTTCTGTTTTTTTTCGCCATTAATATTAAAGTACTTATGAATAAAAAAACTCTCGTAACGATTATTTTCTTCTTGCAGATTATGATCTGCTGGAATCTGAATGCTGCCCCTGTGCGCCAACAGATCAATTTGAACCGCGGCTGGCTCTTTACTTTAGGCGATGTGGAAGGGGCAGAACAAACCTCCTTTTCCGATCAAAGTTGGGAACAAGTGAATCTTCCTCACTCATTTTCTCTTCCTTACTTCATGTGGAAGAGCGTATACAATGGGTATGGCTGGTACCGGAAGACGATTGAAATGCCGGCAGCATGGAAGGGTAAACAAGTATCGGTTGAATTTGAAGGCATATTTATTCAAAGCGAAGTTTTCCTGAACGGGCAGCGGGTAGGAGAGCATACCGGAGGATATACCGGTTTCTGCTATGACCTGACACCTTTCCTGAAACCCGGAAAAAATATCTTAGCGGTCCGTGTCAACAATCTCTGGAAGCCGGATGTGGCACCACGTGCCGGCGATCACCAGTTTAGCGGAGGTATCTACCGCGATGTGTATTTACATATAACGGATCCTTTGCATGTCGCCTGGTGCGGAACGTTCATCACAACACCGGAAGTGTCGAAATCGTCTGCCTCTTTTAGGGCAGAGACAGAAATAAGAAATGACCATGCCCGTCCGCAACAGTTTACGATCCGGACAGAGATCGTTTCACCCAAGGGTAAAATTGTTTCAAAAGCAGAAACAAAAGAAACGCTTGAAGCCGGCAGTTCCCGAATATACACTCAGTATCCGGCAAGTATCGCCGACCCGGCTCTCTGGCATCCGGATAGTCCGAACCTTTATAAAGCGGTGACAACGATTCAGCAGGGGAATAAAGTGACCGACCGGAAAGAAACCGTTTTCGGTATCCGTTGGTTCGAATGGACAGCAGACAAAGGGTTCTTTCTTAACGGCGAACATTTTTACCTGTTGGGGGCAAACGTCCATCAGGATCATGCCGGCTGGGGAGATGCCGTAACAAATGCCGGTTTCCGTCGGGATATACAGATGATGAAGGATTGTGGTTTCAATACGATCCGCGGATCACATTATCCGCACGACCCTTCATTTGCACAGGCTTGTGATGAGATCGGCATACTGTTCTTCCCGGAGAATGCTTTCTGGGGTATGGGAGGCGGTTCGGGCGACCGTGACGGTTGGGGGACTCCTTCGTCCGGTTGTTATCCTCCGAATCCGGAAGACCAGGATCGTTTCGACCGGAGTGTGTTGTACCAGTTGAAAGAGCTGATCCGAATCAACCGGAATAGTCCTTCTATTACGGCATGGAGTATGAGTAATGAACCTTTCTTTACGGATGCATCCACCAATGAACGGATGAAGCAATTGCTGAACAAGGCAACCGACAGTACGCATGTTTGGGATCCGACGCGCCTGGTCGCTATCGGCGGTAGCCAGCGTAAAGGCGTAGATAAACTAGGGAAGAACCAGATCGCTTTTTATAATGGCGACGGGGCGGGTTTCCTGAATCCCGGTGTACCTAGTATGGTTTCTGAATATGGTAGTGTAACGACACATCGTCCGGGTACATTCGAACCGGGATGGGCAGACCTGAAAGATGGCTTTAACCGTCCGGTATGGCGTGGAGGGCAAGTGATCTGGTGTGGCTTCGATCACGGGACAGTCGGTGGAACCGGTCTGGCTATTATGGGATTAGTGGATTATTTCCGTATCCCGAAGCGTTCCTGGTACTGGTATCGGGAGGCTTATGCCAAAGGAAACAGGAACCCGGTTGAACCGCAATGGCCTGAATCGGGTATTCCTGCAAAGATCGGTTTGTCTGCGGATAAGACAACGATCGCTGCTCCCGATGGGACAGATGATGTTCATATCCTGATCACTTTGTTGGATGCAAGCGGCAAACCGGTTAGTAATGAGATCCCCGTTAAGCTATCCATCCTGTCCGGTCCGGGCGAATTTCCAACAGGTTCGTCCATTCAGTTTATGCCTCCTTCAGAAGAGGAAGCCTCCGATATTACGATCCGTGACGGAAAGGCTGCAATCGAGTTCCGTAGTTACTATGCCGGAACGACCGTCGTCGAAGCGTCTGCTGAAGGGCTACCGGTGTCTACCCTCACTATCCGGACATTAGGACAGCCAACCTGGGAGTCGGCCGGTCGTCCGAAAGTGGCAGACCGTCCTTATAAACGCTATATTGCCCCGAAGAAAGAAGAACCTGTAAATGAGTTGTTATTGGCGGTTAACCGTCCTTCTTTTGTCAGTTCGACAGCGGAACTTTCTTCCCGCACTTTATCAAATGACGGTGACGACCAGACCGCCTGGTTTGCCGACCCCTCAGATAAGGCTGCCTGGTGGAAGCTCGATCTGGAAGCCTCCTATGATCTGAACGCGATCGAACTGGTCTTCCCGACAGTAGATATACATCAATACGTCATTGAAGTATCTTCCGATAACCAATCATGGATAACCGTATCCGACCAGCGCACCAGCAATAAGAGAGAAAAGAAGCAGCGTATAGATGGTGACCTCGGAAAGAATATCCGCTTTGTCCGCATCAGTTTTATCTCCGGAAATGCCGGATTGTCCGAAGTTAAGGTAGGGGGGAACCCGACGAATTTGTAGTTTTAATCAAACGCTTAGGAGTAAATAAGCTTATACATATAATAAGCATTCGAACCATCCGCGTAATAATTATTGATTATGCGGATGTGTTCGAATCCGTTTTTTAGGTAAAGGCCGATGGCGGCTTCGTTAGTCACATTTACTTCCAACGTAATTTTTTTGAGTTGATACGACCGGGCAAATCCGATCGCTTTTTCCATCAGTAGCTGTCCTAACTTCCTGCCTCTGGTATCCGGATGAACGGCTATGGAATAAATACGTAGGTTATGAGTATGGGCATTCGATATCAACGAACTGTATGCAATCACTTTTCCCTTATCCGTAACAACATAAAAGATCCCTTTTGCCTGGGTAATAAGGTATAAGAGCTGTCTCCTTGAAAAACTGTCCGCACCGAAGCAAACGGTTTCAATCTCCAGTATCGAATCGAGATCCGAACGGACTGCCTGCCTGATTTCCAACTCCTTTTCCATCCGGTTAAAAATGTTTCATATCCAGTGTCCGCCCGAAATGATTCAGTATACGGTAATACAAGTCGTCTCCCAGTACGGCATCTTCAATCCCGTGATCGATACTCGGATTATCGTTGATCTCGATAACCATAGCCCGGTCGTTAACCATCTTCATATCTACTCCATAAAGCCCTTTCCCGATCAGGGAAGCTGCCTTGACCGCCGTATCGAGTACTTTACGGGGAACCTGATAAATGGGAATGGTATCGACCAGTCCGCACCGGCTTCTTCCCGAATCGTAATGGCAATAAATCTGCCAATGTCCTTTTGCCATATAATATTTGCAGGCAAACAACGGTTCTCCGTTCAGGATACCGATTCGCCAGTCGAATTCAGTCGGTGTAAATTCTTGTGCCAGAAGGATCGACGATTTATCGAAAAGCAGATTGAGTGCCGCTTTCAGTTCTGTCTCATTGGTTACTTTCTTCATTCCGAAAGAGAACGAGCCGTCTGGAATTTTCAGGATGAAAGGAGAACCTAGTTGCTCGCTGATCTGTTCGAATGTATTTTCATTCGACTTAAAGATTAACATAGACAGCGGAGCCGGTATCTTTTCTTTCTCAAATAATTCGTTCAGGTAGACCTTGTTGGTACACCGGATGATAGATAATGGATCATCGATCACCACCATCCCGTTTTGCTTCGCCAGTTGTGACAGGCGGAAAGTATAATGGTTCAGCGACGTAGTGGTTCGGATAAACAGAGCGTCGAACTCCATTAACCGAGTAGCATCTTCTTCGGTAATCAGTTCGGCATGTATATCCATCTTTTTAGCAACATCCAGCAATTTGTTCAAAGCTTGTTTGTTGCTGGGTGGAAACTTTTCTTCCGGGTCGTATAATACAGCCATGCTATACCGTGCTGATTTGACGGATTGCGGAGCACGCCATACTTTTTTGTTGAAACGGTCCAGCGCATCGGCAAAGAAACTTTGTTCGTCATCGTTCAACTGTTCCAGCGAAAGGAACTGGATCGTTTCGATTTGATTCTTTTGGCGGGTATTCAAACTGACTCTTAGTAGCGGGGCCGGGTAGTTCTCAAAGATAAAACGGGCTATTTTTTCCAACCCTTTCTCTTTGCATGTACCGAAATAGATATCCAGGTTCCAGATGTCTTCGGTGATATCATTTTTCTGTATCCACTGATAACAGAGCTTTTGTAAGTTCCGGTCCATACGGACACCGGCTCCGGCTTCCACCTTGTTAATGATATCTACTCCGGGAATCACTTTGTGTCCCCTGGTTTGGGCTAGTAGCGAACAGTAATATCCTTCGGAATTATAACTGTAATCGTTACTCAGGTTGATGACAAACTTATTCCCCTTTTCTTTCTGGAGAGATTTGTTCTTCAAATAATCGGAAACGGTTAAGATACTGCTTGTCTTATAATACGGTTTCCAATCATTCAGGCTGTCTAATAAAATTAGCACGTTATTCATGTCGAATATAATAAGTGCGCAAAAGTAGCTAAATAAATGAATCGGCGATATGAATAATCATTAATTATTGAGTTTTGCTGATGTGACAATCTGACGTCTTGAGGGTGACATCTCTTTTGTCTTATGACAATGCTCCTGTTGTCACTTCTTAAGGGTTGAATTTCTTTGTGCGTATTAAAATTTACCATTCCTTTGCCAGTAAAGATAGGATGGTTTAAGGGCTGTCTTATTATAATTTGAATCTTAAATTTTATAAGCATGGAAGAAAAAGAAAATTCACAAGGTAGAAGTTTGAAATTGTATGAGACCTTTACAGTAGAACGTGAAGTTAATTTTAATACAGGCGAGAACTGTTTTCTATCACGTTTGGAAGGTGGTTTGATCTTATTGGATGAAGATGCAATAGAACCGGATGCAGAGTTGCTCGGTGCACCGGGAAAAAAAGTGTTTGTTTTTAAAGCAGTAGCTCCCGGGAAAGCTCTTTATCAGTTGGCTCAGACACATGTATCGGAAGCAGGTGTTCTTTACGAACAGATTCAACCTGTTGAAATAGAGGACGACCATATCGACCGGAAGTCAGGAGGTTGGACAGATCATCACGAATTGTTGCCGGAAGAGATGGCAGTCTTTCAGGAAGCGATGCGTGGAGTTGTCGGAGTTCAATATACACCTGTATCGGTAGCTGTTCAGATTGTGGAAGGTGTAAATTATCGTTATGTCTGTAAGTCAGTAACTGCAACGAATCCTCCTCGGGAATCCTATGCAATGGTATATGTTCATCAGGCTTTGCCTTGCTATGGTGGTGAAGTGATGATCACTAAAATTGTTCCGTTTTTGAGAGATTAATAATAAAGACAATTATGCAGGAAGTAAATAGAATTGCATGTGTAAATGCAGCAGGTTTTATACAGGAATTTCGTGTAATTTGGGATGCTGTTGCTACTTACCGTACAAAGGGTACAACGTTGTTTTTTGAAATAGGATTGGAAGGCTAATCATTTTATTCATAAAAGGAGCTGGTGATTTATTTAGTAGCTCCTTTTAACTTTTTATTTTATGAAGATATTGATCGATAATGGGCATGGTATAGAAACTCCGGGCAAACGTTCTCCGGAATGGCCGAATGAAAGCAGACGTTTGTTTGAATGGGAATTTAATCGGGATATTGCAAGGCGGGTACATGAAACACTAACTCAAAAAGATATAGATTGTGAGCTGATAGTAAAGGAAATTAATGATGTCTCACTCCAGGAACGCTGTAACCGGGTAAATACTATTTCCAATCAGGTTGGAAAGACAAACTGCATGCTTGTTTCTATTCATGCTAATGCAGGAGGTGGAACAGGATGGGAAGTCTTTTATACCCGTGATGCCATGACTTCTCAAAAAATCGCTTCGGTCTTTTCAGAAGAAGTAACATCCCGGCATGACACGGATTTCCCTTTCAGGAACAGAGGTTTGAAATATGATCCTTTGTTCATTCTAAAGCATACCAATTGTCCGGCTATTCTTACTGAAAATCTATTTATGGATACCTGGGACGATTTTTTGTTTCTTTGTTCGGAAAAGGGAAGAGCGATAATTGCCGATATACATGTACAGGCTATTTTAAAATACCTCAAAACAATTTTAATACCAGAAGAATAATAAATTTGGATAAGAGTCCGGATACACATTATTCATATCCTGTTGTCAAACATCCCGATTTTTATGGTTGGGATGTTAAAATGCCTACTTTTGTTGAAACATAAATATATAATAATGGAAATAGATGAATTGAATGCAGAAATAGAAAAGATGGAAAAGTCTATTGCTAATGCAAATAAGAAAGTAAAATTATGTGAAAAGAAGAAAACAAAGCTTCTGCAAGAAGTTTATAATAACAAGTATTTACGGCTTTCAGAATTACAGGTTTGTTATGTAAGAGAAATATGCCGTTTGGATCTTTATGGGTGGGATGTTATTGATTTTAAAGGCTTTTATGTTGGGTTTAGTAATGGCATATTTGAATATGAAAATTCAGATGAATACACAAACAGAGGAGATGATTTTTGTGAAATAATAATAGAGGATGAACCGGAGATAATTACTGAAGAAGAATTTTGTGATATACTTAAAATGATACATAATAAGTTGAATGAAAAGTTGTTTTCTAAATTTGCAAAGCCTGAGTAGATGGAGTATTATAACTTTATAATCGAAATGTCATTATGTTATTTTTCCTTTAGTTTCTTTGCATTGTGAGTCTCTATCTCCAGTTCGCCGGTGAAATATGGGACTGTACAGAAGTTAAGGATTATCTTTTTGGATACAAGTTTTCTAATGAGATGGAAAAATGATTGTCGGGCTGCATTTATCTGTACGGATAGGTGTAGCCTGAATTATTTTTATACTGTTTTATATATCGAAATGTAAAATGGAAGTCGAACTGTCAGAAGAGGCTTTTGGAAGAAAAATAACTGCTAATCAGGAAAAAACACAATCTTTTTGTCCCATATCAAGTTATGCTTTCTTTTCTTTTAGCCTCATTTCATTTATCTGCACGGATTGTTTCAGCTGGCTGCCCGGATTATTGTAGCTACCCGGGCTGTTTGTCACGATGATCCGTACGGATGGTGGTGACTACCTGCCGGGTAGTGAAGGTGATCTGCTCGGGTGGTGGCAACTATTTGGCCGGGGATGATCAGATGTTGATCTGTTTGTTCTTTTTTGTAAGATATTGATGTTGGCAGAGAAGTTAAAAAGCTTTCATTTTGTTTGTGTTTTTCAGATATTACTATCTTTTATTTGTGCTATTAATTGCTCTGCTCATGGTAAGAAGAGTGGTTTTAGTTATTTAACCAATAAAAATTTCTTATTGCTTGTTTAATATACATATGTATATTATCTTTGTGGTGTCAGTTAAAAAGGAGATTATATGGCTAATTATGAAGAGTTAAAAAAAGAGTTCCTTTCACAACGAGCAGAGTTTAGTCAATGTGAAGAGGCTGATCAGGGTGTTTTCCAAGAGCGTATCAGGCAATATTTAGCTACAAAAACGCCGGAAGAGACTCAGATGTTAGCTGATATCATGCTGGAATGTGTGAATGAAGATATTGAAAAGGCTGATAATTTAATCCATGAAGCTCGTCTAAGAAAAGTACTGTCAAAAGTTTATGATGCAGTTTCCTGGTCTTATATAGCTAAAGCTTATTTTGGAAAGAGCCGTTCCTGGTTAAATCAGCGTTTGAATAGTTTCATTGTAAATGGAAAAGAAGCTCAATTTACTCCGGAGGAATTAAAACAATTACAAAAGGCTCTGCTGGACCTTAGTGGAGATATAAAGAATACCGCTCTTGAATTGGGCGTTCATTGATAACTGACATTATCAATCAGGAGAAGGCTTGGCAGTTTGCCAGGCCTTTTTTGTCATCGTGTAAACTTTACCGTCGTAAACTTTACGGTGGTAAAGAATGGTGCGACATTTGCAAAGATACCAGTTTTAATAATAAATCAAATCATCTCTTTATGTTATTTTGTTTACTAAACTCACTTGAGTGATTATCAATTAGTAAATAATAATGTATATGAGAAGAGACAACGAGCAGAGTGTAAGCAGGTGGCAGAAAGTGGAAGTACTGCAGTTTATGCAAGGGAGAATAACCCGTCTGGAAGATGGGGGGAAGAAGAGTACGGCGCATAATTATAGGAGTGCGCTTAATTCGTTCCAGCGTTTTTTATGTGGAAAGATAGTGTATGCGGACGGGGTGGATGGGAAACTGATGACGGCATATGAACATTGGCTACAAGAAGAAAAGCCGGGAAGGAAGAAGCTGGGGGAGAATAGTTCTTCTTTTTATCTTCGCCATCTGCGGACTATATGGCATGAAATGGTGACGGCAGGGATGGTCGACCGGGGAAACGAAGATCCTTTTAAAAATGTTTTTACCGGTGTGAAAAAAACGGCTAAACGGGCTGTGCCTGAAGCTAGTATTACCCGGTTGGAAAAGGCGGTGACCCGGTTATCCCCTAATCTGGCATTTACCCTTTCGATGTTTTTGTTCAGTTATTATACGAGAGGCATGTCTTTTGTGGACCTTGCCCATCTGAAAAAGACGGATATACAAGGGGGAGTACTTACCTATACGAGAAGGAAAACCGGTAAGGTTCTGCATATAGAGCTACTGCCGGAGATGATAATGATCATTCGACGGTATGCCCCGGATGTGAAAGACAGTCCTTACCTGTTTCCTATTCTGAAAGCGGACGGTGAAGGATATGAGAGTGCCTTGAGGCTGCAAAACAAACGCCTAAACCGTATCTCCGGGATTTTGGAACTGAATGTAAAGTTAACAACACATGTAGCGCGCCATTCCTGGGCAACGGTTGCACGAGACAAAGGCGTAGATATCGAAATCATTTGTGATGCGCTGGGACATTCTTCTATTTTGGTAACCCGTATTTATCTGGCAGAACTGAATAATTCTGTGATCAATAAAGCCAACCGGATTGTATTAAAAAGAAAACAGGAACGAAAAATAAAAAGATATGGATCAGCAGGATAGACTTAGAAGCTGGTTCTGTTTCTTGGTAAGAAACGGAACATTGATAATCAATGATAGTATTACACTGCAAAAATAATAACTTTATTTCTTATAACAGTTATGAAAACCCAAAATTTTGCAAGAGAAACCCTGAATATTATACTCTCCTTATTTTCAAAGAGTAAATATTACGAAATAGGGCATAGGCATTCTTGTTATTTATACTAATCTATCAGCTCTCTTGCAAATTTCAAAGTATCAGTTGTTTATGGTGGTTTTCTTAAATAATATTTTCCTTTTCTTTCTTCTTTTTTGGCTCATCTTATTGTCTTTTTATGGCGGAAGTATTTTAGTGAGGATAACTTTCCGGACATATCAGTTTTTCTTGCGTTTCAAAAACTTTCATGATCTAAAAAGGAAAAAAGCTGACGTAAAGAATGGTCCATATTGTATTCTACAACTATAAAGAATACTTCTGTGATGTTGTTAATGTATTGCATACCATTTGTTTACGTCCGGTCTTTCGCTCATGTTCCGTTTCTTACCAAGAAACAGAACAGATACAGGAAGTTATGAAAAGAGTTTTGTACATATTATCTATCATGCTCCTCATGCTGAACGGTAATGCTCTTTGGGCACAGGATTTTCAACAGGCGGACGCTTATGTCTATTCTTTTCCCGAAGCGGAAAATCGTTTACTGGCTGACTATGCGGATAATGCCGGCGAACTCCAGCGGATGGCAGAGCAGTTGAGGCAAAACCGGATTGCTCTATTGGAAGGGACTTCCCATCTATTGATCGTGGTCCACCTGGCTTCCTGGCAATATATGGAAACGGAGGCAGTCAACGAAGCCTCGATACGTGCCGCCCGTATCCGTAACTATCTGAAGACAAAATTGAAATTACCTCACGAATGTATCGTATTCTATATCGACCGTAGCGGACTGGATCGGGATCAGGTACATCTTTATTATCTGGATAGCCCTGTCCCCTGGTTTGCCAACCAGGAAATCTGTTACAGCGAAAGCCGTTATTCGCGGAGCATGGAAGAGGCTGTCGGGAAATATGGAGCGATCCCTTTTGTGGAACAGTATAAACGGATGTCGGGAGAACAAAAAGAACGCATTGTCTATATGATATGCGATGCATTGTTTGACAAGGATGAAGTCAGCGATTACCGGCTGCTGATCTCGAAAAAGACGTCCCTTTCCCAAACGGTGAAACCGAAAAAACAGGTAGAACGTCCTCATGAAAAAGAGGTGATGCCTGAAGAAGTGAAGCCGGAGACGGCTCACGCGACGGTTGTTACGACAAGCTTTTCCGGTGCGCGCCCTTTCAATCTTTCGATAAAGACGAACCTGCTTCCCTGGTGTACGCTGGCTCCGTCGGTGATGTTGGGGAATGGGCCGGTCGAATTTAACAAGGGAAGCTTTATGCCTAATCTGGAGTTGGAATATTGCTTCGGGGAATGCTGGTCGGTAGATGCCTCTTTTCTTTATTCCTATTATACTTACAACGGCAATCCGGATAATCTTTGGGGCGTTTCATCCGTGACGCTGGAACCGCGTTTCTGGCTGAAGGGAGACGGGCGTTTCCGTTGGTTATGGGTCGGGGCGTTCGGGCAGTATGGCGATTTTGATGTACGGGGGGAGAAGATCAGTTCCGACGGTCTTTATGGCCGTACGGGTAAGTTCGCTTCGGGAGGGCTGGCAATAGGGTGTATGATTCCGTTAGGAGCCGGTTTCTGTATGGAGGCGGCTTTACAGGGTGGCTACCGTTCGGTATTCGGTGGAGAGAAATACCGGTATGACAAGGTGGACGATAAGAATTATCAGGAAAGCCTGTTCAATGCAACGGGGATGATGATTGGGTTCAGGCTCAGTATAGTGTACAGGATAGGGATTTGGTAATTGAGAATTGAAAATTGAAAATTAAGATGGGGAAGAGGCACAAGATAAGGGATTATGCGGGGGGGCTGTTGATTGGTTTGCTATTTACAGCCTGTACCTCCCTGACGACTGACAAGGACTGGACGAGGAACGGCAAAATCCGTTTAGTGCTGGACTGGGGTATACGTGCCCCGCGTACAGGTGTTTTCGATTATTATTTCTATGCCGATGGTAACTCGGTTCCCCTGGTCCGTCGTGGCGATGCTTCAGGTTATGAGGGTACCATTCCGCAGGGTCATTACGGGGTCGTGGTCTGTAATCCGGATGGCATTAATCTGGACCTGTCGATGAATAAGGGATATGCAGAAGCCCGTGCGGCAGCCCGTTCTTCTGTCTCTTCCAAAGGAACTGTCGGTGTGATCAGCCAGCCCGGCAACCTGTACGGAACGGGAGAGAAAGAGGTGATTGCCACTGCCACTGTCGGTAAAACCGTTGTGCTGACTCCTGTCTGCCTGATTAAGGAGGTGATACTGAATATCCGTATCGAGGGGGGCGGTGAAGTATCTGTGGTGAGCGGCGAGTTGAGCGGTATTTCTCCCGAAGTCTGTATACCGACCGGCAAACCGTGTGAAGGAAAGTATGCCTCGGTCTGCTTTCCGGCTGAGGCTGCCGGTATAAACCGTTATACGGCTACCCTATCTTTGTTCGGTATTCGTCTGGAAGAAGCCGGAACTTCAGTTCCAGCCTGTCTCTCGCTGACGATAGAGCAAAAAGACGGACAATCGTTCGTCTCGCATACGGATGTGACCGACCAGATGAATGAGGCGCTGACCAACGGTTTGGCGACCCGTATTGAACTCGATCTGACCGTCCGTCCGCTGGAAACAGGCGGTTATACCATAGAGCTTACCGCTTGGCGCCAAGGAACGGCAGAGACGGAGGGGACAGCCGGTACTGAATAAAAAACAGGAAAAGAGAAAGACATGAAAAAGGAATATAGGGTAAATAAATGGTGGATGGCTGGGTTGCTTACCGCGTTCTTGTGGGGCTGCGAGAACCTGAAAGTGCCTGAACCGGCGGAGGACACGAACGGGATACGCCTGCTTACGGGCAACTCTCTGTCGGCGTTCGATGATGGGCTACTGGCTTTTGCCGCCGGGAAAGCGTCGGGTACGTATGATGAGGTCTGGGAGGCACACGGGACGGCGGCGGGAGAGGCTGTCCTGTTGCAGTCGCACGATTATCCGTCAGACGGCAGCCGTCTTTACCTCCGGGGCTATTATCCTTCGGCGGAGCCGGGCAGTAACGGAGTTGTCTACCGACTGGACGGTAGCCGGGATTTGCTTGTCAGCAATGAACAATACGGTTCGCTTGCCGACATGTTCTGGCAGACGGGCAAGCGGTTTACTTTCCGCCATTTATTGACGCAACTGAATATCCGCGTCCGTGTGTCGGAGGGTTATCCGGCTGATGCCCGTTTGGTGAGGATGCAGATAGGCGGAAGCCATCCGGATGTATTACTCGATTTGAAGAAAGGCACGTTGTTGGCGATGGGTGAACCGGCGGTTTTAACCGTTTGGGAGTCGGATGGTACAGACGTTTGGCTGTCGGAAGCTTATCCCGATACGCCGGTTGCAACGACCCTGCTGGAGGCAGCTGTCCCGCTGACATTTTACGCAACCGTCGCCCTTCCCGACGGGAGCAGTCTGGCTTATGAGGCTCTGCCGGTTCGTTTCGGGGAGGCGGGGGGCATGGCGCAGGCCGGCACTTCCTATACCCTTTCGGTCACGTTGGATGCAGAGAAAGAAAAATTATCCGTTGCCACAGCCGTTACCGGCTGGACGGAGAAAGAAGGAGGAGTAGTGGAACTTTAAGATAGGGAATCATATGAAACGGAATAGCATACAAGTATATCTGGGGTTGTTGGGATGCGCTGTGCTGGCAGGATGCACGGCAGGACCGGTGGAAGGTGTCGTACCGGAAAACGCCCGAATGGTCGCTTTGAGTTTCGGCAAGCCGAACCTGGGCATGCCGGTGGTCCTGACGCGTACGGAAGAAGCCGGAGCTTCGTCTCCCGAGCTGCTGCCGGAGGGAGCGACCCTGCGTATCGGTGCCTATTTCAGGAATGACCTGGGGGAAGGACAGGCTGCGCAGGTATCCTTTTCTACGACTGCCCCGACCCTGGAAGCCACCTATCAGGTAGGAACGGACGGTTCCCTGTCGCCCTGCCCGGTGGACGATGACGGGAGACCGATTGCCGGTGAAGCGAAAGAGATGATCGTACGGGGAGGTGTATACGACTTTTTTGCTGTCTCTCCGGCAAGAAAATGGGTAAAAGACACAGACAATACTTATCGGATAAAGGGTATACCCCATAAAGAGGATGTGATGACTTCTTTTGTGCATGGGGTCACTGTTTCGAGTAATTCGCATAGCGTGACATTGGGCACTTTTAACCGGAAATGTGCGCTAGTGGTGTTCAATGTAGCTCCATCGAAAGAGAATGTTCTTCCTTTCGACCAGTTGTATGCCACCCGGTTGGTTATAAGCAAAATATCTTCCCCGGGGGCAGCCCTTGTCGTGGGCGAAGATACGGGAATTTTGCCGACAGGCGGTGATACGGATGCGCAGGTCCTGTTTGAAACAGAAGAGTTTGAACAGGTAGAGCCGGACACGGATGGTGCGAAGCTCAATAAAACAAAGGGAGTGCTTCTGCCTAAAAGTGAAGCGCCTTTCGATGTGGAGATCGACGTACAGCGGGATGATAAAACGGCGACCCTGAAAGCGACAACCGAAATGAATATTTCTTTCGACGGAGGCAAACGGTACGTTTTCACCCTGGAGGTAAAGAACAACGAGAGCCGGTTGTTGATGAGAGTATTGGACTGGTCTCCGGTTTTATATACCGATGAACACGTGGGAGCTCCGGATCGGCCTTATCCCGATCCGGATATCAACGAAGGGGTGGGAACGACCTTTACGGTGGTTCCATGGAAAGTAATTAACTGGAGTGGAAACGGGGATATAGGTAGTGGGAAATAAAACGCGTGAAGGGATGGAACGAGTAAATAAAATAGAATGGTTTGCCTGGTTGATTTTGCTTCTTGCCGGTAGTTGCACACTGGCAGATGTAGGCGAAGAGGATGCTGCACGGCAAACGCTGAAAGATGTGGATGCTGGCTTTCTCCTGCATGTAGAGGCTTGCCGGACGGCAATGACCCGTAGTCTCACGTGTACGGCTGAAGGAACGGTAGAATCGGATACGCTGGTTGCTGGTGAAACCGACCGGATGGATACCCGTGCCGCCAACCCGTTGGGGGATGGTTTGGAGAGCCGGATATCCGCCATTTGGGTGGGGCAGTACGATGCCTCGACCGGGGCTCTTCTGTTTTGTAAATATATAGATTCTTTCAACGGTGACCAGGTGAACGTGAAATTAAAGAAAAACCAGGACGAAATGGAAAGCAGGGTTTGGTTCGTTGCGAATGCCGGCAACCTGGGAAGGATTGAAAAAGAGGCGGATTTGAAGAAACATGTCTTGTCGTATGCTTCGACGGAGCACGGTTTGCCGACGAATAACTTGTGCGGAATGGCTGGCTCCTGGCAAGGGGTAGTAAAGGAAGATGGTGTAAAAGAAGTAGAGGTGGAGTTGACGCGCTTGTTGGCAAAAATTGAATTTACCTATTCGATGGGGGAAGACGGCTTTACATTTAAGCCTACTAGTGTGGCACTCTGCTCGGTTCCGCAGAAAATGCAGGTAGACGCACCGGAAAGTCAGCTGCAGGAGATGAGCTATACGACTTATACCGGTGAGGTCAATGAGCAGGGTACAACCATGTATTGGTATTTGCCGGAGAATATGGCGGGAACGGTAAGCGACGATAATACTGTCGATGCGGAAAAGAAGAAAACAGGCAAAGGAGTGAGTGACGCCACGTTTATTAAACTGACCGGAACGGCCGTGCAGGGTGGGGTGACTTACGAGAATGTTACATTCTGTTTTTATCCGGGTACGGATAAAAACAATTATGATATTGTACGTAATTCCTATTATAAGATGAATGTAAAGTTGGTTGGAATAGATATTTCGGACGAGCGCATCACGGTCGGTAATATACCGCCGATCGTAGTAACAGGGGGGAATATGCCTGCAGAGAAAGGCGGTCAGACAGAGGTACAGATCACTGCCCGTCCGGGTCAGGAATGGTCGATCGAACTGGAGGAGTGGCTGTCGGCGATAGTAGAAGGAAAAGTTGTTGGAACGGGTGTAGGAGTAGATTACCAGGGACCGGCAAATGTCGTCTTTGAGGCATTGTCTTCCAACCCGAAGGCGGAGGACAGGAGCGTCTCGTTTTCGGTAGATGTGAATGGAGAACCCCAGAAGATCACTCTTACACAAGCCGGTTCGGTTTTGACGACTGGAGGAGATTTTTCTTTAGGAGCTGCCGCCGGTTCAGAAGCTGCTTCTTCTTTTACAGCTACGAAGGGGCTGTCGTGGCTGGTTGCCGTAAGCGGGGATAGCTGGTGGAAATGGTCGGATGATAACCCGGGAGTGTCCGGTGAAGAAACTACAGGAGAGCAACAGGCGTTGAACGTAAAAGCTGTCTCCAGTAATCCACGGGCAGAGGAACGTACCGGCACGGTCACAGTGAAAGTCGGTGCTTCGGTAGGTGACCTTAATTATCCCAATTTGACAAAAGAGATAGCGGTCAGGCAGGCTGCTTCTACAGTTAAGGGTTCCGTTGTAGAGGTTGAACCGGTAGCCGCCAGCGGGCAGTCTTCTTCGTTTACAGCTACATCCGGTTTGTCGTGGGCGGCAAAAATAACGAATGACGATTGGATTACCCTGACAGGTGTGACCTCGGGAGATCAGACAACGGGTTCTGCTCAAACGATCTCCTTTGATGTAACGGTGAACCCAAATGCCTCCCAACGAAGCGGTACGATCACCGTCCGGGCAGGTGACGAGGATGGTGGTCCGACAGGTGCGATTACTGTAAATCAAAAGGCTTCATCGCTGACAGCTTCCGGTGATAAACCCACATTGGCTGCAACCGCTGATGACAGTGGAACACTCACGTATCAGGCAACTAAAGGATTGCCTTTGTCCATTGTTGTTCCTGATTGGTTAACCTTGGAGGCAGCAGCCTCCGAAAACACGAGCGGTGAAAAAGAGACATTAGGATATAAAACAAGTAGTTTAAATTTAAATAGTGCAGATAAAACAGGTAACATATCGGTAACAGCAGGAGGAATGACAACAAATGTTGCGATCAGGCAACTAGCTTCTGCTTTTAGTGTTACCGGTCCGACTACACAAATCGCAAATACAGGTGGTAGTGTTACCGGTTCTGTTACAGCTACTACAGGTTTACCATGGAAAATAAATTCTGCTACTGATAATGGTATAACGGTAAACCCTAGTAGCGGTACCGGCAATGGGACATTAACGTTTACGGCTTCTGCCAATACAGGGGGTGAACGTTCCGGTACGTTCCTTGTGGTACTAAGTCCGGTACGTACAATAACGGTTATTGCTACGCAAACAGCGAATGAGACAGGCGTTTATATAGGAAACTTTCAGATATGTAAAACAGATGACAGTGGAGGAAGTATGAATTGGACTAGTGCTGACTCATATTGTAATTGTTTGGAGGCAGAAGGAAAAAATGATTGGCGTTTGCCATCAAAAGATGAATTGTTGATAATAGCCAACAACAGAAATTCATTAAATTCTGTTGACGGTTTTACTGAGTTAAGTACTCAATGGCACTGGACTGGAACAAGTAGTAATGGTGGATATCATTGGCTTGTGCTCCTAGGTAACGGAGAAGTTTATAACATTCAAGACAGTAAAACTATCTACTATGTTCGCTGTGTAAGAGATAAATAGGTGTGCCCAGCCAATTCAATAAATGATAATGGTCTGTAATTCGAGGTTTGGAGGGTAATAGAATATCCACTACCAAACTACGCTTCGGTACTTCATTCCAACGGGTGAGGTGTTGAACGGAAGAGAGAAAAGGCAGCGGTGAGAGAACCGTGTCAGGTGAATATATAAGAACTGATAGAAGCGATCTTTGACATATTGAGGGTTTGAAGAAAAATAGTAAGGTAAGCTGTAAATGATTTTGCTTATCTCGCAGGCGACCGGTTTGACTGCTGAAGAAATAGCGAAGCTGTAATACATTTTGTAAGAATATTTTTCTTTAAACCCTCAATGTCTCGGACGATAGAGATATTGAGGGCTTTTTTATGCCCTCATGCGAAGAATGATATTTTAAAACAAAATAGTATGAAACAATTATTTTCATTAGCAGCATTGGCTGCTTTGCTGTCGGCAACAGGTTGCACGCAGCAGGAAATTTTAACAGGAGATGACGGGGAGAACGAACCGGCAGTGTTAGGTATATCAACCGGAGTACTGTCCGCTGAAACAAAATCGGTGGTAGGTGGGGATGCGATTACGTATACCAAGACTAATTATTCTACGGATGCGTTAGGGATAGGTGTCGTGATACTGAATTCAGAAGGATCCGCAGCCTATTCAGGAGGAGGAATTTCTGCCGACCATGTCTGGTTTATTGGGGACGAGAAAGGAGAGACATGGAAGTCTATTTCCGACAAGGGAGAGAGTTTTGCTGCTGCTACTGCTGCCCCTTATACGTTGAGTGATGCGGTCGGTACGGTCTATGCTTATTATCCGAAAACAAGTACGGTTACGGGAACGACTTCTTCTGCGCTGACCATTCCTGCTCCGCTGCAGAAGACCGGAACGATCACATTATCGGATGATTTAACGAATGCCGACTTGCGTTTTGACGGGGGGGCATGGACTCAGAATGCGTCGGCGAATAAGAAGAAAATAATCTGTGCTCCGGTCGAGACTGATTATCTATATGCCGATAACAGTAATCGTAAGGTTAGCAACGGTCGGACGCAAAGTAGCCCCGGTCGCTCCATCGACCTGACGATGGCACATGCATTGACAATGGTTTCTTTCCGGCTTTACAATGACGGTACTTTACCGGGAGACGGAAAACTAACACAGATCAAACTCAAAAATGCAGATAGTAAGACCTTGATCAAAACAACTGACGGGGCGACAATGAAACTGGCGGATGGAACGATAGCGGGGCTGTCGACTAACACATCGGATAATCTGACGCGAACAGTCAGTGGTTATACAATACCGAAAGAAGTCAAGTCGGGAAATCTAACTTTAACAACTTATATTGTAAGTGGAACGGTCACCGGTCCGAAAGTAGCTCGGAAAATAAGTCTTCTGACTTATCCGCTTACAAATATACCGGAAAATGAGATCGAAGTAGTTTTTACGATCGACGGTCAGGATTATACGATATCCTTACCGGTGACGGATGTCTGGGCATGGCAGGCAGGGACGAACTATGTATATACGGTCTGTGCTTCACAGCGTAAGCTGGAAGTGACGAGCGTGAGCGTTGCCGAATGGAATGAGGAACTGGGAGGAAATATCGAATTATGATGTGTGGAATAAAATATTTGTTACCATCTCTTTTTCTTACTGCCTGTACCGTAGCGGAAACAGGTTTGTCGGAAAAGGAACCTGATGAAGAGGAAACAAGTGCTTTGTCTGTCAGTTTTTTATCCCTTACCGAAGGAACAAAAGCTGTGTATGAAAAGACGGGGGCTGACGGTGCAGACAATATCCTTAAAACGATCGGGGTATTGGTGACGAAAGGAAGTGATACCAGGGAATATTATTCTTCCCTGGTCGAAAAACAAATATTTACCTGTAGTAGTAATAGTGATGGTGGAGGCACACTAACATGGACTGCGGATAAAACATTGAATCTGGGAGATACCGACGGTACGGTTTATGCTTGGGCGCCTTCCGATGTAGAAGGTAAACTGGATGGAAGTAGTCAGAAAATACCTGTTTTGAGTGCACCGGTTATTTTGTCTGAACAGTCTTTTGGCTATGGCAATGAATGGGAAACGAATCAGATTGATTATCTCTATGGGACGGCTGAAAATAAAACAGCTCCTGTCGTGAATCATTTGAGCCCGTCTGTTGCTTTATCTATGCAGCATGCCCTGGCTAAAATCAGTTTCCGTGTGATGAAAGCGGAGGGACAAGAAGTTACAACAGAGGATTATGTGAAGAAGCTGGAACTGACGAGTAATGGTACTGCATTTGTAGTAGCTTCGAATCCCTCAAGTGCCGTTATGCGTTTGACGGATGGCGCATTAACCGGAACATCGACTACTACTGCATTGACGCTGACGGCAAAAACAGAGAATCAAGGACAGGTTGCCGCATGGTCTGAACCAGTGACAGAAGTAGCAGAAGCTGCAGAGTCAGGTTCTACGGTAGTCCCCTCACCTCAGGCATACGGTTTGGTAGCGCCGTGTACAGGACAGATGGGAGTAAAGATCACATTGGGTCCCAAAGGTGAGCTTAATACGGATAAAGACCATACCTATCAGACGAAAGAGAACACTGTCGCTGCTACCTGGGAGCAGGGTAAACATTATGTCTATACCATGACTGTTACCGACAAAGGCATCGAGTTCAGTCAGGTACAGGTGGTAGGTTGGGATGAGACACCAGAGCCTGTTGTTGTCCCGGTAGAGTAGTATAAATAAAGGATAATTTTTGATGATAGAACGGCTTTCTGTAAATCTCTTTTTACTGTTTACATTTTGTCTCTTATCGGGGACAGGGTGTACTGGCAGTTTCGTGGAAGAAGGGGTGGAAAAAAACGATCTTATCACATTATCATTCGCGTCTCCTGCGTTGGAGCTTTTGCCGATAACCCGTAGTACAGAAGCGGTTTCTTTGCCTGTAGGGAGTACGATACGTATTGCAGCCTATCACCTGGGTGAATTGGGGGAGGTGACTGCCTCTGCAGACTTTTCCGTTACGGCCCCGACGGTAGAAGCGACTTTTGTTGTAGGCGTTGAAGGTGATCTGGTGCCTTGTCAGGTGGATGAGAGTGGGAAACAAATTGCCGGAAAAGGAGAAGAGATGAGAATACCGGCAGGTAGATATGATTTTTACGCGGTCTCTCCGGCACGTCCTTTGACACAGGTTGATGGGAAGTGGCAAGTCACCGATATTCCGCATCAGGAGGATGTAATGACCTCTTTTGTACGTGGCGTTGAAGTCTCGCAGGTTGCCCGGGTCGTTACCCTCCGGGCGTTTCGTCGTAAATGTGCGCAGGTCGTTTTTGAGGTCGCACCTACCAAAGGGAATATTGTACCGATCTCTTCCCTTTGCGGGACACGTCTTGAACTGTCTGCTATCTCATCGGCGGGAGCCAGTTTATCGGTAGGGGAAAGCGAGATCATCTCGCCGTCCGGTGGCGACCGGACGGATGCAGGTAAGCTGTCGACAACGGATTTTGTTACTTTACCAGATTCTGAGAATCCGGATCAGCCAAACCCGTTGGGACTGAACCGGACGACAACGATTCTGTTGCCAAAGAACAGTGAGGCGTTCGGTGTGGCGGTGACGGTGGCCCGCAACGGTATTGCCGTAAAATTGGAAGCAATGATTTCAAAAAATATTGTTTTTGAAGAGGGAAAACAATATGTGTTTACATTGGAAGTGGAAAACGATCGGAGTCTGCTTCGTTTGAGTGTCTATGATTGGTCTCCTTTCGGATGGACGGATCATAATATAGGAGGGGCTCCGTCCGGTCGTCCGACTGAACCGGAAGTTACCCCCGGAACCCCTTTCGGTTTGGTAGTAGCCGATTGGGAGAACATACCCTGGACGGGAGGTGGGACGATCGGTGGGAAAAAGATCGATTAGTATTGTAACAAACAGGAAAATGGAAAGAAAAAGGATCAGAAAAAAAGAAGTGACGTTGAACGTATTCTTCTTGTTGAGCCTGTTTTGTGGTTGCACGCAAAGCGAGGTGATGACAGGTGCTAAAGAGGGAAAGACGGAGGAGGTTTCTTCGTGTTTTCATCTGAATGTGCTGGCTACAACAATAACAAATACCCGAAGTGTCGCTTTTACTTCCTGTGGAACAGAGAAACCTAATAGCCTTCCGGAGGTTGTGGGCGATACTGTTACCCGCTCGACGAGCGATCCAGGGGATACCTCGGATAAGACGATACTGAACCTGTGGGTGGGACAGTATAGGGAGAATGGCGATTTGGTTACAGATGAATATTTTTCATCTTTGGCATCCCAGGAGAATGTGAATCTTCCTTTGAAAAGAATAACAGGAACATCGCATGTATGGGCTGTGGCCAATGCGGGAAGTCTGACGGGGAAGGTAGCGACTGAATCTGAATTAAAAGCATATTCAGTAGAGAGTGCTTTTACGGATGACGGATTGCCGAACAATAACCTTTGTGTAATGACCGGTATGTGGTCGGGTGAAATCACAGAGAATATCAGTGCGGATATTCAGCTGAAACGTTCTCTTGCCAAAATTAAATTCACCTATTCGGTAGATGGAGAGAATTTTTCTTTTATCGTTTCTTCACTAGAATTGTGTAATGTCCCGGTACAGATGAAATATATCGGAGATGAAAATCCAACGCAACTGACCGGAGAAGATAATTTTAAAACGTATACTGCTACCTCACCCGGTAATAGCGGTACGCAATATTGGTATCTACCGGAGAATCCGGCTGGTACAGGAGACAATACGGGTGATAAGGCGGTCAATAAAACCGGCGAGGGAGTAACGCTTGCGACCTGTATCCGTTTGACGGGGGAGGCTGTGCAGGACGGGGTTCGATATGAAAATGTTGTTTTTACGCTTTATCCCGGTAATGGGAATAATGATTATACTATAGTGAGGAACGGTCTTTATACTATAAATGTAACCTTGACGGGCATAGATTTTTCTGATAAGCGGGTAACGGTAGGGATAGTGCCCGAAATGCAGGATCCGGAGAATCTGGGACCGGAAAAAGGGGCTACCGGTATTTTTCAGGTGACCACCCGTCCGGGAGTTCCCTGGTATTTTACTATCCCCGGCTGGTTATCTGCAACTGTAGGAGAGACAACGTATGAGTCGGGGAACCGACTGGATTTTATAGGTCCTTATAAGGTGGAGTTTAAGACTGTGACAGCCAATCCTAGTGCCAAAGTGCGTGAAACAGCGTTTACGGTGGGAGAAAAAGAAATTACGGTAAGACAGAATCCGTCTACTTTAACAACCGGAATACCTATATCATTGGATGCTGGCGGAGGTTCTGAAGGAAACTGTTCGTTTACAGCTACCCGGGGGATACCCTGGTCTGCTACTTTAACTTCTGAATGGGGAGAATGGCTTGGGTGGAACGGGGACGTTCCACAAACAGGAACGGAGGCTTCAGGTTCTGAGGAATTCTTAAAGGTTAAGGCTTTATCCAGTAATCCTTCCGCTGCAACCCGTACCGGGGAAATCCAGGTAAAGGCAGGTGATGCGATCGGTACTCTCTATCCGGATCTGACTAAAAGCATATCTGTGACCCAGATTGGAGCAACAATTTCTGTCTCTGACCGAACTCCCAATCTAGGACCGGAAGCTGCCGAAATACTGTCAGACAGTTTTGTAGCAACCCACGACTTACCGTGGGTTGCTACAGTAATTAGTGGAACTGATTGGTTGTCTTTATTGACTCCGGAAAGTGGGATTACCAGTAAAAGCTCTCAAGAAATTAATTACAAGACTACTTTAAATTTAAATGCTTCAAAACGGAAAGGGACGATCGCGGTACATGTCGGAAATGAAACTGGTGATTCTCATCCGGGACCATCAGAGGATATAACGGTAGTACAGGAAGGATCGGTGTTTGAGGTAATTTCCCCTAATGATATTCCTAGAGATGGAGGAGTTACTTCTATTATAGTATCAGCAACAACAGGCTTACCTTGGAGTTTGAGTCCAATAGTAGAAGCGGATGGTATTACTTCGCCAGAGAATAAAACTTACACAGGAAATCAGACTTTGTCTTTTAGTGCTACAAAAAATGAAAGAGATACTCGTACTGCTGAATATGCATTGAGTGTAATAGGTGCTGTACCTACACGGGAGTTGTCTGTAACAATCAATCAGATTGCAGGTTTGACTGCTTTTGATCTTGAAATTAATCAAAGTTTACTTAGTTTCTATAATGAATTTATGGGTGAAAAACTGCCGGATTATCCTCCGTTTGATTATGATGGTGAAGCGGATTTTAATAATAGGAAAACATTAGTTGAAGGAGGTGGTTCTTATGTTATACAAGTACAAAGAACGCAATTAGGAGGTCCTGATAGGAGATATGCGGCAGTGACTGAATATTGTTCCTCTTTGGAAGAAGATGGTTATAGTGATTGGCGGCTTCCGACGATGCTAGAATTAAAAATAATGTATGATAATCGATCAAAGATTGAAGAAGGGAATAATGCTGAAAAGTTTATTGATAAACATTATTGGAGCACTTCTATTTACCATAGTGATAGTAATTTGCGTGGTAGATTTGTTTTCGCCGATGGAACTCTAAGTTATGGAACTATCCAAGCAAGTACAGACAGGGTTCGTTGTGTCCGTGATAAAAACTAATCTCCAAATTCTTTCATATTATGAACATAAACAGTTCTTAACCTGACGGTGTTTGTAGGCACCATTTAAATAAAGCGTTCTTTGACATGTGATATAATATCCATTAGGAATATATTATGCCACTCTTTTATTGCCTTACATATTATTCTTTATAATCATAACAATCATGAACAAATCAGATTTAACACGGGAGATCGCTGAAAAGATGTCGATCTCTCAAAAGGATTCTTTGCGCTTTATAAACATCTTCAAAGATGTTATGGCAAACGAACTATTGAAAGATAGTTCTATTGTTCTGCAAGGTTTCGGTACTTTTTCTTCCTGGAAACAGACCGAACGTATTGGACGTAATCCTCATACCGGTATTTCTGTCCTGATAAAATCTCGTACCAGTGTCAAATTCAGGCCCGGTAAAGATTTATTGAGATTTTTGAATGATGGGAAATAGATGGTAGTATGACCTTGGTATGTGCTTTCAGGCAGGGGGAAACCATTCCCCTGTCTGAAAGCATTATGTATACAAAACTAAAAGAACTCTTTGGGAGAAAAACACCCTCTGTAAAAATGTTTAAGTTATTATTGGAAAACTTACCAGAGCCGGAACAGGAACTTTATAAAAAGGCTGCTGTCGATACGGCCTTTTGTGACTGGGAAAATACACCTCCCCGTTACCAGTTATTTCTGACCGATTTGTTTCAACACCAGTGGCAAAAATCACTGGATTATCTGCTACATAAAACGGTAATCGGTTCGCTTGGCTATGAACTGCAACAACCGGAACTGCTCCGAAAAGTATTCTCTTTACTGGAGGGAAAGCGGGAGGATGGTTTTATGCCTTCTTATCTGCATTTGTCTTTTGTACTTCTCCTTGTTTTTCACGATAATAAATCGGTTGAATATTTGGGAGATCTGCTCCGTAAAGAATTTACTTCGGATGATTTTAGTGACCTGCTTGACCTATGGAAAGCTGATAATGAACCTAAATAGTCGCCTTCTGATTAATAGAACTTAAAATAACCGGCTTTTACCCCTTCTGGAATATACAATGATTGTTGCCGTTTTTCTATTTAAAACGACGACAGGCTGCTTGGTGGTCTTATGTGTGTTGCATATTTCAGCATATTTCAGTTTTTAACTAGTTTATCTTTGTGGTATCGATGTCGATAAAGATCTTGAATATTAATCTATTAAATTGTTGTTGTCATGAGTGTAAAGTATAAACTGGTGGTTAAAAAGAATTTGGGAAATGATAAGAAAGATATCCCTGAAAAGAAGTATGCACAAATTGTTTCGGGTGATTTTGTGGGATTTGATGAATTTGTGGAGGAGGTAGGCGATAGCTCCGGGGTAGGTAGCGCTGTGGTGAAAGCGGTATTGGACCGTATGAATGTCATATTAGTGCGTCATCTGCAACATGGACGACGTGTCACTGTCGGGGAATTGGGTACTTTCCGTTTTACCATCGGGTCTTCCGGGGTAACGGACGAAAAATCTTTTGATACGAATCTGATCCGTGAACCTAAGGTTCGCTTTTTTCCGGGGAAAGCGCTCCGTACCATTAAAAGCCAAGTAAGTTTTGAGAAGTTGTCTGAAAAGAAGGATGAAGAGAATGGCGGTGGCGACCGACCGGAAATAGAATAGTTGATAGTTAAAAAGCTCAGAGGTGTATGAAACGGATAACGGTTCAGTTAATTATTGCAATCCTGCTCACAGTGAGCGGGATTGTTCTTCTCTTCAGCGGCTTTTGGGTAGCCCCTGGCGGGTTGATAGACAGTAGTGTGCTGGTGGCTTTTGGCGAGATCAGCACATTTGCCGGAGCTCTTTTCGGAGTGGATTATACATATAGATTTAAAATCAACAATCATGAGTAACACGAGACATAAAACCATGCTGAGCGAACATTTCAGCAAGGAAGAATTGACTTACAGTAGGATCGCGGTAGAAAACGGTTTGGATAACGAACCTCCGTCTGCTGCTTGCCTAGCCCTGGCTTATCTCGCCATTCACTTACTGGAGCCGTTAAGGCGGTTGAATAATGGTCCGATTGCCATTCTGAGCGGGTATCGCAGTGAAGCTGTAAATCGTCTGGCCGGTGGTGTTGCCACCAGTCAGCACCGAAACGGGGAGGCTGTCGATTGTTATATACCGGAAGGACCGGGCCGGTTACTGGAGATACTGAAAAAGTCGGGGTTGCTTTTCGATCAGGCGATTGTTTACAGAAAACGTAAATTCTTACATATCTCCTTAAAAGAAAGAGGTCATAACCGGCAACAGGTGTTATTCTATATGTTGTTATGTTTACTTTTTATGTTACCCTCCTGCCGGATACAGCAGGAAAGTATAAAAAAGGGACAGACTGTCCAAACAGATTCACTGAAACTTTCTCTTAAAGATTCTTCTTTTTTGAACCGTAAAATATACACGATAGATTCCATAAACTGGAATATAACCCGGGTGGTCTTCTCACCACCCGATAGTACCGGCCGACAATATCCGGCAGAGATAGCTTTATTGCATGGAAACAAACATCACAGCATAACTGATACGGGTAGTAAAACCGCTAATTCGTCAGTAGAATTGACCCGCCATCAAACCGCAGTTTCTTCTTTTTTATCTGAAAATCAATACAAACGGTCATCGTCTATGAGTATTTGGATAGTAGTTTTTGTCCTGTTAGGAATTCTTATCTGCAATTGCTAATCCCCCTCTTAGGGAGATGTATTCCTGCAAATTCCTGTTATATAGTCGGTTTAGAAATTCAAAGAAAGAAATGAAATTGCTTTTTCCGCTACCATTTGATCCAATGAGTATATTAATGTCTTTAAAATCAACTTTTTGTTCTTTTATTGACTTATATCCTTTAATTTCTATATAATCCATTATATGTATAATTAATGTTCAAATGATATCCTGTTCCTTTGTCCTGTAAGCACAGCCTGATATTACAGTAGTAATTGATGCAGCTGTGATATTTGCAAAGTTAATCATTTACTATGAACTGGACAATATATATTTGTTGGAGTGATTAATTCATTTGTTTTCGACGGCAAATGTAGAAGTCTCTGATTTAACCACAAAATATATTTCACAGACGACATTAAACAGCCATTGAACGGCGTAATTTCTTTTTGAGGAAGTTGATGGCAAACAAAATGGATATAATAACAAAACAGAAGGATTAGAAAATAACTTTCTAACCCTTCTGTTTCCAGAGGTTCCTGGCGGATTCGAACCGCCGTACATGGTTTTGCAGACCACTGACTAAGCCACTCATCCAAGGAACCAATATTTATTTATCGATAATCTGTTACTCTTTTTAGAGGTTCCTGGCGGATTCGAACCGCCGTACACGGTTTTGCAGACCGCTGACTAAGCCACTCATCCAAGGAACCAATTTGTTTCAAATAACGTCTTATCGTTTTGCGAGTGCAAAGAAAAGGATTATGTTTGGATTATGCAAATCTTTTTCATTCTTTTTGCAGGCGTTGATAGTTGCAGAACTAAGGAAAAAGAAGTTACTTTGTCTTCTGTTAGTTATAAAAATGAAAGGATGAATTATATTGAGACAGAAATCCCGGGTGTATGGATTATTGAACCTAAGGTTTTTAATGATGCACGGGGATATTTTATGGAAGCTTGGAAGAAAGAAGAGTTCGAGCAACATATCGGTAAAATAAATTTTATTCAGGATAATGAATCCTGTTCTTCCAGAGGAGTACTTCGTGGATTACATTACCAGTTGGCTCCTTATTCGCAGTCGAAGTTGGTACGGGTGATCACCGGACGTGTTCTGGATGTAGCGGTGGATATCCGTGTCGGTTCTCCGACATTCGGAAAATATGTAGCTGTCGAACTTTCAGCAGAGAATAAACGTCAGTTCTTTATTCCCCAGGGATTTGCTCATGGATTTCATGTATTGAGCGACGAAGCTGTATTTACTTATAAAGTAGATAATCCTTACATGCCGAGTCATGAAAGGGGACTTCGTTTTGATGATCCTTCGATTGGGGTCGATTGGAGGATTTCCGACACGGAAACTCTAACTTTGTCAGAGAAAGATACAAAAGCGCCTCTCTTAAGTGAGGCAGAATATAATTTTACATATAAATAATACGGACGATGAAGACTTATCTGGTTACGGGTGCCGCTGGTTTTATTGGTGCCAACTTTATCAAATATATGCTGGCAGAGCATCAGGATATAAAGATTGTAGTTCTCGACTTGCTTACTTATGCAGGTAATCTGGGTACAATAGCAGGAGATATCGATGGCAAACGTTGTGAGTTTGTAAAGGGGGATATCTGTGACCGTACGCTGGCTGATGAACTTTTTGCAAAGTATAATTTCGATTATGTAGTCAATTTTGCTGCAGAAAGCCATGTAGACCGTAGTATTGAAAATCCGCAGTTGTTTCTGGTGACGAATATTCTGGGAACACAAAACCTGCTGGACGCTGCGCGCAAAGCCTGGGTGACGGGAAAAGAGGAGACCGGTTATCCGCAGTGGCGTGAAGGTGTTCGTTTCCATCAGGTATCGACGGATGAGGTGTATGGCAGTCTTGGTGCGGAAGGTTATTTCCATGAAACGACTCCGCTCGACCCGAGAAGTCCGTATAGCGCTTCCAAGACCAGTGCCGATTTGTTTGTAAAGGCATATTCCGATACTTATAAAATGCCGGTAAGTATTACCCGTTGTTCCAACAACTATGGCCCCTATCATTTCCCGGAAAAGCTGATTCCGCTTATTATCAAAAATATTCTGGAAGGAAAATCTTTGCCGGTGTATGGCGACGGTACCAATGTTCGGGACTGGTTGTATGTGGAAGATCATTGTAAAGCTATCGATGCGGTTATTCATCGCGGTCGGGTAGGAGAAGTATATAATGTTGGCGGACATAACGAAAAGCAGAATATCGAGATTGTTAAACTGACCATTCAGACGATTCATCAGTTGATGACTGAACACCCCGAATATCGTCAGGTATTGAAGAAGAAAGAGATCGGTCCTGATGGAGAAATCAGGATCGACTGGATCAACGAAAGCCTGATCACTTTTGTGAAAGACCGTCTCGGACATGACCAGCGTTATGCTATCGATCCAACAAAGATCTCGGAAGAACTCGGCTGGACGCCTGAAACCAGTTTTGAAGTCGGTATTGTCAAAACAATCCGCTGGTATCTGGAAAACCAGCAATGGGTGGAAGAAATTACCGGTGGTGACTATATGAAATATTACGACCGGATGTATTCCGGCCGTGAGTTATAAAATACTGGCTTCTCCATCCGGAGGAGTCGCTGAATGATTTGAGGAGAGGCTGCTCACCAGTTCGGGAGCAGTCTCTTTTATTTGATTGCGTATCGATTCCCGTATCTCTTTCCGGATATTTGTCCGTGTGCTATCCAGTTCGGCTTCTTTAGCCGGTTTGAATAAATCTTTGTAACGGCATTTTACGATCTTGTATTTAAAATCGTCCAGGTTGCCGGTGATGTCTATTCCCAGTTTGAAAGGAACGGGCGACTTGAGTACGGATAAATGATAGTTGAATGTCATGTCCAGGTTATGTGTTCCTCCGACTGCCACTTTATATCTGTCCATTTCGACCAGAAAGGGGAATACTTCGATTTTATTGTCTTTGATGGCAAGGTCGACAGAGATACTGTCTATGACATTCCGTTTCTTATTTTTGAACATAAGCGTCTTGGATATTTCCGTAAAAGTCTCGCCATCGAGCAGTACCATATTTTCTCCATGCAGATAGCAGGCTGAATTTAAAGAAGGGAGATCGAGTGACATTACCGAATCCATTTTACAAGTAGCTGTTATCTGGCAGTCTACTACCCCCTCAAAAGAACGTAACATAGGGACCAGGGTATCGATGGCAGGATATAACCCGATCAGTTTCTCGACCATCACATTTTCCATATCAATATCGAAACCGGCAGAAGCACCGCTCTCATCTTTAGCTGTGTAGAACATGGTCATATGTCCACGACCGATATTCGAATCCATCTTGAGGTTACTGAGGTTGATGCTTTGATCACGGATGATCACTTCACCGAGAACGTTACTAAGTTCGACATCTTTGAAATCTATCTTTTTTGCATCTGTGTGAAGCGTCATATCCAGATAGGCCGGGATAACGAATACGCGGTCTGTTGTGTCTAACGTTGCTGTAGCAATGGAATCCTGTAATGTATGGGTATCCATTGTGACTAGATTTTCTTCGTCAATAACTGACTGGTCGGTAGTTGCGGAATGTAGCTCTGTATATTGCATGCCTGAGTTCATCGCTTTCATCAGCTGGTTGCAGTCGATATAGTCGGATGTCAGGGAGAAGTTTCCTTGTAATTTCCCTCCGCGTAACATCGCCTGGCGAATACGTTTTATTTCTCCGTTCAGCATGAAATCGCTTTTACCCAGATGCAGGTGAGCATTGGTAAGGGTAATATTGTTGGTATTGAACTTCATGGTGGTTTGGTCCATTTTCATGGGAACGGGTAAAAGACGGCTGAATCCGCGCATTTTGTTGAAAGAAAGACTGCCACGGACTTCCCAACGGCGTAATAACTGTGTCGTTACATCAGTCGTGTCTGTCTGTGTCTGGTCAGGTGTTCTTGGACGGCGCGTACGTGTCGCTCTTGCGGTTGTGGTATGGGTAGTCGTATCGGTCCGTGCCAGCCAGCGTTGACGTATTGCATCGCGGTAGGGGAGTGCTTCTATATTAAATGTATTTCCGGAAAGGATCATTCCGGTACGCATCGGTAGAATGAAATAACGAAGGGTATCGACTGAGATGGTAGCACCGGCAGTCGGTATACGTTTGTTGGATGCGGATGATTTGATCCCCCCTTTCATGACTGTTTGTCCGGCAACCAGCCATACGGAATCGGGGAGGCGGGTACGCAGATAGTCAAATTTCAGTTGAGCAGTCATTGGGATAACAGCCGTCGTATCTATGACAGGAGATGTTTTTGCCTGTATAGTCAATCGGCTGATGTTTGTACTGATTGCATCCTGGTATTTGATGTTCAGGCTATCGACCGATAAAGTCATACTTAACAGATCTTTATTTTCCAGATAAGAACTGCTTAGCTGTGTCGAGTCGACCGAGAAACCGGCATTAGTAATAAAAACATCCATTCCCAACGGCTTGCTATAGGCTTTCAACGTATCAATGTTCAAACGGCCGGAAGCATGTACTTTCCCGTATTGGCTGTTCAATAGATCGTCGACATTGAATGATGCGGAAAGGTCGGCATCCATAGCTCCCTGAAGGAGCAATGTGTCCGGGTTCAGGAACTCTTTTGCTAGCCGTGTAAAATCGATCTTTCCTTTTATATTCGCATCTATATTGGGGGACGTCAGCAGGTTGGTGACTTTTCCGCTCATGTCCAGGGAGGTTGTCAGACCTTTTAATGTCAGTTGTTCCAATGACATGAAAGAAGAGTCGGGATACATACCGTTCAGGTGAAGATCCATATCCATCTGTATGGTGTCGATCCCTTGTTTGAGACCTTTGACGTGATAGGAGCCATTCTCTATTTTGCAGCATAGGTTTACAGAGGGCACAATGCTGTCGCCGAGGTAACCATGTATGTTGCCTTCCACAACGATTGCTCCTTTTGCCAGTGTTTTTTCTCTGTTCTGAAAATAAGCATCGGGAATGAATTTCAGCAAATCGTTCATGTCAGATACTTTGAGCCCTACCTCCATGTCTATTTTAGTCTGTTTTAGCGGAGGTACACTGCTGACAGAGCCGTTAGCCGTAAAAGGCAGGTCGTTTACCAGTAGTTCGGCATCGTTCAATGTGATTGTATTGAAGTTGTCAGAAAGTAAGAGCTGGCTTTTTAGTTTTAATGCCAGTTTGTTTTCCAATGTATAAGTCGGGCTGCTGAACAAGATGGAGGTAGAACCTGTTTCAATATCCAGTTTGTTTTTTCCGTTGGTTAGTGAGCCGTCGAGATTGAGGAAAAAGCCATTGATTTCGGCAAATAAATCTGCTTCATGGTCGTCGTAAGTGAAACGGCCGTTTGAGATACGGACTTTTTGCAGGTCGATAGGAGGCAACGGTTTTTTGTCAGTCTCGGCAGAATCCGTTTCGCTGGAATAAATATCCCAGTTAGCCGCTCCTTTTTTATTGACATATCCATAGAAGCGGGGTTCATCAATGCTGATCTCGCCTATGGTTATTTTGCCGCCGAAAAGGTAGTCGGTCGGTCGGAGGGAGATGACAGCCGTTTTGAATGCAAGTAACGAATCGGAGGAGATAGCCAGTTTTTCTTTATGTGCTGTAGAGTCTTCTGCTGCATGTGAGATCAGATGACCGTTCGTAAGCCGGATGCCCAGATGCGGGTATGTTTCGAAATAAGTCAGTTCGATCCGTTCGCAATCCAGGTGGGCATCGAGAAATTTATTAGTCTGTTCGATGACAAGCGGGGTCAGTTTCTCCGGTGGGAGGACACCCCAATTCAGAATGCTGAACCCGATACCCGGAAGGATAAAGAACAGGGTAACGGCGATAACGATAATGGTTGTAACTAATTTTTTATTGATCTTCATATTGTCTTCATGTATTGGTCATACAAAAGTATGTAAATAAACCCATATCTTTGTACCTGATAAGTTTATTTAAAAGAATATAGGAATATGGATTTTCGTCTGAAGGTATTTTACAGCGTAGCGACTAACCTGAGCTTTACGAAAGCGTCAAAAGAGTTGTATATAAGTCAACCTGCTATAAGTAAGCATATTCATGAGTTGGAAATGCAATATAAGATGCCTCTGTTCGACCGTACAGGCAGCCGTATCATGTTGACGCGGGCCGGAGAACTGTTGTTGTCGCATACCAATACGCTGCTTGCCGCTTACCGGCAACTGGACTTCGAGATGAATCTGCTGACCGATAATATATGTGGCGACCTGCGCCTGGGGGCCAGTACTACGATCGCCCAATATGTTTTACCACCTATATTATCTACTTTTATCAGGAAGTTCCCCGATATTCGTGCTTCTTTACTGAACGGTAACAGCCATGATATTGAAAAGGCTTTGTGTGAGGGTAAAATCACTTTGGGGCTGGTGGAAGGAAATGCCCGCCAAAGTTCTCTTCATTATACGCCTTTTATGAAAGACGAATTGGTTGTGATTACGCATACCGGTAGTAAACTGGCTCATTTTGAAGAACTGTCGCTGGAACAACTTTGCACACTTCCGCTGGTACTCCGGGAAAATGGTTCCGGAACATTGGCGGTTTTGGAATCAACGCTTGCCGAACATCAGATCAAATTATCGCAGTTAAATGTGCTGATGCAGTTAGGGAGTACCGAAAGTATCAAGTTATTTCTTGAAAACTCGGATGCTTTGGCTATCGTATCGGTGCGTGCCGTTACCCGCGAGTTGATGTCAGGTACCTTGAAAGTGATCGATATCACGAATTTTTCTGCCGAACGTATGTTCTCCTTTGTACAATTGCAGGGGCAAAGCGGAGGGTTGGAAGAAAGTTTTATCCGGTATATGCAGGCATATAAATGATATCAGATATGGATGCCGTAATCATGTTTCACTTCATCCATCACAAAAGTACTTTCCAGCGATCCGAGACTGTCGATTGTCCCCAGAACGTTTAGGATAAACTCCTGATAGTATTTCATATTGGGAGCATGTATCTTTAGCAGGTAATCGTAACTGCCCGATATGTTGTAACATTCGGTTACCTCAGGAATATCTTGTATGACTCGTGTGAAATCGGTCGCTATTTCTTTGTTGAGCTTACTGAGTTTGACGCGGCAAAAGACGACAAAACCCAAATTCAGTTTTTCTGCATCCAATACGGCAATGTACTTTTTTATATACCCTCCGTTCTCCAGGCGTCTGAGGCGTTCGAAGACAGGTGTCGACGAAAGGTTTACCCGGGCGGCAAGCTCTTTGGTCGTTAGTCGTGCATTTTCTTGTAGCGTACGGAGGATTTGTAAATCCTTTTTATCCAGAGTCTCCATAGAATAAAATTCTTTTATCTGATCTTTTTTAATTGTTGTCTGGTTCGTTTATTCTGTATGATACTGCAAAAATAGGGTTATTTTCTGTATTTATGATATTTCTTGTTTGATATTTCCGTGTATGATAACTTTGCTGGAAAATAATTCAATAATAACTCAAACTAAAAAGAATAAGATCATGGCAAAAAGAGAATTACATTTCGAGACATTACAGCTTCATGTAGGGCAGGAACAGGCTGATCCGGCAACAGATTCACGTGCAGTGCCCATTTATCAGACAACTTCTTATGTATTCCATAACTCGGCACATGCCGCTGCCCGTTTCGGTTTGCAGGATCCGGGTAATATATACGGACGTCTGACCAATTCGACACAAGGTGTTTTCGAGCAACGTGTAGCCGCTCTTGAAGGGGGCGTGGCCGGGTTGGCTGTAGCTTCCGGTGCGGCTGCTATTACATATGCATTTGAAAACATTGCCCGTGCCGGTGACCATATTGTCGCTGCTAAAACTATTTATGGGGGAAGTTATAACCTGCTGGCACATACGTTGCCTACTTATGGGATAACAGCGACCTTTGTCGATCCTGCCGATCTGTCGAATTTCGAGAAAGCTATTCAACCGAATACGAAGGCTATTTTCATCGAGACTCTCGGAAATCCGAATTCCAATATTATAGATATAGAAGTTGTTGCTGATATCGCTCATCGTCATCAAATCCCTTTGATCGTCGATAATACTTTCGGTACTCCTTATCTGATACGCCCGATCGAGTACGGTGCTGATATTGTGGTACATTCTGCAACAAAGTTTATAGGTGGTCACGGAACATCGTTAGGTGGTGTGATTGTTGATTCCGGTAAATTCGACTGGGTAGCCTCCGGTAAATTCCCACAACTGACGGAACCGGATCCGAGTTATCATGGTGTACGTTTCGTCGATGCAGCAGGTCCGGCGGCGTATGCGACCCGTATTCGCGCCATCTTACTGCGTGATACAGGGGCTTGCATCAGTCCTTTCAATGCATTCATTTTATTACAAGGACTGGAAACGCTTTCATTACGTGTGGAACGTCATGTGGAAAATGCCCTGAAGGTTGTGAATTTTCTGAAAGACCATCCGAGAGTGAAAAAAGTGAATCATCCGTCATTGCCGGATCATCCTGACCATGCTTTATACAAGCGGTATTTCCCGAAAGGTGGCAGTTCTATTTTTACCTTTGAAATAAAGGGAGGACAAAAGGAAGCGCACCGTTTCATCGACAGCCTGGAGATTTTCTCTTTGTTGGCAAACGTTGCCGATGTTAAATCCCTTGTTATTCATCCGGCAAGTACGACACACTCGCAACTTAGTGCCGAAGAACTTGCCGATCAGGAAATCTATCCGGGAACAGTTCGTTTATCGATCGGAACAGAGCATATAGATGATTTGCTTGCAGATCTGGAGGAAGCGCTTGCTAAAATCTGAACAATTGGAAAGAGGGGAATGTTATAACTTCAAGTTATCAGCTATTCCATAATGTGATTGGTACGATATCTTTTTTAAGTTTACCTTTGCGCCATCAAAAATAAAGGATAACTAAGATATTATAGTAATGAATACAATTGAACAAGTACTTACGAAGTATAACAAACCTCTTTTCATTCTTCTTTTTATTTTTTGTCTGATGCCTTTTGTTTCACCTGCAGTTGCCCTGTTCCTGGGGCTTGCGCTGGGAATGACAGCCGGACAACCTTTCCCGAAATTCAGTAAGAAGACTTCTAAATATTTATTGCAGTTCTCTGTCGTTGGTCTGGGATTCGGAATGAATCTGCATGAATCGCTGAGAACGGGAAAAGAAGGGATGCTTTTCACTGTTGTGTCGGTTGTTGCAGTTTTGGCGTTAGGTATGTATCTGGGTAAAAGGTTGATGATGGATCGTAAAACGGCCTATCTGATCTCTGCCGGGACTGCTATTTGCGGAGGAAGTGCTATTGCAGCCGTTGCACCGGTAGTGAAAGCCAATGATAACGAGATGTCGATGTCGTTAGGGACTATTTTTATTCTAAATGCGATTGCGTTGTTTATCTTTCCGCCTATCGGTCATTTACTGGGATTAAGCCAGGAACAGTTTGGTATGTGGGCGGCTATTGCCATACATGATACAAGCTCGGTGGTAGGAGCCGGTGCCGCTTATGGTGAACAAGCGCTTGAAATAGCAACGATGGTTAAGTTGACGCGGGCGTTATGGATCATTCCGGTGACAATTGCTACTATGTTTATTTTCAAACAGAAAGGTGCGAAGATCAGTATCCCCTGGTTTATCTTTTTCTTTATTTTGGCTATGGTGGCAAATACCTTCCTGACAATTCCTGAAACGATAACGAGTTCGTTGGTCTGGTTGGCAAAGAAAGGGTTGACAGTTACTCTGTTTCTGATCGGGGCGGGGCTATCGAGAAAAGTAATTAAGCAGGTCGGAGTTCGTCCGATGGTTCAGGGAGTTATTCTTTGGATATTTATCGGATTGATCAGTTTAGGGGTAATAATGTTGGTTTAATTGTTTTTTATTACCTTTGCCCCTCAAAAGTTGACAGTTGACAGTTGATGATTGACAGTAAGAAATGGTTACGACCTGCCGGCTGTTATTTATCAACTGTCAACTGTCAGTTGTCAACTGATTAAATATTATGGCTTCAAAAGTAACAAAAGGCATTATAATTTCGTTTTGGGTGCTGTTCGTTGCAGTAGTAGGGACTGTGTTCCTGTTGTTTACAGCTATTGCAAATGGTTCGATCGGGTATATGCCCCGTGTGGAACAGTTGGAAAATCCTATCGACAAGTTCGCTTCCCAGATCATTTCTGCAGATGGAAAAACGTTGGGTAGTTATGCGCATAGTCAGGATAACCGTATTATGGCAAATTACAAAGACCTTTCGCCCGACCTGGTGAAAGCCCTGATCGCTACTGAAGATATCCGTTTTGCAGAACATAGCGGTATCGATGCACAGGGATTGTTCCGTGCTGTTGTGAAACGTGGTCTTTTGATGCAGAAGAGTGGTGGAGGCGGTAGTACCATCACCCAACAGTTAGCTAAGCAGCTTTTCTCACCAAGTGCTGACAATTTTATGGAACGTCTGTTCCAGAAGCCGATCGAATGGGTAATAGCCGTTCAGTTGGAACGTAATTATACGAAGGAAGAGATCGTCAGCATGTATCTGAATAAATTTGACTTCCTGTATAATGCGGTTGGTATTCAATCGGCTGCACGTGTCTATTTTGGAACGACTCCTAAGAATCTGAAAATAGAAGAAGCCGCGACACTGGTCGGAATGTGTAAAAACCCTTCTTATTTCAATCCGAAGCGTCAGAATGAACGTACACGCGGACGCCGTAATACAGTGTTGGAACAAATGGAAAAAGCCGGTTATATTTCACGTGCTGAATGTGATTCGTTAAAGGCATTACCATTGACTCTTCGTTTCAGTCGTATGGATCACAAGGATGGTCCGGCTCCTTACTTCCGTGAATATTTGCGTATTCTGATGACACGGAATAAACCGGATCGCAGTGAGTACAGAGGATGGCAGAAACAGCAATTTTATGAAGATTCTCTGGCTTGGGAAACCAATCCGCTGTATGGCTGGTGTAACAAGAATAAGAAAGCTGTGGACGGTAAGTATTATAATCTCTATACGGATGGTTTGAAAATATATACAACGATTGATTCCCGTATGCAGCAGTATGCGGAAGAAGCCGTTCGCGAACATTTCAGTAAAGATTTGCAACCTGCTTTCTTCCAGGCTAACAAAAAGAAGAAACAGGCTCCTTTCTCCATAGACCTTCGTCCGGGCGAAGTAGATACCATTATGATGCGTGCTATGCATCAGACCGATCGTTACCGGGCCATGAAAAAGGCTGGAGAGAAGGAGGATGAGATACGTAAAGTGTTCAATACACCTGTTGATATGCGTGTGTTTTCATGGAGCGGACCGATCGATACGATTATGTCGCCGATGGATTCTATCCGTTACCATAAAAGTTTCCTGCGTACTGGTTTTATGTCGATGGACCCGCGTACCGGTTATGTAAAAGCCTATGTAGGTGGTATCGATTATAATGACTTTCAGTATGATATGGTGAATGGCGGACGTCGTCAGATTGGTTCGACCATTAAGCCATTCCTTTATTCGCTGGCTATGATTGAGGGGTTCAGCCCGTGTGATGAAATGTTGCATGTGCAAAATACCTATTTTGATGAGAATGGTATCCCCTGGTCTCCACGTAATGCCAGTGCTAAACGGGTTGGTGAACAGGTTTCTATTCAATGGGGCTTACAGAATTCGGATAACTGGGTGACGGCATGGCTGATGAGCCAGATGTCTCCTTATACATTCGTGCGCTTGCTTCACTCTTTTGGTTTGAAGAATCAGATGGATCCCGTGATCTCGATTTGTCTCGGTACACCGGACGTCTCGGTCAGTGAGATGGTAAGTGGCTATTCCGTCTTTGCGAATAAAGGTATTCGTTCGGAACCGATTTATGTGACCCGTATCGAGGACTCCTATGGAAACACGATTGCCAGCTTTAATTCTCAGATGAGCGAGGTGTTGACAGAAGATGCTTCTTATAAAATGCTTCATATGTTGAAGAATGTGATCGATGGGGGAACAGGCGGCCGTATCCGTTTCCGTTATGGGATCAAGGCTCCTATGGGCGGTAAGACCGGTACGACGCAAAACAACTCCGACGGTTGGTTCATGGCTTTTACACCCAGCCTGGTCTCGGGATGTTGGGTCGGTGGCGAAGAACGTTCTATCCACTTCGATCGTTTGTCGGAAGGACAGGGAGCAAGTATGGCGTTGCCTATCTATGGTTTGTTCATGCAGAAAGTATATGCCGACAAGACGCTCGGCTATTCGGAAGAGGAAGATTTTGATGTTCCAGAGCAATATGCCGATCCTTGTAAAACAGCGACAGAGGAAGAACGCAAGAGTATTCCGACAGATGTCGGCGGTATCGATAAAATGTTTGAATAGCAGATTGGATTACTTGAAATACAACTCCCGCAAATCTAAATTATTTATTAGATTTGCGGGAGTTCCTTTTTTAGGATAAACTGAACTTATTCCTAAGGAAAGTGGTTTACTGATTATAAAGTGATATAACATGAATTTCAGACACAAATATGTATTGGCAATCGATCAGGGAACGACAACTTCCCGGGCCATCCTGTTTAATCGTCAGGGACAGGTCATCACACTCTCCCAGAAAACATTCCAGCAGTACTTTCCTAAGCCGGGTTGGGTGGAGCACGATCCGAACGAAATCTGGTATACACAATCGCTTGCGATCAAGGAGGCGATGGCAAAAGCCGACGTAACGGATACCCATATTGCCTGTATAGGCATTGCCAACCAACGAGAGACAACGATCGTCTGGGATCGTGAGACGGGTTTTCCTGTCTACAATGCGATCGTGTGGCAGGATCGTCGTACGGCTGATTATTGTGAGGAGCTGAAGGCGGAAGGTTATTCCGATTTTATCCAGCAAAAGACAGGATTGGTGATAGATGCTTACTTTTCGGCAACCAAAGTCAAGTGGATACTGGATCATGTAAAAGGTATTCGTGAACGGGCGGAGCGGGGAGAACTTTGTTTCGGAACGGTCGATTCCTGGCTGGTCTGGAAACTGACGCGGGGATCGCAGTTCATAACCGATGTTACGAATGCTTCCCGGACCATGTTATTTAATATAAATACCTTGCAGTGGGACCAGGAGTTGCTCGATCTGTTTACGATCCCGTCTTCCATGCTGCCGGAGGTTAAGAGCAGCAGTGAGGTGTATTGCGAGACATCTACACCGATATTTAAGACCGGTATTCCGGTTTCCGGAATGGCGGGTGACCAGCAGGCGGCTTTGTTCGGCCAGTTATGCCTGGAAGAAGGAATGATGAAGACGACCTACGGGACCGGTTGTTTTATGATCGTAAATATCGGGGACAAGCCGGTACTTTCACAGAATAACCTGTTGACGACGATTGCCTGGAAGTTAGGCGATAAGGTAACGTATGCACTTGAAGGAAGCGTGTTTGTCGGTGGTGCAGCTATCCAGTGGCTTCGTGACGGTATCGGGTTGATCCCGAATGCCCCGGTGACTGAACAGATGGCAAAATCGGTTCCCGACAACGGCGGTGTCTATTTTGTTCCGGCATTGACTGGTTTAGGAGCCCCTTACTGGGACCAGTATGCACGTGGTGCGATCATAGGCATAACCCGGGGCACGACGGCAGCGCACCTGACACGTGCAGCTTTGGAAGGTATTTGTTATCAGGTATACGACGTCCTGATCGCGATGGAGAATGATATTCATGCCAAACCAAAGGAGATCCGTGTGGATGGCGGTGCGATTGCGAATAATTTCCTGATGCAGTTCCAGGCAGATATCAGCCGGTGTCCCGTGGTGCGTCCCAGCATCATTGAAACAACGGCTTTAGGAGCCGCTTATCTCGCGGGACTGGCTGTGAACTATTGGAAAGATATGGATGAACTGAAAGAACAATGGTCGCTCGATACCATATTTACTGCCAAGATGAAGCCTGAAACAGCTCTGGCTTTGCTGACAGACTGGCATAAGGCTGTCGGCCGGACGATGAATTGGGCGATGGACAGCGAAATATAAAAGAGATGACACCTTTTTTTGCAGAATTTATAGGGACGATGTTGCTTCTCCTGATGGGAGGAGGCGTGGTTGCCAATGTTTGCCTGGCGAAGACCAAAGGGTATGGTGCCGGGTGGCTGGCTATCACTACGGCCTGGGCGTTAGGTGTCTTTATCGGGGTCGTTGTGGCAGGACCTTATAGCGGTGCCCATCTAAACCCTGCCGTTTCGATAGGTTTGGCGATCGGGGGTACTTTTCCGTGGAGCGAAGTGCCTGTTTATATCCTTGCGCAGTTTTTGGGGGCAGCAGCCGGAGCTTTGATTGTCTGGCTCGTTTATAAAGATCATTTTGATGCGACGGATGATCAGGGAATAAAACTGGGGGTCTTCTGTACGAATCCGGCTATTAGTAATCCGTTGATCAATTTCCTGACGGAGATGGTGGGAACATTTGTCCTGATGTTTGTCGTTTTCTATATAACGGATGGAGAACTGACCTACGACAGTAACAGTACTTTACCTATAGGACTGGGGTCGGTGGGAGCTATTCCGGTTGCTTTTACCGTTTGGGTGATCGGACTTTCGTTAGGTGGCCCGACGGGATACGCCATTAATCCGGCACGTGACCTGGCTCCCCGTTTTATGCACATGATTCTCCCGATCAAAGCAAAAGGAAGCAGCCACTGGGAATATGCCTGGATCCCCGGAAGTGCACCGCTTGTAGGATCTGCCCTGGCTGCGATGTTTTATTATGTGCTGAAATAGAGTATCGAAGCTCTTTTATTTTATACATAAAAGTGGTATATTCGTGGTATTATTCCGAAAGAGGAATGACAACCAGATTCAACTTAAGTATATTGAAATGAGAATAGCCACTTTGATTTTAGCCCTTTGTCTGATACTGTCCGGATGTGGAAATCATAATAGCCCAGGTGACCAAACCGTTTTGTCTCCGGATTCATTGTCTGAATTTCATAATCGGGCGCAATTACTGTTTGATGAAGCCCGTGAACAACAGCAAGGAGAAAATTACTCCGCAGCCATATCCGCTTATCAACAACTCATCTCTCTGGAACCGGAGGATGATGACATGAAGCCGGTCGTCGCTTTGATGGACGATGGATTTCTGCAATTGGTCTATTGCTATATCTTTGCCGGGCAACGGAAGGATGGAGCTGATTATTTCAACCGTGTATATAAAGAAAAGAAACTTTGGTTTGTACTGAATCATCCTCGTAGTGTGGAAATCTGTACAGCTTATTCCCTCTATGAAGCTACACGTCTGGAAGAAGCCGTTGCTTTGGTGGACCGTGCCTTATCCCGCGAGGAGGAAGGCAGAAAAAATGAACAGCTTTACGTGGACAACGGAATTGCCTCCGTCATTTACAATCAGGCTGGTGAAATACGTAAAGCGATTAGTTGTGGAGAACGGAGTCTGGAGATCATAAAAACTCTGGAAGATCAGTCAAAGATCGTATTCGTATTGGGAAATCTGATCTATCAATATCAGCAGATTGGCGAATTTGAAAAAGCTCTTGCTGTTTATGATGCTTTATTGGTATCCGGTGAGGGGGAAAAGAATCCTTACGGACTATGTGCTGCCGAGACTAACATAGTTCATCTTTATGACGAATGGGGATTGGAGGAAGAAGTGACGGTTCATCTCGATAAGGCCCGTGAGGCTGCCGAACGGAGCGGTGTTCCCGATGCTTTCCTGCGGGTGGATAACTTGTCGGTTTATTATACCCTTCAAAGTGAGGAATATGATAAAGCCCGTGTTTTACTGGATAGCATGCAGGTTCGTATACCGGACCGTTCACAAAATTCGTTTTATCATGAGTTTTATGATAATTATGCCTGTATCCTGGCTGTAGGTGAAACGAAGGGGAAAGATCTTCAGGCGGTTATCAGGGCACGAGAATTGATCGGACAGCTGAAAGATAAACCACTGAACAACCTGTCGGTCCTGACTTATCGTTTGTTGGGTGATGTTTTGGCCGAAGGTGGAGAGCGGGAATTGGCGATTGATGCTTATCTGGCTTGTACAGATTATATTCAAAAGAATCAATTGGTCAATCAGCAACGCCTGGTTTATTATGCATTGGGAAGATTGTACGCAGAAACAAAGCGCCCGGACGAATCTTCCCGTTATCTTTTGATGGCTCACCAGGCTGGACTGGTATTCACAGAGCGACGGAATGCCGGACTGATGTCGCAGTTCCGGGTCAGATATGAAACGAGGGAAAAGGAACAGGATAACCGGTTGTTACGTTCTGAACTGCAACTACAGAAACGTACCACGCAATATTATGTACTGATCGGTATAGTATCCTTTCTGCTGGGTACGGCTTTCTTGCTTTGGTTGATCCTGCGCCATCGTGCTTTGCGGTTGCGCCATGAGTCGAATCTTCGTCAGATGTTAGCCGAGTGGCAAAATATGAACCGTAAAAACGAGGAACTCCGTTTGCAGATAGAAAAGGCTGATGCCCAACATACCATGCAGGAGGTGATCAACAGTCTGTCTCCCCGTCTACTGACTAACGAAGAAGAACAGGAGTTCCGGCGTCAGTTCTGTCTTCTATATCCATCCTTCCTGTCGGGGTTGAGGAAGGTTTGTCCCACAGTGACTCGTAGTGAGGAATTGTTGGCGATGCTTGTCCGCCTGCATCTATCCTCCGATGAAATAGCGTTCGCTTTAGGAAATAACCGGGCAAGTGTGAATACATCCCGTTTCCGTTTCCGGAAGAAGCTGGGACTTGAAAAGGAGGTATCGCTGGAAGATTATATAGACAGTCTCTGAAAAATTATAAATCAGAGCCTTATTCTTTACAGTTGCAATTGTCTATTGAATTGTCTATTGCCGTTTTTAGGAAATGGCATTGACTTTATATAGTTTCGTTTTCTGTATATGAACCTGAATCATAGTTACCACTAAATATGAATTAAAATTAGCGAACATGAAAACTATTACATTTTCAAATTTGAGCAGATTATCTTTATTAAGGCGATTGTTAACTATTACCAGTGTTATCTTTTCAGTGATGATCTTATTTACAGCTTGCAGCGATGATGACGAGCCGTGTCCTGCACAGCATCCTGAGGTGGCTGTCTGTTTGAAAAGCCAGACAAATAGCTGGCGTACTGCTTTGAGTTACTATGCGACAAACCAGCTCGAAGCGAAGGGGTTGACTTATTCTACCTACGTGGCGAAAGATGCCGAACAGCAAGCTCATCAGATCAAGATGGCTGTGGAATCCGGTTGCCAGGCATTGGTGGTGGTTCCCGAAGGCATCGGTAAAGAGGCACTCGATGCCGCTCTTTCGGCAGGGATTCCGGTTATAATGTTTGAGGATGGAATTATAGACGGATACGCTGCCCTGGTTCAGGGTGATAACGGGGCAGCCGGAAAGAATGCTGCCGATTATATAGCATCGAAAGGAGCTGTGCATGTAGTTGCTTTCAAAGTAACACAAGATCCGGCATCGAGTGATGCCCGTGTCGGTGCATTTACGGAGGAGATGAGATCCAAATCACCTTCTACTCAGGTGACAACGCAATCCCTGTCATTATATACAAGTGCCGATGGTAAGGCTGCGGCTGCCGGTATTTTAGCCAGTGATCCGTCTGTAGATGCCTTTTATGCCCAGGACGATGAAGTGGCGGCTGGTGTGATTGAAGCCATCGGTGAATCTGGCCGTAACGATATCAAAGTAGTTGTCGGTTGCGGCGGATCGCAGACTTTCTTTTCACTGATCCTTTCAACGACGGTCACGGATGTAGCGACGACGCTTTATTCTCCGTCCATGATTACCAAATGTATAGATCTGGCGGATGATATACTGAAAGGTAAGTTACCGGAAGAAAAGCAAATCGTGATGCCTGCAACAGTCGTGAACAAAGAGAATGTCCGGGAATACCAGGATAGTAATTCGCCTTATTGACCTGTATGGTTGTCGATTTGCGCACAGGAGTATTTTTTAATCAGTTCCCGTATCACTTTTATAACTTCCGGAATAGAGGCTTCTACTTCCGGAGTCAGTTCCATATTTACTTCATTCAGATTGGCGGCCGATACGACGATAAGATGGACCTCCGGCAGGTCGCCGGTCAGGATCATTGTTTCGATCATGTCGCGGAGACCGATTTCATGTGCACTCATCAAGGGGGGATAATCGCTGGCGTATTTCGGACGGATGAGGCGGACTGTTCCCGGTGGATGAGTGTCGAGGGTAGCGTCGACCATGATGATATGGTCATACCCCGTCAGCCAGCTGATCAAATGCAAGCCTCCCGTCCCGCCATCCATCAGGGTGACATGGGCGGGAAGCGTTTCTTTTTCCAGGGCACGGATCACGTGGATACCGACCCCTTCGTCTTTCAGCAATAAATTGCCGACACCTAATATAAGAGTTTTCTTTTCCATTCTATAGTTCTTTTCCTTGTAGGATATATTACAGCCTGAGATATGGGCGGATAAGGAGCAAGCGTACACTCGTATGTCCGTCTGCAATATCAGTCATTTTTTTTAGCTATCTTGGTGATTGCTTCGGCAGTCTCCGTTATTTCTTCCTTATCGGCGATATCTTCTTCAATAAACTTCCAGCCACCGATGATCGAGGATGTTTCACCGCGTTGTTCGATGTAATCGTGGTAGAATACCAGATATACATGGACAATAGCAAAGAGGATAAAGAACCACATCAGGAAATGGTGGATCTGGCGTGCCATCAAATCGCCGCCCATCAACGGGATGGTCCAGGCAAACAGTTGGGGGAAGACCGACTGGCTCATTTTGGCATACAATCCGAAACCTGTAATACTTTGCAACAAGAATGCCCAGAATGTACCGAAGTAGATCAGGCTTGCCAGCGCATTATGGCCGATACTTTCTACCGGTTTGTTCTTTATCATCAGGATGTCGACCTTTATTACTTCCAGTACTTCCTGCCACTGTGATTTCTTTAATGGAATGAAGTTTGTCCACCGTGCAAAGCGGTTTCCCACGAATCCCCAGTACAGGCGGAACACAAAGTTGAAGAAGAACACGAAAGCCGCTACAAAATGGATGAAACGGACTACGCCGAACCAATAGCTGAAATAGGCTTCCGAAGCGTTCAGTATGGCTGGCGGATCGGCAATAATGAATCCGGTGATGCACAGTATGACGATACACAAGGCATTCACCCAATGGTAGATACGTACGGGAAGTTCCCATACGTATACTTCAGTAAGACGTTTTTTACGACTTTTCATAGCAATACTATTTAAAACGTATCCATTTGGTGCACATACTTCCCTTCCTCGTCATACAGATGCACGGCGCAAGCCAGGCACGGGTCGAAGGAATGGATTGTCCGAAGGATTTCGAGCGGCTGGTTGGCATCGTGTATCGGTGTGCCGATCAGGGCCGATTCATAGGGCGAAAGGTTGCCGTTTTCATCCCTGGGCGAGGCATTCCAGGTGGTAGGAACTACCATCTGGTAGTTTTTCACCCGGTTGTTCTCTATCACGATGAAGTGAGCTAGGGCACCGCGCGGAGCTTCTGTCAGTCCTACGCCTTGCGCCTTCTTCGGCCAGTTCTCGTTTTCCCACATCACCGGATTAGCCATACGCGAATCTCCGTTCTCCAGGTTCTTCATCAACTGGTCGAAGAATTCGAGCGACCAACCGGCAACAAGCTGTGTCTCGATACCACGGGCGGCCGTGCGTCCCAGTGTGGAGAAGAGAGCTTCAGCCGGGAGATTAAGCTGTCTCAAAACATTGTCGACAGCTGTTTTCTGTGGTTCTTTGCCTGCTGCGTATGCTACGATCAGACGGGCAAGAGGACCTACTTCCATCGGCTGGCCTTTCCAGCGCGGCGTTTTGATCCAGCTATATTTATCTTCTACGTCCAGGTGTTTATAAGGAGGTTTCGGACCGGTGTATTCCAGATTTGTTTCTCCATCGTACGGATGCAAACCGGCTTTGTCGCCTTCTGTATATTTATACCAGGAATGATAGATATATTCTTTTATCTCTTCCGAAGAGTTGGCGTCTACCGGATGGACCTTGCTCAGGTCACGATCGAGTACGATACCCCGCGGGCTCAGATAATCCTCTATACCGGCATATCCGTGCAACGGGAAATCTCCATAAGACAGATAGTTGCTAACGCCGCCTCCGATTTTGCTCCATTCGTCTTTGTAGACTTCGGCGATCATCAGCAGGTCAGGGATATATACCTGGTCGATAAAGTCTTTCCCTTCCTGAAGTTTCTGTTTAACCAGCGCCAGGCGTTCGGCGTTGATCGCATTCGCTTCGTTGAGGTCGATGCTGCACGGCATACCGCCCACCAGGAAGTTCGGGTGCGGGTTTTTACCACCGAATACGGCATGTACTTTAACGATTTCCTTTTGCCATTCCAGTGCATCCAGGTAATGGACGGTTGCGATAAGGTTCTGTTCCGGCGTCAGTTTATAGGCAGGATGGCCCCAATAGCCGTTGGCAAAGATACCGAGCTGTCCGCTGGCTACGAATTTCTTCAGGCGTTCCTGGGTATTTCTGAAATAGCCTTCCGTGTTTTTAGCCCACGGCGATAGTTGCTGGGCGAGGAGGGCGGCAGCTTTCGGGTCAGCTTTCAGGGCCGATACGATATCTACCCAGTCCAGTGCATGCAACTGGTAGAAGTGGACCGTATGGTCGTGCATGTAAAGCACTGCTTCCATAATATTGCGAACCATTTCCGCGTTAGGAGGGATGGTGATATCCAACGCCTGTTCCACCGCTCGGACAGAACAGAGCGAATGAATGGAGGTACATACGCCGCAGACGCGTCCGACGAATACCCAGGCATCGCGGGGATCGCGGTTACGGACTATATTTTCAATTCCCCGAACCATTGTTCCGGAACTGTATGCGTCTTTGATTTTGCCGCCTTCTATGGCTGCTTCTACCCGGAGATGGCCTTCGATACGGGTGATAGGGTCTATAACGATTCTTTCTGACATGGTATTGTAAATTTAGATGTTAGACGTACTTTCCGGTTCCTCATTATCGATGAGTTTCTTTTTACGGATATTGGTTGCTACGGCGTGGACGGCTATACCGGCGGCTGTGGCTGTTCCCAGGGCGAGGCCGATTTGGTCGGCTGTCGCTTCAATTCCGAAACCGTGGACGTCGGGCATTCGTTTATAGAACGGACTGTTGTCCCAAAAGTTTTCTTCGCTGCAACCCAGGCAGGGGTGACCGCTCTGGATCGGGTAGCTGGTTCCTTCATTCCATTTGATGATCCCGCACGAATTGTAAGTGCTGGGTCCTTTGCAGCCGACTTTGTAGAGGCAGTATCCATGTTTGGCATTTTCATCGTCGAAGCTTTCCACGAAAAGACCGGCATCGAAGTTGGCACGGCGGTAACAGGAGTCGTGTACACGGCGGGAATAAAACATCTTGGGACGTCCCAGACCGTCGAGTTGCGGCATACGTTCGAATGTCAGCATATAGATGATGACACCGGCCATCACATCTGCGATAGGAGGACAGCCTTGTACATTAATAATAGGTTTACCCTTGATTACTTTATGGATCGCTTTGGCCCCTGTCGGGTTCGGGTTGGCTGCCTGTACGCAACCGGCGCATGCACAGTTACCCCAGGCGATGATCGCTTTTGCGCCTTTGGCAGCCTCTTCGGTGATCTGCAAAGCACTTTTGCCGCCTACGCAGCAATAACCTTCGTCTTTTGTCGGGATCGATCCTTCGATCATAAGCAAGTATTCACCGTAATACTTTTTCATCGTCTCTTCCTTAGCTGCTTCAGCCTGTTCACCGGCTGCAGCCATCAACGTTTCCGTATAGTCGAGTGAAATCTTGTCGAGTAGAAGTGTTGCCACGATCGGATGCGCAGCACGGATGAACGATTCAGTACAGCAGGTACATTCCTGGAGGTGAAGCCAGATAACCGGCAGGCGCGGTTTGGTTTCCAGTGCATTGACAACCTGGGCCACACCGGAGGATTCCAGTCCCATAAGGGCCGCCATGGTGGTACAGAATTTCAGGAAATCCCTTCGAGAGATGCCTTTTTGCCGGCATTCTTCGTAGACGGTAGGTCTTTTATTTTCCATATTTTCGCAATTTATTGGTTTTCTTTTCAGCAAATACGTGGTAGCTGTTCACCGCTCAGCATATCGACGATCCGGTAGTTGCCGTACGGTGTTTTCATTTTTACGATTGCATTATCCTCTCCGGTTATACGGCCGATGACCGTTGCATTCTTTCCTTCCGGAAAGCTTTTCATCACAGCGAGAGCCTCTTGTGACCGGGTTTCCGGCAGGATAACCAGCACCAATCCTTCGTTGGCAATATAAAGCGGGTCGAGTCCCAGTATTTCAGAAGCACCTTTCACGGCATCGGGGATGGGGAGGGATGCTTCATCCAAAACAATTTCAACACGGGCTGCTTTCGCTATCTCGTTCAGTGTTCCGCTTACTCCGCCGCGTGTCGGGTCACGAAGCACATGTACTTCCTCTATATTTTTTAACAACTGAGAAAGCATATTGTTTAACGAAACTGTATCACTTTTCAGATTTGTTTCAAAACCGAGGCTTTCGCGGGCGGAAAGGATCGTGATGCCGTGCGCTCCGATCGGACCGCTACAGATGACGACATCTCCGGGTCGTACACGGTCGGGAGCGATACGGATGCCTTCCGGCACGACTCCGATACCGCTGGTATTGATGAACAGTTTGTCGCATTTGCCGCGTTCCACCACTTTGGTATCGCCGGCAACGATCTGTACTCCGGCTTTATCGGCAGCTTTCCGCATGGAGCGGACGATGCGTTGCAGGTCGGATAATGGCAAACCTTCTTCCAGTATGAACCCGGCTGTCAGGTAAAGTGGCCGGGCACCGCAACATGCCAGATCGTTTACCGTACCGTTCACTGCCAGGTCGCCGATATCGCCGCCGGGAAAGAATATCGGATCGACAACAAATGAGTCGGTCGAGTAGGCCATACGTCCTTCCTGAACGGGGAACACGCAACCGTCATGATCCTGTTCCAGTAACGGATTGCGGAATGCCGGATAGAAAATATCGCTTATCAACCGATGTGTCATCCGTCCGCCTCCGCCATGTGCCATTAATACACAGTCGGAGTCATTAAATGGAACCGGACAATTAAAATCTTCGTTCTTCATATCTTTATAGTTGATAGTTGACAGTTGGCAAGTGACAGTTTAGGCTTCGCGTCTGAAACCTGTCAACTGTCACTTGTCAACTGTCAACTATATTTATAGTATGCCGCGCAAACCCCTTCCGAAGAAACCATCGGTGCTCCCATCGGGCGTTCCGGCGAACAGGCTTTTCCGAAGAAAGGACAGTCGGATGGTTGGCTCACGCCCCTCATGATGTTTCCGGCAATACATTCGGATGAAATTTCAGTTTCTCTCGGAAGGAATGGAAATTTCTCCCGGGAGGAATAGATTGCATACGTTTTCTTCAATTGTAAACCGCTACCGGGAATTACGCCGATTCCGCGCCATTCCTGATCGCATGGTTCAAGTGTCTCGTCCATCAATGCGCGAGCAGCCGGATTACCCTCTTCCGGCACGGCACGGCGGTAAGCATTTTCAACAAAATAGCTTCCGTTCTCCAGTTGCAGCAGGCAACGGTAAACCCCCAGCAGTAGGTCGACCGGCTCAAAACCGGTGACAACCATCGGTGTCTTATATTTTTCTGCTAATTGATGATAGGCTGAATTTCCGGTGATAGCACAAACATGACCGGCTGTCAGGAATCCGTCTACTTTACTTTCCGGATCGGAAAGGATCGCATCTATTGCGGGCGGAACGGTGAATAGCGAAGTCAGTAAAGAGAAGTTGGATAATTTCTTCCGTTGCGCTTCCTTCAATGCCATCATATGTACCGGCGCTGTCGTTTCAAAGCCTATAGCGAAGAAAACGACTTCCTTTCCCGGATTAGTCTCCGCCAGCCTGACCGCATCGAGTGGTGAGTAAAGCATACGAACATCTGCTCCGTGTGCTTTTACCTGCAACAGATCTTCACGGGTTCCCGGTACACGCATCATGTCTCCGAACGAAGCCAGTATGACATCGGGGCGTTTGGCTAATTCCAGAGCCTGGTCTATCAGAGTAACCGGCGTGACACAGACCGGACAACCGGGGCCATGAAGCAGGCGGACCTGTTCCGGCAACATCTCTTCCAAACGGTAACGGGCGATGGCATGCGTCTGTCCGCCGCATATTTCCATGATATGCCACGTCTGGGTTGTCGCCTTACGGATGGCCCGGACAAGCGCCTGCACCTGCTCGTTGTTGCGATATTCGTCAACGTATTTCATATACGCTCCAGTTTTTTGAGGTCTTCCAGCGTCTCTTCAGCTTCCCGGGCATTGACGACAGAGATTGCCATCCCGGCATGCGCCAGTATATAATCGCCTTCCGCCGCATCCACCCATTGGATACAAATATCCTTCGTGACGCCGCTGAAATCGACCTTAGCCATTGCCAGGTCGGGCACAGACCGGTCTATACTTATTATTTTACCAGGAACAGCAAGACACATAAGCTTATTTGTTTTTTATTAACAACTCCAAAAGTAGCCAATATGTTCGGGAAAAGATGTGTTAAATGATACATATTATCTATTAAGTGATAAATAAAAATTATCAGCTTTGTCGAGGGTATGGTTTGTTTATTCTGGTTAAACCTTCTATATTTGTTCGGATCGTAAAACAAGGAAGGGTGAAGATATCGAAATTGATAATCCGTGGATTGGTGCAAGGGGTTGGCTTTCGTCCGTTTATCTATCGTATTGCAAACGAGATGGGGATAAGAGGGGAAGTAGACAACCGGAATAACGGTGTTTGCATTCATGCTGTTCTGACACCGGAGCAACAGGAGACGTTTATTTCCCGGATCAGAGAAGAGCATCCTCCGGTAGCTTTTATCCATAGCATACAAATCTCGGAAACGGAGCATGAAGATATCGGACAGGCCGGTTTTACCATTATTCCAAGCCGTTCCGATTCGGAAGAAGTAACACAGGTAGCACCTGATATTGCCGTTTGTCCCGAATGTCTTCGCGACAGAAAGATACAACCGCATCGTCTGCGGTACCCTTTTATTAACTGTACGCATTGCGGTCCGCGTTTTTCCATCATTCGTGATCTTCCTTACGACCGGCAGCAGACAACGATGTCTGCCTTTGCCATGTGTCCGGATTGCCGGAAGGAATATACGACAGTCAGCGACCGCCGTTTTCATGCACAACCTGTGGCCTGTAATCATTGCGGGCCTTTTTATTATGCTATATATAATAATGTAGAGACGGAAGACTATAATGAGTTGCTCGATCTGTCCGTTCGCCTGCTTAGTGAAGGAGAAGTGATCGCAGCAAAAGGTATCGGTGGTTACCATTTGATATGTGATGCCCTGAACGACCGGGCCGTAACCCGTTTACGGATGATAAAACAGCGTGACGGTAAACCTTTTGCCGTTATGTTCCGTGATATGGAACAGTTGAAACAATATGTAGAAGTAAATCCGGTCGAAGAAGATTGCCTGCTTTCCTGGCGGCGTCCGATCGTATTGCTGAAACAAAAGAGAAGGCTTGCTGCCGATATAAACCCTGATATGCAAACGTTAGGCTGCATGCTGCCTTATATGCCCCTGCATTACGATTGGTTTGCTGTCCTCGACACTCCGGCTTTGGTGATGACCAGTGGAAACCTGAGTGATCGGCCGATTGCCATAACGCCTGCTGAGGCAGAGGAACAACTATCCGGTAAAGTCGCCCTGTTACTTCATCACAACAGGGATATTCATAACCGGGTGGACGACTCGGTTCTTCAGGTTTGCGGTGACCAGCCTTGTCTGATCCGTCGTTCGCGGGGTTATGTGCCGGAGCCTTTCTTTGCAGATATTCCGGTAGAAGGAATATGGGCTTTTGGTGCGGAAAAGGTAAACACATTTGCTTTGGGGAAAGGGGATACGGTTTTGCAAAGCCAATATATCGGTGATTTGAAGAACTGGGAAACATTCAGTTTTTATACAGAATCGCTGGAACGTTTCCGGCATCTTTTTCGCTTTACCCCCTCTGTGCTTGTATGTGACATGCATCCTGATTATTTATCATCCCGGGAGGCGGAGCGTGTAGCTGCATGTTCCGGCTTGCCGTTGCTGAAAGTACAGCACCATCATGCCCATGCTGCGGCTTGTATGCTGGAATATGGCTTACATGAAAAAGTCGTTGCTGTCGTCTTGGATGGGACCGGTCTGGGGGATGACGGGAAAGTGTGGGGAGGCGAGTTTTTCCTCTGTGACCGGAAGGTGTATCACCGCCTGTCACATTTCGAATATGTCCCTTTGCCCGGTGGTGATAAAGCAGCTGTAGAACCCTGGCGGATGGCCGTTGCTTATTTATGGCATTACTGGGGAGATGCCGCCCGTTTTCCGGAAGGGTTTACTGAACGGATAGGTGCAGATAAGATCCGGTTGCTGGTAACCATGATGGAAAAGGGTATCAATACGCCTTATACATCGGGTGCCGGCCGGTTATTTGACGCTGTCGCCTCTTTGCTTGGGCTTTGTGACGTGTCGACGCATCAGGCTGAGGCTCCCGTGCGGTTGGAACAAGCGGCAGGAAGTGAACAGTCGGCGCAGTATCCGGTTATAATAAAAGAAGGGGTTGTCTCTTTCCGCCCTATGTTTGAAGGATTGCTGAACGATCTGGCTTCCGGAGTCTCTGTCGCTGATATAGCGGCAAAATTCCATAATGCAATAGCGTTTCTTCTGCTGGCAGAAGCTAAACGTTATCTGCAGCAGACCGGGGCGACCCGGGTGGTTATCTCCGGCGGCTGTTTTCAAAACAAACGGTTGACGGAACAGTTGCAACGCTTATTTGCGGATGAGGATATTTCATTGTATGTCCCGGGCCGTATACCTTGTAATGATGGGGGAGTCGCAGTCGGTCAGCTGGCCATTGCTGCTTCCCGGAAAAATAGTACTGATTATGCATGAAATGTCTATTGCTCAAAGTATAGTCGAACTGGCGGAAGAGCAGGCGCGCAGCCGTCATTCGGAAGCAGTCGAAGAACTGGAACTGGAAATCGGGCGTCTGGCCGGTGTGGAATTACATACGCTTGACTTCGCCCTTGAAAGTGCGGTGAAAGGTTCCATGCTCGAACATGCTTCGATCGTTCGTCATATTATTGACGGTGAGGGAACCTGTATGGATTGCGGACAGCTCTTTCCAATGGAGGCTTTATTCACGCCTTGTCCGGCATGCGGTTCTTATTGTGTTAAAATCATTAAAGGAAAAGAACTTCGTGTGAAATCGATTGTTATTAAATAATAAATACAAAACGCTTATGTGTGGAACTTGCGGGTGTGGAGAACACCATCATCACGAACATGACCATCACGACCATCATCATGATCATGGCCATGAACATCATCATCACCACCATGATGAGGATAAGGTAATAACACTCGAACAGGATATTCTCCAGCGAAACAATCTGCTGGCAGAACGTAACCGAGGTTATTTTGAAGCAAAAGAAATATTCTGCCTGAACCTGATGAGCTCGCCCGGTTCCGGAAAGACGACATTGTTGGAAGAGACCGTCCGCCGTTTGAATGGTAAACTTCCGTTGTATGTTATCGAAGGTGACCAGCAGACCTCCAATGATGCAGATCGTATTGCCGCTCTGAATATCCCAGTTTTCCAGGTAAATACCGGAACAGGCTGCCATCTGGAGGCTGATATGGTAAATCATGCGGTGAAACATCTTTCTCCGGCAAACGGTTCGATCTTGTTTATTGAGAATGTCGGCAATCTGGTTTGCCCTGCCATGTTCGATCTCGGTGAAGCGAAGAAAGTGGTTATTGTAAGTACGACCGAAGGGGATGACAAACCTTTGAAATACCCGCATATCTTTGCAGAAGCAGATGTCTGTGTGATCAACAAGACAGACCTTGCACCCTATCTCAATACAGATATAGAGACATTGAAAAATAATGCTTTAAAGGTGAATCACCATTTAGCAGTTTTTGAAGTATCGGCTATGAAAGGCGACGGTATGGATGCCTGGTGTGACTGGTTGTGTCTGGAATGTGCAAAATGTAAATAAATAACCCGGAATCCGATGAATAAATAGATGAAAAAAGCTATATTTGTTCCGGCTCATTGAATTAAATAATCAAAATGTTATGATTAACCGAGAATTAATCGACCCGAAGAGCATAGTCGTTGTAGGCGGCTCAAATAATGTACACAAGCCGGGTGGGCGTTTGGTACGAAACCTCCTCGATGGTAAATATAAAGGAGAGTTGTATGTCGTGAATGCCAAGGAAGACGACGTGCAAGGTCTGAAATCGTATCATTCCGTACACGATATACCGGATACGGAAATGGCTATTATATCAATTCCCGGTCCTTCATGTCCTGAAGCTGTCGATGTATTGGCAAAACAGAAGAATGTAAAAGCCTTTATTGTAGTCTCTGCCGGATTCGGAGAGGAGACTCACGAAGGAGCCATTCTGGAAAATCAGATGCTCGAAAGTGTGAATGAAGCGGGAGCATCCATGATCGGTCCGAACTGTATCGGGCTGATGAATATGAATTTCCATGGCGTATTTACGCAACCTATACCCGAATTTCATCCGGACGGAGTGGATTTTATCTCCAGTTCAGGCGGTACGGCGCTTTTCATTATCGAATCGGCGTTGACTAAAGGCTTGCGCTTCTCGTCTGTCTGGTCTGTCGGCAACTCCAAACAGATCGGAGTGGAGGAGGTGATCGAATATATGGACCGTCATTTTGATCCTGTACTCGACTCAAAAATAAAAATGCTGTATATCGAGCAGATCAAGAATCCCGATAAACTGCTTTATCATGCTTCTTCATTGATTCGTAAAGGATGCCATATTGCAGCGATCAAGGCAGGAAGTACAGAGTCCGGCAAACGTGCGGCCTCTTCGCATACCGGTGCGATTGCCAGCTCTGATTCGGCAGTTGAGGCTTTGTTCCGTAAGGCGGGCATCGTACGTTGTTTTAGCCGTGAAGAACTGACGACTGTTGCCAGTATCTTTACCCTGAAGGATGTAAAAGGAAAGAACTGTGCTATCATCACACATGCCGGAGGTCCGGCGGTTATGTTGGCCGATGCGCTTTCCAAAGGCCGTCTGAATGTTCCGAACCTGGAAGGGCCTGTTGCTACCGAACTGAAATCTAAATTATATCCGGGGGCTGCAGTGGGCAACCCGATCGATATTATCGGAACGGGAACACCGGAACATCTGGCTACCGCGATCGATTATTGCGAAAATCATTTTGAAGAAATCGACCTGATGATGGTCATCTTCGGAAGTCCGGGACTGGTGAAATTGTATGACGCTTATGAAGTGCTTCATAAGAAGATGGAAGAATGTAAAAAACCGATCTTCCCGGTGCTCCCCTCTATTGTGACAGCCGGACCGGAGGTTCGCAGTTTTGTTAAAAAAGGCCATGTGAATTTCTCTGATGAAGTGACGCTGGGAACAGCCCTTTCACGTGTGATCAATACGCCGAAGCCGATGAGTACCGATATACAACTGTATGGGGTTAATGTGCCTGAGGTACGCCGCATCATCGACCAGCTTCCTTCAAACGGATATTTGGCTCCCGAGCAGGTTCGTACTTTACTGGGTGCTGCCAATATTCCGCTTGTGGATGAATTTACATCGACCGACAAAGACGAGTTGATCGCTTTTGCCAAACGGGTAAAATTCCCCGTAGTTGCCAAAGTCGTAGGTCCTGTACATAAAAGTGATATTGGAGGAGTAGCCCTGAATATTCGTAGCGAAGAACATCTGTTGTTCGAGTTTGAACGTATGATGCGTTTGCCGGATGTGACGGCCGTTATGGTGCAGCCCATGCTGAAAGGGCAGGAGTTGTTCCTGGGGGCTAAATATGAGGAAGGTTTCGGCCATGTCATCCTGTGTGGACTGGGAGGAATTTTTGTCGAAGTATTGAAAGATGTCTCTTATGGCCTGTCTCCGTTATCATATGATGAAACCTATTCCATGATCCGCTCTTTGCGCGGTTATCCGATTATTAAGGGAACGCGTGGTCAAAAAGGTATCGATGAACAACAATATGCTGATATCATCGTCCGCCTTTCCACTTTGCTCCGTTTTGCATCCGAGATAAAAGAAATGGATATTAATCCGCTGGTAGCAACCGACCGGGGATTGTTTGCGGTAGATGCCCGCATCAGGATAGAGAAATAAAAACTGACAAATAAAAAAAAGGGGAATTGAAAACATAAGCCTGTCGATTTGTTTCAATTCCCCTTAATATATGGTCTCTATTCTGCCTGTTTTCTTCCTCTTCTTTTTCGTCCGGGAAGTGAAGGTGAAATATTGTCTCTGACAAACTTTTTAAAGCTACTCAGCGATACCTGGTAAAATTCGGCCAGTTCGGCATAAGTCGCATTATCTTCGTTGAGTTCTTTTTCGATCTGTTCTTTTTGTGAGAGCAGGTGATCCATTTTGGGTGTTCCTTTCGGCCGCCCGAGTACTTTACCCCGGCTTCTGGTTATCTCTAACGATTCTTTTGTTCGGGTCGAGATTAGTTTACTTTCTATTTCCGAAACGAGCCCAAAAGTAAATGCTAATGTTTTGCTGTCGACATTATTTTCAAAAGTATAGCCTTCCTTAAGACAATGAAGGGTTACTTTTTTCTCAATACATAATAAGATCAAATGCATAATTTCCATCAACCTTCGGCTCAGGCGCGTAACATCGGCTACAATCAGTGTGTCGCCAGCGTTCATATTCTTGATTATATCTTCAAGCCTGTTCTTGTGTCGTGAGGAGGTTGTACGGGTATCTTTATGCCATTTGTCGATAATTATGTTATTGTTCGCGGCAAACTGTTCAATCGCATTTTTTTGATTGTCACTTTGTTGCTTGTTTGAATATGTTCGTGTATAGGCAATTATCATACTGTTTTCAATGTTGATACGTTTATATTATAACATATTGGTTTGCAATATGTTCATGTTCGATTCTTCTTCTTTCTGCTGCTTTTTCCTCCTTTCCTTTAAATCATGTAAATAAACAGATGCGAAAATAATCAATTAAAAAAGAACACGAAATATTTGGAAGATAAAAATAAATGCTTACCTTTGCACCGCAATCAACAATAAAGGGGTTGTAAAACGGGGTGTAGCGCAGTCCGGTTAGCGCACCTGCTTTGGGAGCAGGGGGTCCCAGGTTCGAATCCTGGTACCCCGACAGAGAAAGAGAATCAACGGTTTAGTTGGTTCTCTTTTTTATTTTTAAATCTCTATAATATATCTTATCCGGAAGTTCTCTTTCCCTGATTAGTTTTTTGAAAATAAACTATCATACTCTCATTTTTCTTTTGTGTGGATTGAAAGTCAATGCATATATCTATGATAGTTGCTTGAAATAACTATCATGGCAACTATCATAATCCTCATTTAACTGTCATATCTACCCGTTTATCAAAAAAATAAGGTACCTGAAAGTGTAGCCGGTGGGTTGTTTTATATTAAACAGGTATCTTTTTTTAGTGATGTAATAGGATTTTTTGCGAAGAGTAAGCGGATTATTTCTCCGAGACCCTCATTTGAATGCTTTTTACACCCGGGTTTGAACGGTGCCGAGACCCGGGTGTAAAGGGTTGACAGACCCGGGTCTCAATGGAAATAAGTCGTTATGTTATTGAAAATAAACAATATACTACGTGATAAAATCCAGGTGTATTTATGATAGTATGATAGTTGTATTGATCCGTATCATCTTAACTATCATGCTGTCGTAGTGCTGAATATTAATAGATAAGGTGTGTGTTATGATAGTATGACAGTTGTTTTGCATTAAATAATCGTAAGTATCTTTGGTCCGGTTGTCCTGTTTTTCTTTTAATTTCAATGAAATTATTACAGTTAATGAATATAGTATTATCTTTGCAAACCGGCTGCGCGTAGAGTACAATAGTATTTTACAGATGCATTGTATGTGTACTTTTGATTCATGGAATTAAAACAAATAAATCTTATTTAAGATGTATAGAACAAGAACATGTGGAAACTTGCGCCTGGCAGACGAAGGTCTGGTGGTTACTTTAGCCGGATGGGTGCAGAGAACTCGTAAGATGGGCGGTATGACATTTGTCGATCTCCGCGACCGTTATGGTATAACCCAGTTGGTATTCAATCAGGAAGTGGATGCAGATCTTTGCGAAAAGGCAAATAAACTGGGACGTGAATATGTTATTCAGGTAACAGGTACGGTTAGAGAACGCTCCAGCAAGAATAAAAATATCCCGACAGGAGATATCGAGTTGATCGTTTCGGAAATGAATATATTGAATGCGGCTGTTACTCCTCCTTTCACGATTGAAGACGAAACGGACGGAGGCGATGACCTGCGTATGAAATACCGTTATCTGGATTTGCGTCGTAATGCTGTTCGCAAGAATCTCGAATTGCGTCACCGCATGGCTTTTGAAGTTCGTAACTATCTGGATAAACAGGGATTCCTTGAAGTGGAAACTCCGGTTCTGGTAAATTCTACTCCCGAAGGTGCACGCGATTTTGTGGTTCCTTCACGTATGAATCCGGGACAGTTCTATGCATTGCCACAGTCTCCGCAGACCTTGAAACAGTTGCTGATGGTGTCTGGTTTCGACCGTTATTTCCAGATCGTTAAATGTTTCCGTGACGAAGACCTGCGTGCCGACCGTCAGCCGGAATTTACACAGATCGACTGTGAAATGAGTTTCGTTGAGCAGGAAGATGTCTTGAATATCTTCGAAGGAATGGCGAAACATCTGTTCAACGTAATTCGTGGTGTTGAGATTAAAGAACCGTTCCAGCGTATGACCTGGCACGATGCAATGAAATATTACGGAAGCGATAAACCCGATTTGCGTTTCGGTATGAAGTTTGTCGAACTGATGGATATCATGAAAGGTCATGGTTTCTCGGTATTCGACGATGCAGCTTATATCGGCGGTATCTGCGCCGAAGGGGCAGCAACTTATACACGTAAGCAATTGGATGCGCTGACCGAGTTTGTAAAACGTCCGCAGGTGGGAGCAAAGGGCATGGTTTATGCCCGTGTGGAAGCCGACGGTAACGTAAAATCGAGTGTAGACAAATTCTATACACAGGAAACGTTGCAGCAGATGAAAGATGCCTTCGGTGCAAAACCGGGCGATCTGATCCTGATCCTTTCCGGTGATAATGCAATGAAGACACGCAAACAACTTTGCGAATTACGTCTTGAAGTGGCAAGCCAGTTAGGATTGCGCGACAAGAATAAGTTTGCCTGCCTGTGGGTTGTAGACTTTCCGTTGTTTGAGTGGAGTGAAGAAGATCAGCGTTTTTATGCGATGCACCACCCGTTTACTTCTCCGAAGCCCGAGGATATTCCGCTGTTGGATAGTGATACAGGTGCTGTACGTGCCAATGCTTACGATATGGTTATCAATGGTGTTGAAGTGGGTGGAGGTTCTATCCGTATCCATGACAGCAAATTGCAGGATAAGATGTTCCAGTTGCTGGGATTCACCGAAGAGAGAGCACAGTCTCAGTTCGGCTTCCTGATGAATGCTTTCAAATATGGTGCACCCCCTCACGGAGGTCTGGCTTATGGTCTCGACCGTTGGGTGTCTTTGTTTGCCGGTCTCGATTCGATTCGCGATTGCATCGCCTTCCCGAAGAACAACTCCGGTCGCGATGTCATGCTCGATGCTCCGTCGGTTATCGACGATTCGCAATTGGATGAGCTGTGCCTGAAAGTAGACGTAAAAGAATAATTTATTGCTTATGATACGGATAAAGGATGTACTGAAAGAATTAGAGCAATACGCTCCGTTGCCATTGCAGGAAAGCTTTGACAATGCAGGTGTACAGGTTGGAGATGTAAACCAGCTTGCCACCGGTGCGCTTCTTTGCCTCGATGTCACTGAAGAGGTGGTGGATGAGGCGATAGAACTGGGGTGTAATCTGATTATTTCTCATCATCCTTTAGCCTTTAAAGCGTTCAAATCGTTGACCGGTTCGACTTATATCGAGCGTTGTATGATGAAGGCATGCAAGTATGACCTGGTGGTCTACGCTGCCCATACGAATCTCGATAATGCTGCTGGTGGTGTGAACTTTCGTCTGGCCGAACTGATCGGTTTGGAAAACGTGCGTGTGTTGAGTCCGCAGAAAGGCGCTTTGTTGAAACTGGTTACATTCGTGCCTGAAGCTTATGCCGAACTGGTGCGAACCACATTGTTCAACGCAGGTGCCGGAACTGTCGGGGCTTATGATTCGTGCAGTTTTAACCTGACAGGGAGCGGAACTTTCCGTGCAGGAGAAGGTACAAATCCGTTTTGCGGTGAAGTAGGGGAGTTGCATGTTGAACGCGAAATCCGTATCGAAACGATATTGCCTGCTTTCCGTAAGCCTACGATAACACGCGCTTTGCTTTCCGTTCATCCGTATGAGGAGCCGGTATTCGATTTTTACCCTTTAAACAATACGTGGGAACAGGTCGGTTCGGGCGTAGTGGGCGAGTTGCCGGAAGAAGAGGATGAACTGGCCTTTCTGCAACGGATAAAAGACCTGTTTCAGGTCGGTTGCGTAAAGCATTCCGCCTTCACCGGCAAGCCGATACGTGAAGTAGCGTTGTGTGGTGGCAGCGGCGCGTTCCTTGTGAAAGATGCGATTGCGTACGGTGCCGACGTGTTCATTACAGGAGAGGCTAAATACAATGACTTTTATGATGTGGAGGATCGTATTCTGTTGGCTGTAATAGGCCACTATGAATCCGAAGTATGTACAAAAGACATCTTTTATAACATAATATCGAAAAAATTCCCTACCTTTGCCGTACATTTTTCGAATGTTAATTCAAACCCGGTAAAATATTTATAGAATGGCTACAGATAAACAATCAGCTGAAAAAGAGTATACAGTTGAAGAAAAGCTTTCTACGCTCTATCAACTTCAGACGATGATGACTGAAATTGATAAGATCAAAACGCTTCGTGGAGAGCTTCCCCTGGAAGTTCAGGACCTGGAAGATGAGATTGCAGGATTGGAAACCCGTCTTCAGAACTATCAGTCGGAGATCCAGGATTATGAGAATGCTGTTGTTGAACAGAAACACAGAATTACAGAATCTACCGGACTGATCGAGAGATATAAATCGCAACTGGATAACGTGCGCAATAACCGTGAATTTGATAACTTGTCGAAGGAAATCGAATTCCAGGGACTTGAGATCGAATTTTCTGAAAAGAAGATACGTGAATTCGGTGAGTCGATTAACCATAAGAAAGAAGAGATTGCCCAGCTTTCTGAAAGACTGGACGGCCGTAAAGCTGACCTGGTTCAGAAGAAGAGCGAACTGGAAGAGATTATTTCCGAAACCAAGCAGGAAGAAGAAAGATTACGCGAAAAGGCTAAAAAGTTGGAGACAACGATCGAGCCTCGTTTGCTTACTGCTTTCAAACGTATCCGTAAGGGTGCACGCAATGGTTTGGCTGTTGTTTATATCCAGCGTGATGCCTGCGGTGGTTGCTTCAATAAGATCCCGCCCCAGAAACAGATGGATATCAAGTTGCGTAAGAAAGTGATTGTTTGCGAATATTGCGGACGTATCATGATCGACCCGGAACTGGCAGGTGTGGAAGAATAAAAACTGATACAGTGGATAAAAGCTTATGGCTTTAGCTGAATTATAATATGTTTGGCTAAAGCCATAATTTTATACGGCAGATGAGGAATATTGTTCGTGCATATATCGAAAAACAGCAGTTGTTGTCGGGGGACAAGCCTGTGCTGGTCGGGTTGAGTGGAGGAGCTGATTCGGTTGCTTTGCTTGCTTTGCTCGTACAGCTGGATTATCCCTGTATGGCTCTGCATTGTAATTTCCATTTGCGTGGCGATGAGTCTGTCAGAGATGAACAGTTTGCCGAAGATATGGCCTGCAGGCTGCAGGTGCCTTTTCATAAAATAGATTTTGATACCGTTGCTTATGCGGCAGAGCACCATCTTTCTATCGAGATGGCAGCCCGTGAACTCCGTTACAGCTGGTTTGAAGAGATGCGGCAACGTTTGGGTGCACAGGCTATCGCTGTGGCCCATCATCGCGACGATAGCGTGGAAACTGTATTGATGAACCTGGTGCGGGGGACAGGGATTCGGGGACTGGGTGGTATTCGTCCGAAAAACGGCCATGTGGTGCGTCCGCTGCTGACGGTCAGCCGTAGTGAGATACTGGACTGGCTGGAAGAACAGCAATTGCCGTATGTTACCGACAGCACAAACCTCTCGGATGCTTATACACGTAATTTTATTCGTCTTCGTGTACTTCCTTTGCTGGAAGAATTGAATCCTTCCGTCAAATCGGCTATAGCGCGCACTGCCGACCATTTGGCAGAAACCGAAACCATCTACCTGCATGAGGTGGAAAAAGCCCGTAGAGAACTGCTGAAAGAGGGAAACCGTATCCCGATTGCCCGCTTGCTCCGATATCCTTCTCCTGCAACGATTTTATATGAGTTGTTGAAGCCTTATGGTTTTTCCCGCCAGGTAGCCGATGATGTATTCCGTTCATTGGAGAGAGAGTCGGGTAAAATGTTTTATTCTCCCGGATTTTGTTTATTGAAAGATCGTGAGTATTTGCTGTTGGAGCCCAAAGATCAGGGGGAGACTATGGAATATGCGTTTACGGCAGAAGATATTATGGAAGATATCTGGCACGGTCCGATTGAACTTTCTTTCTTTAAATCTGTTATTACTACTGACTTCAGTATCCGGAAAGATAAGCATATCGCTTATTTCGATTACGACAAACTCTCTTTTCCCCTGACATTACGTAAATGGAAAGAAGGAGACTGGTTCATTCCTTTTGGGATGAAAGGCCGTAAGAAACTGAGTGATTATTTTTCCGATCATAAATTCAGCCGTATGGATAAGGAGCGGACGTGGCTCCTTTGTAGCGGCGAAAACATTATCTGGATTGTAGGAGAGCGCTCCGATAACCGCTTTTGTCTCGACAAAACGACTAAGAGTGTGCTAATTGTGAATTTTTTTTCGACAAAAATGACAGAATAACTAAAAATGTTTTTACATTTGCACTGATTTACTCCGCAGATGTGTTACTAATGATTCAAATTAGCTAGACAATCCGGTTTTTACATTGAAATTTTTATTATCAAAAACTATTAAGATACAATGATAGCGGTAAGCACGTGTTGTACAATCTTTCATCGTGTGCCGTTTTTATTACTCACTTCTCAATATGCAGAAATATAACATTCTAGAACTAAATGAAAAACTCCTTCCTGAATTGCAGAGTATAGCGGAAGAGTTGGGAATTAAGAAGATAAGTTCTTTGAAAAAAGAAGAACTTGTTTATCGTATTCTTGATGAACAGGCTATCTCTTATGCAGGTTTACAGGCAGAAAAGGAGAAAGAAAAAGAAGCTAAGAAAGCTGAAAAGCAGACGAAAGCGAAGAAACCTTCTAAAACGGCTGCTGCAAAAGCTCCGAAAGCCGAAAGCAAACCTAAAGCTGCAAAGTCCGAAACGGCTGCGGTTGTAGCTCCTGAAGCCACAGAGCCGGTTGAAGAAAAGAAAGTAGCGGTTGTTGCAGAAAAGAAAGCAGCGGTTGTTGCGGAAAAGAAGGAACAACCCGAGCGTAAGAAAAGAGTACGCATTGAAAAGAAAGAAAAAGTGGCAGGTGCAGCTGTTCCGGCTAATCAGACAGATGAGGTGAAGGTTACTAAGACTCCTCAAACTGTCTCTACGGAAGTAGTTGTGGAAAAGCCTTTATTACCACCGGTTGTGGTTGAAGGTGCTCCGGAGGAATTGCCGGTAGTAGAAGCCGCTCCTGAAGTTCCGGCAGTACCGGTACAGGAAGCCCCTGAAGTCCCGGCAGTTGAAACCCCGGCAGCAAACGAACCCAAGAGAGTTGTATTCAGACATCCTGACACCAAGTCGGTGCTCGATCAACTTTTCCCGTTCTCTCCTTCGTCGGCCAAACCGGAAAAAGCTGCTCCGCAACAGCCTGAACAGCAGAATGCTCCTCAGCCGCAGCAAGCACAGCCGCAGCAAAACGCTCCTCGTCAGAATAATAACAGACAGAACAATCAGAATAACCACAATAATCAGCGCAACAATAACGCATCGCAGGAAAAACAGTACGAGTTCGATGGAATTCTGATCGGTACGGGCGTTTTGGAAATGATGCAGGATGGTTATGGTTTTCTGCGTTCTTCGGATTATAACTACCTGACTTCTCCGGATGATATATATGTTTCACAATCGCAGATCAAATTGTTTGGTCTGAAGACCGGTGATGTGGTGGAAGGTGCTATCCGTCCTCCGAAGGAAGGTGAAAAATATTTCCCGCTGGTAAAAGTCGATAAGATCAATGGCCGTTCGCCGGAAGATGTGCGCGACCGTGTTCCTTTCGATCATCTGACACCGCTTTTCCCGGATGAAAAGTTTATGCTGACGGCTCGTAAAGCTCCGAAAGTATATGATAATATAGCTGTTCGTGTAGTCGATCTGTTCTCTCCGATCGGTAAAGGTCAGCGTGGTCTGATCGTGGCACAGCCTAAGACCGGTAAGACTATGTTGCTGAAAGATATCGCTAATGCAATTGCAGCGAACCATCCGGAGGTATATATGATCATCCTGTTGATCGATGAGCGTCCGGAAGAAGTAACCGATATGGCTCGTAGTGTAGATGCGGAAGTGATCGCTTCTACTTTCGATGAACCGGCAGAACGTCATGTGAAGATTGCCGAGATCGTATTGAACAAGGCTAAACGTATGGTAGAATGCGGCCATGATGTTGTTATCCTTCTGGATTCTATCACTCGTCTGGCACGTGCTTACAATACAGTTCAGCCTGCTTCCGGTAAGGTTCTTTCCGGAGGTGTGGATGCGAACGCGCTGCAGAAGCCGAAACGTTTCTTCGGTGCTGCCCGTAACATTGAGAATGGCGGTAGCCTGACGATCCTGGCAACAGCATTGACAGAAACCGGTTCAAAAATGGACGACGTGATCTTTGAAGAGTTTAAAGGTACAGGTAATATGGAGTTACAGTTGGATCGTAAGTTGTCTAACAAACGTATTTATCCGGCTGTCGATATCACAGCTTCAAGTACTCGCCGCGATGATCTGTTGCAGGATGAAAGTACATTGAACCGTATGTGGATACTTCGTAAATATCTGTCGGATATGAACTCGATCGAAGCGATGGAGTTTGTGAAGAAACGTATGGAACAAACTTATGATAATATGGAATTCCTGGCTTCCATGAACGGATAATTTAAAACAGAAACATATAAAAAAGGGATGCATATTAAATGCATCCCTTTTTGTTTACCTGTATTTTGATTTTCTTTCAGGATTCTTTTTTAGGTCTTCCGCGGCGGTTTCCGTTATTGGGTTTTCCTCCCGGACGGTTTCCCTGATTTCTTCCTCCACCGTTGTTACCTTCTTTACGTGGACGTCCGCGTCCGCGACGCATATTTCCATATTTCTCAGGCTCGTACAAGGGTGTTTCGCCAAACTTCGGATCGATAGGGATTTTGTAAACCTCTTTTTCCAGGAAGTTTTCGATGCGTTTGAACTGTGCCTGTTCTTCTATACTGATAAATGTGATAGCTAATCCTTCGCCGCCGGTACCGCGTGCAGTACGACCAATGCGGTGTACGTAATCTTCCGGATCGTGAGGTATATCATAATTGACTACCAGTTTGATGTCATTGATATCGATACCGCGTGAAACAACATCGGTAGCGACCAGTATGTCGATGTGTCCGTTTTTAAATTCTTTCATCACCTCTTCGCGCTGAGACTGTTCCAGGTCGGAGTGCATGGCAGCTACATTGAACTTCATCCGTTTCAGGGTAGAGGCAAGCTCTTTCACTTTCATTTTGGAGGAAGAGAAAATAATGACACGCTGCGGACGGCTTTGCTGGAACAGATCTTCAAGTATCTTTAGTTTTTGAGGATCGTAGCAAATATAAGCCGTTTGCATGATTGTTTCCGGTGGACGTGAGATGGCGATTTTAACTTCTTCGGGGTTTTTCAGAATTGTTTTTGCTAATGTTCTGATTTTGGGAGGCATGGTGGCGGAGAACATAATAGTCTGACACGTAGGAGGCAGTTGTTTATATACCTGCATAATGTCGTCGTAAAATCCCATATCCAACATGCGGTCGGCTTCATCGAGCACGAAATAGGAAACCTGTGAAAGGTCTACAGTCCCCAGTTTCAGGTGCGATAATAAACGTCCCGGAGTGGCGATAACAATATCGGCACCCATTTCCATACCTCGTTTTTGTTGTTCCCAGGCTACCCCGTCAGTTCCGCCGTATACGGCCACAGCCGATACCGGAACGAAATAAGTGAATCCTTCTATCTGCTGGTCTATCTGTTGGGCCAGCTCACGGGTTGGTGCCATAATAACGGCATTAACGGCATTGTCAGGATGATTTCCCTTACTTAATTCATTGATCAGAGGCAGTACATATGCCGCCGTCTTTCCTGTGCCGGTTTGTGCACAGGCGATAATATCCTTCCCTTCTAATATTACCGGAATCGTTAATTCCTGTACAGGTGTCGTTTCCTGAAAATTCATAGCATCGAGTCCGTCTAATACGGCCTCTTCCAAATCCAATTCGTCAAATCTCATCTTCTATCATTAAATTCACCGTAAAGGTAAATAATATTTGTCAAATTCTATACTACTAATGTTGGCTCTTGTAATAAATGTCTTGTATTTTTCTGTAAGCTTTGAAAATTCATATTTATCTATGGTGCTGTACCATAAAAATTAATATCTTTATGCCCGTATTGGAAAAATGGCAAGTTATTATGGGAATAAATGATAGCTCTAACGGCTTTCAAAAGAAAGTAACCTTAAATGAGTCGGATACAGTTCATGAGTTACTTAATACAATATTAGATCATTTGCCTCTGGGGGTATTTGTAAAAGATCCGGAAGATCATTTCAATTATCTTTACTGGAACAAATTTATGGAAGAGATAACGGGTATTGATACATCCCAGATCGAAGGACACGATGACTCTGAAGTGAATTTTAATGCCTTAATGTCGGCAGAGGAACGCCTGGAGGTTGATAGACAGGTAATCCGCTCGGGAAAAGAGGCCGAATTTCATGGGTGGCTCAAGACTGTTTCCGGAGAGACTAAATATATTGAGGTTGCAAAGTATCCGATTTCTTTAAGTAACGGAAAACCTCTGTTACTCGCATTGTGGCGTGACGCTACAGTGAAACGGGCAATAGAAAAACGCCTGGAAGATGAGCGTGATAAGGCGGAAATGGCAGACAAGCTGAAATCTAAATATCTGGCAGATATGAGCCATGAGATCCGTACGCCTTTGAATGCAATAACCGGTTTTTCGGAAATGATGGCCTTTGCGGATTCGGACGAAGAACGTATGTCTTATTATGAGATAATAAAAGCCAATAATCAGTTGCTCATGCAATTGATCAATGATATTCTCGACTTATCGAAGATTGAGGCGGATGCGATAAAGATCAGCTATGCGCCGATCGACCTGAACGAGATGATGGATACTACTTATGCTTCCATAAGACCCCGTATGCCGAAAGATGTGAAACTGATCCTGGAAAAGGGACTGGATAGATGTACTTTTGGTGCCGACTATATCCGTTTGCTCCAGCTAATCAATAACCTGGTTAATAATGCGATCAAGAATACCAAAAAGGGGAGCATTACGATGGGCTATGAATCTCTGGGGGATGGTAAACTAAACTTTTATGTCAAAGATACCGGACAGGGAATCGCTGAGGCGCAATTGCAGAACCTGTTCAACCGCTTTGTCAAGGTCAATGACTATGTGGAGGGTATCGGTTTGGGATTAGCTATTTGTAAAGGACTTGTGACGAAGATGGGAGGTACTATCCGGGTTGAATCGCGGCTGGGTGAAGGTTCGACTTTTTCGTTCATTCTGCCTTCACATGCCTGGTAAAGAGTTGTTTTGAAGTAATTATTTCTTTCCGTAATAGCGTTTGTAAATCTGGTCATACAAACCGCTCTGCTTAATTTGTGACAACCAGCTGTTCAGGCTGTCGAGCAGGATAGGGGAGTCTTTACGTACGGCCCACGATTGAAGCTGGGTGAAACTAATATCCGTATCGATATCTATTTCGGGCAGATTGTCTTTGGATAGACGGGCTATTTGCTGATCGCATACGGCATAGTCGATATCCCCTTTGGCTACCATGATGGCTAATTGTTCGCTGGAATAAAGTTCGTCTTCTTTTACATAGATGGTGTCGCCTATTTCATGTGCCAGGTTTTGCAGACGCAGCAAAGCCGGTGAGTTTTTGGGGATATACAATGTCTTTTGTGCCAGGTCGAGCTGATTACGGATCGGTTTGATGCCGTTGTTGGATTCTTCCGTGCGTTGTACCAATACCTGCTTGTTAAAAACGATCGGTTCGGTAAACAGGTAGTTCTCTTTTATTTCACTGTTAATCGGAATATTGCGGGCTATGATATCGCATTGGTTGTCCGATAATTCCTTGAAACTTTCTGCAAGGCTCATTTCGAGCTGGGTCTGAACTTCCAGACCGGACAAGGCGGCGATTGCCTGGCTTAATTCATATTGGAACCCCTCTATCGTATCGCCGGCTATGTAATAACCGGATTGATTATATTCGGTAACCATTCGAAGGATACCCTCTGCCTTGATTTCCGGATAGTCCCTTGGAGCGACAGGCGCTTTCTTATATGGCCACAGACGAAACATGACTATCAGTACACATACCAACAGGATGACATAAACGACCAGTAACTTCCGGGATTTCATACGGCTTAGTTATTGAATGTAACAGCAATACCCATTTTCAGTACCATCGGATTCAACGGATAATGGGCCAGAGAGAAATAGTTAGGATCAGCAAACTTGCTGCTCAGGTTATACGCCATTACAAAGAAACGGGCCTGTTTCAGGTGGAAATTCACATACGCATTGACCAAAGGATAATTACCTACTTTTACTTCATCCTGAACCTGGAACTGTTGGGTGGCCGGTTCGTAATAAGGAGCGTAGTAAGCCGTGTTATAATACACATTGGCTCCCAATTGAACGGTCAGTACTTTTGCCAGCTTAACTGCCAGATACATGTTCGAGTAAGCGCTTATCGATGGAAGAGGAAGTACACTTTTATCACTGCTTAATTGCCAGCAAACTTCATTTTCCCATCCGAAAGCACGGAAACGGAAGTCTTGTTTGATACGTGCACTGACAACCTGCAAGTTGCTTCCATGCTGTACCGGGAATCCTTCCTTATTGAAATAAATATAATTCTGGATACTTTCTACACCTGCTTTTAATGTCGTCTTTGAAGATTCCAGATAAACTTCACCTCCCGCATAGATTTGCTGGGTCATGTTAAAGCCGGGATTGTCCCACCAGAAGTACCGGGAATGATTATGGCGCAGGTAGAAAGCCGGTGTTGTATTCTTGATGTAAGCATCTGCTTTGATAACGGCATCTTTATTGAATAACTTGAAGCGGGTTTGCAAATCTCCGGTCACGCGAAACTCACCTACATCACTACCAACCATACATAGTTCACCTCGTGCATTATAAGTCAGGATACTGCCCTGGCGTTTGGAAAGTTCCGCTCCGACATAGGTGGAGAACTCATCATAAATCTCTGCTGTGGGTAAATTCTTCAGGTCGATATTGTCTACAGAGAAGTAGGGACCCCGGCCGTATTCGCCGTAGTCGAGTCCTTCTATCCTTGGCTCCAGTTTGAACCTGCGTTTTTCCAACCTGACGAAAGCGGTCAGACCGAATTTCACCCAGTCCTGAAAACCTTCCCGTAACGAAAGGCCGATCGTATTTTTCAGATTCCATGCAGATGTCTGGTCGTTGAGTGCAGCCCCTAATCCATAGATACGCGGGAAACGCAAACCGTTATCATCGACCACATAGGACGAATCCATCAGTGCCGTGTTGTCAGCGATGAACCGGCGGCGGTTATCTTCGTAATCGATTGTATGGATAATACTGGATATCGGCACAAACACTTCCTTCGGGTTCCCTTCTTCATCCGTTTCTTCCAGTTCACGTGTGAAACCGAGATTGTATCGTTGCGTCAGGAAATAGCGTTTTCCACGTACACGGTTCCATGCATTTGTCAGATAACGGATATCATACGATTTGGTATCGGACGGACGTCCTTCCGGGAAATATTCGTCCGGATGGTTGATGGTAGAATCGTTTTCCAACCCTCCGTTCTCATAATTTACAAAGTTAAAGTTGCTTAGCGAAGCATGCAATTCATAACGGTCGGTTTGGTAACTGCCGAAGAAGCGATAGCTTAATAGTTTGTTACCATTATTTTTATAATGTCCGCGGCCATAGATATAGTCGATATCGGCACCCACATTGATCTTCTTGCCGAAGTTCATGGTCATTGTCCCTTTCAACTGTTCTTCCTTGTTCGTGCTACCGCCGGCAGTGGTGTACATAACGTTGGTGTAAGGGATTTTTGTGTTGTAGAAATAGGCGTTTTCAGGTGTCGTGATATAATAATCATATGCATCGGCAAAGATGAAATCACGTGCTTCCTGCCGTTCGGTGAATATTTTGGTTTGTGCCGGAGAGCCCAGGTTTGCCAGGTAGCCGACGGCAAGCGATTTACTTTCCACCAATGTCGAATTACTGAAATTCAGTTTATTCGTATCCATAGGTGCTACATACGGTTCACCCAGAAAGGGAGTGAGCCGATAGGCTGTAATGCGTTTGGATTTCAAAGCGGCACTATCAGCAACCAGCAGACTGTCCGGTATATCTTTCTGCGATGATGTCAGGTTCGACAGGGAGAAGCCGCCACGTCTTCCTCCACCTCTCTGATCTGCCCGGCCTCCTTCGCGTTGTGCCTGAACGGTTACGGCAGATACTATCAGCAACAATAATATGTATAAGCAATGCTTCATGGGTTGCAAAGATAAAACAAAAGGGCATTTCTACGAAAGAAACGCCCCTCTTTATATTCTTTTTGCAAGATTACATTTTCTGTATGATCTCCATGCCTTTCTTTATGGCCGCTTCGTTCATCGGGATCAGCTTGTGGTGACGCTCGGGCAGGGACTTCTTCAGACCCAGCAACACGTTTTCAAGTTGTACCATCGGAACGATCTTCAGCAGACCGCCGAGAATAAGCATGTTGAATGCTTTTTCATTCTTCATTTCCGTGGCAGCATCCATCGCGTCCACACGATAAACGCTGATATCGGTACGTTTTACCGGTGTATGGATACCATAGCCGTCGTAGATCAGGATACCACCCGGTTTCACTTTGCTTTCGAACTTATCCATAGACGGTTGGTTCAGGATGATAGCGATGTCATATTCGTTCAGGATCGGAGAGCTGATCGGGTCGTCGCTCAGGATCACTGTTACATTGGCTGTACCACCGCGTTGTTCGGGTCCGTATGAAGGCATCCAGGTAACTTCCTTGCCTTCCATCAAGCCTGAATAAGCAAGTATCTTACCCATCGACAGAACACCTTGTCCACCAAAGCCTGCTATAATTATTTCTTGTTTCATGTCGTTTTTGTATTTACTTATTCTTTGTTCTTTAAGTCTCCTAGCGGATAGAACGGGAACATGTTCTCTTCCATCCATTTATTTGATTTCTCAGGAGTCATCTTCCAACCGGATGAACAGGTGGAAACGAATTCGACAACTGAAGTCCCTTTGCCTGCCATTGAGTTTTCAAAAGCTTTGCGAAGCATCTTTTTGGCTTTGCGAACGGCGGCGGCAGTCTGTACGCTCTGGCGGGTAACCAGGCAAGTACCTTCCAGCTGAGCCAGCAGATCGCCGATCTTCAGCGGATAGCCGTTCAGGGCGATGTTACGTCCGTAAGGGCAAGTCGCAGTCGGCATCCCTTCGAGTGTAGTAGGAGCCATCTGACCTCCGGTCATACCATAGATAGCATTGTTTACGAATACGATCACGATGTTTTCGCCGCGGTTGGCAGCATGGATGGTTTCGGCTGTACCGATAGCGGCCAGGTCGCCGTCGCCCTGGTAAGTGAAGACCATCTTTTCCGGATTCAGGCGTTTGATCGCTGTAGCGATGGCAGGTGCACGTCCGTGAGCAGCTTCTTCCCAGTCGATATCCAGGTAGTTATATGCGAATACGGCGCAACCCACCGGGGAGACACCGATTGTTTTTTCTTCCATTCCCATTTCGGCGATCACTTCAGCGATCAGCTTGTGTATCACACCGTGGCTGCAACCGGGACAGTAGTGCATGGGATTGTCGTTCATCAATTCCGGCTTTGTATAGACCAGATTCTCCGGTTTAATTATTTCGTTGAGTTCCATAATTGTTGCTTAATTAACTAATAAATCTCAGTAGATATTGAACAAGTCTGAAGCATATGGCAGCCCCTCCGCAATAGAGGAATACATGGCGATCGTCGACTGCAAAATAGCAAACGATCGCTGCTGCTGCCAATACCATGAACAGGATTGTCAATATGCTGTCTGTTTTACTTCCGCGTATCATAGAAATTAAAATAACTTTTCTTTTAACGCATTCAGTACTTCATCCGGAGTAAACACGATACCACCCAGGCGGCCGAAGTGTTCAACCTTTACTTTTCCGTTAACAGCCAGGCGGATATCTTCCACCATCTGGCCGGCATTCAATTCGACAGAAAGCATACCTTTTACCTTATCGGCATAAGCGGCAATCGCTTTTGTCGGGAACGGCCACAACGTGATCGGACGTAACAACCCGAGTTTAATGCCTTCTCCACGTGCGATCTCTACCACTTTCTGGCAGATACGGGCAGAAGAACCGAAAGCAACCAGCAGATATTCTGCGTCGTCGCACTGGAACTCTTCGTAGCGTACTTCGTTTTCTTCAATCTTGCGGTATTTAGCCTGGAAACGAAGGTTGTTTTCTTCCATCTTCGCCGGATCGAGTTCCAGTGAAGTGATCACATTGGCTTTACGATTTTTCGTTTTGCCTTGTACAGCCCACGGACATTCGGCGATGATCTCTTCTTCTGTCTTACGCGGACGGAAAGGAGGCATAACCACTTTTTCCATCATCTGACCGATGATACCGTCGGCAAGGATAATAGCCGGATTGCAATATTTGAAAGCGAGGTCGAATCCTAATCCGACAAAGTCAGCCATCTCTTGTACGGAAGAAGGAGCGAGGGTGATCAGGCGATAGTCGCCGTGTCCGCCACCTTTCACTGTCTGGAAATAGTCTGCCTGGCTCGGCTGGATCGTTCCCAGACCGGGACCGCCACGCATTACGTTTACAATTAAACAAGGCAATTCGGCACCTGCGATATAAGAAATACCTTCCTGTTTCAGGCTGACACCAGGACTGGAAGATGAAGTCATTACACGTTTGCCTGTACCGGCACCACCATACACCATGTTGATAGCTGCTACTTCACTTTCGGCTTGCAGTACTACCATTCCGGTTGTTTCCCACGGCATTTCGGCCATTAGGGTTTCCAGGATCTCCGACTGCGGAGTGATAGGATATCCGAAGTATCCGTCTACACCGTAGCGTATAGCTGCATGGGCGACGACTTCGTTTCCCTTCATTAATTTTATCTCTTCTGCCATATTTGTTTTATATTTTTACTTTGTAGATGGTTAAACAGCCGTCGGGACAAACCAATCCGCAACTGGCGCAACCGATGCAAGCATCAGGGTTTTTCATGTACACATAATGGTACCCTTTGTTGTTCACTTCACGCGGGTGTAATTCCAGTACATCGCTGGGGCAGGCAACTACACATAAGTTGCACCCTTTGCAGCGTTCCTGGTTAACAACGACCGCTCCTTTTATCTTTGCCATAGTATAACTAATTATGTTTTATGTCGTGTAAGACCTACAAAGTTAAGAACTAATGTTATAAAAACAAGGGTTGCTTCATTTTTTAGTTGACAGTTGACAAGTGACAGTTGATAGTTGATGGTTGTCAAGTGACAGTTGACGGTTTAAAAATCAATGTGTAAATTATTGAGTTATCATCTGTCAACTGTCACTTGTCAACTGTCGTCTGCTATTTGTCAATCGCTGAATCCAGTCCGTACCGCTTCATTTTGTTGAACAGTGTTTTCCGGCTGATATTGAGTGCTTCGGCTGTCAGTGTCCGGTTGAAACTATGTTTCCGGAGCGTTTCGAGTATCAGTTCTTTTTCTATTTGCGCATTGATCTCCCGGATACTGTTTCCGCTGCTTCCTGCTACGGATTGTTCCTCTGCCAGTTCGTATCCTTTCACCCGGTCGGGCAGGTGTTCGGGACGGATTGTACCGTCGGTACACAGTATCATGGCACTTTGTACGGCATTCTCGAGGTCGCGGACATTGCCGGGCCAGCCGTAAGAGCCGAGCAACTTCACGGCTTCCGGTGTAATGGATTGTACGTCGAGGCTCAATGTCCGGTTATATTTGCGGATAAAGAAATTGGTCAGCAGCGGAATGTCCTCTTTCCGTTCGCGAAGTGGCGGGAGGATAAGGGTAAAAACGTTCAGGCGGTAGAGAAGGTCGAGGCGGAAACGGCCGTCTTTCACTTCATCGTCCAGGTTGCGGTTGGTAGCTGCTACGATACGGACATCTACCGGGATTGCCTTCTTCCCTCCGATACGGGTGATTTTCCGTTCTTCCAATACGCGGAGTAGTTTCACCTGGGCATCCAAAGGCAGTTCGCCTATTTCATCCAGGAAAAGAGTTCCGCCGTCTGCCTGCTCGAAAGTTCCAGCCTTGGCCTCTTTGGCATCCGTAAAGGCACCCCGTTCATGGCCGAACAGTTCACTTTCCATCAATGTAAGCGGAATAGCTCCGCAGTTGATGGCAACGAACGGGCCGTTAGCACGCAGGCTATTGGTATGGATGGCACGCGCGATCAGTTCTTTACCTGTACCGCTTTCTCCGTGGATCAGGACGGTGGCATTCGTTTCAGCTACCCGGCGGACCTGTATCATGGTTTGCCTGAGTCCGGTATTTTCTCCGATAACGGAGCTTTGTTTCTCTCCCAGTGTCTTCTTTAGCGTCGATAGTTCACCTTTCATCCGGCTGTGTTCAACGGCACGGCCTACAGTGAGCACCAGCTTGTCGTTATCGAACGGCTTTTCGATAAAATCGTAAGCTCCTTTCTTTACGGCGTCGACGGCCAGGGAGATGGAACCGAAGGCCGTAACGAACAGGACGACCTGGTTGGGGGAAATACGTTTGATCTCTTCCAATGCTTCCACACCTGTCAGTACCGGCATCTGCTGGTCCAGCAAGATCACATCGGGGTGGAAGGAGAGAAGTGCCTCTACCGCTTCCCGTCCGTTTTCGACGGGCATGACTTCGTATCCCTCGTCTGTCAGCAGGCGGGCGATCATCTTACGGATGCGCGGCTCATCGTCGGCTACTACTATTTTTGCTTTCATATACGTTGCGGTAGTTTTATGTTTATGCAAGTGCCTTTGCCCGGCGTACTTTTTACCTCGATCTCGCCTTCATGGCGTTTCACGATGCCGTAGCAAATGGCTAATCCTAATCCGGTCCCTTCTTCTTTTGTCGTGAAGAACGGGTTGAATACATTCTCGATGTCTTTCTGTTCGATCCCTTTTCCGGTATCCTCGAACGAGACGATCAGATAACGGGAATGCGTATTGATCGGTGCTCCCTTTTCTATACTTATTATTAATGTACGCGAGTGGCCGGAAGAATTTTTGCTCATGGCCTCGACTGCATTTAGAATAATGTTCAGGAAGACCTGTTTCAGTTGTTCCGTGTCAGCCTGTAGGGTCGTATTGTCGGTGAAGTATTCGAACTCTACTTCGATATCCTGTTTACGTAAAGTGTTTGTCACCAGCAAAAGCGTCTGGTTGATCAGTTGCTCGATGTTTACCTCCGATGTGTTCAACTCCGACGGACGGGCGAACGACAGCAAGCCTTGTACGATCTTATTGATACGTTCCACTTCCGAGATCAGTTCATCCATCATCTCTTTTTTGGTCGGGTCGGCATTGAAATCCTTACTCAGATACTGGATCGTACTGCGGATGGCTGTCAGCGGGTTCCGTATCTCATGGGCGGCACCGGCAGCCAGTTCTCCCAAAGTTGCCAGACGATCTGTGCGGTACATCTTTTTCAGGCGTTCGGTCTGTATCTCGTAGAGCGAAGCATGTTCGATGGCAAAAGTCGCCTGGTTGATCAGGATGGAGAGCAGCTTCAGTTCCTGTGGGGTGAAAACGGTTCCGTCGGTTTTCTTTCCGATAAAGATCGTTCCGTTTATCTGATTCATCACCTTTAGCGGGAAGATCAGTTCTGCGCCCAGTTGACGTACTATTTCCTGTTCTTCCGGAGGGAAGTAAGCGATGATATCCGGATGTTCGGACACGGTCAGATGTTTTTCGTTTACCGATAGCCAGCTAGTCAGGCGGCTTCGTTTGGTCAGGGTCACCGGTTTGTTCTTTGCTTCGTTCTGTTGTTTGTATTTCCCGGTGTTCTCATCCAGCAGGAAAATATAGATACTCTCGACAGGGCATATTTGTTTTACTTTGGCGGCGATGTTACCGATAAGCAATTGTTTGTCGACAATCAACGTAAGTGACTGGTTGAACTCTGAAAGCAATTGTTCCAGATTGGGTTGCGCGGGTCGTTCGTTCTTTCTGAATAGTGGCATGTTGTTTCTGATCTTTGTACAAAAGTATAAAAAACAGATGAATTTGCCGGACGGTTACATAGAATAATGATTTCGTCCGGCAACATGGAGCTGTTTCAGAAGCATGTATACCCCGGTTTATCGCCCATTTCGAGTAAAAGTACCCCGCCGACAGTTATTGCGGTAAAGGGGATTCGCGGCTGTTTCAATTCTTTGCCGTTCAGGTATGCTTTCTGGATATAGATATTTTCTTTTGAGTTGTTACGGGCTTCGATCGTGAAAGTCTTCCCTTTATAATAATCCGGATCCAGATGGATGGTTACTTTGTTGAAGAGCGGACTGGTCAGTTCCAGTTCCGGCCGTAGGGAAGCACCTCCGTTCATTTCGAACAGGCCGAGGGCACTCATCACATACCAGCCGCCCATCTGTCCTTCGTCTTCATCACCTTCCCAGCCATGATAGGGAGTCGAACCGTAGAAACTATCCAGGATGGCACGCGACCATTTCTGTGCCAGCCACGGTTTGCCGGAGTAGTTGAACAGGAACGGCGTACACATATTTACCTCATTCCCCTGATTGATATAAAATTCGGCTGCCTGCCCCATCGTACGGTCGAAGACGTGAGCAGCGAACTTATGCTTTTCCGATTTGATAAAACCTTCTTCCAGGCGGCTGTTGAAAAGATCTTTCCCCAGCAGATCGACCAATCCCGCAATATCATGCGGTACATACCAGGAGTATTGCCAGCTGTTCCCTTCGATAAACCCTTTGTTGGAGAATACGTTGAAGTCGGGATCCCAATTGCCGAGACTGTCCCGCTGCATGACAAACTTCTTCTCCGGATGAAATACATTCTTATAGTTCATGGAACGTGCCAGCAATGCTTTTCCCTCTTTTTTCTTTCCGAGGGCAAAGGCAAGCTGGGCGACGCACCAGTCGTCGTAAGCATAATCGAGTGTTTTGGATACAACGCCCATTTCCATCGGCATATAACCATACTTAATGTAAACATCCAGTAAAGGATTGCCGCAACTACCGCCGCAGGGATGGTTGATACCCGTCTCCGTTACATTTTTTATGACGGCTTTGTAAATGTCTTCTCCGTCTTTGCGTATCCCTTTCTGGTAAGCTGCCACCATCAGCGCAGTTTCGTGCGAACCTTCCATGATCCCCGAATATTCCAGACCTGCCGGACCTTTGCTTGTCCATCCCGTGTGTTTGAACATTTCGAGCTGGGTGGTTACCCAATCGTCAACGATGCGAGGGGAGATGATCGACCAAAGGCCGTTCAGGTTCCAGAAACTGTTCCAGAAAGCATCGCCACCGTACATATTGCCGTGATCCAGTTGCTGTACGTTTTCGCAGGCATCGCGGTATTGGCCGTTCACATCGTTCCAGGTTTGTTTTCCGGCATAAGCGCGGTAGAGGTTGGTATAGAACTTTGTTTTATCCACTTCGTTCTGTCCTTCTATCTCTATTTTCCCAAGCAGTTTGTTCCATTTGGTACGGGTTTGCGCTGCTACACGGTCGAAGTCATATTCTAGGGGAGCCAGTTCCGCCTCCATATTTAAACGGGCTTGCTCGATGCTGACCAGCGACAAGCCGGTAGAGACGGTGATGCTTTCCCCTTCTTTCGTAGTGTAAAGGGCATAGACTCCGATGTCGTTTTTGCCGGAGATGGATTGTATATCATCGACTTCTTTCCCCTCATTCCATCCGTTTAGCCGGGAAAACGGTTTACTGAAGCGGATGATGAAGTGCAGCTTATAATCATTCCATCTGCTCCATGATCCGGATTGGCAGTCGGCATAACCTTCCAGTTCCGTGTCACTTACCCGGGTGATGCAGGCATCTTTTACGCTGAATCCGTAATCCCATTCGGTAGGGAACAGAAGGTCTATCAATATCCTCGACTCTTTTCTTTCGGGAAAGGTGTACCGGTGGATACCGCAACGAGTAGTGGCGGAAAGTTCGGCTTTCACTTCATGGTCGTATAAATAAACGGAATAATATCCCGGCGAAGCCTTTTCCGTTTCTTTCAGGATACGGGAATGATACCCTGCGTTTGCTCCCTTGTAGGGAGAGTCGGAAGATGGATTCGACAGGGCTAGATCGGCTGTTGTCGGCATGATCATCAGTCCGCCCATTGTCCAGGCATGCAGATGGCTGAAACCGGAAATGCTGTTGATGGCGTATTCGTATCCGCCCATCCAGACATTTCCCTGATTGTCCGGTCCGAGTTGTACCATCCCGAACGGCTCCTGGGCATAAGGCCCCAGCATCCACCGGGAGTTGGATGTTCCGATAAACATATCCACGTAGTCGACAGGTTCTTTGGCCGTTGCAGAAGCCAGCGTGGTAAGGAACGTGATAGATAAGAATATGTTACGTGCTACTTTTCTTATATTCATGGCATTACTTGTTTATTTCAGATAGGCAAAGGTATGAGTTTTCTCTTATTTGGGATTATAACTTTCTGATGAATAGGTTGTATTATCTTCTGATGTATAGCAAATGGGTAAATAATTACCCAATTTGGGTAAAGATAAAGGCGGTTACCCATGAGTAAAAACTTACCCATTTCAGCGAGGCGCGTATAATCAGTCTGTTATGATTTTGGCACGCCGTTTGCCTTACTATATGTGAATATATAAATAAAAGAAGATAATTGGGTAATCTATTACCCGGAAAGACTTAATTCGATATAGTATGAAAAGAAAATTACTGGTATCTCTGTTAATGGGATTTGCTTTGGCAGGGCATGCTGAAACGGAAACGCCCCGGATGATTACTTACGATGAAGCGATTCGTATCGCATTGGGTGAGAGTTATACGGTGAAATATTATAAGGAAGACATGGATGCCACCCGCTATTCTTATCTTTACACAAAGGCGCAGTTCAAGCCGTTGCTTAATTTCGATTTCTTTACGCCTTCATGGACGGAAGGGCTGACAGAAATCTCGCAAGCCAACGGTCTGCCGGTTTATAACTCCACCGGTTCCCTGCAGGTGGGAGGGAATCTGAACTTTACCTATGTATTGCCCACCGGAGGTAATTTTGCCCTCAGTTCTAAAATGTATTGGGAGAATTACCGGACTACGCTTTCACAACAGGATTATGAGGAACTGGAACGCGACCAGGTGTACAGCCGTTTCGCCCTCTCTTTCAACCAGCCTATCTTTACAGCCAATAAGCTGAAAGAGAATATGAAGGTGGCGGAACTGGATTATAAGAAAAGTACCTGTTATTTCACCCGTGTGCAGATGAATATAGTATATAATGTAACGGAGAGCTTTTATACTGTATATAAACTGGCGTACGAACATAAGATCAATCAGGACCGTTTGATCAATTCCCGTGAGGCTTATCGCATCACCAAGCTGAAACAGGAAACGGGTAATCTTCCCGAAGGGGAAATGTTGATTGCCGAGATTACCGTAGCGCAGGACGAGGCCCGTGTAATGGAGAGTGAAGGAAAGCTATCTACTGCTAAAGACCAATTTAAGCTATTGATCGGTTTACCTCTCGGGGAGGAGATCGATTTGAAAGCAGAGATGGAGTTCGAGGCTTTTATTGTCGATATGCAGCAGGCCATCGACGAGGCATTGCGCAACCGTATGGAGATCAAGGAAAACAATCTCGATATCGAGTTGCAGGCCATCGAAGTGAAACGTGCTAAACGGGAACGGGAGTTTAAGGGGAATATATCCGCTTACTATGATTTTACCGGATTAAGTACGCGCAGCGACGGTACGGTCGGTCAGCTGGTCGGTTCTTCGTTTGACAATATGCGCGACCGTCCTGCAAACCGTGGGATTGCCCTGACTGTCTCTTATCCGCTTCTGGACTGGGGACGTGCCAGAAATCAGGTCCGCCGCGAACAAGTCCGCCTGAAACAACGCAAACTGGATCTCGACAATACCGAACGTACTATCGAACAGGAGATACGTGAGATTGTCCGTAGCGTGTATGAGGCCGAGAAGCGTTACCGCATCAACCGCCGGAACCAGGAGGTTGCCATACAGAGTTACCGGATCAGCCAGATGCGTTTTGAAAACGGCGATATGACGAGTCAGGAACTTTCCATCGAACAGGAGCGTCTTTCGCAGGTGCAGTTGGCTTACATCGACAGTTATATCACTTACCGCTTATCGGTAGCTGACCTGAACCGTAAGACGATGTATGACTTTGAACATAACCGCAGTTTCCTGCCTGAATCGTAGGAAAGCTGTTTTTAGTTAGTAGTTTTATATATAATTGATTACAGTTTCCTCGTAGTTGCCTGCTTTGGAAACTCCAGTTTCCTGCCCGGGGAACTCCGGTTTCCTGCGGAGGGAATTACAGTTTCCTACCGAAGAAACTCCAGTTTCCATTGCAGGAAATTAAAAGAAACTTAGGAACGAAATTGAAATAACTAATAATAAGAAGAACAAATGAACGAACACATGAAAAGTTTTATCACGGTATTGCTGGTCATTTTACTGATGCCCTTTACCGTCCGGGCGGAAGGTGACAGCGAAGCAGCCTTGTTGCTCGACTTGAAGAAGACACGTGCCGACTATGAAGTAGCGAAACAGAAGTTTCAGAACGACACGAAGTTGTATAATGAGAAAGCCATCTCCGCTAATGATTTCAACCGTTCGAAGAATGAGCTGCTGAGTAAGGAAGTGGATTATCAGAAGCTGATCCTGAAGCTGATCTCGCAACAGAGTTACATCACGGTGGAACGTGCCGTGAAATATCAGGACCAGCGTGGCGAACGCAAGGTAAAGATCACCCTGAAAAGTGCGCTGGAAGGGAATGAAGAGTATCTGAGCCAGTTCAAAGAACATTTCGATGTTTTTACGCCCGAGATGCGTTCCGGTAAGATATATAATATATATGTATCGCTGGTCGATAACGAATCGAAGACGATTATCGGTTCGCCGTACGAGTACCGTGTGCCGTTTATCGAACTGGGGAAGGTGGCGACTGCCGATTTTGAATTGCTGAAAGATGCGGAGAACCTTACGGTGTCGTTGAACTACAATAACCGCAAGGATGAGAAGAACATCTATCTGAAGAAAGATGCCAGTGTGAATGTGATCGATATTTCCTCCATGCAGTTCAGCCAGGAAGCGGACCTGAGCAGTAAGGCCACGTATGATCTGACACTCGAACGCTTCTCTACTTCGGACGATGTATATCGTTTGGAAGTACTCGACCTGCCGCGTCAGATCACTTACGACTTTATGGACGGAGAAAGTAAAGTGACCCAGATCAAATTTGCGCAGGGCGTAAACATAAAGAAATTATCTTTGCAGGTATATTTACCCGACCGCGACGACCAGCAAGTAGTGATTGACAAACCGATCAAGTTCCAGGTTCAGACTGTTTCTGCCTCTAACGGCGAGAAGGCCGGTAACGAAAATCTGGAGATCATCCCTCGCGGAAAAGGAAAGATCGAAGTGCGTGCAAACAACCTCTACCACGAAACAACCGTAGGAAAAGAAGTGACAATGGATGTGACCGTACGTAACGGTGGTAGCCGTCGCCTGGATAACATCAAGCTGACTGCTGAGAGGCCTTTGGGTTGGGATACCCGCATCGAACCGGATGTGATCAGCAGCCTGGAACCGGAAAAGGAAATGACCGTACAGGTAACCATCATCCCGCCGAAAGACGGTGGAGTAGGTGCCCAGGAAGTAAAGATCAAGACGGAAGCCATGGCGGATAACCGCAAGGTGGATACAGAGGATAAGACAGTCCGCATCCAGGTAAACGCCGCCACATCTATCTTCGGAACAATCTTCTTAATCCTGTTGCTAATTGGCTTTGTAGGTGGAATTGTCTGGTTCGGGATGAAGCTTAGTAAGCGGTAAGTTATGAAGATTTGAGCCTATCCGGGCATAGGGCATCAATTATAAATGGGACATGCTTGGTTACAGGTTTATTTGCCGTCTGCTTTAGCTGACGGACTGGTAAATGATCTATCTCTTGGACTTTAGTCCTATTTTAAACAGTCTCTCTATTTAAGAGGAATGTGGCTAAAGCCGAAGAAGAGAAACAATTTGTAAACCGTCGGTTAAAACCGACGGCAAATGAACCTGTAATGGCTAAGTCACTTAAGTAGAAATAAAATAATAATAACAATATAAATAAGAACACTATGTTACAAGCAATCGATTTAACAAAGAGATACGAAGACGGCAACCTGGCTTTGGATGCCTTGAATCTGGAAATCAAACCGGGGGAAATATTCTTCCTGTTGGGAGCTAACGGTGCCGGAAAGACCACCTCCATCAATATTTTCCTGAACTTTATCGAACCGACTTCGGGCCATGCCCTGATCGACGGTATCGACGTGATGGAGAACCCGTTGGAAACTAAGAATCATGTCGCTTTCGTTTCTGAAAACGTCATGCTGTACGGTAACTTCACCGCCCGTCAGAATCTCGATTTCTTTGCCCGCCTGGGAGGGAAGACGAATCTGACAAAAGACGATTATTATAACGTCATGCGCCGTGTCGGCCTTCAGGAAGAAGCCTTCGAACGCAAGTTGAAAACCTTCTCCAAAGGTATGCGCCAGAAAGTAGGTCTTGCCATCGCTATCATCAAAGATGCCAACAACATCGTCATGGACGAACCGACTACCGGACTCGATCCCAAGAGTGCTGCCGAGCTGATGCAGATATTGATCAACCTGCGCAATGCCGGTAAAAGTATCCTGATGTGCACCCACGACCTCTTCCGTGCCAAAGCGGTGGCCGACCGTGTCGGTATTATGAAGGAAGGGCGTCTTGTCATGCTCCGTAGCCGTGAAGAGTTTCTTCAGGACGACCTGGAACGAATCTATCTGGATTATATGCAAGAAGCTATTTTAGAATAAGAGTACAAACTGTCTAATACGATAAATAATATGATTTGGTTAATAGCAAAGAAAGATTTCCTGCTGAACTTGTTGTCAGTCAGGTTTATTATAGGGTTTGTGCTCTGCCTCCTGGTGATCCCGTTTACGATCATCGTCAGTGTGGACAATTACGAGAACCAGGTTCGTGTCTATAAGATCGAACAGGCGCAGGCGGATCGGGAATTGAAAGAGAGTCGGGTGTGGTCGGCGGTACGTCCTACCATCGTACAGGAGCCTGAACCTCTGAGTATTTTTAGTACGGGTATAATGACGAATGTGGGAAACAAGGTAAAGATCGCTTTTTGGGAATATCCGTTGTTTCCTTCGGGTCATACGATTACGCGTGATAACCCGTCATTGAATGCCTTCTTCTCGATAGACTTTTCAAAGGTGATCGCTATCCTCATTTCGTTGTTGGCACTTGTCTTTTCGTACGATGCCATCACCCGCGAACGGGAAGACGGGACGATGAAGCTGACATTTACCGGACAGGTGAGCCGTATTTCTTTCCTGATGGGTAAGTTGTTGGGACTGTTGCTGATATTGCTTCCTATATTGTTGTTCTGTTATCTGTTGGCCTGCCTGATTATCGTGGTCAATCCGGGAATATCCTTTTCTGCATCCGATTGGGGCGGAGTGGCATTGCTTTTCCTGACATCTGTTATTTATATGATGGTATTCCTTTTGTTGGGTATGTTTATCTCCAGCAGGGTCACGCATTCGTCATCATCCATCATCATTAGCTTGCTGTGCTGGATCTGGTTTCTTTTCCTCATGCCTAATATTGCCACTTATCTTTCTCAGAGTATCTCTAAAGCACCTCTGTATGATAATGTACAGGCAGCGATGAATAATTATGATGACACGTATTATAAAGAATATATGGAAGAATGGCCGCGAGCAGCCCAACGGGTCAATATGCGTGGGTTGAGTTATAATAATTGTAATGGAGATGGTGTGGAATATCTGGAACTGGCAGGAGGACCGCGCGAAACTCCCTTATTCCATCAGCAGATGCAGATTTGGTCAACCCCTGTCATGTTGAATAATGCGGATAAGAAGTGGGCTTTGCAACGCGATTACCTGGATGGACTGATGCGGCAGCAACATTTGCAACAGGTTATTGCCTGGTTGTCTCCTTCCGAATTGTTTGGCCAGGCAACAGATGCTTTGTGTCATACCAATGCGAATTGTTTCCTGAAATATATGGAGAGTCTTCGCAATTACCGGGAGAGCCTTATTACTTATTTCAAAGATCATAAGTTGTTTGAATCTATCTCTTACTTTACGGGACAGAAACTGGAGGATTTTCCTACCCGTGCCGAATTGGATACAGGAGACCAAGAGGCACAAAGGAGATATGACAGAGGAAACAGTGAATTTCCATATCTGGATACCAGTGGTGTTCCTCGTTATGTCCCTCAGCCGGTAGCACTTTCTGCTGCTTTGGGCGATGCATTGGGACGCTTATGTGCCTTGCTGGGGTTGGCGATCGTATTGTTGGTCGGAACAATCGTGTCGTTTATGAAATATGATGTCAGATAATAAATAATTACAGTTATGTTTACAACTTTATATATACGGGAATTGCAGAACTACTTATATAGTCTGCGTTTTCAGGTTTCTTTTGTAATTGTTGTGCTAGTCTTTAGTTTGGGAAGTGTTTCATTTGTTTCTTCTTTTAAAGGTATGCACGATAATTACGCCAAATACAACCAGGCTCAGCAGGAGTCATTGGCTAAACGTGCCGAGAATGTGTCGAAGGTAGCGACACAACCGAGTAGTTTTGTGACTTCTCCGCGTGAAAACAGTGTAATTGCAGATTGTAAAGAGAGCTATTTGCCTAACCGTATCGAATATAGTGCTTACAATGTGTTCGGTTATTCGGTGCGTCACGATAGCAACAATCCGTTATTAAGCCGTGGGGACAGCCTGAGCTGGTCGTTCATAGTCTCTATGTTTCTGAGTTTTATCACGTTGCTTTTTGCTTTTGATGCGATATCGGGCGAGAAGGAGGAGAGGACGTTGGCACTGGTCTTTTCCAATGCTGTGCCGCGGCGTACTTTCCTGTGCAGTAAATTGCTCAGTATCGTTACGATCGTGGGAATGATGGAGTTGGTCGGTATAATAATCAGTTTGCTTATTCTGGCTGTTTCGGGACAGGTGCAGCTGAACGGAAGCTTTTTGATGGAGACGGGCGGATTTGTGTTGATCAGTCTGTTGTTTATCACTACTTTCGCAGTATTCGGCCTGTTATCGTCGGTCGTAACGCGTTATTCCAATATCAGTCTGCTCATATCTCTTTGCTTTTGGTTGTTTGCTGCGGTAATTATTCCTAATACATCTGTGTTCTGGGCGAAAAAGCTATTCGGCATACCGGCGTCGGAAGAGGTAGACCGTAAGCGCCGGGAAGCGAGTGACGATATTAACCGTAATGCGCCTCCGGGCAGTTGGTCGTCCAATGGTGGCGATGCGTTTTTCCCTCGCCATGAGTTACGTGCAAAGAACCAGACAAACCTGATGAATAACGATAAAAAGTTTAATGATGCCTATTATTTGCAGCAGTTCCGTCAGTTCGAGCAGACCCGTAATTTTACGTTGCTTTCGCCGATTGCCCAGTTCGATTATATGAATGAAGCTTTCCTGGGAGGCGGTTACCTGCGTTTTCAGAAGAACTGGAATGACCTGCATGCTTTTCAGGAACGGTTCCTGCAATGGTTTAAAGATATAGATGCGAATGATTCAGGTAGTCCGCACTGGTATAATCCTTATGAAGATTATTCAACCAGTAAAAAGTCCGTCGCTGTAGACCAGATTCCGCAATATCAGGAACAGATTGCATCGTTCGGCCAGCGTATCGAATTTATCAGCGGATACCTGATTGCTATGATAATAACAATTGCTGTCCTGTTTATGGCCTGTTTTTATTTCTTTACAAGATATGATGTAAGGTAATAACTGTCTAAATTTTGTACATCAGTGTCTAATAATTGGACATATTAGGATTTGTGTATAATGTTTATATGTTTGATAGATAGGTATTTGTATATTTTGGCACGCCATTTGCAATATAAATGGCGTTGCCGGATATACAATAAGCAAAACCGGGCAACTGTCCACTATCGGACATGTCCGGTTTATTTAATATTGCTAATTATCAGATAGATACGATTCTGGCATGTTATTTGCTAATAAATAAGGTGAAAAGATAAACAATACTAAGAATATGTGTGTTTTCAACATGAAGGGAGCAACTCTGGCGAACTGCTCCCTTCTATGACCTTGAATAAGGTTAACATAATTGATGAGGTTCTCTTTGGCGAGAGAACAAGCTCTTCCTTGTGCGTGAGCATAGGGAAGAGATTTTTTTAAGCTTTAGCTCCTTTCATGGATAATTTTTCAAGAAAATAGACGATAGCGAATCCGAAGATCATTAATCCGACTGCTTCCCATACCAGTTGGTTAGGTAAGATATTTGCTTCTACCAACGGTTTGATTACTCCGTGGCTGTCGGTATATGTCTCGATTGTTTCTTTCCACGGCCATACTTTATTCAGCGAACCCAGCATAAAACCGGCCAGTACCGAAATGGTCGTATCATGAAACCGACGCAAGGCAAAAGAAAGTATACGGGAGAAAGAGGTAATACCTATGGCTGCCCCACAGATAAATACAAGCATGACCGGTATATTGAGAGTCTTTACTGCTTCCATAATATAGAAGTACTTCCCTAATAAGACCAGGATAAAACTACCGGAAATACCGGGAAGGATCATGGCACAGATTGCTATGGCACCGCAAAGGAATATGAAAAATAAGTTAGTTGGAGTCTCTGCCGGTGTGGCAACAGTTATATAGTACGCAATGACGGCTCCGATAATAAAACTCAGTATTGTTTTCCAGTTCCATTGCTTGATATCTTTTGAAACGAACCAGGTAGAAGCCAGAACTAAACCGAAGAAGAATGCCCATACGAGGATCGGATGCGTAACCAGCAACCAGGTAATGATCTTTGCCAGCGAAAAGATACTGATAGCAATGCCGGCAACGATAGCCAACAGGAAATTCGCATTTATCGCTTTCCAGAATGAGGCGATCTTACCGGTGAAAAGTAACTTCAGGCTTGCTCCGTTGATACTCTTGATCGAATCGATCAGTTCTTCATAAATACCAACAATAAAGGCAATCGTACCGCCTGATACACCGGGTACAACATCGGCTGCGCCCATTCCCATGCCTTTCAAAAGTAGGAGACCGTAGTCTTTTAGATTTCTGTCCATTAGTTGTTATTGTCTTTGTTATTGAGGAATTCCTTCGTCAGATCTTCCGGTGGGATATGTTTTCCCATCAGTTGCTGTTCTACATCACTGAAATCGATACCGGATTCTTCCAGGTATTTTACCAGTTCTTTCGGAGATGTCTGGCTGAAGTGTTCACCGAAATGCTTCATGTCGCCCTTTGCCAGGTAAGCCATAGCCATATGAAGGTGCATATAAGGTAACTCCGGATTGACGGCGTATACTTTATTATAATATTTGAGTGCCTTGTCGATATCTCCTTTCATATACAGGTACTGACCTGCGTGGAAAAGACTTTCGTAATCTTCGGGCTGATAGTTCTCTCCTTTATCCAGGACATTGAACAGACGTTCGGTGGTCTCTATAGCCAGCTTGTCTTCTCCGTTTTCCACATAGGTCAGAGCCAGTAAAGAGAGTATCCTGACGTTGTTGGGAAACAGTTCGATTGCTTTGTTGAGCGTCTTGGACGCTTCTTTGTCGCGTTCTGTCTCAGCACAACACCGGATAAAGTTGATGTAGGCAGCCGGTTCGTTGGAGGTTGCCTTTTTACCGATAATGTCTTTCAGTAAATTATATGCTCCTTCGAAATCCTCGAGTTTGATATAGCATTCAGCCATAAGCGGTTTGATACGTTCTGCTATTTCGGTAGTGGCATCGATCTCCTGATAAACCTCCAATGCCTTTTCATAATTCTCATTCATGTAGAGGCAGTATGCTTTCAGTATTTTCAGCTCCGGGTCCGAGTCATCGCAGGTTAGTGCGAAGTCGAATGCTTCGATTGCTTTCTCAAATTCCGATTTGATCGAATACAGGCGTCCGAGCGTGAACCAGGATTCGTAGGAGTAGGGTTCTTTATCGATCAGTTCGTTACACATACTGATCGCCCCGTCGATATCTCCTTTCATCTCCATGTTATAGCATAGCTCATCTTTCAGAGTGAGGTTGTCAGGGAACAGATCGATGCCGCGTCGTATGAAATCGTGCGCTTCGTTCGTCATTTCCATATCACTCAGAAGGGGAGCGGTGTATTCGAATATAGTCTCCAGATATTCGCAATCAGATTCGATCAGCCTTTCCGTATATTCGATCAGTTTATCATACCGGTCGAGCATGCAGTAACATTCCAATCGCAATAAGTCGAGGTCCTGGTTGTCTGTTTCAGCGATTGAATCGATCAAAGCCAATGCACTCTCATAGTCTTCATTATAGACGTAAAGCTTGCATTGTCTGAACTGTAAATCTGTATTACCGGGATGAAGCTTTAACCCTAAGGTTAAAACTTCATCGAAATATTCATAATTATCCGATTCTTCAAAGCTGCCCAACAGTTCATCGATTTCATCTGCATCGAAATAGGGCTCTTTTCCCATTTCGCGGGCAGACAGATAACGTTGTAACAAGCGTGAGATATCATCTTTTTTCATAGGGAATAATTTAATTGGCACATTGTTAAGCCTTGTCCTTAACCTTGCTCCAGGTATCTTTCAGAGATACGGTACGGTTGAAGACGAGCTTTTCCGGCGTAGAGTCTTTGTCTACATTAAAATAACCGATACGCTGGAATTGTAAATAATCTAATGGTTTGGCATTTGCCAGATACTTTTCAACGTAGCAGTTTGTCAATATTTTCAGAGAGTCCGGATTGATGATCTCTTTCATGGCGTCCAGTACGGAGCAATCTTTTGCTTCGCGGATAGCAGCCAGTTCATCGCGGGGATTCTCGACTTTCCACAGACGGTCGTACAGACGGACTTCTGCCGGCAAGCTATGTGCACAGCTCAACCAGTGTAAAGTACCCTTCACCTTACGATTGCTGTCCGGCATACCGCTCTTGGTGTTCGGGTCGTATTCGCAATAAACTTCTACCACTTCACCTGCATCGTTTTTCTTACAGCCTGTACATTTTACGATGTATGCATTCTTCAGACGCACTTCCTGTCCGGGAGTCATACGGAAGAATTTCTTCGGAGCATCTTCCATGAAGTCCTCTTTTTCTATCCATAATTCGCGGCTGAATTCGATGATATGGCTGCCTGCTTCCGGATCTTCCGGATTGTTGATGGCTTCCATCTCTTCTACTTGTCCTTCCGGATAGTTGGTAATAATCAGTTTCACCGGATCGAGCACAGCGGATACACGTGTGGCACGGGCGTTCAGGTCTTCACGAACGGCACTTTCCAGCAAGGCAAATTCATTCAGGGCATCGTAGGTGGTATATCCGATCTTGTCGACGAATTTGCGGATAGATTCGGGGGAATAACCACGACGGCGGAATGCACAGATAGTCGGCATACGGGGATCGTCCCAACCGTCGACCAACTTCTCTTTTACCAACGTAAGCAGGTTACGCTTACTCATTAATGTATAGCTCAGATTCAACTTGTTGAACTCGGTCTGACGGGGACGGTTGTCGTCCAGGTCTTTACCTTCTTTCAGCCAGTCGATGAACAGGTCGTATAACGGGCGGTGTACCACAAATTCCAGGGTACAGAGTGAATGCGTAACACCTTCGAAGAAGTCGCTCTGTCCGTGTGCAAAGTCGTACATCGGATAGACTTTCCATTTGTCACCTGTGCGATGGTGATGTGCGGTCCTCAATACACGATAAATAATCGGATCGCGGAAGTGCATATTCGGATTAGCCATATCAATTTTGGCACGCAACACCATGGCTCCGTCTTCTACCTCTCCGTCAGTCATTTTCTGAAACAAAGTCAGGTTTTCCTCGATAGGACGGTTACGATACGGACTATCGATACCCGGCTGGGTAGGAGTTCCTTTCTGCTGGGCGATAACTTCCGAACTTTGCTCATCGATATAGGCTTTTCCTTCCTCGATCAGACGGATGGCAAAATCCCACAATTGCTGGAAATAGTCGGATGCGTAATAGATGTTACCCCAATGGAATCCAAGCCATTCTATATCTTCCTTGATTGCATCGACATATTCTGTATCTTCTTTTACAGGGTTCGTGTCGTCGAAACGAAGGTTACAAACTCCGTTATAACGTTCTGCAATACCGAAATCCAGACAGATTGCTTTGGCGTGTCCTATATGCAAATAACCGTTTGGTTCAGGTGGAAAACGAGTTTGTATGCGTCCGCCATTCTTTCCTTCTGCCAGGTCTTTTTCAACATTTGCTTCAATAAAATTCAGGCTCTTTTTGCCTTCTTCTTCGTTCGTTTTGATATCGCTCATATCTGTTATAAATATGTTATTTCTTTATTAACGGAACAAAGGTAGCGATTTCTTTATTCGCTGCATAGCAATACAAGTTTTTTCCTATATTTGTGCCTTAATTTTATCGAACAGATTATAATACATTTATATGGAATACTTCAATCTCCTGATTGATTTTGTGCTGCATATCGACGCCCATCTGGCTGCACTTGTGTCGACTTATGGCATCTGGATATATGCCATTTTGTTTCTAATCATTTTTTGTGAAACGGGGTTGGTGGTCACTCCCTTTCTTCCGGGTGACTCGTTGTTATTTGTGGCGGGAGCTTTGGCTGCTTTGCCGGGTAATCCGATGAATGTGCATTTGATTGTACTGGTGCTGATTGCTGCTGCCGTACTGGGAGATGCTTCTAACTATATAATAGGTCGGTTCTTCGGTGAAAGACTGTTCAGCAATCCAAATTCGAAAATATTCAAACAGAGTTATCTGGAGAAAACACATAAATTTTATGAAAAGCACGGAGGAAAAACTATTATCCTTGCTCGCTTTGTTCCCATTGTGCGTACGTTCGCTCCGTTCGTAGCAGGGATGGGACATATGAATTACCGCCATTTTGCTTCGTATAATATCGTAGGAGGGATTATTTGGGTGGTTTTGTTTTCATATGCCGGCTATTTCTTCGGCGGAATGGAGATCGTTCAAAAGAATCTGGAACTTCTGATTGTCCTCATCATTTTTATCTCCATCCTGCCGGGTATAATTGAAATAGTCCGGAATAAATATTTTGTTAAAACAAACTGATTAACAGGGCGATATTCAGGACGGTCACCATCGTTCCCAACAACAGCAACAGGATGGTGGTCGAACGTGAATTGACATATTGACCCATCACTTTTTTACTGGAAGTAAGATATACCTGCGAAAAGACGGTGATGGGAAGCTGCACGCTGAGCAACATCTGCGAAAGGATCAATCCTTTGAACGGGTCGCCGATCAGGAAGATGATAAGCAGAGCCGGAACGAACGAAAGAATAACCCCCAGTTTGGAGTGTAAGTCTTTGTGGTTGTATGCCTCCCCGTAAAAACCGGCAAAGATGGACGCTCCGGCAATTCCGGATGTGATCGTCGAGGAAATACCGGCAAGCAATAAGGCGGCGGCAAAGATAACGCCTGCATTGTTTCCGACCAGCGGAACCAGTAATTGTTGTGCCTGGTCCAGTTCGTCTACGGCTATCTTTTCCTTGAAGAAAGTAGCCGCAGCCAGGATGATCATCGCCGAATTGATTGCCCAGCCGATCACCATCGACAGGAGCGTATCGTAAAATTCGTATTTCAATTGTTTCTTGATGACGGATTCGTCTTCCAGGTTCCATTCACGGCTTTGTATCACTTCCGAGTGCAGGAACAAGTTGTGCGGCATTACCACGGCTCCGAGCACACTCATAATGATCAGCATAGAATTTTCAGGAAAAGAAGGCTTTACCCATCCCTGCACCGCTTGTCCCCAGTTGACATCGACCAAAGCCAGTTCGTATAAGAAAGACAATCCGATGATGGAGACAAACATGATGATCCAGCGTTCTATTTTACTGTATGTGTTACTGAGCAACATGATCAGACAGGCCACTGTAACGATCACGGCACCGATCTTTATAGGTATACTGAACAACATCCGTAACGCAATGGCTCCACCCAATATCTCTGCTAGCGAGGTGGATATGCTGGCAAGCATGGCCGAACCGAGAATAGGCCGACTGAGTGTGCGGGGCATATATTTGTTGGTTGCTTCGGATAAACAAAGTCCTGTGACGATCCCCAGGTGGGCTACGTTGTGTTGAATGATAATCAGCATGATGGATGAAAAGGTTACGACCCATAGTAAGGCATAACCGAATTCGGATCCGGCGGCTAAGTTGGTTGCCCAGTTTCCCGGGTCGATGAATCCGACAGTGACTAATAATCCGGGACCGATATATTTCAAAAGGTCTAATCCTCCGGAACGAGGTTTGTGATTAATTTTGAGTTTGTCTAGTAGTTTCATATTTTTTATTGCTTGTATTTCCAAATATTAGTTACTTTCTTTCTGTTCTTTCCTGATGTCTTTTTGGGCAAACTGCCTCTGGTAAAATCTTGTAAAGGACATTCTCCGGTTTTTTACGGGAACGTCAGGATAAATGACGTTTTGTTTATTGCCGGATTGCTCTTCAACGCGATACTACCGCCTGAAAGCCGCATGATCTGCCGTGAGATAGATAACCCGATACCGCTACCGCCTTCTTTGGTGGTGAAGAACGGGACGAAAATATGTTCCGCTTCTTCCGGCGGGATGCAGGGACCGTTGTTACTAACCTCGATGATCACGGATTCATCCGGGTTACAAGATGCATTCAGTTCTATTTGTCCGTCCGGCTGTTCGCTGCCGATGGCCTGCATGGCATTTTTCAGCAGGTTCAGTACAACCTGCGTAATCAGTTTTTCATCTGCATAAACGATCAGGTCGGTCGGCTCTATATGTATATTAATCGTTATATTAGGGAAATTGTTGTGATAACGGGCCAGATTTATCATCCGTTCGGCAAATTTCTGTACATAGAATAACGACGGTTCAGGCGTCGGGATATGAGTGAACTTGCGGTAGGATTCGACGAATGAGATCAGGCTCTTGCCGGTTGTGCTGATCACTTCCAGTCCGTTCCGAATCTCGCTGTCGGCATCTTCATGGATGGATAACAGGGTGTCGCTCAGTGATGTGATAGGGGTGACGGAGTTCATAATCTCATGTGTCAGTACCCGGGTCAGGCGTATCCATGAATCGATTTCCTTGTCATCCAGTTCGCTGTTGATATCGTTGATTGCCAGGATACGTACATGTTTTTCCTGGAGGGTCATTTCGGATACACGGATAGACAAGTTGACCGTACCGCGTTCATTTACGAATGATATCTGATGTTTATCCCCCGGGAGGATATTAGCGATCGTAGCCTGTAGTTTATCATCGATGCGAGCCAACTGTTTGACATGGGTAAAGACGGAAAGCCCCAGTAAACGGAGTGCCTCGTTGTTGCTCTGGTAGATATTTCCGATATCATCCAATACGATGATGCCGGTATTGACAGAGTTCATGATCAGTTCATAATACTTCTCTTTCTGGACAGCATCAGCTTTTGCCTGGAAAAGTATCTGGGTGATACGGTTCAGCGATTCGCTGACCAGTTTGTCATTGGAAGAACGACCTCGGGTCGCATATTGGAAGGCATAGTCGCTGTTATCGATGGCATCGAACATGAAGGCTACCTTTTGGGCATTGCGTTTGTATAGTTCACTCATCATCCGAATGGAATAGATCCAACCGATAAGAATGAGAATGAACCATTCCCATTGGCGGGTCATAGCGAAGTAGGTTCCGCAGACGGTAAATATTCCGAACAGACCCAGCCGGAAAGTCAGACTATGATATATGCCTTTTAACATTATTACAATTCGTAACGTTTGATTTTATTGTATAGCGTCTGACGTGAAATACCCAGCTGGCTGGCAACGAGCGAAAGATTGCCATTGTATTTATCCATGGCATTTTTGATCATGTTGTATTCCATTTCTTCCAGTGTGGTAGCCTCTTTCAACGGAGATTCTTTCTTCCGGGGAAAATCGAAATCCGAACTGTCTAGCGTTTCCCCTTCCGATATGATTACCGACTTTTCGATCGTATGCTCCAATTCGCGGATATTACCGAACCAGGGCTGTTGTTTCAACTTTTCCTTTGCATCCGCACTCAGGCGCATGGAAGGTTTTCCGTAGATATTACAATATTTAGATAGGAATATCTCTGTTAACGGTACGATATCTTCGGGTCTGTCGCGGAGGGAGGGGATTTCTACGTGTATCGTATTGATACGATATAGAAGGTCTTCGCGGAACTGTTCTTTTTGCACCATATCCTGTAAATCGCGGTTCGTTGCACAAATCAGACGGATATTTACCGGGATAGGCGTGTTGCTCCCCACTCTCACTACGCTGCGGCGTTGTAGGGCGGTCAGTAGTTTTGCCTGCAAATGGTAGGAGAGGTTTCCTATCTCATCCAGAAAAAGTGTTCCGTTGTTGGCTGCCTCGAATTTACCCGGTCGGTCGGCACGTGCATCGGTAAAGGCTCCTTTCATATGACCGAACAGTTCGCTTTCGAACAATGTTTCGGTAATGGCACCCATATCTACGGGGACCATTGCCTCCTTTTTACGGTTCGACAACATATGTATTTCCCTGGCCAGCATTTCTTTACCGGTTCCGTTTTCTCCGGTGATCAGGATATTGGCATCTGTTTTAGCTACTTTTTCGATCAGGTTGCGGAGTTGTTGCATTGCATTGCTTTCGCCCCAGAACATACCGCTTTCTTTGGAGACAACCTGCTTGTTACTTTCATGAGGAATCCCTTTCCTATTCGCTGTCCGGATATCATAAGCCGTTTTCAGTGTTTCCAGCAGTTTGGCATTATTCCAGGGTTTGACAACGAAGTCGGTAGCCCCCTCCTTGATCCCCCTTACTGCCAGGTCTATATCGGCATAAGCGGTAAAAAGAACTACCTGTACCGACGGGTCTTCCTTCTTTATTTCAGAAAGCCAGAAAAGTCCTTCATTACCGGTATTGATCCCGGCACTGAAGTTCATATCGAGTAAAACAACGTCCACGTCTTCATTGTGCAGGGTTGTCTTTATTTTATTCGGGGTAGAGATGGTTATCACTTTCTCAAAGCAGGTGCCTAACAGCATCTGTACTGCGGTAAGAATCCCCTTATTGTCGTCCACGACCAGTATGGTGCCTTGTTTAGCCATATATGATAATATCTATATTATAGTGCAAAGATACAGGTTCGGTTTTATACTTCCTAACCACTGTCTAATATTTAGACATATAAAATAGGAGGATGAAACGAATAAATATCTGTTGTCTAATATTTATACACCATTGTCTAATTTTTTTACACTTTGAGAAAATACTTGTTTTGTCAATGTGTTGATAAATAATTCTTTAAATGGTTTGGCACAGTCTTTGCCCTTCTATAGGCAGAAAATAACACAAAAATGAAACAGATAATATTCACATCGATTCTTTCGTTTAGCCTGGCAACAGCCGCCATGGCCCAGGAAAAGCTCTGGACAATGGATGAATGCATGCATTATGCTATTGAGAACAGTCCGAAAGTCAAGAAACAAGCTTATACGAGTGATTCTTATAAGGCAGAGTTGAATTCTGCTGTAGCTTCGTTCTTTCCGTCTATGAGTGCCAGTGTTGGTGCACAATATAGTTTTGGACGTTCGATCGACCCGGAGACTAACGTTTATAATAATACATCTACTTTCAATAACGGATATAGCCTGGGAGTTTCCATTCCTATATTTAACGGGGGACAATTGGTCAACCAATGGCGTATGGCAAAAGCAAACCGTCAGTTAGGTATGAACGATATCCAAAAGGCGAAAGATGATCTGGCTATTAATACGATGCAGGCTTTTATGGATGTAGTGTATTATCAGGGAACCGTTAAGCTGGCTGCCGAACAGCTGGAAGAAAATAGCCGTATCCTGTATAAAACCCGCCGTCAGGAGGAACTAGGATTGAAGGGTAAAGCGGATGTGGCACAGATCGAAGCCCAGGTAGCAGCCAACGATTACAATCTGACCCATCAACAGAATTTACTTAATACCGCTATGCTAACTTTGAAGCAAAATATGAATTACCCCTCTGACATGGAACTGGATGTCGATACCATGCTTTTGGATAAATCGTATGCAACCATGTTGGAGTCGATCGATGAAATATATGATTACGCATCTGAAAATAATCCGACAGCTTTGCAGGCAAAACTTCAGTTGAAATCCTATAAAATGCAGTATCTGATGGCGAAAGGACGTTTGTTGCCTTCAATTTCTTTCTCTGCCGGGGTTTCTACGAATTATTATGAGAACCTGAAGGCAGTGCAGGCACCTGCTTCTTTTAGCAATCAGTTTAAAAATAATCGTGGTGAATATATCTCTTTCAACCTGAGTTTCCCATTATTTGACGGATTGAGCCGTTTGACCAACCTGCGCAAGGCACGCAATAATATGCGTATTGCCCAGGAACAGCAGACAGAAGTGCTCCGTCAGTTGGAGACAGCCATCGAACAAGCTATTCTCGACCGTGAGGGCTATGCCAAAGAAACTATTCAGATGGATAAAAAAGCAAAAGCGGATGAAATTGCTTATCAGGTAACTTTACGTAAATTTGAAGAAGGTCTGATGAGCCCGATCGATCTGCAAACCAGTGCAAATACATTACTTCTGTCAAAAGCCGATCTGCTGCAGCGGAAGCTGATGTATCTGATGAAATGCAAGCTGGTCGATTATTATAAAGGGAAACCTTTGATTGAAGGCATTCATTGAGAATAACGCGAATAACTAGGAAACAAACAATAAAGAAATAAAAACATACAACGATGGATATACAATTAGAAAAGAAAAAAGGCATTCAAAAGAAACATTTACCTTATGTAGGTGGTGGTGTTTTATTCCTGGTACTGGTGGGATGGATCATTTTCGGCGACCATGCATCGACATTGAAAGTAGATGCCCGTGGAATAAGTATCGGCAATGTGACCAAGGAACAGTTCAACGATTTTGTTCGTGTGGACGGACAGGTTCAGCCTATCACAGTGGTACAGTTAAGTCCTGAAGAAGGTGGTATCGTACAGGAAAAGGTTGTTGAGGAAGGTGCCCAGGTGAAAAAAGGCGATATCATTGTCCGCCTTTCCAACTCCGGCCTCGATTTGCAGATACTGGATGCGGAAGCCCAGTTGGCTGAAAAACAGAACTTCCTGCGTAATACCCAGGTAGCGATGGAACAGGACAAGCTGAATAACCAGTTGGAGAAAGCTCAGCTCGATGTCGACATCGCCCGTTCACGCCGTGCTTATACGCAACAAAAGAAGCTCTATGATGAAAACCTGATCGCCAAGGAAGAATTTCTGAAAGCGAAAGAAGATTATGAACTGGCAACCAAGAAATATGCTCTTGTCGTTGAACGTTTGCGTCAGGATTCAATTTCCCGTACGATCCAGATGGATGAAATGGAAACGAGTTTGGCTAATATGCGCCGTAACATCCAATTGGTACACGAACGGAAAGAACATCTGAATGTCCGCTCACAGATCAACGGTGAACTGGGTTTGCTGGATGTAGTTCTCGGACAGAATGTATCAGCCGGTATGAAGATCGGTCAGATCAACGACCTTTCCGATTATAAGATAGAAGCTATGATCGACGAACATTATATCGACCGTGTTAAACCGGGATTGGGTGCAGCTTTCGACCGTCAGGGAACAAGTTTCGCACTGGCTGTACGTAAAGTATATCCGGAAGTTCGTGAAGGTAAGTTCCGTACCGACTTTGTCTTTACCGGCGAACGTCCTGACAATATCCGTAGCGGACAAACATATTACATCAATCTGGAATTAGGACAGCCGACAGAAAGTATCATTATTCCGCGTGGTACATTCTTCCAGAGCACGGGAGGTAGCTGGATATTCGTACTGGATAAAGATGGTAAAAAAGCTTATCGTCGCAAGATCAAGATCGGTCGCCAGAACCCGCAGTATTATGAAGTGACCGAAGGTCTGGAAGCCGGTGAAAAAGTGATCGTATCAAGTTACGAAAGCTATAAGGATAATGAAGTCCTGGTGTTGGAATAATATTTCAGGTGACAGTTGACAGTTGACAAGTGACAGTTAGGCTTCGCGCTCGGTAAATAAATCGGCTGAAAGCCGAAATAACTGTCAACTGTCACTTGTCAACTGTCAACTAGCAACTTTAGCGCATTATTTTACTGAAATAAACAACCTATAAAAGATAACCACAATGAAGAATGTACATATTGCTTTTCGTTCCCTTTTTAAGAAAGGAAGACATAATGGAATTAAAATAGTTTCATTAGGTGTTGGCCTGGCCATGGGCTTGGTGCTGATTGCTAAAGTATGTTTCGAACTGTCTTATGATAATTTCTATCCCGAGTCGGATCGTGTTTTTGCCATACAGGAAAATGTATCTGTAGGAGAGAAGAAAATAGAAGGATATCCGCATGTAAGTGGAGGTGTTCCGCCGGGGATGAAAGCAGAAATACCCGGTGTGGAATCGGCTACCTGTGCCAATGTAATAGGGGAGTATCTTTTTACTACTTCCGATAAGAAAAAATACACCGGTAACTTTGTAATGGCAGACCAGTACTTCTTTGATGTCCTTCCCCGTAAAGTGTTGGCCGGTAATGCGAAGGAGACTCTTTCGCGTCCATTGTATGCCCTTGTATCCGAAAAGATAGCTGCTAAGATAGGCGGTGGAAAAGATGTGGTAGGACAGACGTTTGAAATCGCCTCTTTCCCCGGACATCTTTTTACGATCGGCGGAGTATTTGAAGAAGTACCGGATAATACCCATCTGAAATATAACATGCTGGTTTCACTGGTCTCTTTCGAGACGGTTATGGGATGGACGAACCTCGATCAATGGTTTGGTGGTGATAGTTATAATGGTTATGTTCGTTTGCAATCCGGTGTTCGTGCCGAAAACCTGTTGCAGCCGATGGCTGAGATGCTCGACCGCCATGTCGACTCTGCTCAATTGAAAGAACAGGGAATCGATTACGCCCTGGCGTTGTGTCCGCTGGAGGAGCTTTATGCTAAGTCGCCGGCCACGAAACGGATGGCTGTCATGCTTGTGGCTATTGCATTTGCTATCCTTTTTGCAGCCCTGATGAATTACGTCTTACTGGTGATCTCGTCACTGGTAACCCGTTCGAAAGATATTGCCGTACATAAATGTTACGGTGCATCCGGATGGAATATCTCGGACATGATCTTTTCGGAAACCTTTCTCAACTTGATTGTCTCGCTGGGGATATCGGCTATGTTGATACTGGCACTCCGTGAGATGGTGGAAGAATTGCTCAGTGCGTCGTTGTTATCACTGTTTACGGTCGATACCGTTCTGATGCTGGTGGCTGTTTGTGTAATTGTATTTTTAGTGGCGGGATTACTGCCTTCGCAACTGTTTTCGAAAATACCGGTAGCATCGGTATTTCGCTCCTATAAAGAATCACGCCGTTCATGGAAGAAGGCGTTGTTATTTATCCAGTTTATGGCCGTTGGTTTCCTGGTATGTCTGCTGGTAGTGATCGGTTTGCAATATAATAAGATGGTAAACGATAATCCGGGATATAAATACGAACGGCTGGCTTATTGTTGGATGGAAGGTGTACCGAGTTCTTCCCGCCGCGCCTTGATAGATGAGCTTAAAAAACTTCCGGAGGTGGAGGATGTATCTACTTGCAGTAGCTTACCTGCTTTCAGCGGTTCAGGGGATATGGTCTATCGTCCGGGAACAAAGGAAACCATTATTCATTTCGCTGACCTTTACGGGGCGAATGCCAATTATACCTCTCTGATGGAAATGTCCGTTATCCAGGGAAAAGCATTCGATCATTCTTATTCCGATTCTTCCCGCGTGGTAATGATCAGCCGGATGATGGCCGACAAACTGGCCTTGGCACTCGACTGGAAAGACGGCGTGGTAGGAAAGAAAATATATGTGAGTGGTCATGGTACACCTAACGATTTCGAGATAGCAGGCGTGTACGACGATGTCCGTGTCGGGGCTATCGGAAGCGAATTGATGGGACCTTCGGCGCTGTTTTATAGCGGTCGTCCGCAGAATACGCTGGTCATTAAACTGAATAAAATGTCGCAGGAGAATATGGCACGGCTGGACGAAACCATCAAGGCCACTTTGCCGGATAAGGAGATGCCTGTATCTTCCTACAGTGTCAGCATGGCAAATATGTATAACTCTTCGCGCCTTTTCCGCAACGCGGTGATGCTGGGAGGTATCGTAACGCTGATCATCACTCTGATCGGGCTGATCGGGTATATCAATGATGAAACCAACCGGCGCGGAAAAGAAATAGCCGTTCGCAAGATCAACGGGGCAACGGAAAAGGATATCCTTTCGCTGATCGCTTCCGATGTAACCTGGATGGCTTTCCCCGCTTTGTTGCTGGGAGCCGGTGCCTCTTATTATGCAGGCGAGAAGTGGTTGCAGCAATTTGCCGAAAAGATATCGATGAATGCCGGTGTGTTCACGTTAAGTGTGGCAGGGGTACTGTTGCTCATTTTGGGTACCGTTGTCTATCGTAGCTGGATGGTTGCCGTATCCAATCCGGTGGAAAGTTTGAAATCTGAATAAATGATAGAAATATGAGGAATTTTAGTATGGCAATCCGTTCCCTGTTTAAGAAGGGAAGGAACAATGGGATTAAGATACTTGCGCTTGCTGTCGGGCTGGCAATGGGGCTGGTGTTAGTAGCAAAAGTATGTTTCGAACGTTCGTATGATAATTTTTATCCCGACAACGACCGCATTTATCTGGTCAAGTCCGGCTTAAACAAAGACGGGAAGAAAGATACCTGGGGGCAGGTGAGCGGTGCTATCGCTCCGGGTTTGAAAGCGGAGGTTCCGGAGGTGGAAGTCGCAACGCGCTATACCCGCATAGGACCGGCCAATGAACTGATCATGTCGCCGGAGAAACAATTTTATAAAGCGACCATTCTGCTTGCCGATACTAGCTTTTTCGATATATTCCCCCGTCCGATTCTGGTGGGCGATCCGAAAGATGTCCTGTCCCGTCCCGGTTATGTGATGATCTCACGCTCTCTTGCCGAGAAAATGGGGGGAGTAGGGAGTGTGGTTGGTAAGACCTTCGTTCGTGAAGCAAACCGTAACTCTCCGCAAACCATCGGCGGTGTATTTGAAGATATACCTGAAAACAGCCATTTGCGTTATGATGTGTTGGGAGCGTTGGCAAGCATGCCGGAATGGAGTACGACAAACTGGCTGGGTAACGACCGTTACATCGCCTATGTGAAACTGGTTCCGGGTACTGACCCGGAAGGACTGGCCCCCGCTATCCGCCGTATGCAGGAACGCAATCAGGACATGGAAGCTCTGAAACAAGCCGGTGTCGATCTGTTCTATACCATCTCGCCGTTGCAGGATATCCATAATAATGATAAGGAGGTGAAAGACATGAATGCCATGCTTCTCTTCCTGGCTACGATCCTGATTCTTATAGCCGTGCTCAATTATGTGCTAGTCGTTATCTCCACACTGATCGGACGTACGAAGGAAGTGGCCGTACATAAATGTTACGGAGCTTCGGGTAAAAATATATTCGGAATGATCTTTTCCGAATCCTTGCTGCATCTGTTGTTGGCACTCTTGCTGGGAGCTTTCCTGCTGATCCTTTGTAAAGGGAAGGTAGAGGAATTGTTGTCGGCTTCGTTGTCTGCCCTGTTTACGGTACCTACTTTGACGATTTTGTCGGGTATCTGTATCGTTGTATTCGCCGTTACCTGCCTGGTGCCGACCTGGCTCTTCCTGCGTATTCCGGTGGCATCGGCTTTCCGCAGCGTAAAAGAGTCGAAGCGTTACTGGAAACTGTGCCTGCTTTTTGTACAGTTTGTCGCTACGGCCTATCTGGTGGCATTATTGATCACGATCAACCGCCAGTATGGTGCTATGATATCGAGTGATCCCGGCTACGCTTACGAGAATCTGATCTTTTGTAATACCCGCGGGGTGAGTGCCCAGGAGCGTGAGCGGGCGATGGACGAACTGCGCCGTCTGCCACAGGTCAACCTGGTGTCGGCCAGTTGCGAGTTGCCTTTCAAATATCCTTCGGGTAATAATGTCGGTCTGCCGGGTGATAACCGCGAACTGTTTAACATTGCCGATATGTACAGCGTCGGTGATAATTATTTTGAACTGATGGAGATACCTATTCTGGAGGGCCACGCTTTCCGCCAGGGTGAGGCTAACGGCGATAAAATAATGGTTAGCCGTCGTTTTGTCGAACAGATGGAGAAGGTGGCGGGCTGGACAGGAAGTGCTATTGGTAAAGGTGTGATGATATCCGAACATAGTAATGGAAATCAGGTATACACCATTTGCGGTGTCTATGATGACTTCCGTATCGGCTCCATCAAAGGTCCCGATACCCGTGCCTCGGTTTTCTTCTACGACATGAAGCCGGGTGGTATTGCCCCTACGGAAAATATCCTGATAAAGATGCACGATATGACATCGGACAATATCGCACAGGTTAACCAGATCCTGACAGATGCAATGCCGAATAAAGTGGTGGAAGCTTCTGTCTATAAAATGAGTCTGGCTCAGCAATACCAGGGCGACCGTGAGTTCCGCGACTCCATCTTCATCAGCGGCATCGTCTGCCTGATCATTGCGCTGATCGGCCTGTTGGGATATACTGCCGACGAAACCAACCGCCGCGGACGTGAGATAGCGATCCGCAAGGTCAACGGTGCGACTGCCGCCAGCATCCTCCGGATGATCTCGCGCGACATCTCCTATATAGCCGTTCCTGCTCTTACGATCGGTGTAGTGATTGCCTATATCAGTGCCTCCGACTGGCTGGAGAAATTCTCGGAACGTATCCACCTGAATATCTTCCTGTTTATCATCGCGGCCTTCTTCGTTTACCTCGTCATCATTGGTTGCGTATTGTATCGCGCCTGGGCGACGGCCAACGAGAATCCGATCGACAGTCTGAAAGCGGAATAGGAAAAACTGTCGGAGCCTCAGTCGGAAACCTGCCGGGGGATTGCATCGCTTCCGAAATGGTTTCCTGACCCGGGAATCCGTTTCACATCACTTGCAAAATGCAATCCTGAATCCGGATTCCGTTTTGTATCACTTGCGAAGTGCACTCCTGCCCCCGGAATCCATTTTACATCACTTGCGAAATGTTTTCTGGTCTCAGGATTACATTTCGCAAGTTTTTTTATTAAAAGCGAGAATAAAAGCAGTGATTTTCAATTCTATTGATTAAAATACCTATCTTTAAATGTTTTTTTAAGCAAGTATTAATATTAAAAACGAATCTAATATGGAAACACATCAGAAAATCAAGGAATTTGCAGTATCCCAGTTGAATAATACAGAATATGCCAATCACATGACACGTTTTCAGGGACTTATTCCTGCCAGCGGCGGCGGGGATCGCCCGGAAATTGAAAGTGTCGATCTGACAGGCCCTCCGGCATTGGGCTTTTCCGACGAACTTATCAAGGAATTCGGAGATAATCTGACTTTACTGACTGATCTGGTCAATACTTCGACTATTAGTGATGAGACAAATCAACTGAGAGAAGTCGATACACATCGCGATGAATGCATCGTTTTCTTTACTTCAGATATTTCACAGAAGCGTAAAAGCCCCATTGTCGCCCAAAAAACGGCTGCTGTGAGCCTGTATAACGCAGTTAAACCATATGTCGGCATTTACCGGTTGGCCGACCAGCAGGAGACGCAGCAAATCGTCGGACTGCTGATCGACATGGAGAAAGAACCGAATAAAACCAATGTGGCGACATTGGGTCTCACTTCCGTTCTGGCGGAATTGAAAACTGCCAACGACGAATTCAGCCGCCTGACCGAACAGCGCACGGCTAATAAAGCTGCTAATGCGATAGACAACGGCAAGGTGATCCGCCAACGGATGGAACCGCTTTATGCAGAAATGTTATTGCTTGCACAATCGTATAATATAGTACAGCCTACGGCCGAAACCGCCGCTTTTGTCATTTCCGTCAATGCCCTGATCGACGAAACCAAAGCACGCTACAACCAGCGTATCGGTATCGCTAAGGCAAATAAAGACAAAAAGAAACCGGGCAGCGATCGGCCGGAGATCGAATGATATACACCATGGTTGGTGTGATTTTAAGTTGTTTATTTACTTAGACATCCTGCTTGTGAAAGTAGGATGTTTTTTATTTTTATACTCTTAACTGTCTAATTAATTTACACCACTGTCTAATAATTTGACATTTTCTTTGAATTCTGTCTGATTTATTTTCTTGTATATCAGATAATTGTTTGTTTTGGCACACTATTTGATTCTTTACAGGCTATATGTATTTAGCATACACTGGTATAAAATATTAAAAACACGAATCAAATGAATAACCTGGTAAACTTTAAGTCATTTTTCAAATTTCTAAGCCGGAACAAAACCTATACGGCAATCGATATCTTCGGCTTATCCGTATCGTTGATGTTCGTTATATTGATAGCTGTTTATTCGGTACAGGAATTGTCTACCGACAAATACCATGAGAAAGGCGACCGTATCTACGTGTTAAGCAGCGAAGCCAATACCGGATCGGCCTATAAGCTGGCCTACCGTTTGCAGGAACGGTATCCGGAAATAGAAAAAGTATGTCCGGTCGCTCCCTGGGGATTCTATCATACATCTGTAACGGTAGCCGATAAAAACTTCAATGCCGAATTAATGTTCGCCGATACGACTTTCTTCGATTTCTTCTCTTTCCCGCTGTTGGTTGGCGACCGCAATCATGTGATGGATGCCGATGGCTATGGCGTGATCTCCGAAAGTTTTGCCCGCAAAGTATTTAGCGACAGTGATCCGATAGGGCAGGTCGTTCAGGTGAACGATTCCATCCGTATCCAGGTGAACGGGATCATGAAAGACATTCAAAACTCTACGATTCCGTATTGCGATATCCTGATGGGAATCAAACAGCTCAAATATATGGAAGAGGGAATAGACAGCGATCAGTTCTATAATACCGGAGCCGTCAACAATTTCATTATGGTAAAGGAAGGAGCAGACCTGCTTGCCAAAACGGATGATATCGTTGCTTATTTCAAAGAAGTATTCTGGATGTATCAAAGAGGAATTTACAGCAAAGTGCTTCTGAATCCTCTGGAGGATTTTTATTTCTCGGATATGGGTACCTATACGCTGGCTAAAGGAGACTGGCAATTTGTAATGATCCTGCTTTCGGTGGGGATACTTATCCTGCTGTTTGCCATCATCAACTATATTAATCTGACAGTGGCGCAGACGGCTTTCCGGGCAAAAGAAATGGCTACCCGCAGATTATTGGGATCGTCGAGAGGAGACCTGTTCCTGCGACTGATCATGGAGTCTACCCTGATGACTTTCATTTCTTTCCTGTTGGGTATCTTTCTGGCAATATTTTTCTCTCCTTATGCATCTCAGTTGTTGAATGCCCGTATAAATCTGTCAGACTTTGTTACCCCCGGTTATGTATTGCTGGCTGTAGCCGTCATTCTGCTGATCGGTCTGCTAGCAGGATTGTTGCCTGCTATTGTGATTTCCAATGCCAAGCCGATTGAAGTGGTGCGGGGTACTTTCCGTCGGCAGACCAAGATGGTGTTCAGTAAGTTCTTCATTACTTTTCAGAATGGGATCACGATTGCCTTGGTGGCAGCTTCCATAACGATGGTGGCACAGGTGAATCATCTCATACATGCTCCGTTGGGATATAAAACGACGAATGTGATGGATGTTCCGGTCGAATCTTATAAAAGTAAGACAGATATAGAGACATTCGCTAATGAGGTGAGCCAACTGGCTTCTGTTAAGCGGATCGCTTTTTCACAGGGCACTCCTTTTAACCGGGGGAATAATTCTACGGAAGAGATCAATGGCAAGCAGGTCAGTTTTCAGGTATTCAAGGCCGATACGGCTTTTCTGAGTATATTAGGTATTGAGATAATACGTGATAATCATCTGGCCGGTCCTAAAAAGGTCTATCTGAACCAGCAGGCTATGCGTGAAATGGAATTGCCGGAAGATTCTCCTTCCATCAAAGTGTGGGGGCAGGAAATTCCTATTGCCGGTATTGTGAAAGATTTCCAGTTATCGAATATCATGTATCAGAAGAAGCCGGTCAGATTGCTTATTAAGAATGATATAAAAGAATGGACCCCGTATAATGTACTGCTGGAAGTAGAAGGCGATCCTGTGGAATCCTATAAAGATATACAGGAAATATATGAACGTATCGGCCATGTCGGCTTTGAAGGGAAATATATAGATACGCAGATACAGGAATCATTTGCTGCACAGGAAAGGACTTCCCGGATCGTTTCGATCTTTGCTTTCGTCGCTATCCTGATCTCGTTGCTGGGGTTGCTGGCTATGTCGACCTACTTTATCCAGCAGCGTTCATCGGAAGTGGCGGTGCGTAAAGTATTCGGCTCGACCAATTCCCAGATATTGTACCGGCTGATCCGTACTTTCCTTGTCTATGTATTGATTGCTTTTGTGATCGCTACACCGATCATCTGGCGATTCATGCAGCAATGGTTGTCCGATTATTCTTACCGGATCGAATTGAGCCCGCTTATTTTTATAGCAGCCGGTCTGTTTTGTTTATTCGTATCGTTCGTTACGATATTTATCCAGAGTTACCAGGCTGCCAATCTCAATCCGGTGGAAAGTATAAAGAATAAATGACCGATTTGCTGCCGAGTGTAAAAAAACTAGACATGAGTGTCTAAATATTAGACACTCTTTGAAAAAAGAATAAAATCTATAAGTTTGAATATCAGTAAATTATTAAGTTTGGCACGTATTTTGAATTATATAGAGAAAACAGAGCGTTTTTTAGATATTACAAAGTATATAACGTAGAATTAAAAAATAACATTATGATTAAGATTGAAGGATTAAGTAAGCATTTCCGTACAGAGGAGGTTGAAACTATTGCATTGAACAATATTTCAATGGAAGTGAAAGACGGTGAGTTTGTTGCTATCATGGGACCTTCCGGTTGCGGTAAATCAACATTGTTGAATATTCTGGGATTGCTGGATAACCCGACTTCCGGCGACTACTATCTGATCGATAAAGAAGTGGGCCACCTGAAAGAAAAAGAACGTACCCAGGTGCGTAAAGGGAATATCGGTTTCGTATTCCAGAGCTTCAACCTGATCGACGAACTGAATGTGTATGAAAATGTGGAATTGCCTTTGACTTACCTGAAGGTAAAAGCTGCCGAACGTAAACAGATGGTAACCGATATCCTGAAACGAATGAATATCAGCCATCGTGCCACTCACTTCCCACAGCAGTTATCCGGTGGTCAGCAACAACGTGTGGCCATTGCCCGTGCAGTCGTTTCCAACCCGAAGATCATCCTGGCGGATGAGCCGACCGGTAACCTGGACTCTAAGAATGGTGCCGAAGTGATGCAGCTGCTGACCGAACTGAACAAGGAAGGAACTACCATCGTCATGGTAACCCACTCCAAACATGATGCCAGCTTTGCACACCGCATCGTCAACCTGTTCGACGGTAGCATCGTATCTTCTGTCAGTGAATTTATTTGATCATATTTCGATACATAACAAAGCATATAGCTAAATTTATAAATTAAGATAAACCGGCATATCCTACCTGTGAAGGTGGGATATGTTTATTCTCTCGCCTAAATGAAATCAGTAAGAATATGAATAACCTATTAAATATAAAATCATTCCTCAAATTCTTAAGCAGGAATAAAGCCTATACGGCAATCGACGTATTCGGATTGTCTGTTTCCTTAATGTTCGTTATACTGATTGCCGTTTATACCGTACAGGAATTGTCGGTCGACAAGTTCCATAAGGATGTAGACCGCATTTATGTGTTGGCTAACGACAGAGGACCGAGCACGGCCTTGCCGATTGCTTACCGCTTGCAGGAACGCTATCCTGAGATCGAGCAGGTCTGCCCGGTTATTACAACCAATGTGGGTAACCAGATCGTAAAAAACAATGATAAAAAATTAACTGCCAGAACAGTCCCCGTCGATTCCTGCTTCTTTAACTTTTTCTCTTTTAAACTCCTGGCTGGAGATAAGAACCGGGTATTGGAAAACAGAAGCAATGTCGTTCTCTCAAAGACTTTTGCCAATAAACTGTTCGGCACGGAAGACCCGATCGGACAAAGCGTTATTATCGGCGATTCGCTTTCTTTCCTGGTGAGTGGCATTATGGAAGATATCAAACATTCGACAATCCCGTACGCTGATATTATGTTTCGTGTGGAGCGGGCTCATGAGTACAACTGGTCGATCAGTATGGATCATCCCGGAAATGCCGGCTCGACAGTCGCTTTCTTAAAGATGAAGCCGGGTGCCGACCTGCGTCCGAAGATACCGGATATCCTGGCATATTTCAAGGAATCGTTCTGGATTTACCAGCGTGATATGTCCAAAGTAGTGAACTTGATACCGATGAGTGAACTTTATTTCTCTGAATTGAACGATTTCGGATCTGTTCAAACAGGGAACAAGCGTTTGGTCATTGTTCTCTTGTCTGTAGGTATCCTGATCCTGGTCTTTGCCATATTCAATTATATTAATCTGACGGTTGCACAGGCAGGTCAGCGGGCGAAGGAGATGGCTACAAGACGTTTGTTAGGATCGTCACGTGGAGATTTATTCATACGTATGATGATAGAATCGACTTTGCTGACCGTAATTTCTTTCGGAATAGGCTGGTTGCTGGCACATGCGGCGGTTCCTTTTGTGAATGATCTTTTGCAGACGCAGATCGATCTGATGGCGACTTTCACTCCTGGCTGGTGTCTTGCCGGTATTGTCTTGATTCTTCTGATTGGCGTTGTTGCCGGACTGTTGCCGGCTGTATTGATTTCTTCCGTGAAGCCGATCGATATCGTGCGCGGAACGTTCCGTAGGCAGACGAAAATGGTGTTCAGTAAGGTGTTTATCACTTTCCAGAATGGAATCACCATCGCTATGATTGCGGCATCGATCGTCATGATCCTGCAATCGCGTCACTTGATCAATGCACCGTTGGGCTATAATACGAATAGTATACTGGAGGTTGCGAATGGTTTTGCAAACAACTCCGACCGTAATGCGGCTATCGATGAATTTGGTCGTCAGCCATTCGTTAAACGAGTGGGGCTGGCAGCCGGGATGCCCCTGAGCGGAAGTAATAATATGTCCAGCGAATATGAAGGCAAATTTCTCGGTTTCCAGCAGTTCATCATGGATAGCACAGCGTTCAATATGTTGGGATATAAGATTGTCCGTGATAACCAATTAGCAGAAAAGAGCTGGTATGTCACCGAAAAAGCCATGCGGGATATGGAGTTGCCACAGGACGCCCCCAGTTTCCTATGGAATAAAAATGCAACGCCGATTGCCGGTATTGTGCAGGACTTTCAGTTAGGAAATATTACGAATGACATGCGTCCCGCCATGCTTCGCATCGACAAACGGAGTGAGATGTTCCCCTGGAGTATTCTTATCGAAGTGGAAGGTAACCCTTATACAGCTTATAACAAAATACAAGAGATCTATAAGGAGGCTTCCGGTGGGTTGGATTTCAATGCCACCTATCTGAATGAACAGGTTCAGAAATCGTTCGAGTCTGAAGTCCGGATGACAAAGATTGTTTCGCTTTTTGCTTCGATTGCAGTTATTATCTCTATGTTGGGTTTACTGGCCATGTCGACCTATTTCATCCATCAGCGTTCGCAGGAGGTGGCTATTCGCAAAGTGTTCGGATCGGATAATCAGGCTATTCTGATCCGTTTGATCAGTTCATTTTTGGTTTATGTGGGTGTAGCCTTTATTATAGCAACACCAATTATCTGGTATTTCATGAAACAGTGGCTGTCCGATTATTCATACCGGATCTCCCTGAATCCGTTAATCTTTATTGTCTCCGGTATATTCTGTCTTGTAATTGCACTTGTAACGGTATTTTTCCAGAGTTACAAAGCTGCTAATGCCAACCCGATAGAAAGCGTGAGCGGCAGGTAGTATGAAATAGAAATGAGTCAATATCAAATAATTTGAATGATGAATAATTTGTTGAACATGAAATCGTTCCTGAAGTTTCTTAGCAGGAATAAAGCATATACTGCGATCGATGTATTCGGATTATCTATTTCACTGATGTTCGTTATCCTGATCGCTGTTTATACCGTGCAGGAATTATCTGTGGATAAATTCCATGTGAACCGTGACCGTATCTGTGTGATCGGCAATGAGGACGGCCCGGCTACTGCCGTTCCCATCCCTTACCGTTTGCAGGAAAGATATCCGGAGATAGAGAAGGTTTGTCCCGTCATCCCGAATAACCTGGATAACCATCAGGTTTTTTATGGAGATAAGAAACTGAAGGCATCGTTGATGTGTGCCGATTCGACTTTCTTCGACTTTTTCTCATTCAAATTATTGGAAGGCGATCCTGACAGAGCCTTGCAGGACCGTTATAATGCGGTGATCTCCGAAACATTTGCCCGTAAAATGTTCGGACAAGAGGCAGACGCTGTAGGGAAAAGTATTCGCATCAGCGATTCCACCTCGGTGATCGTTACCGGTGTGATGGAAGATATCCGTAAATCCGTTTTGCCTTACACCGATATGCTGATACGCATCGAACGTATGGGTGAGTTTAACGGTGGTCTGACTAAGACAACCGATAACAATGCCGGTGCAACCGTCGGTTTCCTGATGTTGCATGAAGGGGCTGACCTGAGTAACAGAGTCGACGATATCCATACCTATTTTAAAGAGATCTTCTGGCCTTATAAGATAGATGTATGGAAAGGAGTGACGGTTACACCGCTGAATGAACTTTATTTTAAAGATTTCCAATGGTCTACGCTTGAACGTGGCGACCGCAACTTCGTGCTCGTATTGATGTCGGTCGGTATCCTGATCCTGATCTTTGCCATATTCAACTATATCAACCTGACGGTAGCCCAGGCGAGCCAACGGGCAAAAGAGATGGCAACCCGCCGTCTGTTGGGTTCTTCCCGTATGGAATTGTTCCTGCGGTTGATGATGGAATCTTTACTGCTTACGCTGGTTTCGTTCCTGTTCGGTGTCCTGCTGGCTATTGCTGCTGTGCCGTATGCCAATGAACTGCTGGATACACGTATTTCCCTGACAGAAGCCTGTACACCGGTATGGTTTGCTGTGGCTGCGGGGATAATCCTGTTGATCGGAACGCTTTCCGGTTTGTTGCCGGCCTTGTTGATTTCGGCCTCCAAGCCGATCGAAGTGGTGCGCGGTACATTCCGTCGTCAGACTAAAATGGTATTCAGTAAATGTTTTATCACTTTCCAGAATACGATCACGATTGCTACCCTGGCGGCAGCCCTGATTATGGGTGTCCAGATTCATCATATGATAACGGCCCCGCTGGGATATAATACGAGGAATATCCTGGTTGCCGAAAACCAGTTCCGTTCGGACAGCGAGAAAACGGCGGCTATGGACGGTCTGCGTCAGTTGACCTGTGTCAAGTCCATCGGGTTCAGTAACGGTACGCCGTTCAGCGGCACTAACAACCTGACAGGAGTATATGAAGGGAAATCGCTCAGTTTCCAGCAGATGGTGCTCGACAGTGCTGCATTTAAGATGCTGGGGCTTGAGATTGTGCAGGATAACCAGGTTGCATCGGGTAATAACTGGAGCTGGTATCTCTCCGAAAGAGCTCTCCGCGATATGGAATTACCACTGAATGCCCAGTCGTTCAACCTGGAAGGGAATGATCCGGCGCCTATCCTCGGTGTGCTGAAAGATTTCCAGTTACGGAGGATCACGGACGAAAGTTCGCCGGTCATGTTACGCTTCCGCGATTTCAACCAACCGAACAGTTGGCCCTGGAATATCCTGATAGAGGTGGAGGGCGATCCGTTCACCGCTTATAAAGAGATTGCCAGGATCGTGGAAGATGTGACCAAGGTAGAGTTCGAGGCTAAATATCTGGATGGTGAGATACAGGAATCGTTCGACTCGCAGATACGCCTGGTAAAGATTGTAGTGATCTTTGCCCTGATCGCGATCCTGATCTCTTTGCTCGGTTTGCTGGCTATGTCGACCTATTTCATCCAGCAGCGTGCACAGGAAGTAGCGGTCCGTAAAGTATTCGGGTCGGATAATAAGAGTATCCTGTTCCGGCTGGTAGGTACGTTCCTGATCTATGTGGTGATTGCTTTTGTTATCGCAACGCCGCTTGTCTGGTATGCCATGAAAGAATGGCTGTCGGGCTATTCATACCGCATCAGCCTCAATCCGCTTTATTTCATTGCGGCCGGTCTGTTCTGTCTGCTTATCTCATTTGCCGCGGTCGTTGTACAAAGTTTCCAGGCGGCGAATGCCAATCCGGTAGATAGCGTAGCGAATAAATAGAGAACGAATGACTTTTCCCCATAGGAAAAACAAAATAACGTTTCAGGTTTCAGCTACTTTTAAATATCTGTATATGATTCGATTATACTGAAACGTCATCAGGTTCCAAAAGCCTTGCAGTTTTTTTCAGAAAGCTGCAAGGCTTTTGAGTTATATACTAAAGGCTTTTCTGAAACGGATGCCGTCTCGTTTTTTTTCGGTCCCGTCTTATTTTTTACGAATGCCTACCTGTGGAGGGAGCAGTCGTTACCCGTTAAAAAAAGCATATATGTTTCGTTGGCAAAACATATATGTTTTGAGATCAAAAGTCCCTTATTTTGAAATCAAAAGATAGGACCTTTCCGGATAAGCAATTTATCTCCTTTCAGTTTGTTCTCTTGAAAAACAAACGTCTGAATGAACTGAAACCTGAAACGTGAATAATGAATATCTTGGAGAGGAATGCTTTTCGATGTAAAAAAACTAGACAGGACTGTCCAATAATTTGACATGTCTTGAAAATATGCATTCATGTATGTTGTTGATAAATAGTTGTTTATTGTTTTTGGCACGTAATTTGAATATTGATAGGTGTAATAAGAATAGAAGACAAAAAACATTAGTATAGATGAAAACAATATTACGAAACTTTATGAACGTACTGCGCCGTTTCAAGATGGCGTCTTTTCTGAATGTGATAGGGTTGACCGTTGCCTTCACTGCTTTTCTGGTGATTATGATGCAGGTTCAATATGAACGGACTTTCGACCGGTGTTATCCGACCGCATCCCGTATTTGCCGGGTAGATATGAATCACGGCGAAGGAGATATTTATGCGTCAGTAATTCCCCAGGCGTTAGCGAATGCTGCTTTTACTTCGTCTCCGCATATTGAAGCCTATACATTGCTGAATTCTTTTAGTAGTAAAACCTATGTGAACGTAGGAGAGGGAAATGATGAGAGAGGTTTTAAAGAACTATTTATCCCTTGCTATCCGGATTTTCCCAAAGTATTCGAACCGACTTTGGTGGAAGGAATTGCAACTTGTCTGGAAGACCCGGAAAAGGTAATGATATCTGAAAGTATGGCTAAACGGATGTTTGGCAAGGAATCGGCTATAGGCAAAAGTATTCGTTCGAAAGATAGAGTGTTTTATGTAGATGGAATGAACTTTACCGTCGGAGCTGTCTATAAAGATTTTCCGGAGAACTCGCAGATGGAAAACGGGATTTATGCCCGAATAAATAAACACTTTGAAGATGATTGGCTTTCCCAGAACTTTATGGGATATTTATTGCTCGATTCACCTGAATCACGTCAGGTAGTAGAGGATAATTTCAATAGTACATTCGATTTTGCTAAATATAATGTCAATAAAGAAACCCGCTTGCAACTGATACCTATCACTGACATTTATTATATGCCTGGTCAGTTGGATGATTTTATTAAGACCGGAAATGTCGATACGATGCGGTTATTGGTATTGATCGCTTTACTGGTTATCGTCATTGCCGGGATCAATTTTACGAATTTCAGCACTTCACTGGCTCCGATGCGAATAAAAAGTATCAATACCCAAAAGGTATTGGGCAGTTCGACAGCAAGTTTGCGGGCAAGTTTGGTAGCCGAAGCGGTATCTATTTGTGTATTTGCCTGCCTGTTGGCCTTTTTATTGACCTGGATATTGAACAGGACGGAAGTTTTATCATTCGTCGAAGCGGATACGAATTTACTGCATTATATACCGCTGTTATTTATGGTGTTGGGTATTTCTGTTTTATTGGGGTTGGTAGCCGGTCTGTATCCGGCATGGTATATGACCTCTTTCCAACCGGCACTGGTATTGAAGGGTAGTTTCGGCCTGTCTACTTCAGGACGGAAGTTGCGTACGGCCTTGATCGGTTTCCAGTATGTTGTTTCCATCGGTTTGATTATCGGTTCTTCTTTTATACAGATCCAGAATAACTATATGCGTTCTTACAAGTTGGGATTCGATAAAGACCAGGTAGCGATGGTGACGTTGAGCCAGGATATAGTCAAGAAGTCCGGTGATTTGTTGGTAAACCGGTTCAAAGAGTATGCCGGTATCGAGGATGTAGGATTTGCCAATACCATAGTAGGAGCTTCGGATGTCTATTCTGCCAATTATTTCCGTTATAATAATAAAGAATTTAATAGCGAAATTATCGATGTTTCATGGAACTTTCTGAATGTGATGGGTATTCCCGTCACCAGCGGACGTGATTTTAGCCGTTCGGATGCACAAAGTGATTCTACTTACGCTTGTATCTTTACCAAGCGGGTTCTGGATGTCGTTCCGGATATGGAACCGGGATATCCATTGGAAAAGAGCTGGATGGGTACAGGTAATATAGTCGGCTTCATCGACAACATAAAGGTTTCTTCCCTGCGTTCGTCTAACAGGCCGTTGTTATTCAGGCTGAGTGCAAGATTCGATGTCTTACCTGTTTCCTATATCCGCCTGAAAGTCGGAACAAATGTGGAAGAGGCGGTTGCCCATATCCATCGGGTAATTGCCGATATCGATCCGGCTTATCCTTTCGAGGTCGAGTTTTACGATACGGTATTCAATAATCTCTATCATAAAGAACAATATCTGAAAAAGATGATCACCTTGTTCAGCCTGTTGGCTATCGTTCTGTCGATCGTGGGTGTATTCGGTTTGGTAGTCTTTGAAACACAGTACAGACGGAAAGAGATCGGCGTTCGGAAAGTGTTCGGTGCGACGGTACAGGAGATATTGAATATGTTCAATAAAATCTACCTGAAGGTTGTCAGTATATGCTTCGTCATAGCGGCTCCGTTTGCTTATTACGGAGTGCATAAATGGCTGGAAAACTTTTCCGACAAGACACCGATCTTCTGGTGGGTGTTTGTTTTGGCTTTTGCCGTTGTGGCAGCGATCACGATGCTGACGGTTACTTTCCAGAACTGGAAGGCGGCGAATGAGAATCCGGTGAATAGTGTTAAAAGTGAATAACTAATCTAGTATCGATATTATGAGTAACATTTTAAATTTCAAATCATTCTTTAAGTTCCTGGGACGTAACAAGGGGTATACTGCCATCGACCTGTTCGGTTTGTCTGTCTCGCTGATGTTTGTGATTTTGATCGCAACCTATGTGGTCGGTGAGTTGTCGACCGACCGTTACCATGAGCATGCCGACCGTATCTACGTTTTGACGGATGGTCAAATGAGCGGTTCGGCTTATCCGTTGGGTACTCGTCTGGAGGAACATTATCCGGAGGTTGAAAAAGTCTGTCATACAATGACCCGTGTCTTTGAAAATACTCCGATCCAAAACGGGGAGAATAATGTAACGGCAAATATGATGCTTGCTGATGCGACTTTTTTCGAATTTTTTGATTTCCCGTTAGTGCAGGGGAGTAAAGAGCAGGCATTGGCGGCAAAGAACTACGCCGTGATCTCCGAATCTTTTGCGAATAAGTTTTTTGGAAATGAAGACCCGATGGGGAAAACGATCCGTATCAATGATAAACTGTCGCTGATGGTGAATGGTGTGATGAAGGATATCCGGAACTCTGTTATCCCGGATCAGGATATCCTGTTCAGGATCGAAAATATCAATACCTTAATTCCTGAAGGTTGGATTGCTAACTACAACAGTTATGGAATGACCAATGTCTTTGTGATGGAACAGGAAGGTGCAGATATTACTTCCCGGTCGAAGGATATCATGGATTGGTTCAATACCTTTGTACCGGCATATATGAATGGATCAGCAAAGGGACTTAGCTTCATTCCGCTGACAGAGTTATATTTTTGGGAACAGACCAATCCGTATGGATTTTATGCGATAGAAAGAGGCAACTGGCAGTTTGTGATGATTCTCTTGTCAGTAGGTTTGCTTATTTTGTTGTTTGCCGTCATTAATTACATCAACTTGACGGTGGCACAGACAGGTTTCAGGGCAAAAGAAATGGCCACCCGTCGTTTGTTGGGTTCTTCGAGGAAAGAATTGTTTTCCCGCTTGATCATGGAATCGACATTGTTGACAACAATTTCTTTCTTAGTCGGTTTGTTGCTTGCTTTCTTCTTTGCTCCTTTTGTGAGTGATCTGTTACAGAAGAAAGTAGATCTGGTTGAAATGATCACTCCGTTGAATGGTATGGTTGTGATATTGCTGATCGCCCTGATCGGATTTATAGCCGGATTGTTACCGGCAATCGTTATCTCGAATGCGAAACCGATCGAAGTGGTGCGGGGTACGTTCCGTAAACAGACGAAGATGGTATTCAGTAAGTTCTTTATTGTTTTTCAAAATACGATCACGATTTGTCTGATTGCAGCTTCTGTTACCATGTTTTTGCAGGTGAAGCATCTGATCAATGCTCCGTTAGGATATAATTCAGTCAATATTATCGATATAAAAGGAGATGAATTGCCGGAGAATCAATCCTGTAATACTCTGGTGAGTGAGTTGAAACAGTTGGGTAGCGTCAACCGGGTAGGATTAGGACAAGGTACTCCTTTCAATATGGGAATGAATTATAATGCCCGTTACGATGATAAGACGATTCCTTTCCAGATCATTCGTTGTAATAAAGAATATAGTGATATTCTGGGATTTGAATACCTGCGTGATAACCATGTAGCCGATCCGGATAAATATTTTCTTGCCGAAAGTTCGGTGAAAGCTCTGGGATTGAAGGAAGACGCTACGGATTTTGATTTCAGCGCCTGGGGAAAACATCCTGTTGCCGGTATTGTAAAGGATTTTCAGTTACGTAATATAATACAAAAGAACTCTCCGGTCGTTCTGATTCTCACTGAAAGTAAAGAGGAACTCGATCGTCCTCATAATATCATCGTAGAAGTGAATGGCGATCCGTTTACTGCCCGCCGGGAAGTGGCTGCCACTTATAAAAAATTGACTGGTCTGGACTTTACAGGTAAGTTCATGGATGAACAGATCGAAGAATCGTTTACGGTTCAGAAAAGAACTTTGACAATCGTTATGACCTTTGCCGGTATCGCGATCCTGATCTCGTTGTTGGGCTTGTTGGCTATGTCGACTTACTTTATCCAGCAGCGTTCGTCTGAAATAGCCGTGCGCAAGGTGTTCGGTTCGACCAATGCACAAGTGCTTGTCCGGTTGGTGAAAGCCTTCCTGACCTATGTGGGGATCGCCTTTATCATCGCCATACCGCTGATTTGGCATTTTGTAAACGGATGGCTGACCGATTATTCGTATCGGATCGAGCTTTCCCCCTGGATTTATGTCGTTGCCGGAATGTTCTGTCTGATCGTCTCGTTTGTAACTGTGTTTATACAGAGCTATCAGGCAGCAATAGCCAATCCGGTAGAAAATATAAAAGATAATTAGGCTTTTGCCTGATTATCTTTTAGCCAAAACGACCAAAACCTTATCCATATTATATATAGCTAATGAATTAGTAGTAACATATAGAGTAACACCACAATGAACAATGTATTGAATTTTAAGTCCTTCTTTAATTTCCTGGGACGAAACAAGGGCTATACGGCGATCGACCTGTTCGGTCTGTCCGTCTCGCTGATGTTTGTGATCCTGATTGCAACCTATGTAGTCGGCGAGTTGTCGACCGACCGTTATCATGAGCACGCTGACCGTATCTACGTTTTAACGGATGGCGAAATGAGCGGCTCGGCTTACCGGGTAGGTTATCGCTTGGAAGAACGTTATCCGGAGATTGAAAAAGTCTGCCATACCATGACCCGTGTCTTCGATAATGTCCCCCTCCGGAACGGAGAGAATAATATGACGGCAAACCTGATGCTTGCCGATACGACTTTTTTCGACTTCTTCAGCTTCCCTTTGGTACAAGGAAGTAAAGAGCAGGCTTTGGCTGCCAGAAACTATGCCGTGATCTCCGAATCTTTTGCCAATAAGTATTTTGGAAATGAAGATCCGATGGGTAAGACGATCCGTATCAATGATAAATTGACATTGGTAGTCAACGGAGTAATGAAGAATATCCGTCACTCTGTCATTCCGGATGGGGATATCCTGTTCCGGATCGATAATATCACAGCTATGGCACCTGAAGGGTGGTTCGCTAATTACAACAGTTATGGGGCTACCAATGTCTTTGTCATGGAGCGTGAAGGAGCCGATATCACTTCACGGGCAGATGATATAGTGGATTGGTTCAAGACTTTTCTTCCGGGATACAAGCACGGGGCGATGAAGGCTGTTGGGTTTGTTCCGCTGACAAAGTTATACTTCTGGGAACAAAACAGTCCGTTCGGAAGATATAAGATAGAAAGAGGTAACTGGCAGTTTGTGATGATTCTGTTGTCGGTCGGTTTACTTATCCTGTTGTTTGCTGTCATTAATTACATCAATCTGACGGTGACACAGACGGGTTTCAGGGCGAAAGAAATGGCCACCCGCCGTTTGTTGGGTTCTTCAAGGAAGGAATTGTTTTCCCGTCTGATCATGGAATCGACCTTGATGACAACCATCTCTTTCTTTGTCGGTTTGTTGTTAGCCTTTTTCTTTGCTCCTTATGTGAGCGACCTGTTGCAGAAGAAAATAGATTTGGTTGAAATGATTACTCCATTGAACTGTATGGTTGTGATACTGTTGATCACCCTGGTCGGATTTATAGCCGGATTGTTACCGGCAATCGTTATCTCGAATGCGAAACCGATCGAAGTGGTACGGGGTACGTTCCGGAAACAGACGAAGATGGTATTCAGTAAATTCTTTATTGTTTTTCAGAATACGATCACTATTTGTCTGATTGCCGCTTCCGTCACCATGTTTTTACAGGTAAGACATCTGATCAAGGCCCCGTTAGGGTATAATTTAGTCAATATTATCGATATAAACGGAACAGAGCTGCCTGATAGTAAGATGTACGAGACCCTGGTGAGTGAGCTGAAACAGATGGCTTGCGTCAATCGGGTAGGACTGGGAGATGGCACACCATTCGATATGGGTATGAATTATACTGCCCGTTACGGTGATAAGGAAATACCTTTCCAGATACTTTATTGTAATAAGGAATATTGCGATATCCTGGGCTTTGAAGTCCTGCGTGATAACCGGATTGCCGATCCGACAAAGTATTTTTTGTCTGAAGGATCGATGAAAGCTCTGGAATTGAAAGAAGATGCTACCTCTTTTGATTTCGTTGCCTGGGGTGTGCATCCTGTAGCGGGTATCGTAAAAAACTTTCAGTTACATAATGTATTGCTGGAGAATCGTCCGGTAGTTATCATTCAGACAGAAAATAAAGAAGAACTTAATAATCCTCGTGATATCCTGGTAGAAGTGAACGGTGATCCGTTTGAAGCCCGTCAGGAAGTAGCGGCTGTTTATCAAAAACTAACCGGAATGGACTTTACAGGTAAGTTCATGGATGAACAGATCGAGGAATCGTTTACCGTTCAGAAAAGGACGTTATCGATCGTTATGATCTTTGCCGGTATTGCGATCCTGATCTCGTTGTTGGGACTGCTGGCCATGTCGACTTACTTTATTCAGCAACGCTCGTCTGAAATAGCGGTACGTAAGGTTTTCGGTTCGACAGATGCACAGGTATTGATCCGGTTGGTGAAGGCTTTTCTTACTTATGTGGCGGTAGCTTTTATCATCGCCATACCGTTGATCTGGCATTTTATGAACGGATGGCTGACCGATTATTCCTATCGGATCGAACTTTCCCCCTGGATTTATGTTGTTGCCGGACTGTTCTGTCTGATCGTCTCGTTTGTAACTGTGTTTATACAGAGCTATCAGGCAGCAATAGCCAATCCGGTAGAAAACATAAAGAATAATTAGGCTTTTGCCTGGTTGTCTTTTAACCGGAATGACCAAAACCTTTTACATAATTATTATAGCTAATGACTTAGTAGAAACATTTAGAGTAACACTGCAATGAACAATGTATTGAATTTTAAGTCCTTCTTTAATTTTCTGGGACGAAACAAAGGGTATACGGCGATCGACCTGTTCGGCCTGTCCGTCTCGCTGATGTTTGTGATCCTGATTGCAACCTATGTCGTCGGCGAGTTGTCGACCGATCGCAACAATGAAAACGCTGACCGTATCTATGCCGTAAGTAATGGTCAGGATATCGGATCGGCTTACCAGATCGGATATCGTCTGGAAGAACGTTATCCGGAAATAGAGAAAGTCTGTCATGTTTTATGCCGGATATTCGACAATACCCTAATCCAACGTGGAAATGAAACGCTGACAGCCAATCTGATGCTGGCCGATACGACATTCTTCGACTTTTTCAATGTTCCGTTGATACAGGGGAACCGGGAACAGGCATTGGCCGCCAGAAACTATGCGGTGATCTCCGAGTCTTTTGCCAATAAGTTCTTTGGTAAAGAAGACCCGATGGGTAAAACGATTCGTATCAATGATGAGTTGACACTGGTGGTCAATGGGGTGATGGAAAATATTCGTCATTCGGTCATTCCCGATCAGGATATTCTGTTCCGGGTCGAGAATATCAAAGCGGTAGGACAGAATATGTTTGACGATTATAATAGTGCCGGTGTTGTTAACATCTTTGTGATGGAACGTAAAGGTACTGATATTGCTTCCAAATCGGATGAGGTAAGAGACTGGTTCAATACTTTTTTCTGGATATATGAAAGAGGCTTTTCTACAGAAGTTGTATTTATCCCGCTGAATAAGTTGTATTTCTGGGAACCGGAGGGATCATTCGGAGCTGTTACAATAGAAAAGGGAGACTGGAAGTTTGTGGTCATTTTGCTTTCGGTTGGCTTGCTAGTCCTCCTGTTTGCCGTTATCAATTATATCAACCTGACGGTGGCACAGACGGGATTCCGGGCAAAAGAGATGGCTACCCGCCGCTTGCTGGGCTCTTCGCGAAAGGAGCTGTTTACCCGTCTGATCATGGAGTCGACCTTACTGACGGCTATTTCTTTTGTAGTTGGTTTATTCCTTGCCTTTTTCTTTGCTTCTTATGCCGGCGACCTGTTGCAGAAAAAGATAGAGATCACCGAGATGATCACACCGGTGAATGGTATTATCGTCATTTGTCTGATCGTCCTGGTCGGATTTATTGCCGGGTTGCTGCCTGCCATCGTGATATCGAATGCGAAGCCGATCGAAGTGGTACGGGGTACGTTCCGTAAACAGACGAAAATGGTGTTTAGCAAGTTCTTTATCATTTTCCAGAATCTGATAACGATCTGCCTGGTGGCTGCTTCACTCACGATGTTTTTACAAATCAGGTATCTGATAAATGCTCCGTTAGGATACAATACGGTAAATGTGCTCGATATCTATGCAAGAGAGTTGCCTGATCAGAAAAGCAGCTATACCCTGGCAAACGAACTGGAACAACTGGCGTGTGTCAGCCGGGTCGGACTGGCGGAAGGAACTCCTTTCACTATGGGTATGAACTTCAGTGGCCGTTACGACAATAAGAGTATCAGCTCACAGGAGTTTCGGGGGGATCAGACCTATTTCGATATTCTGGGCTTTAAGATACTGCGTGACAATCATGTCGCCGGATCGGTCAAATACTATCTTTCCGAAGAATTTATGAAAGCCCTGGAACTGCCGGAAGATGCTGCCTCGTTCAAGCACAGGGCTGCGTTCGATACGCCATTGGCCGGTATCGTTCAGGATTTCCAGATGAATAATATCCTGATGCAAAAACTTCCGGGACTTGTGATACTTTGTTCAAACCGGGAAGATATGAATCCGCGCAATATCATTGTAGAGGTGAAGGGGGATCCGTTTGCAGCCCGTAAAGAGATAGAGGCTGTTTACGAGAAATATACGGGAATGGAATTTACAGGAATGTTCATTAACGAGCAGGTAGAGCGGTCGTTTGCCGCCCAGCAACGGACCCTGAAGATCGTATCGATCTTTGCCATGATTGCAATCCTGATCTCTTTACTGGGATTGCTGGCGATGTCAACCTACTTTATCCAGCAGCGTTCTTCCGAGATAGCAGTACGTAAAGTCTTCGGTTCGACAAATGCGCAGGTACTTGTCCGGCTGGTAAAAGCGTTCCTTACCTATGTGGCAATAGCCTTTATCATCGCCATACCGGTAATCTGGTATTTTATGAATGGGTGGCTTTCGGATTATTCGTATCGAATCGAGCTGTCTCCCTGGATTTATGCGGCAGCCGGTTTGTTCTGCCTGTTCATCTCGTTCTTTACCGTATTGGTGCAGAGTTACCAGGCGGCAACTTCCAATCCGGTGAATAATATAAAAGATAATTAAGTTAGCCATATATAAACAACACAAAGAAATGAAAACAATTATTCGAAATTTTATCAGTGTATTGCGCCGTTTTAAGATGGCAACTATTCTTAACATCCTTGGATTATCTGTGGCTTTTGCCGCTTTTATGGTGATAATGATGCAAGTGGACTATGATAAGAACTTCGATACGTTCCATAAGAATGCAGATAATATCTACCGAGTGGAGTTTCAGTGGGATAAGGAGTCGACACAGGCTGTCCTGTCACGTCCGATGGCTAATGTTTTTATGAATTTCTCTCCGCATATTGTGGCAGGGGCGGTTACCTCTCCGTTTTATAATGAAACATTTTATTCGGTCGATAAAGGAGTAGAAAAAAGTACCTATATGGAACCGACCATGATTGTTGATCCTTCTTTTACGGATGTCTTTGACTTCGATATATTGGATGGTTCGGTAGATGCTCTGAAAGAACCGGGTAAGGTGCTGGTTCCGGAAAGTTTGGCGCGTAAAATATTCGGAGAAGAGTCGGCTGTTGGTAAACAGATTACAGCAAAGGAGAGTAAAGGACTGTTGGTCGGTTTTTTCACTACACCGGAAGGAAATTACACGATAGGTGGTATTTATAAGGATCTTCCCCTTAATAGTATTATCCGAAATGCTATTTTTTTGAAGATGGATGAGAAAGCAGATTTGCATAATTGGGGAAATTCAAGCTATAACTTTTATGTCCGTCTTGACCATCCTGAGTCAGCAAAGGATCTGGTGAGCGATTTTTTAGTCTATTATAAAAAGAATGAACTGGGAAAGAATATGTCGTGGTATTCAGGTGAGCCTAATTTTCGCTTGACTCGTTTACCGGATGTACATTATGCAACGGATGTAACTTTCGATATGACTCCCAAGTCTAGTCGGCAAACGGTATTGGTTCTTATCGCTATTTCATTGGTCATACTGATTATTGCAGGTATAAATTTTACTAATTTCAGTACGGCACTGACGCCGATGCGTGTGAAAAGTATTAATACACAAAAGGTGTTGGGCAGTTCCGATGGCGTATTGCGCTTCTCGCTATTGATGGAGGCTGTTTGTATCAGTACGGTGGCTTATTTACTGGCTTTGTGGATGGTCCATATGGCTGGCAACAGTACGATAGCGAAGTTGGTAGATGCGGATATGTCTTTGTTTGCCCATCCGTTGTTACTTTCCGCAACGGCTTTGATCGCATTGCTGACCGGACTGCTAGCAGGTTTGTATCCTTCCTATTATATGACTTCTTTTTCTCCGGCATTGGTTTTGAAAGGGAGTTTCGGTCTGTCTCCGGCAGGACGAAGATTGCGTAATGTGCTTATATGCATACAGTTTATAGTTTCTTTTACTTTGATTATCGGTTCGATGTTTATGTCTTTGCAGAATCGTTTTATGCAAAATAGTCCGTTAGGGTATGATAAGGATCAAATAATTGTGACGAACCTGACTGCACCTGTATTGAAGAGTTCGGACGCTTTCAGGAGTAGCCTGAAGACTTTTTCAGGTATAGAGGATGTCACTTATGGTGAGTTCATGCTATCGAGCCAGGATCAATATATGGAGTGGGGGCGTGAATTGAAAGGCGAGAATATACAGTTCCAGTGCATGCCGATAGATCCGTCGTTTCTTAAGGTCATGAATATTCCTGTGACTGAGGGTCGGGATTTCCGGGAGGAAGATGCTTTGACAGCCGAAGGGGCTTTCATATTTAATGAACGGGCGAGAAATCTATACGATATTAGTTTGGGGGATAAGATCGATGGAGCCAACATAGTCGGCTTTATTCCGGATATAAAATTTGCGTCCTTCCGTACAGAAGTTACTCCTATGGCTTTCTATGTGCGTGGTAAGGGGTATGGCGGTGGAGCGGATTATGCTTATATAAAGGTAAAGGGTGATTCGAACCTGCAAGCAGCAATGGCTCATGTGAAAAGTGTACTAAATGAGATACATCCGGATTATCCGTTTAACGTTAAGTTCTTCGATCAGGTATTAAATACTTCGTATGAGAAGGAAGAGAACCTGAGTTCGCTGATAACCTTATTCAGTTTGATTGCCGTGTTCATTTCGATGGTCGGAGTATTCGGACTGGTGGTATTCGATAGCCAATACCGCAAAAAAGAAATCGGCATACGAAAAATAATGGGCTCGACTACTTCCGAGATCCTGATCATGTTTAATAAGACTTACATATATATATTATGTATCTGTTTTGCCTTGGCGGCTCCGGTTGCCTACTATGCTATCCATAAATGGCTGGAAAACTTTGCCCTCAAAACACCGGTTTATTGGTGGGTATTTATGCTTGCTTTCTTATTGGTTTTCTGCCTCACCATTCTGACGGTGACTTTCCAGAACTGGCGGGTAGCCAATGAAAATCCGGTGTACAGCATAAAAGATAATTAGGCATATTCATGGTTTGTTTTGTCTAATTATTATACATCAGTGTCCAAATATTAGACACATCCGGCAAGGCGTTATATTTATAACGCCTTGTTTATTATTGGCTTATCTCTTTTGGCACAGTATTTGAATTATATTGACCAGAAAGAAATGAACTATAGATATGAAGACTATTATTAGAAACTTGTTAAGTGTATTGCGCCGGTTTAAAATGGCGACACTGTTGAATGTATTGGGACTGAGCATTGCTTTTGCAGCCTTTATGGTAATCATGATGCAGGTCGATTATGACAGGAATTTCGATAAGTTCCATAAAGAGGCCAACCGGATTTACCGGCTGGAAATGAAGTGGGGCGATGATGATGGTTTACAAGCAGTTCTCTCCAGGCCGTTGGCGGATGCGTTTTTCAATTTCTCACCGCATATTGTTGCCGGTGCGCTGACTTATCCGATGTACAGCCAAACGGTTTTTCTGGCCGATGTGGGCACAGGAGAGCGGGTCAGCTATATGGAGCCGAATTTGCCGGTCTATTCTTCATTTGTCGATGTGTTTACTTTCGATATGTTGGATGGTTCGGCAAAGGCTCTGGAAGATCCCGAGAAGATACTGATTCCGGCCAGCATGGCACAGAAGATATTCGGTACGGAGTTTGCCGTCGGACGTCACATGAAAGCGGCAGATACACAAGGACGCTTTTCGGGAATGTTTACCATTGCCGAGATCGATTATACGGTAGGAGGGGTTTACCGCGATTTTCCCGTGAACGGTATCCTTCAGAATGCTGTCTATCTGAAAATAGATGATAAAGAAGGATTGCATGACTGGGGAAACTCCAGTTACAATGCCTATCTACTTCTGGACAGTCCTGCATCGGCTGAAAACCTAGTCAGCGAGTTTCTGGATTATTACAAGAAAAACGATCTGGAGAAAAATATGTGGGGAAACAAAACTGCGAATTTCCAGTTGACCCCATTGCCGGAACTGCATTACGTAACGGATGTAGCCTTCGATATGGCTCCTAAAACGAGTCGGCAGACGCTGTTGGTGCTTATCGCTATTGCCTGTGTGATTATACTTATTGCAGGAATCAATTTTACCAATTTCAGTACGGCACTTACGCCGATGCGTATCAGGAGTATCAATACACAGAAAGTATTGGGAAGCTCCGATGGTACCTTGCGTTTCTCTCTATTGATGGAAGCGGTTGGTATCAGTTTCATCGCATTTATATTGGCACTGGTGGCTGTCTATCTGGCTGCTGATACTCCACTCAAGGCATTGGTCGGAGCTGATCTCTCGTTGACGGCTCATCCGGTATTGATTAGCGTAACCGGCGTGCTTGCCATCCTGCTTGGTGTGTTGGCAGGACTTTATCCGGCTTACTATATTACCTCTTTCTCACCAGCCCTGGTGTTGAAGGGTAGTTTCGGACTTTCTCCTAAAGGACGGTTGCTGCGGAATGTACTGATCAGCGTACAGTTCATCGCTTCGTTTGCTTTGATCATCGGAGCCATGTTTATGTATATGCAAAACAACTACATGCGGACAAGTTCCCTGGGATACGACAAAGATGAAATTATCGTGACCGACCTGACTGCTAAAGTTATGAAAAATAAGGATTCTTTCAAGAATCGTCTGAAGTCTTTCTCCGGTATCGAGGATGTGACTGCAGCAGGATTTCAGTTGTCGGGACAGGACCAGTATTCGACCTGGGGACGTGAGTTGAATGGTAAGCACATCCAGTATCAATGTCTGCCGGTCGATCCCTCTTTCCTGCAGGTATTAGGTATTCCGGTCAATGAAGGACGTGACTTCCGTCCCGAAGATGCCTTGACGGCAGAGGGTGTCTACGTTTTCAACGAATCAGCCCGGAAAGCCTACGATATTCAGTTGGGTGACAAAATCTACGGAGCGGAAATTGTCGGTTTCTGCCCCGATATTAAAGCGGCCTCTTTCCGTATGGAGGTTACGCCGATGGCCTTTTACGTACCCGGAACCAGCCGTAACGAACAATCCACCTTCGGCTACATCCGTGTGGGAGCCGGAACGGACAAGTTGGCTGCTATGGAGCATGTAAAAAAGGTGTTGAGTGAAATCCAATCGGATTATCCTTTCGATGTCCGCTTCTTCGATGATGTACTGAATAATTTGTATGAGAAGGAGACAAACCTGGGTGCATTGATTACCCTGTTCAGCCTGATCGCTGTCTTTATCTCGATGGTCGGGGTTTTCGGTCTGGTCGTGTTCGACAGCCAGTATCGTCGGAAGGAAATAGGTGTCCGTAAAGTATTGGGTTCGACTACTTCTCAAATCCTGATCATGTTCAATAAAACATACATACGGATTCTGGCAGTTTGTTTTGTACTGGCAGCTCCGGCAGCCTATTATGCCGTCAATAAATGGCTGGAAAACTTTGCTTATAAAACTCCGGTTTACTGGTGGGTATTCGCCTTGTCTTTCGCTCTGATTTTCTTTATCACGATCCTGACAGTGACTTTCCAGAACTGGCGGACAGCAAATGAGAATCCGGTATATAGCATAAAAGATAATTAGACAGATTCATGGTTTGTTTTGTCTAATAATTATACACCTGTGTCTAAATATTGGACACCTCCGACAAGGCGTTGCATAAGCAACGCCTTGTTTTCTACATATTTATGTCTTTGGCACATTATTTGAATGGATTTAGCAAAATGATATAACGGATAGCGCAGCATAAGAGGATATATCATTCAGATTATAACGTTAATTCGATACGATTATGAAAACAATTATTAGAAATCTGTTGGGAGTAGTTCGTCGGTTTAAGGTGGCAACCCTGTTGAATGTATTGGGGCTTAGTGTTGCCTTTGCAGCTTTTATAATTTTAATGATCCAGCTGCAATATGACTGGGGATTCGACAGGTATCAGAAAAATGCGGAACGGATTTTCAGGGTAGGACTTTATACGCCGGACTGGGGAAATCAGGTAATCGTATCTCCTCCTTTTGCCAATGCTTTTATTCAATCGTCTCCTCATATAGAGAAAGGAGCATTGCTTTTTTCCAGTGGAAGCCGCTTAACGCTAAAGGCGGAAACCGGAAAGAATGATGATGTCGGTTTTTGGTGTATGGTAAATGCCATGACACCTGAATATGCGACTATTTTTGATTTCCGGATGTTGGAAGGTAATGTAGAGAGCATAAATAATCCGGGTACTGTTCTAATACCGATGAGTTATGCGCAAAAAATATTTGGGAACGACCAGGCTGTGGGTAAAATTTTGAAGGATAATAATTTATCTTTTACAGTCGGTGGCGTATATAAAGATTTTCCGGCAAATTCCGTGATACAGAATGCTGTATATTGGAGAATCAATGGGAAAGTAGATCAGGATAACTGGAATGCGAATGGTTATCAGTTATATGTTTTATTGGACAATCCCGATAAAAAAGATGAGATAATAGCAAATTTTAAAGAACATTTAAACAGACAAGAGTACGACTGGAAAACACGTGATGTAAGACTAACCCGATTAACTGATATTTATTACGAAGCGGATTCGCAATTTGATTCGCTGAAAGATAAGGGTAATCGTACGTTGGTATTGGTTTTATTTACAGTCGCTATATTGATATTGTTCATTGCCGGTATCAATTTTACAAATTTCAGTAATGCGTTGGTTCCGATACGTGTCCGTAGTATTAATACGCAGAAAATACTGGGAGGTTCTGATAAAGTATTACGTTGTGCTATGCTGGTAGAGGCGGTACTAATCTGTCTGGTCTCTTTTATCATATCGCTGTTTATTGTAAGGGGAATGGGGAATACCTGGCTTGCAGATATGATAAGTGGAGATATGTCGTTGGCTTCCAATATTCCTTTGTTGGCATTGACGGGGATATTGGCCATAACAGTGGGAGTTTTAGCGGGGGTATATCCTGCCTGGCGTATCACTTCTTTTTCTCCGGCATTGGTGTTGAAAGGCTCATACGGGTTGACTCCTGCCGGAAGAAAATTAAGAAGTCTTCTTATTTCTTTCCAGTTTGTCATCTCTTTTGCATTGATCATAGCCGCTTTGTTTATTTATTTGCAGAATCGTTACATGGTTGCTTCCTCCTTAGGTTTTGATAAAGATCAGGTTGCTATTGTCGAGTTGAACGGGAAGTTGATAAAGAATACCGGGACATTGGAAAGCCAGTTAAAGAATGAGTCGTCTATACAAGAGGTGGCTTTTGCCGAAGATTTATTGTCAGGAGGGGATCAATATTCTACTTTTGGACGGGGCTACAGAAGCAATGATCTAACATTCAAATTATTCACAGTTGATCCTAATTTCCTTCAGGTAATGAATATTCCGGTTATATCCGGTCGTGCTTTTTATCAGGAAGATGCAGCATCGGCAGGAGGAGCTTATATCTTTAATGAAACAGCCAGGTTACAGTATGACCTGGTGGCAGGTGAATATATAACAGGGAATGCTTATGTTGAAGCACCTCCTGCCGTGATCGCCGGTTTTATAGATGATGTAAAGTATGCTTCTTTCCGTACCACTGTCGAACCGATGGCTTTTTATGTACCGGCTGAGAAGGATTTTCATCCGAGATATGCCTATATAAAGATAAAAGCCGGAGCCAATATCCGCGAAGCCATTGCCTCCATTGGAAAAGTGTTTACTTCGGTAGACAAGGATTTTCCGGTCGAAGTATCGTTTTATGATACGATCCTGAATAATCTTTATAAACGTGAATTGAGTATCGGTTGGCTGATCTCCCTGTTCAGTCTGGTAGCTGTTTTTATTTCGATAGTAGGGGTTTTGGGCTTAGTGATCTTCGAAAGTGAGTATAAGAGAAAAGAAATAGGTCTCCGAAAAGTACATGGTGCAACTACCTCACAGATATTGATCATGTTCAATAAAGTATATGCGCGTATTTTGGTGATTTGTTTTATCCTGTCGATACCTGTTGCTTATTATGCAATGAACCGGTGGCTGTCATATTTTGCCTATAAGATACCTTTGTATTGGTGGGTGTATGCAATTGCCTTTATTTTTGTTTCAGCTATCACGATCCTGATTGTTTCGTTCCAAAATTGGAGTACAGCCAGCGAAAATCCGGTAGAAAGTATAAAAACAGAATGAGAATCATGCAACCTCTGTAAAATTATTACGTATTTTATAATAAAGTTGTTTGTGGGAACGACCTTAAATCGAAGTAATAATTAATCGATATGAAAACTCTTTTTAGAAACTTTATCAGTGTGCTTCGCCGTTTTAAAATGGCGACACTTCTGAATGTGTTAGGATTAAGCATCGCTTTTACCGCTTTTATGGTGATCATGATGCAGGTAAATTACGACAACAATTTCGACTCCTGCCAGCCGGAAGCCAATTCGATCTATCGGATGGATATGGATTTTCAAGGTAGCATGAGTGCTGTTATCAGCCGTCCTTTTGCAAGAGGGTTTACAGAATCATCCCCGCATGTAAAAGCCGGAATGATTATGTCTTCCTGGAATTCCGAGTTGTTTTATAGCGTAGATCGGGGAGGAGAAAGACAGAACTTCAAGGATCCCATTGTAAATGCAACATCCGGGATTACCCGTGTTTTTCATTTTGATATGGTGGAAGGGAACGAGACTGCCCTGGATCAGCCGGAAACAGCTATGATCCCAGAGAGTATGGCACGCCGCCTCTTCGGAAATGAATCGGCCATAGGTAAACGTCTGATGAGTGTGGAATCCGAAAATACACTGGCCACGATCAGCGGCGTCTTTAAAGATTTCCCCCGTAACTCGTCTGTCCGGAATATTATTTACCGGCAAATGTCCGATAAAGAAAATTACAATGAGTATGGCAACCAGAATTATTTCTTTTTCTTCCGTCTGGATGATCCTTCCAACATAGAAGTTGTCAAAGAAAACTTCAAAAAGAATTTCGATGCCTCCCAGCAATTCGGAAAAGATTTCAAGTGGGAGAAAGACGGCATCGAGCTGATGATGACACCGCTGCCTAAGTTACATTTCCTGACGAATGTCTCTTTCGATTCCATGCCGAAAGCCAGCCGGCAGACGATGCATGTACTGTTTGCGATCGCTTTTGTCATCTTATTGATAGCCGGTATTAACTTTACTAATTTCAGTACTGCTCTGACCCCGATGCGTATCAAGAGTATCAATACGCAGAAAGTGTTGGGTAGTCCCGATAGCGTGCTCCGGACGAGCTTGTTGGGAGAAGCTGTCATTGTGAGTATCGTGGCTTATCTTATTTCGCTGGGTTTGTTATTTATTGCCGGGCAGACTTTTGTCGCATCTCTGGTAGATGCTGACATGTCTTTTTCGGCACAGTCGGGTATCATTATGACTACAGCTGCCATAGCTGTGGCGGTAGGTGTATTAGCGGGTATTTATCCGGCTTGTTATATCACTTCTTTCCCTCCGGCGTTGGTATTGAAAGGCAGTTTTGGTTTGTCTCCGAAAGGGCGGGTACTTCGAAGTGCACTGATAAGTATCCAGTTTGTCGCTTCATTTATCCTGATCATCAGTTCTCTGTTCATGTATTTACAGAACCGGTATATGCAAAATACCCCCTTGGGATATGATAAAGACGAACTGATCGTGGTTGAATTGAACAGTAAAGTCAATAAAAACCAGGAAGTCCTGACCAGCGAGGTGAAGTCATTCTCGGGAATAGAAGATATCACTTATGCGGAACAGGTTCTGTCCAGCCGTGACTTTTATATGGGATGGGGACGTATGTACAAAGATCAGGATATCAATTTCCAGTGTATCCCTGTTTCTCCCTCTTTCCTGCGTGTCATGGGAATCGAGATAACAGACGGTCGTGATTTCCGCCCCGAAGATGATTTGAAAGAAAACGGGAGCTATATTTTTAATGAGAAAGCCCGGGAGATGTATAATCTGGAACTGGGAGAGAAGATCGATGGCGATGAGATCATCGGTTTCATTTCGAATGTCAAGTTCGCCTCTTTCCGTAATGAAGTGTCGCCGATGACTTTTTATGTATGGGGAAAGCACTATTGGGGACGGGAGGTCGACAGTAAATATTACGCAGCTGCCTATGTAAAAGTAAAGGCAGGCAGTGACTTGCGGGCGGCTATGAAACATGTGCGAGCCTGTTTAACAAAGATAGATCCGATTTATCCTTTCAAAACTACATTCTATGACGAGATCCTGCAGCAGACATACGAAAGGGAATTGAAGATCAGCAACCTGATCACTCTGTTCAGCGTTATTGCGATCTTTATCTCCATTGTCGGGGTATTTGGCCTGGTTGTATTCGAGAGCGAGTACCGCAGGAAAGAGGTGGCTGTCCGTAAAGTGTTGGGATCGTCTACCTCCCAGATACTGGTCATGTTCAACAGAAGCTACCTGATCATCCTTGCCGCTTGTTTTGTGCTGGCTACTCCGGTCGCTTTCTATGGAATGTACCGTTGGTTGGAAAACTTCGCTTATCGTACACCGATGTATTGGTGGGTATTCCTGCTGGCTTTTGTTATTATCTCTGTTATTACTTTCGTTACGGTCACTTTCCAGAACTGGCATGTAGCCAACTCTAATCCGGTTGAGAGCATAAAGTCTGAATAACACTGCTTCTTTTATTTGTTTCGATGTCTAATAATTATACATAAGTGTCTAATTATTAGACATTGTTTTTTAAGGGGTGATGTGCAATCTTCTTATACACAGTCGGTTTTAGTTTTGGCATGTAATTTGAGTGATGGAAGTAAAACATCAACAATCATGAAAACAATACTAAGAAACTTTCTGAGTGTATTACGCCGGTTCAGGATGGCAACCTTTTTGAATGTGGCCGGACTGGCTGTAGCTTTTGCAGCTTTTATCGTCATTCTGATACAGGTGAATTATGAACGTAGCTTTGACCGGTGCCATCCGACAGCTGATCGGGTCTTTCGTATGGAACTGACGGAGGCAGGGACTTTTGGTCTGATCATGCCCCGGGCTTTTGTTGAGTCGGTTATCCAGTCATCACCCTATATTGAAGCAGGCACCCTGATTTATCCCTATAACCCGGCTATTTATTTTTCAGTAGTGGAGGACGGAAAGAAAGTCGGTTACCGGGAACTGGTACAAACCTGCCATCCGGATATAACCAAGGTTTTCGATTTTCCGATCATTGAAGGAGACCGTGATTGCCTGAATGATCCTGAGAAAGTGATTCTGCCGGAAAGCATAGCACGTAAGATGTTTGGTGACCAACCGGCTGTAGGAAAGGCGATTCATGCAGAAGAAGATGTGGAGTCGAAAGATAACCGCGAGTATACGGTTGGAGCGGTCTATAAGGATTTTCCCGGTAATACCCAGATGCGTAATCTGATCTATACGGCTATTGGTGAAACCTACCAGCGGGATAATTTTAAAGCCAGTAATTATGTTTGTTATCTGTTGTTGGATAACCCCGGATCGGTACAGACCGTAGTTGATAATTTCAATGCAAATTTTGACTTCTCCAAAATAAACAAGAAAGAGGATGTACACATCAGGCTGACTCCGTTGACAAGCGTTTATTATATGAATGAGAGTCAGGATGGCACGATTTTTCGTAGCGGAAATAAAGAGGTCTCTATATTATTGTTCTTTATCGCCTTGTTGATCATCGTTGTGGCTGGCATTAATTTCACGAATTTCAATACATCGCTAACGCCGATGCGTATTAAAAGTATCAATACTCAGAAAGTACTGGGAAGTCCGGATAATGTATTACGCAGGGCACTGCTGATCGAAGCGGCTATAATCAGCCTGTTTGCATGGTTTGTCAGCCTGTTCATCGTTTATTTGCTCGGTTCTGCCGGGACACTGCCGTTTATCGAAGCAAATCTGAATATACCGGACAATCTACCGATCGTGTTACTGACGGGAGTAGTCGCGCTTGTTACGGGGATTATCGCAGGTCTATATCCTTCGTGGTATGTAACCTCTTTCCCTCCTGCTTTAGTCTTAAAAGGAAGTTTCGGTCTTTCTCCGTCCGGGAGAAAATTACGGACAGTATTGATCGGAGTTCAATATATCGTTTCCATACTGTTGATCATCGGGGCTTGTTTTGTCCGTTTACAGAATAGTTATATGCGTGACTATTCATTGGGGTTCGATAAGGACCAGATTGCTATTGTCAGTCTGAGCAGCGATATATATGTGAAGTCGCACGAAACATATGTCAACCGTCTGAAAGAGTTTTCCGGTATCGAAGATGTGGCGTTCTCTTTGGAAAAGGTGGGTTCGCAGGACGGATATAGCACGAATAGTTGTTCTATAAAGAATAATGACCTCCGGTTTTTCATGATCTTCGTTTCGGAAAACTTCCTTCGTGTCATGGGAATCCCGGTGGAGGAAGGACGTGATTTTTTTCCGGCAGATGAATTATCGGAGACTCCTTCGTATATCTTTAACCGTAATGCGAAACAGGCAGTAAATATAGAAGCAGGCGATAAGCTGGAATCGTGGGCTTCCGGTACTATTGTAGGGCTGGTGGGTGATGTGAAGTTTACGTCCCTTCGAAAAGGAGAGAATAATATCGGTTTCGTGACCGGGATACCATACCCGTTGACTGTTTCCTATATTCGTCTGAAAGCCGGTACAAACATCAATGACGCCGTATCCCATATTCGGAAAACAATGGCAGATATAGATCCTGCTTATCCGGTCGATATAGAATTCTATGATGCGGTATTCAACGAATTGTATCATAAGGAAGAAAATCTGCGCAGTCTGATTACCGTTTTCAGTCTACTGGCTATCATTATCTCGCTGGTAGGAGTTTTTGGACTGGTTGTGTTTGACACCCAATACCGCCGGAAAGAGATCGGTATCCGCAAGGTACATGGTGCAACTATTCGTGAGATATTGGAGATGTTGAACCGTTCGTATATCTATATTGTCCTGCTATGTTTTGCATTGTCTGTGCCTCTCGCTTATTACGGCATTAGAAAATGGCTGGAAAGTTTTGCCTATAAAACTCCGATATATTGGTGGGTTTTTCTGCTGGCACTGACGATCGTATTGGTAATAACCATTGGTACGGTGACTTTCCAAAGCTGGAGAACTGCCAGTACCAATCCCGTGAATAGTTTGAAATCGGAATAAAAATAGAAGGCTGAATAGCTGATATTTTACCATACCCCGTTTCAATGTCTAATAATTTGACAATAGTGTCTAATTATTAGACATTGTTTTTTGATGGTTGCGAGGTAATGTGTTGGTATATAATGGTTTAATGTTTTGGCATGCATTTTGGATGGTGAAAAGTAAATACAAATAATATGAAAACAATATTAAGAAACTTTCTGAGTGTATTGCGGCGTTTCAAGATGGCGACCCTTTTGAACGTAGCCGGGTTGGCTGTTGCTTTTGCTGCCTTTATCGTTATTTTAATACAGGTGAACTATGAACGTAGTTTTGATCGTTGCCACCCGACTGCCGATCGGGTATATCGTCTTGAATTAACTCAGACAGGTACTTTTGGATTGATCCTGCCCCGTGCTTTTGTAGAGTCGGTCATCCAGTCGTCACCCCATATCGAAGCAGGTAGCCTGATCTATCCCTACAATCCTGCTGTCTATTTTTCTGTTGTGAAGAACGGGCAGAAGATCGGTTACCGGGAGTTGGTACAAACTTGTCATCCGGATATAGCCAAAGTTTTCGATTTCCCGATCATTGAAGGGGACCGCGATTGCCTGAATGATCCGGAAAAAGTAATCCTGCCTGAGAGTGTAGCCCGCAAGATGTTCGGTGACCAGCCGGCTGTGGGAAAAGCACTTCATGCGGAAGAAAGTGTACAATCGAAAGATAACCGCGAGTATACGGTAGGAGCAGTTTATAAGGATTTTCCCGGTAATACCCAGATGCGTAACCTGATCTATACAGCTATCGGTGAAACCTATCAACGGGATAATTTCGGAGCTAGTAATTATGTTTGCTATCTGTTACTGGATAATCCTGAATCAGCACAGACCGTAGTGGATAATTTCAATGCCAACTTTGACTTCTCCAAGATAGATAAAGGGGAGGATACACGTATCAAACTGACTCCGTTGACAAGTATCTATTATATGAATGAGAGCCAGGACGGAACGATCTTCCGAAGTGGAAATAAGGAAGTGACCATGTTGCTGTTCTTCATCGCTTTATTGATTATCATTGTGGCTGCTATCAACTTTACGAACTTCAGTACATCTCTGACGCCGATGCGTATCAAGAGTATCAATACCCAGAAAGTATTGGGTAGCCCGGATGCCGTATTGCGACGTGCCTTGCTGGTGGAAGCGGCTATCATCAGCATGGTTGCCTGGCTGTTGAGTTTGTTCGTTGTCTGGATATTGGGACGTACGGAAGCTTTGCCTTTCGTAGATGCAAACCTGGCAATAGTAAGTAACCTGCCTGTTATATTACTGACCGGAGTTGTAGCCTTGGTTACCGGTATCGTTGCCGGATTGTATCCGTCATGGTATGTGACCTCTTTCCCTCCGGCATTGGTACTGAAAGGTAGTTTCGGACTTTCACCTTCCGGGCGTAAATTGCGTACTGTGCTGATAGGTATTCAGTTTGTCGTCTCTATCCTGCTGATTATCGGTGCCAGCTTTGTCCGCCTTCAAAACAATTATATGCGTGGATATTCTTTGGGATTCGATAAGGATCAGGTCGCTATTGTCCGTTTGAGCGGGGAGATATACAATAAATCGCATGAGACGTATGTGAACCGCCTGAAAGAATATTCGGGTATTGAAGATGTGGCTTTCGCCATGGAAAAAGTAGGTTCGAAGGATGGTTACAGCACCAATGGCGGTTATATAAAGGAAAAGGAGTTTCAGTTCTTTATGATAGCCGTATCGCAGAATTTCCTGCGTGTCATGGGTATTCCGGTAGAGGAAGGGCGTGATTTCTCGCCAGCAGACAAACTGTCGGAAGATTTTGTGTATATCTTTAACCATGCGGCTAAGATGGAAATGAATATGGAAGCCGGTGATCAGGTAACATCGTGGAAAACAGGTCGTATTGTAGGTCTGACCGGTGATGTGAAGTTTACTTCACTCCGTAGCGGAGAGAATAATATTGCTTTTGTGACAGGTAATATACCTTTTCCTATGACTGTTTCTTATATCCGCCTGAAAGCCGGAACAGATATACGCGGTGCTGTTTCCCATATCCGTAATACGATGGCAGATATAGACCCGTCTTATCCGTATGATATCGAGTTTTATGATGAGATATTTAACCAACTGTATCATAAGGAAGAGAACTTGCGTAGCCTGATTACGGTGTTCAGTATACTGGCTATTATTATATCGCTTGTAGGTGTCTTTGGGTTGGTTGTATTTGAAACCCAATACCGCCGGAAAGAGATCGGTGTCCGCAAAGTGCATGGTGCGACGAATATGGAAATATTGGAGATGCTGAACCGTTCGTATGTTTATATTGTCCTGATCTGTTTTGCACTGGCTGCCCCGGTAGGATATTATGGCATTAAAAAGTGGTTGGAAAGCTTTGCCTATAAAACACCGATGTATTGGTGGGTATATTTGTTGGCCTTGCTGATCGTACTGGTTATTACTATCGGTACCGTCACTTTCCAGAGTTGGAGGGCATCCAATGCCAATCCGGTAGATAGTTTGAAATCGGAATAATGATTATGACCCTATCCTTTCCCGGATAGGGTTTTTATTTTCCTGGTTGTTCCTGCTCCATTCCCTGAAGGTTTGTCCGGATAGTTGTTTGAATGTGCGGCTGAAACTGGAGGCGTGTGTAAAACCTACTTTTTCTGCAATCTGTTCCTGTGTCAGTTCCGGGTGGGAGTGAGCCAGTATTTTTGCATATTCTATCCGTTTCAGGTTGATATAATCAGAGAAGCTGCACTGATATTCCTGATTGATCAGTCTGGAAATATAGGTACGGTTTGTACTGAGCATCCGGGCAATCTTTTCTATATGCAGATTATTTTGCAGAAATATCTGCTCTTCATCGATCAGTCTGTTGAAATGGGGAAGAAGTTTATAATGAGCTTTCGTGGTGATTTCCCTTTTATCTGTTTCATCTGTCTTTTCGTTACAGGACTGTTCTGCATCATAAAACGGAACAGTCTGCTTCTTATGATGTATTTTATAACCTGTATAATAGAGAAACCCCGCCCAGATAAGCAATAATATAGTTTCTGTGATAGGATTGCCTACGAAAATGATACGTTCACCTGCTGTGGCTATGAACGCATTCAATATGATCAGCAATGCATACAGTATCCATATTTTGCATGAATATACATTCCCTTTTCTGCCGCAGAATAAAGTCAATGCCCAGAAAAGGCTGGCAGAGAAAGGTAACAGCAATATGAAATATTGTAGTATGTGCATGATGTATACGAATTGAAAATAGATTATTCTTTCAATTTTTCTATATATTCGGTAGGAGACATTTTTTCGATGCTTGAAAAGTAACGGTAAAAGCTTGAACGTGAGGTGAAACCACTTTTAAACATCAGTTCCTTTACGGTACTATCTTTATGCAATGCCGCCTGTTCTTTGAAATACTGGAGGCGGATAAAGTTAATATATTCCCTGAATCCGGAGAAACCGTTGTAACGCAGTACATTTGTAAGTCTGTGCTCGTTGGTGTTCATCTCTCCCAGTAAATCGGACAAAGAGTATTCCGGATTTATAAACGGCTTTTGTTCTTTCATCAGGCTCTGTAGCTGATTGTTCAACTCCAGCACAGTAACAGAGGCTTCCATTTCCCGGACAACTTCGGCATTTTCCGATTTCAGTTGTTCCGCCGGGTTAGGAGGGAGCGACAACGGGTTCTCATTGCGCAGGTAAAGCCTGTTCAGATAGATCATCGGTACGATGACCAGATAACCGAATATGTTGAAACTCAGACCGGAAGTTCCCAGCATCAACCATATATATCCTGACATAATGAGTCCGAAGCAGCTCATATAAATAACCGTAGAATGATTTTGTTTACGGCGGTAGGGTATCCAACGTTTAAAGAACAGGAACAGAAAGTTTACGGAAGGAGTAATGACACTGACAATAAAAAGGAATATTCTCAGGATTACATCCTGTTTATCAATATGTTTTATAATATCCGAAAAAGACCTTAGTTTCGTATATTGACCGTTGAAAAGCTCATAACAACAGGCGATACATGTAATGAGTATGATCGGAATACAAAAGTTCGTGATACGGGACAATGTCAGCCATCCGGGTTTCAGCGAGGCCAGGGGGAACAGGGAGAAGAACTGGAAGAATATAACTGTACGCACAATATGCCATAAAGATAAATGATCTAGTAAAAGGATTGCACGGTCCGGCAATCCTTTACCTCCTTTCCCATATAAATAAACCCATTCAGTATTGTCCAGCAACAAGAGTATAGACAAAGTGATGGCGAGAAATCCCCATGCTCTTTGTAGCTTGTTGTCGGAAGAACGTATCAGGACAATTGTGCCCATGACGAGTCCTATTGCATCAAGAGATAATTCGGTGCATAATACATGAATATTAACCATTCTCGTTCTTTTTTCTTAGGTGGGCAAAGATAATTTATCCATAAAGAAAAGGCTGTTTAAGCTTGTTTCAAACATGTCCCATTCTGGCGAACCTCGATGAAATGGGACGTTTTTGAGGGATATTTTCAGATATACCTCCTTTATTTTGTCATTTATCGGCCATGGATGCGACCATCGCACCGCCTGTAACCTTCACGGCTGTCCGCAACATATCCAGCGGACGGCCGGTTTCTAAGTTGTTCCGATATGGATAAGGATCGTTTTTCCTCCCGGGTGGGAGAACTTTTTTGATATCGTTCCATCCTATGATCATTCCCGGAAGTATCTGCAAATAAAATGGGAATGTAAAAGTCTTCTTTTTTGCCATGTTGTTCTGTTGTCGGTTCTGTTGGTTCAAATCCTGTTTTTCTGCCGGATATGGTCGGATAGATATCCGGGATTGGGTACAAAGAAAATAGTCTTTGTTCAGATATACAAATCATTAACATAATCATGAGCATTATTAAAGGTAGTTCCGTTTTGTACATTTTTATTGGGAATTTGTTCCCTCTTCCCATTTTTTCTGTCGTCCGGTCATAGAGGCGGAGCGGATAGATATTCGTAATATTGCAGTGGAAAATACTAAACAAAAGCGGAATGAATAACCTTGAAAAATCCAGGCACAGAAAGCCTGTTCTAAGTACTTTGATTTTGTGGCTCTCTGTGCTGACGGTAAGTGCACAGACAACCACCTTGCACCCGGTTGCTTCCAACGATTGCGGCGTGGACGGCAAACAGCCGTTTCTGGTGAAAGGAGATAATTATACGATGCCCGATGAGATAGGCGGGAGCGTGACTGCCCGGACATGTAATTTCGGCGGAACCGTTATTTATGCTTTCGACCGGATGGATATTCAGGCCGATTATCAATTGGAGGTCGTTTACCTCTCTGACAGTGAGCGCCGACAGCGGATCGTTGCCGATGGAAACGAGGTACAGTCTCCTGTCGTGTTGGAAAAAGGGAAAGAACAACGTTACCGTATCGACCTGCCGAAAAAGGCATTTGCTTACGGGCAGCTGGTATTGGTCTTTGAAGTATTGAAAGGCCCGAATGCATTGGTCTCGGAACTGAACCTGTATTCTTCTAACCCGAAGAAACCGGTTCCGTTCGAGGGCGACCAGAAACTGGCATTGTCACATACGCAGAGTTATCAGGTCGATACGACGGTGAATGCGGAAGAACATTTGCCGGTTTATACAGCTATCCCTTACAGTGTGCCGGGCGTATATGATCCGGTTCTCTCGCTGAACGGTACCTGGCAGTTCAACCCTTCACCGGAAGCCGGTTTTCAGAACCGGGAGGCAGAGGCTGGCGGATGGCATCCGATCATCGTGCCGGGCCAGTGGTCGATGCAAGGATTTAAAGTCGATTCTGCCGGATTCGGCGGATACCTGACTACATTTACTTTACCGGCTGACTGGAAAGGTAAACAGGTTAAATTACGTTTCGACGGTGTATCCAGCGAATGTACCGTTTGGCTGAACGGAAAAGAGATTGGGACCCATATGGGAGGTATGACTGCGTTTGAACTGGATGCTACACCGGCATTGCAACCGGGCGTGAACAGATTAGCACTGAAAGTCCGTAGCGAATCGCTGGCCGATATGCTGGGTAGCCTGACGCAGTATGCCGCTCACCAGCTCGGAGGTATCACCCGTAAAGTAACGCTTTTTGCCGTTCCCGATGTGCATATCTCGGATATACGCATTGTGACGGACCTGGACGAAAAATATAAAGATGCCGACTTAAAAGTCTACCTGGCAATAACGAACTTCGGGAAAGAAACAGAAAAGAATATCGCTGCCCGCCTCTCTATTGCCGGACTGCCGGTTGTGCTGGACCGGCAGATTCCTTCATTGGCTCCCGGCGAGACATGGAACGGCTGGCTGACCGGAACAGTGCGTGATCCGCAAAAATGGGATAACGAGCATCCTTATTTATATACGATGAAGATAGAATTGGAAAATGGCGACCATACGACAGAACAGATCGAGAAACGTTTCGGTTTCCGCGAAGTACAGATAGAGGGAAACCGTCTGCTGGTAAACGGAAAACCAGTGAAACTGAGAGGTGTCTGCCGCCATGAAGCACATCCGCTTACAGGCCGTGTCATGACACCCGAACTGGAACGGGAAGATGTCGAATTATACCGGGCGGCAAATTGTAACTTTATCCGTACATCGCATTACCCTCCCTGTGAAGAGTTGCTTCAGGTCTGTGACGAACTGGGTATGTTCGTCGAGGTGGAGGCGCCTGTCTGCTGGATCGGCCATCATGCCAACGAGAACTGGAAAACACTCGATTATCAGGATAGCAAATACTATCCGTATGTCTTGCAGGCAAATATGGAGACAATCCATTTTTACCGGAATCATCCTTCTGTAATCTTCTGGTCGATAGCGAATGAATCTTACTGGAACAAGGAATTTGCCCAGGTGGAAGTCTATGTGAAAAAAGCCGATCCGACACGTCCGCATACGTTCCATGACCAGGCATACGGCGGTTTCAACAACCAGGGAAGCACGGCCCCGATAGCAAATATCCATTATCCGGGACCGGACGGATATAAAGTCGCTGCCAAAAGCGAACGTCCGATGGTATATGGCGAGTATTGCCACCTGAATGTATATAACCGGAGTGAATTGGTAACAGATCCGGGTGTGCGCAGCGACTGGGCACTGGCTTTGTCTCCTACATGGGATAATATGTATAAGACGGACGGTGTGCTGGGTGGCTCTATCTGGTCGGGTATCGACGATATTTTCCAGATGCCGAACGGAGATGCAGTCGGTTATGGTCCCTGGGGGCCGATCGACGGATGGCGTCGCCCGAAGCCGGAATATTGGGATATGAAGAAGATATACAGTCCTGTCCGGGTACATACTGCTCAGTTGTCTCCGGCAAAGGAACTGACTGTAGCATTAGAAAACAGATATACTTATACGGATTTCAGTGAGTTGCAGATCCATTGGAAATACGGGGAGGAGCAGGGTATCTCTTTTGCTTCGATCCGGCCGGGAGAGAACGGTCAGATACGTATCCCGATCGAAAATCCGGATAAGGCGAACGAACTTTATCTGTCATTCACCGATCCGCGCGGTTTTGTAGCCGACGAATATATCATTCCGGTCGGCAAACAGGTCCAGAACGAATTGCCTGAACTGCAACCGGTAGCTACTCAACTGAAGAAAACAAATGACGTTTATCGTATTACAGGTAAAAACTTTTCCTGTGAGGTGAGCCGTACGACCGGACAGATCCTGTCATTGAAGCAGGGAAAGCAGGAAGTCCTGAACGGCGGTCCGTGGCTGATGGCATTGCCTTTGAACGGCGGTGGTTGTTATCCGAATCATAATGCGAACACACCGTTGTTTAATGATATCTGTACCGAATGGAAACCGGCGGAGATCGATGCAATCAAAGACGGAAACGATGTGATTGTTTCCGTAAGAGGAAGCTATAAAGAGTTTGAAGGAAGTTATAGGCTGATTATCAATGCAGGAGGAAAACTGTCCGTGAGCTATTCTTTCGATGCGCTGGCAGACGTGAATCCCCGTCAGTGGGGACTGGTTTTTGAGGCTCCGGCTACGTTCGATAAAACGTTTTGGCGTCGTGACGGTTTGTGGAGCGTTTATCCCGATGATCATATCAGCCGTCCGGTAGGTGAGGCAGAGCTGTTCTACTCCGGTTTGCCTTCTCATCTGAATCCCCGTGTAGAACCGAGCTGGTCATGGAGTCTGGATTATAATGAGCTGGGAAGTAACGATTTCCGTTCTACGCGTCGGAACATCTGGTATGCGGGTCTTACAGATCATGCAGGGAATAAGGTGACAGCAGTTTCCGATGGAAAGCAACACTGGCGTTCGTGGTTAGAGAAGGATCGTATCCGTTTCCTGGTTGCAGATTTCGTAACGGCAGGAAATGAAATGTTCCTGGGTAGTTATTATGCCCCGTTCAGGAAGCCGTTAAAGAAGGGAGATACGATTGGCGGAACAGTGATGTTGTATGTAGAATAAATTCAATTATAGAAAGGGAGTCTTTTTCTATTTATATACATGCTAAATAGAAAAAGACCCCATACTAATTCAATTTACCCTAGCGACTAATCAGCGGTTGATAACTGTCGGCCGTATGGCTGATATTCATCGACCGATTGGCTGACAATTATCAACCGTATGGCCGACAATTATCAGCCGCTAAAAGAGACAGGAACCAAGGTACAAAATTAAAGGATACAAAATGCAGAAGATAAGGAAGAAATAAGCCTTTCGTATAAAGATTAAACCGATCACAATATTATCCATCTTTTAATATCTTCCATCCATTTGTTATTCTGATTAAATAGTTTTATTTTGCATCTAAATATGTAGAACACAATACCATGAGAAAACTTACCTTATTGTTTGCAGCTATCGGTTACGTGGCTGTTTCTTTTGCTCAATCGAATGTTGCTTCGAAAGATTGGGGCACTGGCGAGTACGCCGGAGTCTGGAAACTATCTGTCGGAAAACCGGAGAAAATCAACTTGTTAAGCGAACTTGACATTACGCCGAAAAGAGAAGCCCTTCAGGAGATGCCGGATGGAGCTTTGCCGATATCTCCGGCCGACGTGAAGATTGAATTGAGGGACGGTAAAACCTATATCAGTTTCCCTCTGGAAAAAGAGGAGAAAATTTTCGGTCTCGGTCTTAATTTCAAGACGGTGGAACAACGCGGAAGAATCATGCGTTTGCATATGGACCATTATACCGGTAGCGATAACGGGCGGACTCATGCGCCGGTTCCTTTCTTTATCTCTTCCCGTGGTTACGGCGTATTGATCAATTCGGCGCGTTACATAGATCTTTGGGTCGGAACAGCCGTTCGTAAAGGTCCGGATGCCCCGGAGGAACAAGACCGTAACACCGATCGTACCTGGCCAGCACAACCCTATTCAGATAATATAGAAGTATTGGTTCCCGCCGAAGGTGTGGAAATGGTATTCTTTGCCGGTCCGACTATGTTGGACGTTGTACGCCGTTACAACCTGTACAATGGGGGAGGCGCTTTGCCTCCGCGCTGGGGATTGGGATTCTGGCATCGTACGCCGACCTTGTTTACCGACAAAGATGTGAAAGCGGAAGTCGACGAGTTTGAAAAACGGGGATTCCCTCTTTCTGTAATCGGACTCGAACCGGGATGGCATAGTAAAGCTTATCCGTGTACCTACGAGTGGGACAAGAGCCGGTTCCCGGATGCGTCCGGTTTTGTAAAAGATATGCTCGACGAGAATATCCGGTTGAATCTGTGGATGAATCCGTATGTATCTAAGCATAGTGAGGTTTATGACAAGATAAAGCCGTATACGGGTTCACATACGGTCTGGTTGGGAGAGGTTCCTGATTATTCGATGCCGGAAGCCTGCAAGATCATGACCGATCATTTCCGTAAACACCAGCTCGATCTGGGAGTGAGCGGTTATAAGATGGATGAAAACGACGGATACGATTCCTGGCTTTGGCCTGATGTGGCGACGTTCCCTTCCGGTATTCCGGCGGAACAGCTCCGTAATCTGTATGGTTCGCTGATGCAGCAGGCGACGGTGAAGATGTATCGTGAAAAGAATTTACGTACTTATGGACAGGTACGTGCCGGTAATGCCGGAACGAATGCCTATCCGTATGTGCTGTATAACGATTATTATGATCATCGTGGTTTTATCACAGCATTGATAAACAGTTCTTTCATCGGTGTGTTGTGGACGCCGGAAGTTCGTTCTTCCAAAACGTCGGAAGAGTGGCTTCGACGGATGCAGACAGTTTGTTTCTCGCCGATAGCGCAGTTGAATGCCTGGGCGGACGGGACCAAGCCATGGACATTTACGGATGTAGAGGACGATATTCGTGAGATAGCGTTGTTACGTATCCAATTGATTCCTTATTTATATACCGCGTTTGCCGATTATGCTTTCTACGGGACACCTCCGGTCCGTGCGATGAATCTGGAAGAGGGGTATGCTGCCGAAGCGCAGACTGTGGAAGGTCGGCTGGATGCAACAGATAATCCCTATGCAATGGCTATCCGCCGGGAAGTGAAAGACCAGTTTATGGTGGGTGAAAATATATTGGTAGCTCCGTTGTTTGCCGGAGAGAAAGAGCGTAAAGTGGTTTTGCCTCAGGGAAAATGGTTCGATTTCTATACCGGGAAGTTTGCCGGTGAAGGAGAGGTGATCACAGTGGCTCCCGGCCGTCATATCCCTGTATATGTGAAGGATGGCGGTATAATCCCTTTATGGCCTGCCATGTCGAAGTTTGAAGACCGTAAATATCCGTTGGAAGTACGTCATTACGGCAATAAACCGGCCACGTATTCTCTTTACGATGATGACGGTTCATCCTATAATTTTGAAAAAGGTGAATACACCCGCATCGACCTGACTGTTACTGTCGACAAAAAAGGCAGAAAGAAAGGTAAAGCAATTCTCCCGAAAGGAAAACAGGTGTGGTCGTTCAACGAATATAATTTCAAGTTTATGACTGAATAAAATGTCAGTTTATATTTAGAAAGATTTGAGCTTATTCTAGCATAAGCTAAGTCCTCACTAAGACAAGTCTTGTTGCAGGTTTATTTGCCGTCTGCTTCAGCTGACGGATTACAAGTTGTTTCTCTTTTTGGCTTTAGCCACATTTCTCTTAGCATGGAGAGTGTGTTTGAAATGGGACTAAAGTCCAAAGAAATAGATCATTTACTAAACCGTCAGCTGAAGCAGACGGCAAATGAACTTGTAATAGCGAAGTCTCTTTGATAAGGGGATAGCTCAAACTGACAATCTTGAAACATTTGATTCTGATAATAACAAAAATATTTACCTTTAGCAATAACAAGATATATATGAACAAAAAACTCTCTAAAGTAATCTTTTTTCTATTAGTAAATTTGTATGTATCGGCCTTTGCACAGATACAAAACTCTCAATCTCTAAGCGGAACCTGGCAGTTCAGGCTCGATCCCGAAGACAAGGGATTGAAAGAAAACTGGCAGGGGACCTCTTTCACTGATCATATAACTTTGCCGGGTACAACCGACGAAGCGCAGTATGGCGAAAAAACTACCGGTTCTGATTTCGGCATACTGACACGTGCCTATAAATACTATGCTCCTGCCTGGTATTCGAAAGAAATTGAAATCCCATCCGAATGGAACGGAAAACATATCCGGATGGAACTGGAACGTGTCTTATGGGAGTCGCGTGTTTTTGTAGATGGGAAAGAAGTATCCGTGCAGGATGCGCTCTCTACTCCCCATTACCATGACCTCGGTTATTTGTCTCCCGGGAAACACCGTCTGACGATCCGTATCGATAATGACCTGATTTATAACATCGGCGATAAAGGCCATGTCTATACCGAATATACACAAAGTATCTGGAACGGTGCGGTGGGTCGCTTGCAGTTAAAAGCAGTCGAAGCCGTCCATTTCTCTAATCTGCAGTTATTCACAAAGGTTTCTCCTTGTACTTTGCAGGTAACGGATACCATCATGAACACATCTGCCAAGAAAGTGGATGCCCGTATCTCCTGGCAACTGTCGGAGCGGGAGAGTGGAGCAGTCGTTTTCACCCGGACAACCGAACAGCTTTTACAGAAAGGTGCGAATGTGCTGGACTTCCAGGCTACGATGCCAACTGACATCAAGCTATGGAATGATGTTACCCCGCATTTGTATCAATTGAAAGTTACCGTACAGGATAAAAAGAAAATATACGATACCCGTGAGATAGAATTCGGTTTCCGTGAAGTAACTTCTTCCAAATCGAAGATACTGATCAACGGAAAACCTGTATTCCTGCGTGGAAACCTCGATTGTGTCCATTTCCCGCTGACCGGTTATCCTTCCTGTAAGGTTGAGGACTGGGAGCGTATCTTCCGTATCTATAAAGACTACGGACTGAATCATGTCCGTTTCCATTCCTGGTGTCCGCCCGAAGCCGCTTTTATAGCTGCCGACCGGATCGGTATCTATATCCAGGCTGAAACGATCTGGATAGACTGGTGGATGTCTGTCGAGCAAAAGGAACGGAAAGAAATGGATACGAAAGGTCATCCGCAGGGATTGGGGAAAAATCCGTCGGCAGACCGTTATGTACAACAGGAACTGGTCCGTATGATCGATGCCTACGGTAATCATCCCTCTTTTGTGATGCAATGTATCGGTAATGAGTTGGGCAATTCCGATTTTGAAGTAATGGAATCGTGGATGAAGCCTTTACGGGAAAAAGACTCCCGCCGTTTGTATGCTGTATCGACCGCCCGTAAAGTCATGCCGGTCGACCAATATATGGCTACCCATTATATCGATGGCTTGGGTAGTACACGCGGTTTGCGCGGAGGAGCTTCCACTGCCTGGGACTTTGAAGATGTTTATTCCAAATCGGATATACCTATCCTTTCCCATGAGATCGGACAATGGCCGGTCTATCCAAAATGGGAGGAGATAAAGAAATACACCGGTGTCCTGAAAGCTAGAAATTTTGAAGAGTTTCGTGAGCAGGCACGTAAGAACGGGATCGAAGAGCAGAACGAAGAGTTTGTCGCAGCTTCGGGTGCCCTCAACCAGATCATGTATAAATATGAGATAGAATCTTTCCTGCGTACCCCTTCCTGTGCCGGAATCCAGTTGCTCAGCATGCAGGATTATCAGGGACAAGGGGAAGCGCTGATCGGATGGCTGGATGTTTTTTATGATAGCAAAGGAATTACCACACCCGAACAATTCCGGGCGCACCATGATACGACAGTCGCTCTGTTGCGTCTGCCGAAATATGTCTGGGAGAACAAGGAACCGTTTACTGCCGGGATGCAACTGGCGCATTACGGGACGGAAGATTTGCAAGATGGCCTTTACTGGAAAATAAAGGATGCGAACAGTAACCTGATCGCTTCCGGGGAAACGGCTCCACAATGTTGGCCTGCCGGAAGTTCGGAATTGGGAGGAAAAATCAGTTGTGACTTGTCACAGGTTACTACTGCTCAAAAGCTGACGATCGAAGTTGGTTTGCAGGGACGGGCGATAGCCAATCGCTGGAATATCTGGGTATATCCGTCGGTAAACCCGTCTGCGGATCTCCGGAAAGAGCCGGCAGGAACCGTTTATATAACGGACCGGATGGATGCGGAATGTATCAAACGTCTTGAAAAAGGAGAGAAAGTGCTTTTGCAGGCGGCAGCATTGGGTACAGAGGAAACATGCGATAAGATCAGTTACTATCCTTTATATTGGTCGTTGACTTTCTTCCCCGGCCAGGGAAAGAATACGATCGGGATGGTGGTCCGCGATAAACATCCGTTGTTTGCGCAGTTCCCTACCGACTCTCATAGCGACTGGCAATGGCAGTCTGTCTATAAGGATGCGAGGGCGTTTTATATAAATGATTATCCGGAAGATTATAAGCCGATCGCACAGCCGGTGGATGATTTTCATCGGAATAACAAGCTGGCCGCTATCTTTGAACTGAAAGTGGGCAAGGGTAAATTGCTTGTTTGCGGCTTCGATCTGAAAGATGACAAGAACCCGGCAGCCCGGCAGTTGAAGAAGAGCATATTGCATTATATGAATTCAGAGGATTTCAACCCTTCACAGGAGAAAGATATTCCTTCGCTGCAGAAGATGTTTACTTTTGTCGAACCGCTGAAAAGTACGGTAACGGGCGAGTTCAGTAATGCTTTGTTGTATATCGATTGCACAGATCCGGACAAGACATTTGCCAACAAGAAAACGACCTGGAAAGTATCTCCGGACTGGCAGGGTAAGGAGATGGAACTGACCATCGAGTGTCCGCCGGGAATTATCGGTTCCCTATATGTCTGTTTTGCCGACAAGGATAAGAAAGGACGTACGGGACATCTGGTTTTTGAAGGTCGTGATTACGAATCCGGCAAACAAGATAAGGAAGAGTCGTGGGTGAAACTGCATATTATGCGCGAGGACTCCAACGACGGTATCCTCCGTTTCAAGGCGAAAGTCAAGAATGGACCGGATCTGGTCATCTCGAAGGTGGCTATTATGGAAGAATGAAAAAGGAGTGATCCGTACCTGATGTTTGCAAAATAGGTGATATATTTTGCAAAATACGAGATTTGGGAAAAGAGAGTGGAAATATGTTTCTCTTATATATTTTCACTCTTTATCTTTGTATATTCAGGTAATGTATCATGTAAGCACTATAAATTTTGAAATAGATGAATAAAATCCTAACCATAGGGGCTTTTTGTTTGATCTCAGTCACTTCTTATGCTTCTCTGCAACCGGAGAAAGGAGTAAACGATTCTTCGTATACCTGGTATTTGAAAAGCGGACAGGATAGCCTGGCATGGGTAGATGGCTTTTCGGCTGTCAATAGTACGGTCGAGTTCGACCTGTTGCCGCAGAACTCGTCCGCACAGGTGGGTGTGTTGCTCCGTTATGTAAATGAAAACGACTGGATATATGTGGGATGTGATAAGGCAACGGATCATCTTGGATTTGCCTTCTGGTACGTGGAAACACCGGACGGTAAGACAGAGATTGCCCGTGATATCGCAAAATTGTATGCCCGGCATTTGCGCCGTATCAAAGTGAATTGTATCGGACGCACGCTGACAGTATATGTAGACGGGGAGCAGATTGCTCATAAATACATACCAAATCTTCCTCTCTCATCCGGTCGGACAGGGTTCCGTGTGCATGATAAGGGAAATGTACAAATATCCAATGTCGTTTGCCGGGAGGTGAAAGAGCCTAAGAAGGAGATTGCCAAGAAGAAAAGCAGTTATATTTTATCTTCATCCCGGATGGAGGTACTGTTGAATAAAGATTTTCCATCCGTTCAGTCTTATCTTTGGAAAGAAAATCAGTCCCGGCTGGACGGACAACCTTTTGATGTAAAAGCTATCCAGATCAATGGTGATCATTATTTGCCTCAGGTGACAAGCCAAACGGAGGCCGACCGGGTATTGTATACGTTAAAAGTGAAAGAAATAGGGATTACGATAAAGGTCTGCTGTCAGGTGACCGATAACGTATTTCAGCTATCCGTAACCGGAATAGAAGAAAGAGATGATTTCAAAGTAAAGACGCTGGCTTTCCCGGATCATAATCTGGTATCTGTTCCGGAGACTGTTCCGGGAAGTTGTTTATCCATAGCCGATAATGTGCATAAGGACAGATTCTATCCGTTAAAAGAGAAATCCGTCGATAACACTTGTCAATACGGCTCCATCCTGTTGCTGAACTCGGATAAGTTGGTGGCGACTCTTGAAAGTAATTCCATGTACACTACCCGTCAGTTTTTATACCAATCGGTGCAGACACCCGGTCCGGTAGTTACCGGTATCTGGGGAAACGAGTGGATTTACCGGGGGCATGACGGCGAAGCGGTCGATCTGCCTTATATAAAAGTAATCCTCTCCGATGATTGTAACCAGGATAATAAAGTTGACTGGCAGGACGGGGCAATCGCCTTGCAGAGAGTCTATCCGGCTCCTTTCGGTGTGGATAGGATACAGAATTCGTATGCTACGATCACCATGAACTTTGCCAGTTGTGCTCAATACCCGTTTCTTCGCCAGCTGGATAACATCAAGAAATTTTACCTGGCGACCGATGGTTTCGGACAGATGCTCGAATTGAAAGGATATCAGAGCGAAGGACATGACAGTGCTCATCCGGACTACTCCGGTAATTATAATGAACGGGCCGGAGGAAAGGACGATCTGGCGTTCCTGGCAAAAGAAGCCCGGAAATACAATGCTCATATCGGAGTTCATATCAATCATAGTGAATCTTACCCGGAAGCGAGAGCTTTCAATGACCGGATTGTGACGGATATGCCTGCATGGAGCTGGCTGGACCAGTCTTATTTCCTGAATAAAGAGGCGGATATGTTGGCAGGAACTTTTGAGGAGCGTTTGAACCGGTTGAAAACAGATGTGCCCGACCTGTCTTTTGTTTATCTCGATACGTACCGGGAATACCGTTGGCTGGCTCATCGGACTGCCGGATTATTTAACCGGAATGGCTGGGCTGTATGGACGGAAGATGCAGATGTGTTTGATAAAGAGGCTGTGTGGATTCATTATAATCCGGAGGCTAAAAGTTTGATACACCGGTTTGTTCACCATCAGTACCGGGACGGGTACGCGGTTCATCCGGCTTTACTCGGAGGATATAACCGGGGAGCGGAGATCGGTTTTATGGGTTGGCAGAAAGGACGTGATTTTAAAGGTGTGATTCGTAACTTTTTTACCAAACAGTTACCTTACAGATATTTGATGCATTATCCGGTGTTACAATTGGATACGGCACGTGCAGTATTACAGGGTGGCTTGCTTGCAGTTGGTGACGGGAAGAACGGTACGCTAATTAAAAGGGAAGGACAGATATTAATGACGGGAGACTGTGTATTCATTCCCTGGAATCCGGAAACAGAAGAAAAGATCTACCATTATAATGTGCGGGGAGGGAAAACGACCTGGCAGTTACCGGCATCCTGGAAGCAACAGGAAACGGTTTATTTGTATGAGTTGAGCGATCTGGGGCGTAAGTTGGCGGGGACTCTTCCTGTCCGTAACGGTCAGATAGAGATAGATGCTCTTCCGGACAAAGGATATGTTGTTTATAAGCAGGAGATGGCTCCTTTACCGGAAATGATCTGGAGCGAGGGTAGTCCGGTGAAAGATACCGGCTTCGATAGCCAGTCATTCGACTATTGGAAGAAACAGGGAGCTACGGATGCTTTGGCTGTCAGGGAAACAGTCTACGGGCAGGATTATCTGGAAATAAAAGGAATGGATGCAGCTGGTGTCAGCCAGGTAGTAAACGGATTGATACCGGGTAAGGAATATGTCGCTTCTGTTTGGGTAAATGTCATCGGCCGGAAAGAGGCGGTGCTGGCGATACAAAGTGGGGAAACGCTGAGTGAACGGACCTCCATCTCGGAAAGCCGTGTAATGAATTTTACGGATAATACGGATCGTTTCAGAACAACCTGGCAGCGCTTGAAGATACCATTCCGTATGCCGGTAGGCGAAAAAGAGATTGTTCTTTCATTGAATGGAGGCATAGCTTCGGAGGATACAGCTGCCGTGTGTTTCGATGATGTCCGTCTGGTGGAATGTCCCCAAGCACAGAAAACAGGTTATGATTATTTTGAAGATTTTGAACATGTCGATGAGGGATGGGGACCTTTTATCGCTTGTCAGCCCAGTGCATTTACCACTCATCTGTCCCAAAAACACGATGTTTATACGGATAATACAATCCATGGGAATTGGTCGTTGGCTACCTGGCGCGAAAGAAACGGGGAGGTATATCGTACTTCTCCTTCGATGATCCGTTTCGCTCCGGGGCAGGAATATGAAGTCGAATTTGATTACAAGGTAGATACCAAGGATGTTTATAAGGTGGTCGGCAAATCCTTGTCGACCGGTAAGGAGGTCTTTTCCTATGAGTTGAATCGTCCCGGAAAATGTAATGTCCGTTTCACGACTCCGGACTGTACGGATTTTTATATTGCCGTAGTAAAAGAGGGGAATGGATTGCTGGTTATCGATGATTTCGGAATAAAAGGAGAGTTGATAAAATAGAATTTTAGATGTATTATATTATGAAGAAAAACTTATTACTGATAGGAAGTGTATGGCTGCTGACAGCCTGTAATGTATCTGTAGACCTGCCGGTGGTACCATCGGAGAGCGATCTGCAGTTCCCGGATCTGGCAAAGACCTGGGATGAAGGAATGCCGTTGGGAAATGCGACAGTCGGTGCCCTGGTGTGGCAGCGAGATTCGGCGTTACGCTTTTCACTGGACAGGACGGATCTTTGGGATCTTCGTCCGATGGATAGCATTTCCGGACCGAATAACCGGTTCGCCTGGGTTCGTGAGCAGGTGATGAAAGGGGATTACCTGCCGGTACAGAAGAAGTATGACTGGCCTTATGACCAGCAACCGGCTCCGTCCAAGATACCGGGGGCGGCTTTGGAGTTCTCTCTGGAAGAACTGGGTTCTCCGTCCGATGTTCGTTTGTATCTGAATAATGCACTTTGTGAAGCGGTCTGGGAGAACGGAACGACATTGAAAACCTTTGTCCATGCTACTGAGCCGGTCGGCTGGTTTGTTTTTGAGAATTTACCGTCATCGATAACTCCAACATTGATCTCTCCTAAATATAGTACAGGTGGATCGGAAGCGGGTAACTCTGTAGAGGGACAGGATTTACGCCGTCTCGGATACAACCAGGGAGTGATAAATGAAGAAGCCAACCAGATTACCTATCACCAGGAAGGCTGGAATGGTTTTTCGTATGATGTAAATGTACGCTGGGAGCAAAAAGGAAAGACTCTTTGCGGAGTGTGGAGCGTGACATCTTCGCTGGAACAGGATAAGGCGTCGGATAAAACGCAGGAAGCGATGACACGCGGTGTAAATCAGGATTATCAGTCTCATCTGAGTTTCTGGAAGAATTACTGGGCAGAGTCTTCCGTAACACTTCCCGATCCTGTTTTACAGAAACAATATGACAATGAAATGTATAAATACGGTTCTGCTACCCGTGAGGATTCTTACCCGATCTCTTTGCAGGCGGTATGGACGGCGGATAATGGTAAGTTACCACCCTGGAAGGGAGACTATCACCATGACCTGAATACCCAGCTTAGTTACTGGCCGACTTATACGGGCAATCATCTGAAAGAAGGCCTGGGTTATCTGAATACGTTATGGAATCAAAGGGATGTCTACAAAGAATATACCCGGCAGTATTTTGAAACGGATGGTATGAATGTGCCCGGTGTCTGTACTTTGCAGGGCGTGCCGATGGGAGGATGGATCCAGTATTCTATGTCGCAGACTGCCGGAGCATGGCTGGCACAACATTTTTATCTTCACTGGAAGTATTCGATGGATCGTGAATTTCTGAAAGATCGTGCGTATCCTTTCCTGAAAGAGGTTGCTACATTCCTGGAGCAGATATCTGTAGTGGATGCGCAGGGTATCCGTAAACTGACGATGAGTTCCAGTCCGGAGATATACGATAATTCGATCAATGCCTGGTTCAAAGATATGACCAATTATGATCTGGCCTTAATGAAGTTCGCTTTCAGCGCTGCTTCAGAGCTGGCAGGTGAATTGAATATCCCGGAAGAGGCCGCTCACTGGCAGGAACTGAATAAACAATTACCGGAACTGAATACGGATAAAGAGGGTGCCCTGACCTTTGCAAAAGGTTTCTCATACGATCAGTCCCACCGTCATTTCTCTCATGCGATGGCTATTCATCCGCTGGGATTACTGGATTGGAGCCAGGGAGAAAAATCGCAGAAGATCATCCGGGCTACAATTAAGAAATTAGAGGATTATGGTCCTGATTACTGGACTGGCTATTCATATAGTTGGTGTGGTAACATGAAAGCCCGTGCTTTCGATGGCGAAGGTGCCGCACAGGAACTGCGTACATTTGCCGAATGTTTCTGTCTCCGAAATACATTCCATGCGAACGGCGATCAGACAAAGACAGGCAAATCGAAATTTACTTATCGCCCGTTCACGTTGGAAGGAAATTTTGCTTTTGCTTCCGGTATCCAGGAAATGCTGTTGCAGAGCCATACAGGTATTATCCGGATATTCCCGGCAATCCCTGCCGGTTGGTCGAACGTTTCGTTCGATAACTTACGTGCTATGGGTGCTTTCCTTATCTCGGCAGAAAAGCAGGACGGCAAGATTACCAAACTCCGTATCTATCCGGAGCAGGGCGGTACCATCCGGATCGCTTCGCCGTTCGGGACGGATGAAGTGGTTGTCACCGGAAATGCCGGTGAAGTTACGAATGAGAACGGTATTCTTTCTTTTGATACACGCAAAGGAGAGTGGATAGAGATAAATAATTAATTATTCATGAGAAACACTTTTGCAAAAATAGTCTGGTGGCTACTGCCGACAACACTATTGGCTTGTGCCGGAGATCCTCCTCTGGCAAAGCAGACTTCTTCGACAATCCTTTATATGGATAAACCGGCGGCATCCTGGTATGAAGCGACCCCGATAGGGAACGGACGTTTGGGGGGAATGGTGTATGGCGGGGTTACCCGGGATACTATCCGAACAAACGATGATACGTTCTGGAGTGGTGAACCGCGTGATTTGCAACGGCCAGGAACCTACAAGGTCCTTCCGGAGATACGCAAGTTGTTGTTGGAAGAAAAGAATCAGGAAGCACAGAAAGTGATCGATGCCAATTTGCTCGGTCCCTGGAATCAGAATTATATGCCTCTTGCCGATATTCTGTTGGAATGGCCGGGAGATGGGAACGTTTCTGGTTACAGAAGGGAACTGGATCTGAACCGTGGAGTGGTGACGATCACCTATGCACAGAACGGGATAAATTATAAACGGGAGTTATTTGCTTCGTATCCCGATCAGGCTATTGTGATGAATATCTCGGCCGATAAGAAGAACGCTATTGAATTTACTGCCGGTCTGGGAAGCCAGATCGAGAGCGGAGTAAAAGTAGAAGATGATCAGGTTGTGATTGACGGACAGGCTCCTTATCATACCGATCCTAATTATACGGGCGTCCATCCTCCGGTATATAAAGAGGGAAAAGGAATGCGTTTTGAAGGGCGGTTGTTGGTTAAACAGGAAGGCGGATCGGTTACTCCTTCAGGCGATAAGCTGCATGTGAAAGAGGCAACTTCCGCTACTCTGGCTTTTGTGGCGGCAACCAGTTTTAACGGTTTTGACAAAGACCCTTATACGAATGGAAAAGATGAAAAGGCGATTTGCCGGAAATATCTTACTTCGTTGGAGGCAAAGAAGTATTCCGACCTGTATAAAGCACATGTGGCTGATTATGCTTCTTTGTTCGGGAGGGTAAGCATTGACCTGGGAGAATCGGCGGAAGCTGCTTTACCAATAAACCGACGGATTGCAGACTACAAACCGGGCATGGATCCGGCTCTTACTGCTTTGTATTTCCAGTTCGGACGTTATCTGCTTATCTCTGCTTCCCGTCCCGGGTCGCAACCGGCTAATTTGCAGGGTATCTGGAATCAGGATATGCAACCCGCCTGGAGTGCGAACTGGACGATCAACTGTAATGCGGAAATCAATTATTGGCCGGCAGAGATCACGAACCTGTCCGAATGCCATGCCCCGATGTTCGATATGATCCGGGAAACATCGGTCGACGGAGCGAAAACGGCAAAGAACCTGTATAACTCCCGTGGCTGGATGGCACATCATAATCTGGATATCTGGCGGACTACCTGGATGGTAGGAGGAACCGGATTGTACTCCTTGTTTCAAGTGGGCGGTGCGTGGCTTTGCCAGCATATCTGGGAACATTATCTGTTTACGTTGGATGAAGATTTTCTAAAGGATCATTATGACCTGTTGAAGAATGCATCTTTGTTTTATCTGGATAATCTTCAGACCGACAGGGATGGCTATCTGGTGACAAGTCCTTCCGAATCCTTTGAGAATGGCTTTGTGAAGCCGGACGGAGAGACCGGTTGGGCTTGTATCGGTTCGGCGCAGGATATGCAGATCATCCGTGCATTGTTTGAGAATACCATGAAAGCGGCTGATATTTTGAATGACGGTGCTTTCAAAGAAGATGTTTCCAAAGCGTATGCTAAACTGGCTCCTATGAAAATCAGTCCTAGAACAGGACAGTTACAGGAATGGAACGATGATTGGGAACCTTCCAATCCGGCGAGCGGCCAGGTAGGACATGGATGGGCATTCGCCGTCGGTAATCAGATTACCTTGCGAGGGACTCCGGAATTGGCCCAGGCTTTTAGAAAAACGATCGATTATCGTCGTCCCGGTTATTCTTATAATAGCGGTAGTTGGACGGGAACATTCCCTGCTGTCTATTGGGCTCGTTTTGAGGAACCGGACAGCGTACAACGTGTGATCGACCGCCATTTCGATCTGGCATTATCTCCGAACCTGACTTGTGAGTTTATGAAGTCCTGGCAGATAGACGGCAATTTAGGGATAACAACGGCTATAACTGAAATGCTGTTGCAGAGTCATGCCGGTGAGATCAGCCTGTTGCCTGCCTTACCGGCTAAATATCCTGCCGGTTCCGTTACCGGCCTACGGGCTCGTGGAGGTTACGAAGTGGATATTTTCTGGAAAGACGGAAAACTGACTAAAGCTGTGATAAAAGCAGACCGGACGAAGAAGGATGAGGTTATTCCTGTCCGCTATGGCGGTATCGTTAAAGCGGTAAAACTGGTAAAAGGAGAAACTGTTATATTGGACGGTTCTCTGGAATAAATAGAATAGCTAATAGAGTGAAGATGTACGGATCGGTAATGAGATCCGTACATCTTTTTTGTTACATATTGTCAGAGTTACATTTTTGGTTTTTAGGATATTTTCTGTATCTTGCCGTGCTTTTTTAATCCCCGTTAAGAGTAGACTTAAACGAAAAATTAATAATGTACAATAATTAAAACGGTTATTTTATGAAAATCCTGAAAACACTATTCGGCTGTCTGACTGGGGCGGTTTTGACGATGAATGTAAACGCCCAACAGGTACAAGGTTTTGTTCACGAACGTTCAACCGACTATGAATGGCCTACAGATCAAAAGGTTTTGGATAAACTGGATAAATGGCAAGATCAAAAGTTCGGTGTTTTATTCCATTGGGGACTTTATTCTGTTCCCGGTATCGTAGAGTCATGGTCCATCTGTTCCGAGGACGTAGACTGGATCTCCCGCAAGAAAGATATGACATACGATGAATACAAGAAGTGGTATTATGGCTTGAAGGATTCTTTAAATCCGACACAGTTCGATCCCGCTAAATGGGCGGATATCATGCAGGATGCAGGAATGAAATATATGATTTTTACAACGAAGCATCACGATGGCTTCTGTATGTTCGATTCGAAGTATACGGATTTTTCCATAGCAAACGGTCCTTTCGGTATTGATCCGAAAAAAGATGTGGCGCGTCATGTCTTCGATGCTTTTCGTCAGAAAGATTTTATGATCGGATGTTATTTCTCTAAGCCGGACTGGCATTGCGAATGGTTCTGGAATCCTTATTTCGCAACAGCGAACCGCCGTCAGAATTATAAGAAGGAAAACCATCCGGACTGGTGGAAAAACTATCAGGACTTTACATATAATCAGATGGATGAACTGATGACCGATTATGGCAATTTCGATATCCTTTGGCTGGATGGCGGCTGGGTGACCGGTGAGGATGTCAATCTGGATAAGTTGCTGGCGAAGGTACGTACTTCTACACAACCGGGGTTGATCTCTGTTGACCGTACGATCCGCGGAAGAAATGAGAATTATCAGACTCCGGAACGTAGCATCCCCGAAACGCAATTGAATAATCCGTGGGAAAGCTGTATTACATTGAGTAATGATTGGGGATGGGTTCCTAATGCGCCATATAAATCTCCAACTAAAGTGATTGGTCTTTTGGCAGAGATTACTGCGAAGGGTGGCTGTTTGTTATTGGGAGTCGGTCCGACTCCGCAAGGAACTATCGAAGATGCAGTAACAGAACGCCTGCATGTTATCGGTGACTGGTTGAGAGTAAATGGAAAAGCGATTTATAATACCCGCATCACTCCGGTTTATAATGATGGCAATGTTTGGTTTACTGCCGATAAAGACGGTAAAACCTTATATGCTGTTTACGCTTTGCCGGAAGGAGAAAACTTACCTGAAACAATCGAGTGGTCCGGAAACATTCCGACAGGTAAGATGAAAATGCTGAAAGGAAACAAAACGGTGAAGTATACAAACAAAGACGGCAAAGTAAAAGTCTCTCTACCGAAAGGATTAAAGAATGAACCGATTGCTCTGCAGTTTACGGTTAAAAAATAGAACAATATAATTATATGAGTAAAACAACATCTTTATTGATCGGCCTGATTGCTTGTGCCGGGCAGGTTATGGCCCAGCAACCGGTATATAAGCAAGCGACGGCCCCTATTGAAGACAGAATAAACGACCTGATAGGGCGTATGAACGTCGAAGAGAAAGTCGGGCAACTATGCTGTCCGTTGGGTTGGGAAATGTATACGAAAACAGCTAACGGCGTTGTTCCTTCCGAATTATATAAGGAGCGGATGCAGGCGATGCCTATCGGTTCCTTCTGGGCTGTTCTACGTGCCGATCCCTGGACACAAAAGACATTGGAGACGGGTTTGAACCCCGAATTATCGGCTAAGGCTTTGAACGCTTTACAGAAATATGCTGTGGAAGAAACCCGTTTGGGAATACCGGTGCTGTTTGCCGAAGAATGTCCGCACGGACACATGGCTATCGGGACCACTGTTTTTCCGACTTCACTGGCACAGGCAAGTACCTGGAATGAGGATCTGATGTATAAAATGGGAGAAGCGATCGCTCTGGAAGCCCGTTCGCAGGGAGCTAACATCGGCTATGGTCCGGTATTGGATATTGCCCGTGAACCGCGTTGGTCGCGTATGGAGGAAACTTTCGGGGAAGATCCTGTGTTGACATCTAATTTAGGTGTTGCTTTTATGAAAGGCATGCAGGGGAACAACCAGAGTGACGGTAAACATTTGTTTTCCACTTTGAAGCATTTTGCCGCTTATGGGATACCTGAAGCCGGACATAACGGAGCACGTGCCAATGTAGGTATGCGCCAACTCTTTTCCGATTATCTGCCTCCTTTCAAGAAAGCTGTCGAAGCTGGTGTGGGAACGATCATGACCTCTTACAATTCAATCGACGGTATCCCTTGTACTTCTAATAAATATCTGCTGGACGATGTACTTCGTAAACAGTGGGGATTTAAGGGATTTGTCTATTCTGATTTGACAAGTATCGAAGGGATCGTAGGTGCCCGGGTCGCAAAGGATAATAAGGAAGCAGCCGTGTTGGCATTGAAGGCCGGTCTCGATATGGACCTGGGCGGAAATGCCTATGGTAAGAATCTCCGGAAAGCATTGGAAGAAGGCGCTATCACAATGAATGATCTCGACCGGGCGGTAGCTAATGTGCTTCGTTTGAAATTCCGTATGGGATTGTTTGAAAATCCGTATGTTTCTCCCGAACAGGCCAAACAGGTAGTACGTTCGAAGACGCATAAGGAGCTGGCTCGTGAAGTAGCGCGTGAAGGTATCGTCCTGCTGAAGAATGAGGGGGTGTTGCCATTGAAGAAAAATATCGGAAGTATTGCTGTGATCGGCCCGAATGCCGATATGATGTATAACCAGCTAGGCGATTATACGGCTCCACAGGAACGGGAAGAAATAGTGACTATCCTGGATGGTATCCGGAAAGCGGTGTCTCCTTCCACGAAAGTCAATTATGTAAAAGGATGTGCCATTCGTGATGTAACGACCAGTAATATACCAGCTGCGGTAGAAGCTGCCCGTGCGGCTGATGCTGTCGTTCTGGTAGTAGGTGGTTCCAGTGCCCGCGATTTTAAAACGAAGTATATCGGAACAGGTGCGGCTACCGTATCGAATGAGGGAAACCAAATCCTTTCGGATATGGATTGCGGTGAGGGTTTCGACCGTAGCACATTGCGCCTGTTGGGCGATCAGGAAAAGTTGCTGGAAGCGGTAGCCGCTACCGGTAAGCCATTGGTGGTCGTTTATATTCAGGGACGTACCCTGAACATGAATCTGGCATCAGAAAAAGCACAGGCTTTGCTGACTGCCTGGTATCCGGGTGAACAGGGTGGTACGGCTGTAGCTGACGTTTTGTTCGGTGATTATAACCCGGCCGGACGTTTGCCGGTTTCTATTCCCCGTAGCGAAGGGCAGCTGCCGTTATTCTATTCGCAGGGAAAGCAACGTGCCTATGTAGAAGAAGCAGGAACTCCTCTGTACGCTTTCGGCTATGGGCTGAGCTATACCACCTTTGAATACGGTCAGCTGGAAATGCAGAAGGGAAATGGTAAAGATGCTTTGCAAACAGTCAGTTGTACGGTAACCAATACGGGTGACTGCGATGGGGAAGAGGTTGTACAGCTTTATATTTGCGACAAAGTAGCTTCTGTTTCCCAGGCCCCGATCCTGTTGAAGGCTTTCGAGCGGGTTACTTTGAAGAAAGGTGAAAGCAAGAAAGTTACATTTACATTGGGTGAAGAAGAGTTGTCTCTTTATAATATGGATTTGAAACAGGTCGTAGAACCGGGAGATTTTAAAGTTATGGTCGGTGCTGCTTCGGATGATATCCGCCTGGAAGGTGAGTTTACACTATAACAATTGTTTTTGATTAAAGTCTTAGGGCTACAGTGAAAGCGGTAGCCCTATAATTTTTTATAAGGGATTATTCTTTTAAGAGATGCCTATACATTGATATAAGATATATCCGACCACAGGCATTAAGTCCAGTTTTCTAAGATGTGATCGAATCTCAGCCAAGGCCTTACTAATGTGCCCTTCTACAGTTTTTTCACTGATATTTAATTGTAAAGCAATCTCTTTATTTTTTAACCCTTGTCCACGGCTTAACAGAAAAACTTTACGACATTGCTCGGGCAACGTATCTACACATGAAATGATTTCTTCTGATATTTCTTTCAGTAATAATGAATCCTGCAGATCGTAGCTGATAATTTTTTGCTGTAATTGTAATTTAATATTTTTCTCGTCTATATTGACATTCTCTTGTAATGAATTAAGATAGGTGATTGACTTATTATATGTGGCTTTATACAAATAAGGCTTTATTGGGTCATTAAAATTAATCGTGTCCCGTTTCATCCATAAAGCCATAAAAACATCCTGAACTATATCTTCCGAAGCTTGTTTGTCATTCGTATATTTATTAGCGAATGCAAGTAACGGACAATAATAGATATGAAATAAATCCTCGAAAAAGATAAAATCTTGTTTCAAGGTATCATTTTTTGTCATGTTGTATCCGTTATGCATTTTTTTCAAATCTAATAAGCGCCTTCTCCTCTACAAAGATATTTATTTTATAGATCGATACAAGTTTCTATCCGAATTTTGACCTTTCGACTGTTTGTAACAGACTATGTGTTAAATGATGTTTATTTTCAAGTATCGGGCAAGGGATAAATGAAATATTTATGTGTTAGATATAAATAAGAAATAAAATGGAAGATATTATTATAAAATATTTGAATCAAACTGCTACGGAAAATGAAATGAGAGCATTACTGGAGTGGTTGGATGAAAATATAGATAATCAGCGGCAGTTTGCCACAACGAGAGATTTATGGTTTGCATCGGAAGCCGCTGTCTCTTCACGCTATGGCGAGAGTGCCAATGCTTTCAGCCGTTTCAGGGAAAATGCACTGGCATTTGAAAATAGAAAGAGTAAAAATGGTATTTCTATACGTTTGGTAAAGATTGCAGCTTCGATCGCTTTGCTGATAGCCTGTTCCGCCATGGCATTTTTTATTGGAAAAGAGAGTACACCACATACATCTCAAATAGTGAATGTTGTCATGAACCAGGCTATTATGGGACCCGGACACAAAGGTTCTGTGACATTGCCGGATGGTACATTGGCATGGCTGAACAGTAATAGTAAATTGATTTACCCGGATCAGTTTGAAGAGGGAGTTCGTAAAGTAAAACTAATAGGAGAAGGTTATTTTGAGGTAACGCCAAATGTAAAAGCTCCTTTTTATGTAGAGACATCCGATATGTCGGTCAAAGTATTGGGTACTCGTTTTGATGTTCAGAATTATGAAAAGAAAAATATTTCGGAAACTGTTCTGTTGTCAGGTAAAGTTGAAGTTATGATGAAAAGTAACGGAGAAAGGCGTGTTCTTTCTCCAAATGAAAAGTTATCTCTCGACAGGCAGACAAACCGTTATACAGTAGATCGAGTAGATGCTGCCGAATATGCATTATGGACTGCAGAAAAGTTAGTCTTTGCGGATGAACGTCTTTCCACTATCCTTCGGAAAATGGAACGATGGTACGGCATTTCTATTTCCTGTAAACAAGGGGTTCCTTTGGATTCCAGGTATTCGTTGACGATACGAAATGAATCGAAAGAGGAAATCCTGAAGATGTTGTCTATATTGGTTCGTATCGATTATACCATAAAAGATGAAACCATAGTTATTTATAAAATATAATATTCACCTTCTTAAATCTGATAGCCTATGATATAAATGTCAAAATGAAAAAATTAGGCAGATGCTGGAAACATCCGCCTAATATGTGTAATTAAAATCAGCTCTCAAAATGCGACAATCGAGAGCTTCTTATTAATTTAAAGCAATACAAACATATGAAAAAAAAATCCACGAGAGGGAATGATATGCCCTTTCTTAACATTAATTCATTTAGGAAAATGAAACTAATACTATTTTTGGTCTCTGTTACTTTTCTTCAATTATCAGCGGTTAATGGTTATGCACAAAAAGCATCTATTGATTTACATTTGTCTAATGTTTCGCTGAAAGAAGCTATACAGGCCATCGAAAAGCAAACTGAATTTGTTTTCTTTTATAGTACGGAAGAGGTCGATTTGACCAAAAAGGTAGATGTCAATATTCGAAAGGGGAATATTGAAGGAATATTAAACGATGTATTCAGAGATTATTCCTACCGAATAGAAAACAGAAAGATACTATTGACTCCTAAACCCACACAGAAATCCCATAAGATAACAGGTACGGTAAAAGATCATACCGGAGAAAGTATCATCGGGGCAAATATTTCAGTGAAAGGCACTACAAACGGTACTATTACAGATATTGACGGAGGATTTACGCTGGAAGTTCCTTCTGATAATGTAGAAATTATCATATCTTATATAGGGTATAAGCCACAGGAAATCGCATTGAAGGGTAAAACAACCTTAAATGTCGTTCTGGCAGAAGATACGCAGAGTCTGAATGAAGTGGTGGTAGTGGGTTACGGTACACAGAAAAAAGCGAATTTGACGGGAGCTGTTTCTGTAGCCAATATGGATAATGTGGTAGGTAGCCGACCGGTGACTTCTATGTCGAAAGCACTGGAAGGGGCTGTACCTGGGTTACAAATCAAAACAGAAAATGCAGCTCCGGGAGCAAGCAGCAAGATCAATATCCGTGGAACGACCAATATAACCGGAGCTGAACCTCTGATTTTGATGGACAACGTTCCGGTAGATATCAATACGATCAACCCGAATGATATTGAGTCTATTACGGTCTTGAAAGATGCTTCTTCTGCCGCCATCTATGGTGCCAGAGCTGCTTATGGTGTGATCTTATTGACTGCAAAGAAAGGTAGTAAGGATGAAACCCCCAGGTTTAATTATTCAACCAACCTGACTGTCAGCAAACCTTATGAGCTGATAGAAAAAGCAGGAGTATATGAAACAGTAAAGGCTTTTAAGGATTTCGGTTATTCAACATACTGGAGTGGACAGGATGTGGATAAATGGTTGTCTTATCTGGATGAATATCAACAAAATCCCTCAAAATATCCGGATGGTTATACGATGGAGGGGAGTACTCCTTATCAGCTAAGACTGAATGATATAGCAAAGGATATGACACAAAAAGGCGGAGGTTTTGAACAAATGCATAACCTTTCAGTAAATGGCGGGACAGCCAGGACTGCTTATCGTTTCTCATTTGGTTATACTGATCAGAATGGTGTACTCGTGTCTGATAAAGACAGGTACACGAGAATGAATATCAGCTCGTATTTAAGTTCGGATGTTACAAAATGGCTTACTGCTCAGTTAACAATCAACTATGCGAAAGGTAAAACTTCTGCACCGAATACAAATGGAGGTGGCGATCCGTGGGGAATTATGACAGGTTTACCCGGATATTCTCCGTTGGGTTACTATAATAATGGAGATGAAGAGTTGCCTTTCAGAACTCCCAGAAATCTGATCAATCTGTTGGAACCTATTGAAACGAATGACGAAGTATTCCGTGCATTGGGAAAAATAATAGTATCCCCATTGAAAGATCTGAAAATTATCGGTGAGTTCACCTACGACAAGAAAAATACAAGAAAAGATCGTTATGATAAGAAGACTGATTTCGTACAGGGAACGAATTTCCTGGTGGAGTCGACCAGAACAAACTCTTTCTATCGTAAGGATATGAGTAATACGCAATATATGGCTGCCAATATTTATGCTTCTTATGAGAAAGAATTTGGAGGGCATAATTTTGCATTAACAGGTGGTTTCAATAGTGAGAACAACCGTTATGAGTTGCTTTGGGAAAGTAAAACAGATATGATCAATCCGGATCTGCCTTCAATATCCAGTGCCACGGGAACGTTGGACGGAAAAGATAGTTATTCCGAATATGCTATTCTGGGAGCTTTCTATCGTTTGACATACGATTATAACGGAAAGTATTTATTTGAAACGAATGGGCGTTATGACGGTTCTTCCAAATTTCCAAGCGGACATCGGTTTGGTTTTTTCCCTTCTTTCTCATTAGCCTGGCGTTTGTCAGAGGAAAACTTTATGAAGAATATTGATTTTCTGTCAAATTTGAAATTAAGAGGAACATATGGTAATATCGGTAACCAGGTTATTCCGGCTTATCAATTTCTGTCGGTTATGAGCCCTGCTAAATCAATCTGGTTGGGAAGCGGAGAAACTCAGTTCTGGACATTGAATACTCCCGGACTGGTTAGTCAGAATTTTTCCTGGGAGAAAGTGCAGACAGTAAATGGTGGTATCGACCTCGGTTTGTTTAAGAATAGATTTACTGCTTCATTCGATTATTATGTAAGACGGACAAAAGATATGTTCGGACCGTCAGCTGACCTGCCGGATGTATTGGGTACGACTGCTCCTTTTATGAACTCTGCCGATTTGAAGACTAAGGGATGGGAATTGCAATTGGATTGGAGAGATAAGATAGGTAGTGTAAATTATTCGATCGGCTTTAATCTGTTTGATTCGCAGGCGACTATTACCCGATTTGAGAACGCGACAGGTAATCTGGCTAATAACTGGGATACGAATGCCGACGGAGAGAAAGATGCAAACTTCTATACAGGAAAGAAAATGGGTGAGATTTGGGGATATGTAACAGACCGTTATTATACAGTCGATGATTTCGTTGAAGGTTCCCTGGATGCCAATTTGAAAAACGGAAAACTAAAAGACGGTATACCTTATATTAAAGGGACGGCAACTCCCAATCCTGGTGATATTCTGTATAAGGACCTGAATGGAAGCGGTGATATTTCTCAGGAAGAGAATACGGTTCATAATCCGGGTGACCGGAAGATAATCGGAAATAATACCTCACGGTATCATTTTGGTATCACAGGTGGTGCCGCATGGAAAGGTTTTGACTTTTCTTTCTTTATTCAAGGTATAGGAAAAAGAGACGTATGGGCTGTCAGCCAGCTTTCATGGCCTTTATGCGGAGAGTTCTCGGCTTTGCATGCTAATACACTCGATTATTGGATGCCGGATAAAACAGATAGTTATTACCCGCGTATTTATCAACGCGACGGTGAAAATTCGGCACGTAACAGATATACTCAAACGAAATATTTGTCCAATGGCGCTTATTGGAGAATTAAGAATATCACGTTAGGATATACATTTCCACAAGAATGGTTAACTCGTATAAAGATCAATCAGGTCAGAGTGTTTGTCAGTGGAGAGGATCTTTTTACGAAGCATCATCTGGCCAAAGGACAGGATCCCGAACTGACTACTGGTGGAGCTGTTTATCCTTTGATGACGAAGTATTCTTTTGGTCTTAATGTTTCATTTTAATAAGTAATGAATGTCATGAAAAAAACAAAAATAATAGGAGCGATTGTCCTGGTCTCTTCTCTGTTTATAAGTTGTGATGATTATCTGGATAAGTTCCCGATCGAATCACAGACGGAAGCGACAGCTTTTAAAACATACGATAATTTTAAAACATATGCATGGAATCTTTATGGTATTTTTGATGAATTTTCTTACAAAGGGGAAAGTAATCCCAATATAATCAAAGGGGATAGGAACTCAGATAACTTATCTTATTCTTCGGCTGGAAATGAGTCGATCTTTGCATTCGACCGTCTGACTCCAACCCAGAATATGATTAATTATGATTATGCTTTTATAAGAAAGGCGAACGTAATGCTTGATAACATTGAAGCATCTTCCATGAGTCAGGCAGATAAGGATTATTGGAGAAGTGTCGGACTCTTTTTCAGATCTCTACGTTATTATCAGTTGTTATCTACTTTTGGCGACATACAGTGGGTTGAGCATACTTTAACGGAAAACGATACGGATATCCTATACGGAGAGAGCGATCCAAGGGATCTTGTTGCAAAAAATATATTGAATGATTTGATATGGGCGGAAGAACATATTAAAGCTGACGGAGAAGGCAGCAATACAATCAATGTACATGTCGTGAGAGCACTTTTATCTCGTTTTGCTCTTTATGAAGGTACGTGGCGTAAATACCATAATTTATCAGAGGCGGAAGTTTACCTGAATGCATGTATAAAATATTCAGAGAAACTGATAGATGCTTATCCGAATGTGTGTAGTCGTTACGACCTGTTATTCAATTCAGAGAAACTGGGAGGTGTCGACGGAGTTATTTTATACAGGGCTTATGCAACCTCCAATGGTACGCATATGCTGAATCGTTATAACAGAAGTTCTTCCTGGTTCTATGATATGAGCAAGGATGGGGTTAACAGTTATTTATGTACGAATGGGAAACCTATCTATAACCCGGAATCCGGTTTTGCCGGGGATAAGACGATGTATGACGAGTTCAGGAACAGGGACAGACGCTTGTATTATACGGTTACTCCTCCCTATAAAGTAAATAAAGGAACTCCTAACACAACCTGGACATATACCGATGATCCGCAGGACAGAGAATATATCGATCTGATGACAAAACTGGAAACGACCAGTGAGGGAGGAAGCGGTACAGGTGTGAAAGCACTCCCTGTAACAAACTGGAATACGGGCGAGATCGTCCAGAATAATCCGAACTTCAGAAAACAGGCGAGCCCGGGATTCTTCCTGACTGAATTGGGTTATATTATCTATAAATTCTCTTTTGCAAAAGCCGGTGAACTGGAGAATACAACGGATTGTCCGATTTTCAGAATTGAAGAGGCTCTGTTGAATTATGCCGAAGCCAAATGGGAGATGGGGCAGTTTGACCAGTCTGTAGCTGACCGGACAATCAATAAACTTCGTCCGAGGGCAGGTGTTGCCTTAATGAAAGTTTCAGATATAAATGCTTCATTCGATCCGAAGCGCGACCAGGCTGTAGATCCGGTGTTGTGGGAAATCCGTCGTGAAAGAAGAGTGGAGTTAATGGCTGAAGGCTTCAGAATGAACGACCTGAAGCGTTGGCATAAAGGTGAATATGTAAATAAACAGCAAACCGGTGCCTGGATAAAAAAAGCTGATTATCCGAAGCTCGAAATAACAGGAGGTACTGATACGGAAGGATATATAAAATTCTTCAATGATCCTGTAGCCATGGGATTCGGCTGGAAAGATTATATGTATGTTTATCCGATTCCTCAAAGCGCGTTGACTAAGAATCCGAATTTGGGAAAAACTCCAGGTTATGATTATTGATCCGTAATGTATAGCAGGCTGCCACAAAAAGTGGCGGCCTGTTGGTACATGATTTTACTATATCGTTAAATATGATCTTTATGGATATGAAGAGTTTCTCTATCTGTTTTTTCTTTTGGGTGAGTCTGTTCATGCATTCAATGGCACAGGCACAGACAGCGCTGTTGGCAGATAAACCTCCCATGGGATGGAATAGTTTCAATTCTTATGGAGTTTATTGTTATGAAGCAGTAGCTTTTGCAAACCTGGAAGCGATGAATACAAAATTAAAACCCTATGGGTATGTCTATTTTGTGATCGATAATGGCTGGTTTGGGGAATATGAGTTGGAGGAGAATACTCATTTTTCTGTTGAGCGGCATGCATCGGATATTCAGATCAATGAATATGGGTTGTTTGAACCTTCCAAGACATACTTTCCGAATGGCTTTAAGAGTCTCATCGATAGTTGTCATGCCAAAGGGCTAAAGTTCGGTTTACATTTGATGCGGGGGATTCCCCGTAAGGCTGTACTTTTGAATACTCCGGTAAAAGGAACGGAATTTCGGGCGGCAGATATAGCCGACACTTTGAATGTTTGTTCCTGGTGTACTTATAATTATGGAATTGATATGGATAAACCCGGAGCACAGGCGTATTATAATAATCTGATCAGACAGTTGGCGGGGTGGGGTGTCGATTTCATAAAGTATGATGATATTGTTCCTTATCCGAGAGAAGTGGAAGCAATTGTGAAAGCTATTGAGCAATGTGGTCGTCCCATCGTTTTAAGCCTTTCTCCTGGTGATAAGGTAGAAAAGAAAGATTTGCCGGCTTTACGGAAAGCCAATATGTTGCGGGTTACTGCAGATATTTGGGATACGCAACATAGCATCGATCTTTCTTTTGATGCGTGGAAACGCTGGCAAGGAAAAGAAGAACCTGGTTTTTGGCCGGATTTGGATATGATTCCGTTTGGTGAGTTGCAACTGATGTCTCCTCCTGACCGGAAGACGAAAGACCAGAAAGAAATAGCATTGGCCGGACGTGGTACCCATCGTTGGAGCGAACTGAATGAATCTCAGAAATATACATTTATAACCCAACGTTCGATGGCTGCCTCCCCGTTATTTTACGGAGGAAGTATAGTATCCATCGATGATTTTACTCTTCGTTTGTTAACAAACAAGGATATGCTTGCCTGTAATCAAAACGGGGTAATGGGCAACCTAATCTGTGAAGAGAATGGCATTGAAGTTTGGACTGTAAAAGAAAGAGACCGGCAAGCCGGATGGATCGGTATTTTTAATCGTACTCAACAGACTCGGAGCAGGAGATTTGTAAAAGAAGAGTTGGGGTTGGCTCCGGAAAAGGATTATCGTCTTTTAAATATATGGGAAGACAGAAAATCTGTAAGTCTGGATAAGATGATAGAAATCCCAGGGAATGGTGTCCTGTTTATCCGATATGAATAACAACATAAAGAATAATGACAAATAAAAGAAAGATGAATCATTTTTTGTACAATAAATATATTTGTGTACCTGTCCTGGTGACTTTAATGCTTTCATGTAAAGAGCAGACAGAAGTAGCTAAAAAGCCTAATATCATTTATATTTTAGCGGATGATTTGGGATATGCCGAATTGGGTTGTTACGGACAGGAAAAAATAGAAACGCCTAATATAGATAAGTTAGCAGAACGGGGAATGCGTTTCATGCAGAATTACTCCGGTTCTCCGGTTTCCGCTCCGTCCCGTTGTGTTACATTTACCGGATTACATTCCGGCCATGCTTATATCAGAGGTAATGATGAGATGTCGGAAAGGGGAGCTGTCGGAGATCATCATGCTATGTTGGCTGATTCCACATTGGAAGGGCAACGTCCTTTACCTGCTGGTACAGTGACGATTCCTTCTGTATTGAAACAAGCCGGTTATGTAACCGGTTGTATCGGTAAATGGGGACTAGGCTATCCGGGGTCGGAGGGAGCGCCCAATAAAATGGGGTTTGATTTCTTTTACGGATATAATTGTCAGCGACAGGCGCATACTTATTATCCTCCTTTTCTCTATCGGAATGAAGCGCGTGAATATTTACCGAACGAGTTGCTGGTCCCTAATACGATGCTGGATAAGGGTGCGGATATTTATAGCGAAGATAGTTATGCGAAGTATACAAAAGAAGTCTACAGTTGTGATCCGATGTATGATGAAATATTGAAATTCGTAGAGAACAACAAAGATACGACTTTCTATTTGGCATGGACTTCTCCGTTGCCACATGTCCCTTTGCAGGCTCCGGAGAAATGGGTAAAATATTATGTCGATAAATTTGGAGAAGAAGAGCCTTATAAGGGTAAGCAGGGATACTTCCCTTGTCGTTATCCGCATGCAACCTATGCGGCTATGATCAGTTATTGGGATGAGCAGATTGGCGGACTTATCGATAAGTTGAAAGAACTCGGCCTATATGATAATACGGTAATCATGTTTACCAGCGATAATGGTCCTACATTCAACGGTGGTTCGGATTCCCCCTGGTTTGATAGTGCCAAACCTTTTGAATCTGAATATGGATGGGGTAAATGTTTCCTGCGTGAAGGAGGAATTCGTGTACCTTTAATCGTTACCTGGGAAGGGAGCATTAAAGGAAAGACTGTCAGCAATCATGTTTGTGCTTCGTGGGATGTAATGCCTACTCTTTGTGAATTGGCGGGAATAGGTGCTCCACGTACGGATGGAATTAGTTTTGTCCCGGAATTGTTAGGTAAGGAGCAACAAGAACATGACTATCTTTATTGGGAATTTCCGGAAGGGCAGGGAATGAAAGCTATCCGTATGGGAAAATGGAAAGGGTTGATACTTAACATTAAAAAAGAGGGAGAAGGAAATCTCCTGTTATTTGATCTGGAAAATGATCCGAATGAACTGGTCAATGTTGCTTCCGAACATCCGGATATAGTGGAACAAATGAGAGACCGGATGAAAGAAGCTCATGAGGAGTCTTCCTTGGAGATTTTCAGGATGTAAGTTATACATTAGATTACGGGAGAAAAGCTTGTTTTTCTAAAGAAAAAAGCATATCTTTGAGAAATAAGAAACCCTAAATTTATAAAGGTATGGAAACAGTTTATTTGGCAACATTAGATAACGATTTCCAGGCAACTCTGTTGTCGGATTTGTTGAGAAATGACGGTATCGAGTCTTTTCTGAAAAATGAGATCATTTCTTCCGTACTGAATATCCCTGGTTTTCAGATAGAGATATATGTGATGGAGAAGGATTATGAAAAGGCAAAAGAAATACTGACGCAAGCATTCCCTGAATTAGTGGGAAAAGAATAAAAGAGTAGCTATTGCTCTGTAAATATAAGTCGGGTGTGATTAAGTTCATCCCCGACTTTTATTTTAAGTATTTGTTTTTACTTAATTATGTAATTCTGCATCATCATTGATTTTTTACTCTTTTGCACCTGTTGCGTCGATAAAGAAGTTTACATTGAATATTTTGTTCTGTTCCTATTTTGATACATTTTTTAGAAATCCGTTCCGTATTTAAAAGTTCTTGCCATAAGTATAATACCCGCTGATAATGAGAACATAACTTACTTTGTAATCGTAAAACATTATCAAATTAAAGCATTGTGTAAAGTAGTTTTCATTAAAGCATTATTATTATGGAAAGCAAAAAAATGTGTGTGTGGAAACGAGGGGGATACTTGTTTATTGCGACTTTATTAGGCGCAGGTCCTTTCTCAAGTCATATTTATGCCGGAACTGATCATGATCAGTTCAACTCGGTTACTACCGAGTTGAATAATAGTTTAGATCAGAAAAAGGGGAAGAAAGTTACAGGAACGATTGTCGATGAAACCGGTGAGCCTGTTATTGGGGCCAATGTAGTTCAAAAAGGTACTACAAATGGTAGCATAACGGATATAGATGGACGATTCTCTTTGGAAGTTCCGGAAGGGGCTGTTCTCGAAATTTCTTATATAGGTTATTTAACTCAGTCGGTACCGGTAGGTAATAAATCTTCTTTTCAAGTTACACTTCGGGAAGATACTCAAAAACTGGATGAAGTGATTGTTGTAGGTTACGGTTCGACCAGTGTTCGGAAAAATACGGCAGCGTTGGCTTCGGTCGATAATACGAAGGTTTTAGAAGTACCTTTTTCCGATATGGGATCGACTTTGCAGGGACGTGTGCCCGGAGTGATCGTGCAGCAGGGATCTGCAGAACCGGGGCAGAACGGAGCTAGTGTCTCCATACGTGGAAATGGAGATCCGTTGTATGTAATCGACGGATTTGTTTCTTCAAGCGGCCGTTTCATGGCATTGAACAAATCGGATATCGAATCGATGACCGTATTGAAGGATGCGGCTTCTACAGCTGTTTATGGTATGAATGCCGGTAACGGAGTCATTGTAGTCACAACCAAACAGGGAAAAGCAGGGAAACTGAGTGTAAACTACCAGGCGAATTTTGCCTTCAATACACCTTCTTATCCATCGGAACGGATGAATGCCTATGAATATGCAACGGCAATCAACAAACTGAATCAATCTTTGGGAAATGGCCTCAATTCGTTCAGAACCCCGGAAGAAATGGCAGAGATTGCAGCAAATGTAGGCTCATACACGAATTGGGAAAATGCACTGTTGCGTAATTATACCCCCCAGAACGAACATACGGTGTCGATCAGCGGCGGTAATGACAAACTGAAGTATTTCGGAAGTTTGAACTATTTGGGACAAAAAGGTATTTACAAAGCCGATAAACTGAACTATGACCGTTATAATTACAGGACGAATATCAGTAGTAACTTTGACGAAATAGGCTTGACTGTCGGGTTAAATGTGAACGGTACCGTGCGGGATGAACTTTATCCGAGTGCCAGTGCGTATACCCTTTATTCCCGTTTAAAAGACAGGACTCCTTTTGAAAGACCCTACAATGAGGATGGTACGGTCTCCAATCAATTTGACAATCCGGCTTTGCAGCTGGATGGCCCGGGTGAAATCAAGTATCGTACTGTTTATAATCAGTTGGCGGTGAACCTGGAGTGGGCTGTACCCTGGGTGAAAGGGTTGAAATTGGGTTTTGACGGTAACTATAATATCGAGTCGCAAGACCGGGCAGACTGGTATGAAAATGCGACTTATTATGATGCCGATGGGAATGCAACACTGGAAGATCCTTCCAACATCAGTATGACCCGCTCTTCCTATCAGCATAACAGATATGATTTCAACGTACGTGTCGATTATAAAAACACGTTCAACGATAAACATAATGTATTACTGACTTTGGTACATAACCGTCAATATTATCATGGTACTTCGCTCAGTGCAGGATCAAATACGTTTTATTTGTCGACGATCCATCAGATACAGAATGGTGATGCTTCCAGTATAACGGCAAGTAACAAAGAGAGTGAGCAGGCTTCGATGGGATATGTAGGTCGCCTTCGTTATGACTATGATAATCGTTATATGGTGGAATTTTCCGGTCGTTATGACGGCTCCGATTGTTTTCCCAAAGGAAACAGGTTCGGATTTTTTCCTTCCGGTTCTTTAGGATGGGCTATTTCGGAAGAAGAATTCTTTTCTCCTGTGAAGGAACTAGGGATATTTGACTATTTCAAGGTGCGTGGTTCGTATGGGGAGATTGGTCTGAACGGAGCCAAACATGATGACTATGCCTACCTGACCACTTTTAACTATAACTCCAATGCGTATGTGATTGGCGGTAGTTTGGTCAATTCTATTACTCCGGGTGCAACTCCGAGTATTAATATGACATGGTATAAACGTGATAAGACAGATGTCGGTTTCGATTTCGCCACTTTGGGAAACAAGCTGGAAGGATCATTCGACTGGTTCTATGAACGTACGAAAGGATATCTGGTAGCTCCCAAATATGAATACACCGATCCGATCGGTTACGATTTGCCTTTGATCGTCTCTGATGCGGAAGACCGTTCGGAAGGATTGGACGGTTTTGTAAAATATTCGGATAAGGTCGGGGATTTTAATTTCTCTGCCGGTTTTAACTTTACCTGGTACCGTTCCATCAAAGCGATCACCAATGAAGATAAAGTAACCTTGTCGAATCCTTATACCCGTGAACAGGGGTATAAACTCGGATATCTTGGTACGGGTTTTATCGGTACACAGTTTTATATGACGCCTGAAGATGTTTTGAATAATCCGAAACGTATCAACTCGAAAGACCTGCGTCCGGGTGACCTGTGGTATGCTGATGTCAATGGTGACGGTCAGATTACCAATCAGGACCAACGGAAATACGGACATAATGCAAGTCCGCGTTTTGTTTTCGGTATCGATCTGTCAGCTGATTGGAAAGGATTGAGTGTGTTGGCTAATATTCAGGGAACGGGTCGTCGGCAAACTTATATGAGTAATGTCGCTATGGCGCAGGAGGGTGAACGACGCCTGGATTTCACTTATCAGCTTGATACCTGGTCACCAACCAATACGAATGCCGCTTTCCCACGCCCTGGTAATACTTCGTTGAATGAAAATAATAACTATGTTGCCTCTGATTTCTGGGCTCGTAATTCCAATTATGTACGTTTGAAATCGTTGACAATCTCATACGATTTGAAATATGCCGCTTTGAGAAATCTTTCCTGGCTGCAGAATATGACGGTATTTGCTTCCGGTGTGAATTTATTCGCTATCGGACCGTCGGTAAAATATGCCGATCCCGAAGCATCTAACTTCGATGGATATGCTTACCCGATGATGCGTACATATTCTGTGGGATTTCAATTAGGATTTTAATAATAGATAAAAGAGTAAATCATGAAAAAAATATTATATACAGGCATTGTTTCTTTATGCCTTGCTTTTACAACTACATCATGTTCGGATTTTCTCGATACGAGACCGTATGACAAGATCATAGGAGACGATACATGGACCAGTGAGACATTGGCTGAGTCTTATGTCTATTCCATTTATTCCACTGTACTGCAAAAAAGTTTATGGCTGGGTGCTTACGGCCATCGTTATTCATGTCATTCCGAAAGTTCTACCAAGAATGCCATGACGGGAACCTTGAATAGCTCCTACTGGTCGAGAGACCGTTCGGAAGGAGTTACGGCGGATGATAATTATGAATGGCTAGATTACAGCGTCTTATGGCGTATCCATACTGCTATCGATGAGATTTCTGCAAGTGCGATCTTCTCGGATGAGTTTAAGAGTCGTACGATCGGTGAGTTGAAGTTTTTACGTGCAGCCCATTATTTCCTGTTTGCCCGTCAGTATGGCGGTTTACAGATCATAGACCGCGTATTGTCTGTGGAAGATGATCTGCAGATACCTCGTTCTTCCATTAAAGACACTTACGACTTTATTATTAAGGATTTGCAAGATGCGGCAAACGCGTTGCCGACTACCGGTGAAGTAGCCAGAGGACGTGCGAGCAGTACAGCCGCTTATGCTTTGTTAATGCGTGTTGCGAACCAGGCAGCCGCTTATGTGGACGGAGGAACGGCGCAGAGTGAATATTATGATAAGGTGATAGCTGCCGGTACGGCTTTGGGACTGGATGTCGACGGCAGCCGGTTAAGCCCTTATTATGACATGTTCCGTTCTTATGAAACTGCTATTGCTTCACAGGAACAGATACTGGTTGTGGAACGTTTGAAATTGAATACTTCTTTACATGATACACCTATGCAGTACCAGGGATTATGGCATGCCGGTAATATTTCGGAGTATGCTAAAAAGAATTATCCTATCCACGCAACGATGAACTATTGGGGAATGGATGGCGGTTCATGGCCTACCCAGGATCTGGTCGATGATTATCTGGTTGAAGATGTGGACGGCTCCGTCAAATACTGGGAAGATGCTTCTTATGTACAGACTGGTTCCAATGTGGATGAGAAAATGTATTTCAGTAAAGATAAGAAGAGGGATTTACGTTTTTATACGACTATCTTGTATGACAGTTGTCTGTATTTCAACGGACAGGAACGTATATTCTTCCGTCGTGACGGAAACTGTTCAAACTCGAACAGCCCGATAAATGCTGGTGCGGAAGATGAATATGGACGCAGGGCAGGTGATCTGGATAATTATAATTCTTCGACCGGCTATGCGATGGTGAAGTATCATTACGATCATGTGGTTTCTTTACCTGATCCGGGATCACAGAAATTGGACTATTGCTATTCAGTATTACGTTATGGCGAAGCTTATCTGAATATGGCAGAGGCTTATCTGATGAAGGGAGATTTTGCCAATGCACGGAAATATATGATTCCGACAATGGTGAAGCATGGTGGATTCAGTGCGGAAAAAGCGGCGCAATACCTTAATTCGAAAAGTGGAAATGGTTGGAACGATCCGCTCTTCGAGGCTTACAAACGTGAGCGGAATGTGGAAATGGTGTATGAATGTAACGATCGTTACTGGTCTTTACTGCGCTGGGGAATGCGTCAGAGTGGTGGTGTCGGTAATGGTACTTATGCAACCGGAGGTTTTATTATCCCTGAATTGACAGGTTCGTTGCGTGGTATCCGTATCTCACGTGACGGGCAGACCTACAATTTCTTTACTGTTAATAATGCGATAGGAGAGGCCCGGTTCACACCGAAACGTTATTTAGTCCCCTTGAACCGTAAATTCTGCCTGAAAGCGGGAGTCGAACAGAATCCGGGATGGGAATGATCATGTAAAATAGTAACTAAAAAAACAAGTACAATGAAAAGAGTTTATAATATATTGATCGGATGTTTGCTGATGTTCGTTATGAACAGTTGCCTGTATCACAATTTGCAAGACCTGGAAAATTCGTCGGATAAGGTAATGACGAATGTCGACTATTCTTATCGTTTCTTATATAATGATACGATCCAGAAAGGAACTGCTAACCAGGAAATAGAAGAAGGCCGTGTTTGTGAGGTGATATTTAATAAAAAGATGGAAGCGGTTGAGGAAAATGGCAAGACTGGTTTCAAAACGACTTTAAGCCATAGCCTGAACAGTATCCAGAAGGCAGGTCCGTCTGGCTCTGTGACGAAGGAGATGTTGTATGATATGTTTAAGGAGCAGATTGCGCAAGACGGTTTGACAAAGTTGTGGGTGTATGTCTCTATTTCGGATGCCGCAACCATTTCACCTTTGGATGAGGCTCCCAGGCTGGGAGCTCCCGGCGATTTTTCTCAGGATCGTTTTTACCGTGTAACAGCTGCAGACGGTTCTTATCAGGACTATATCCTGAAAACTGTTAAGGACTTCTGAAAATGAGCTGCGTTTGAAGATTTATTTTTGATCTTATTTCTAAAATACAGCCGGGAATCGGTAGCTGGTATAGCTGACTGATTCCCGGCATTTCTGTATAACGGTTGTTTCCTGTGTGTGGTACGAAACTTTTTAGTTCCTAATTTTATACATTATGTTTGTGAAGGTTCCGATTTGAAGTTTTTTTTGTTTTGACAAAGAGGAAAAGCATAAGAATAATTATCGTTAATTTGCGTATGTAGAGAAGATTATCAATCTTATTAAAACACAAATACATTATGAAAGTAAGGATACTATTTTTCCTGATGATTTCGATTTTATTCTTACCATCGGTTTTCGCGAATGATTTTATCGTTCCACGCCTTTCCCCTTTACCTGCGAAGATAGAGAAACAGAAAGTTTCTTTGGCAGGAAGTTGGTTGTTCAATCCTTCACCGGAAAGTGAATTCTGGAATAAAGGGAATGTTTCAGGTTGGAAAAGCATAGAAGTTCCCGGTGAATGGGTAATGCAGGGATTTGAAGTGGAGAAAGGGAAGCCTGCCGGTTATTTCCGGACATTTACTGTCCCTGCTTCCTGGAGCGGACAACGGATCAAGTTACGTTGTAACGGGATATACAGCGACAGCCGGATTTTTATAAACGGTAAGGAGGCGGGTTCCCATTTGGGTGGTTTTACTGCTTTCGAACTGGATGTGACCGGATTGATAGAAGCCGGAAAAGAGAACAGGATAGCAGTTTCAGTCATATCGGAGAGCCTGGCGGATTCCACGTCGAGCGGATCTCAGTATGCCGTACACCCGTTGGGAGGGATTACGCGCGGTCTGTATCTGTTTACATTGCCGGAAGTGAATTTGTCGATGTTCCATGCTGCGACTTTATTCGATTCGACTTATACGGATGCTACGCTAAAGGCAGAAGTAGAGGTTATGAACGAATCTTCGGATACAGCTAAAGGATTGTCCCTTCATTTCATTTTGAAAGATAGAAACGGAAAGGAGATCCCGTTAAAACAAAATACAACTCCGGTCGGTGTTGTCAGGGTGGGGACATCTGAGAAGATGACGCTTTCATTTCCTGTTACGGAACCGGATAAATGGGATTCGGAACATCCTGTTCTGTACACTTTCACCTGCCAGTTAAAGAGCGGGAAACAAATATTGCATGAGACTACCCGCCGTATCGGTTTCCGTCAGATAGAGGTACGAGGTAATCAGATGTATGTAAATAATATGCCGGTGAAGCTTCGGGGTGTTTGCCGCCATGAGGTAATGCCGTTACGCGGACGTTCGGTAAATGGGGATATATGGCGCCGGGATGTCGAGTTGTTCCGCCGCGGCAATGTGAATTATATCCGTACTTCCCACTATCCGCCGGATGAGGCTTTGCTGGAGGCTTGCGACGAACTGGGTATGTTGGTAGAAGTGGAGGCCCCTTTCTGTTGGGCACATAATACCAAAGTATCGGACGACAAGCACGATGTCGTTCTGGTAAATCAGCACGTGGAAATGGTCAACCTGAACCGGAGCCATCCTTCCGTCATCATGTGGTCGATGGGAAATGAGTCGACCTTGTTTACCGAATATTTCAAAAAGGCGTCGGAAGTCGTGAAGATTATAGACCCCACCCGTCCCCGTATCTTTAGCCAGTGGGGACCGGATGCGGATAACGGGGAACTGGAAGTGACCAATCATCACTATCCCGGACCTACCGGACCGGATAAATACCGTAATAGCAAACGTCCTGTCACATTCGATGAGTTTTGCCACCTGAATGCTTATAACCGCTTGGAGTTGGCTGCCGATCCGGGACTTCGTTCGATGTGGGGACCGTTGCTGGACCGGATGTGGAATGATATGTACCATAGCCAGGGTGTTTTGGGTGGTGCGATATGGGCGGGTATCGACGATACTTTCTTCCTGCCGGGAGAAAAGGCGGTCGGTTACGGAACCTGGGGACCGATAGACGGATGGCGACGTGAAAAACCGGAATATTGGGGAATGAAGAAAGCCTTCAGTCCGGTTAAGATAATGCAGAAAGGTAATATGACGGCCGACGGCATTGTCCGTTTCCATGTGGAGAACCGTCATAATTTCAGTAACCTTTCCGAATGTTCCATTGAATGGAAAGTAGGAAAGAAGAGCGGTAAGATCACTGCGGATATAGCTCCCCGTACTGAAGGCGATATAGAGGTCCGTTTACCGGAAGAATTGTGTAATGCGGAGATCATGGAACTGGCGGTGACTGGTGTTCGCGGTTTTGTCATCGATGAATATCGTTTCCGCATCTTACCTGAACAATTGAAAGAACAGACACCGGATCAGACCGGAACTCTTTCCTGGCAGGAAGGACCGGATGCGATCGAAATACAATCCGGCAAAGGACATTTTTCTATAAACAGACGAACCGGTTTGTTATCGGCCGAATGTAACGGAAAGACTGTTTTGCATCAGTCTCCTTCATTGATGGTGTTACCTTTGAACGGAGAAGGCGAAGGAATTCAGATGGTAGGAAAGGATCAGAAGTTTGAGCCTTATAATCCCGTTTGCGAGGATTGGCTGGCCCAGTCGGTTACTTTTGTACCCGGCGAAGAGGTTGTTTCCGTAAAGGTGAAAGGAAATTATAAAGAAGCAGAAGGTGTATTGGAATATCGTTTCCATAAGAATGGTGAAGTCACTTTTACTTATGATTTTACGATGCTTCAGGATATTTCACCCCGGCAAACCGGATTGGTTTTCACGCTGCCTTCTTCTTTCACTCATTTGGATTGGGAGCGTAAAGGGTATTGGACTGTGTATCCCGAAGATAATATAGATGCCCTGAAAGGAGAGGCCGAGGCTTTTGATAAATCTTTACCGGTATCCGGATTGGCCGGGCCATCCAAACAACCATTGAAACCCTGGTCATACGATCAGACGGCAGCGGGTTCAAATTTGTTTCGTTCTACCAAAGAGAATATCTACCGGGTAGGTTTGAAGAGTAAGGAAGGCAATTCTGTTACCATCATTTCCGATGGTACGCAACATGTCCGCCCCTGGATAGAAAAAGAGGCCACCCGTTTATTGGTGGCCGGTTATAATAATCCGGGAAGAGAGAACTTCCTGATTCCTCATGCAGAAAAGGGATACAGGCCACTCAAAAGGGGGGATAAGGTAGAAGGAGTTGTTAAACTGGCATTTTAGCTATATCCATAGGCCTGTTTATTTTAATATATATTCAATTGCTTTTTCGATCCATACATCTTGTCCGTTACGGATCTCCTGGTTTGTCGGGCGGACTTCGATGTCTATCTTAACGCCTTTGCGCTGGCATTGTTCCCAGTTCGGGTAATAAGCTCCCAAAGCGGTGTAGATACAGGTGGCTTTACCTGGCAGATAAAAACTTCCGATATTGCCGTCTGCTCCGGCTGTCGTGCTGCCGATAATGGCACTTTGCGGAGCTTTGCGATAAGCCATGGAGGAAAACTCTCCATGACTTTGAGTTCCTTCATTTACCAGAATGGCTACTTTCCCTTTGAAATAGTCGGGATTATCGGAGCCTGCTTTTGCTATCGAACATAATTTATAGTTGCCCGGAGCTTCATTCCGGTTAAATGAAAACCACATGAATTCTTGCGGAGCAGGAAGCAGTAAATTGGGTAAAGTACCGTAAGCCGCCATGGAAGGATATTTTCGCATGTCGAGTATTACGCCTTTCGCATTCTTATTGTTTTGAATCATATCGGTAATGGCATCGCTTTCTGCCGTCGACACATCTATATATATAATTTTTTTGGCTGACAGATTGTAATCTTTCGGCCATTTCATGTCGCTGAGTTCATGGGGCTGTCTACGCCTGTTTTGTCCGAAGTTTTTGATATCTATCTGTATTTCTTTTCCGTTGCGGATACAAGTGATATTCATATATCCTGTATCGGTCCGCAGTAACCAGGGCAATACGTTTCTGACCAATGTCGGATGGTTGGAGGCGGGGACGTACGGACTAAGATCTGTTATAATCTTTTTTACATCCTCACCATCGATCGTACGAATAATGTCTCCTCTTTCCAACTCGAATGTCCGTGTATCCCTGACTACGATGTCACCGCTTTTCGACTCTGTTAATGTAACGGGGACTACAAAACTGTCGGATTGTCTTTTCAAAATTGTTTTTTCCAAGTCCTCTCTGGGTACATAAACGAAACCATGTGAATCGTTAATGCAAGTGAGTAATTCCAGAATAGCCAGTTTATACTCTTCGTTATCGACTGGTGACACGAATCTGGGAAGGAATTTCCCCAGTAATGTATCCCACGGTTTATCTGTCATTTCTGTATATGGAAAACAATATTCAACGGCATTCCATAACCTGTATAAAGTCAGGATACGGTAACCTTGGTCTTTCCAGGGAATCAGAGGATATTCTTTTTCACGGTCGAATAAAGAAGATCCGCCACTTTGATAAGGGATCAGATAGTAATTGAATTTAAGATTGCGTTTTGCATTCTTGATTGTATTCAATTTGGATATTAATGGGGCATCGAATAAATTTTCGTCGTTTATCCAGTCCGTATCGATGATACGTGAATATTTACTGGAATCTTCTATTGCGTAGGAGACAGTTTGGGTTATCTTTCCGTATTTGTCGATCCATTCATTCAGTAATTTATTTTTTTTGTCTTTGTCGGGAGCTTTGGCTATTTGAGGTAATATCCTGAATAATTCGTAGTCCCAATTGTAATTACCCTGGGCAACTTCAGGGTGGTAATATTTCAGGAATCCCCAGACCTTACCCAGTACCTCCAGATTTTCATATGTTTGTGTGGTCGGGGCGGATAGGCAGAAGGACGATCCGTAATCAAATTCTTTATCTTTTTCTACTGAAAATTCGTGATTGACAAATGACCCTAACGGTTTTTTATCTAATTGGGCCTGCCAGTTGCTTGTCCACAATTCGATATTTCCGGTAGTGAAGACGAAGAAATTGATACCCGATGTCAATGAAGACATGGCTGTTTTAATGGTAAAATCATTCCACTCTGAATCTCCGGAGCGTTTCCCTATCTCAGTCATGGCATTAGCCATAGTATCCTGTCCCATTTGTTGTATACCGAAAACGATAGAGGTGCTGTCGGCTCCTTTGTATTTAAATTTTCCGGAAAAATAAATAGAATCGCCGGTAATATCTCTGGTGTTGGCGTAATAATAAACCTGGGATATTTTAAGGCTGTCAGCCGGATCGTTTTGTAACTTCAATGATTTTCGGTCATTGAATAGTTCAACTGAATCGATTGACGCATTTCCATTGGAGACAAACCAACCATTTAACTCAAGAGAGGATAAATGGCCCTTTTTTATACGAGGATTGTTGTCGAATGACATCAAATCGGATTGTGTGCCTTGTTGTGAACAAGAGCATATCCATACGAGTAGTATACAAATAAAAAAAGAGGAATTTTTCATGCTAGTCTGATTAAGTTTGTAACTTTGTTCAATTACAAATATACGGAAATAGTGATATATATGTTTATAAGCCTTTGAGAATTATGTGTAATATTTGTTATTGTATGGTTCATTTTTTGCTAAAAGTATATGAAGGATGAGAGAGAAACTAAATAATTTTTACCTTTGTGTATTATGTAACCAAAATATAATGCGATGGATATAATGAATTCGGATACGTTGAAAGTAAATATTTTTCGGGAAGTGATGACTCTTAGTGAGGATAAGCTTAGAAAAGTCTATGATTACATTGAAGTTTTGACTTCAAAAAAGGAAGTTGAAGTAAAAGAATATGTAATGCCGGATGATTTGATGCAATCTGTTGCCGAATATACATTGAAAGCAGCAGAGGGTGATGATCCTATGTATTCCACTACCGAAGTTAAGGATTATGTAGATAAGAAGATGGGATGGAAATAGTATGGACTGATTTTGCAAGAGAGAGTGTCCTTGATTTACTCCTTTTTATCAGAAAGTGTTGGGGAGATACAATTGCTTCAGTTGCGTGGGGAGATATTCAGAAAGATATAGCTTTATTGGAAAATTTTCCTGAAATAGGTCCGGTCTTTTGAAATGTTAAGACAGGACTTTCGATTATAAAATAAGGGACTTTTGAATTCAAAAGTCCCTTATTTTTTTGAAGCATTTATGTGATGTTTAATCTCTTTATTATTAGTGGTTTATCTCTCGTTGGCTACTACTCTGTGAAATCCTGATTTATTGGTTATCTTTGTGTAATTTAAAATCAATACATTATGACAGGTATTAAAGAATTGCAGACATTATTAGCGAATGTAGATCCAGTGTTGGATGAACGTAGTTTTATTTTTTGCACTTTCCCTGAATTAAATAATGACGACATCTGCCGTTTGAATCCGATAGGTTTTTTTCATGAAAAAGAGGGACTGACATTAATCATAACGAAACAGCAGGCTGTAGATAGTCATATCAACTATGAATCTGTCTACAGCCTTATTTCCTTGAATGTTCATTCAAGTTTAGATGCCGTTGGATTGACTGCTGCATTCTCGGCAAAACTGGCAGAAAAGAATATCAGTGCCAATGTTGTTGCCGCCTATTATCATGACCATATTTTTGTGCCTGAAGAAAAAGCCACACAAGCTTTAATGGCCATTCATGAACTGCAATAGTAAAAAAAGGTACTGCTTATGAACTAACCTGTTGTTCCTCTTTTTTCGCCAGTAGGTTATCGAGATCATTGATCTGGTGGTCGAAATAAACAGCCAGAGCATTAATCTCCCGTCCGTTTTGTGACAGATAAGTGATACAATCAATTAATTGTGCAGTTAACTGGGCCATTTTTCGTTTGTTTATATTTATGTCCGGTTGTTGCATGTAGAGGGTAAGACTACGAAAGAGGATGGGAATAAAGCGATCCCACGGAAGTTCAAGGCTTGTTGCCAGACTTTTCATACATTTCAACTGGTGACGGAGATACTCGAGGTCCAGCTCATTACTTTTGCTGTTGAATGCTTCCCGTATACGGCGGGCTTCTTCTTTGAAAAAGACTTCACTGGAGATTTCTTTCGGGAGTGTCAATGTGTTTTCTGCTTCATTCATGGTAGTATTTTCTTTAAAGCACAGGTGGAAAAAAACGGTTCCGCCTTTCCCGTTGAACAACACATTCCTAGAATGCTGGAGGCACATTAATGCTCTCCACGGGGGTACGGAACCGCCTATGGGAAAAAGTTGCAGGCAAAAAAATGCCTGCAACCGATCAGAAGCAGGTTTCCTGCATTCTAGTTATGTGTTGTTCAATGCAAATATAACGCTTTTATAGAAAATACAAGGAATACAGAAGAAATAATTAAAACAATTGCCTTGAGAAATAAAAAAACGGTTCCGCCTTTCCCGTTACTCAACACATCTAAGATGCTGGAGGCACATTAATGCTCTCCACGGGGGTACGGAACCGTCTATAAGGAAAAGTTGTAGACAAAAAATATTTACCCCACATATTAAATGTATGTTTAATATGGCAAAGATAAGGCTTCTATTGAAGATTTATAAGATGTGAAGTGAAATAATCAAAGAAACAACGTTGTCTTTGTAATGTGTTTTATATCTTTACAATTGATTTAAAGGATGCATATTCTGTTTTTTCAAAAAAAAATGTTGGTATCTTTATATTTTATTTTAAAGAATAAGATATTTATTATATATAATATAAGGAATCGCGTTTGTTACATCGGACAAAAATATAACTAATTTCACCGGGTGGTGTAAAGGGTTTATTGATAGACGATTAAAGATGAATAGTAAATTGCACTTTTACATCGGGAGTTACATCGTAATATTTGTTAATAAATTTGATGCTATGGATGAGTTCCGGTCTGTTAATGAGAAGCTGGCAATCGATTTAATGGGATTGCCTTACGTGAAAATTCCACGTTATACCCTGGATTTGTTAAAGTGTCCGGCTACCCGCCAGTTGGGACAGCTTCATTTGTTGTTATTCGACATTTGCTTTTTTGCCGATGGTTATACTGATTTGAACGGACGGAAGGTTCCGTGCAAAAGAGGAGAGTACGTCGGTACACAACAGGAATTAGCCGACCTGTCAGGTATCAATATCGGTTCGATCAATCGCTTGATACGTAAATTGGAAGCCCTGCACCTGATCTCCGTCACTAAAATACAGGGAGGAAGTTTAATAAAAGTACACGGTTATACAAGCCTGATTGCAGCTCCGGGAGTGAAAGATGATTCCCGGAAGAGGAATGGAAGACAATTTAACGATAATCTTTACGGAAACTGAAAGGTTTTATAGCAGCCGAATGGACCGGACAAATGAGAATAATTTCGTTTCATCTTTAGGAAAGATAAAAAAATACATATCTTTACGAAATAAAATTTAATCATGCTTTAGAGATATGAGGGAAATTATCACCTGTTTTTATAGCTATTTATCTGAGCATTTTGGTGATAAAAATGGAAGGGTAGAATTCGGGGTGATAAATCAGACCGGATTAGGGTTTCATGTCCCGTTTTTTTAAAGAGAAATATGGTTCCATGTTTTAATATACACAAATTACCGGAAGTTATCAGGCAGTATCCAAAGGTAGAAAATCAACTGTATGAAATAGATAATTTTAACCATTTTGACGCTTGTTCCTTAGTTCCGGGAGTTTTCTTTTGTCCTCTATTGGCGATATATTGTTGTTGTGTAGCCTCTTTTTATTTTCTGTCTGAGCTTTCTGTCCAAAACGCGGTTCATATAGAACTTTGGTAATTTGGCGTAAAAACCTTGTTAACTTCCTTATTAATCCGGTCTTATAGTGAGTATAATAGAGAACTTTGTCCGTAAATCCGGATAAAGTGGTATCTGGTTCTATAAATTTATACCATGCTTTATAATTTTCAGGTAATAAATCCCCGTAATTTCGGAAAAAACTCTCCTTTTTGACAACATATTCGTTTTTCATACAGCCAATGAATATTAATATAGTACATAGTTCTATATGAACTATGGCTGAAATGTCCTCTGACTTGTTGCGGTTTTTGGTGTGTTCCTATTTTTTGTTCACGACTCTTAAACCTTTCAAAAGCATGAGTTCAGAGAAAGATATATATGAGATAGCAGCTTTGGGGACGCTCTTCAGACGTTTTTATAAGCCTTTACGGACGTATGCTTTTCGTTTCGTAAATGATACGGACCTGGCGGAAGACATTGTGCAGGATACTTTTTTTGAACTTTGGCAAAGGCGCGATTCGATTGAATTTGAAGGTGCAGTAAAATCCTATTTGTTCAAATCGGTATATAACAGATCCATCAATGTGATGCATAAAAAATATCAGAATAAAGAATATTCATTGGATGAGAGTAATGAAAGCGACATTCTCGAACAATATATGTCCGCTAATATCCTGAACTCGGAGCAAAGTTTACTTTTGAAAGAACTGGAAGCAGAAATAACCTTATTTATAGACACATTATCACCGCAATGCAAGAAAATATTTTTACTCAGTCGCTCATACGGTTTAAAGAACCGTGAAATAGCCGAACAATTGGAAGTCAGTATAAAAGCGGTTGAGAAACAGATAAGTAAAGCCTTGTCAGGACTGAAAAAACATTTGACTGAAGAAGGGCTGATCTCACTGCTCATTTTATTGTCGGGAATATCTTAACATAAAGGCAAATAAAAAATATTTCAAACAGGGGGTAGGGTAAAACCTCGAAATTTTGTACTACTAATAGAATGGAAAATATGGAGAATTTTACAACTGATATAAATCTTATAATAATCCGTTACCTGGACGGTTCGGCAAGCCTGGAAGAGAAAAGACAATTACTTCAGTGGCTGAAGGAATCGGAAAAGAACAGAAGTGATTTTACAGATACGAGAGATCTGTGGCTTTCGTGTAATGCTTCTGCCGACAATGAGTTGGAAGTGGATATCGCTCTCGACAGGTTGAAGATGCGTATTCTGAACGAACATGAACGGATAGAGAAGAAAACCCGGCGGTCATTTATCCGTTGGTATCAGGCTGCTGCTGTTTTGCTTGTTTTGTTCGGATTGTACTTCTGGTTGAGTATTGAACAGACGGAACCGAAACTGATGGTGCAGAACCAGCTGATAACGGCCAAAGGCAGTAAAGGTAAATTTACTTTACCGGACGGGACGGTTGTCTGGCTGAATTCGGAGAGCCGCCTGGTCTATCCCGATCAGTTCGCTGATGGCAAAAGAACGGTCAATCTGGTCGGAGGCGCTTACTTTGAAGTGGTAAGGGACGAAGAAAAGCCGTTCATCGTAAAGGCGGGTGATGTGGACGTGGAAGTTTTAGGTACGAGTTTTAATATATCGAGTTATCCTTTTAAAGAGAATATAGAGACGGCCTTATTGAGCGGAAGCGTAAAAATATCCGGTCCTTCCGTTCACCGGGAAGTTTATTTGAAGCCCAATGAGGTTTTTGAGTATAAGAAAGACCTCCAGGCTGCAACGGTGAAATCGGCCAATGCAAGTTTATATGCCGATTGGATCAAAGACCGGCTTGTTTTCGATAACCGCCCTCTTTCCGATATTCTGATCAGTATGGAAGGATGGTATAATATAGATATAGTGTGTCCGGAAAAATTTGCTGAATCGACTTATATGTCATTTACGATCCGTCAGGAGGACATCGACGAGATATTGAGGGCGATGAGTTTTATTATTCCGATCAGTTATCAGATAAAAAACGGAAAGGCATTTATTATGCCTAAGTAATAGAGTATTAACCTTAAAAAAAAGAATGCTTATGAGACCAGACATATAGAGAAAAAGAAAATAGGCGAATGCGGTAACATTCACCTATTCCGAAGATTTTAATTAAACAATCACATCTCTTGGCAGGGAATGGGATAAATGTCTAACTAGAAAAATCCATGTAAAAATATGAATAAATTTTATGGGAAGGGCTTATTATGTCCTTTCTTAACAGAAATAAACTTTCGGGGAATGAAAATAGTCCTGATTTTGTTAACCGTCGTGCTGTTTAAAGTTTCTGCTGTAGAAACTTACGCCCAAAGCACCAGAATTGATTTAAACATGAAAAACTCTACCGTCAAAGAAGTTTTGAAGGATATCGAGAGTAAAAGTGAATTCACCTTTTTTTATAATGACAACGCGATCGATACCAATCGTCGGGTTAGTATCAATGTGGCAAAGAAACGGATCGATGAAATATTGACCGTGATTTTGCCTGAATGTTCTTATAAAGTAGAAAACAAAAAGATCATCATTGTTCCGAAAGCGTTGGAAGATGTCGCTACCGCACAACAGCAGGGAAAGAAACTGACCGGTAAAGTGGTGGATCATAACAACGAGCCGATCATCGGTGCTGCTGTCGCTGTTGCCGGAACGACGATCGGTACGGTAACGGATATCGATGGTAATTTTGCATTACAGGTTCCGGATAATGCAACCTTGCAGGTTTCTTATATCGGGTACCAGAGTTTTCTTGAAAAAGTGGGAAACCAGACGAATTTGATGATCACACTGAAAGAAGATACGCAGTTGATCGATGAGGTGGTAGTAGTAGGTTACGGTACGCAGAAGAAAGTGAACCTGACCGGTGCCATCACTTCCGTGAAGACGGACGATCTGAACAAGATCCCGACCTCCAACTTGTCTAATACGCTGGCAGGACGTGCTCCGGGCGTAACGGTAACTACTACTTCCGGTATGGCGGGTGCTTCTTCCAAGATCCGTATGCGTGGTAGCTTCGGTGAACCTTTGTTCGTTATTAATAATGTAATTAAAGACAAAGCAGCTTTCGATGCTCTGGATCCGAATGAGGTAGATAATATCAGCTTCCTGAAAGATGCGGCCAGTGCTTCTATCTACGGTTCGAAGGCAGGTAACGGCGTTGTATTGGTAACAACGAAAGCCGGTAAGAACCAGAAACCGGAATTTCAGTACAAGGGTGTTTTCAGTGTTTCCAATACGACCCGCCCTTTGCAGGATTACTCGGCAACCGATGAGCTGATCTGGGCAAACCGTGTAGCGGAAACCAAAGGGCTTCCGTCTCCTTACGGACAGGAAATATTCGATTATTTTGCGGATAAGAGTTATAATGTAAATGATTACGTATGGAGAAATCCGTCTTCTCAGCAACATAATATCAGTGTCAATGGCGGTAGCGATCGTATTACTTATTATATGATGCTGGGCTTCCATGACGAGAACGGTTCTTATAAGAAACTGGATTTCAAGAAATACAATTTCCGTTCCGATATTACGGCTCAAGTATCCAAACGTTTCAATGTGAACTTTAACCTGAGCGGTAACCAGAAGGAGTATAATCGTTTTTATTGGCCGTACGATAAGGTAGACGACTTTAATGTGCCTGATTTTTATCGTACAACTTTCAACTGGACTCGTTTATACCCATTTTATGTGGACGATAACGGTAACCCGACGACCGATACGAATGCCAATCCGGTGACAGCCGGTTCATGGAATCCGGTCGATATGGTTCTTGGTAATCGTTATCAGAAAACGACAAGACGGACGATCGACGGACAGGTTCGCTTTAATCTCGACCTGGGACAGTTTGTCGATGGATTGAAAACCAGTTTCCTGGCCCAGTACACGGCTTATGATGAGAATCTGAAAGGCTTCCTGACCCATAACAAAGGATATCGTTTTAAGAGTGCAAGTGCGGATAATAAATTTGTCCCGACTAAGGTCGATCCGAATGATATGGTAGTTCACAACCTGAGTTCCAATTATGAAGGAATCCGTGAGATGGTCAAACTGGATCATTCTTATCAGATCAACTGGTTCCTGCAGTATGACAAGGTATTCAATAAAAAACATGCCGTATCTGCTTTATTGGTATATGAACAGTCTGAATCAGGCGGTAAGACGTTGAACGGTACAGCCGACGACATGCTTACTACGTCGATCGACCAGATATTTGTAACATCCAGCGATACACAGCGTCGTTACTTCAGCGGTAGTGAATGGGAAAAGGCCCGCCAGTCTGTTGTCGGACGTTTCAACTACTCATATGCAGATAAATACATTGCTGAATTCTCTTTCCGTGAAGACGGTAACTATAAATTCGCTCCGGGTGAACGTTGGGGATTCTTCCCTTCCGGTTCTGTGGCATGGCGTATGTCGGAAGAAGGCTTTATGAAGAATATCTCATGGCTGAGCAACCTGAAGATCCGTGGTTCTTACGGTACGACCGGTGATGATAATAACTGGGACGGTGAAGATAACATCGCTGCTTTCTTGTGGCGTGAATCGTATAAGAACGGTACAGGTTTCATCTTCGGTGATAACTACCAGAATGGTCTGACGGTAGGTAGTACGGCTAATCCGTATATCTCATGGGCAAAACTGGAAGTATATGATATCGGTCTTGATTTCGGTTTCTTCGATAACCGCCTGAGCGGTGAGTTCGACTACTTCTATAAGAATAAGAATCATATCCTTAGAGCCCGTAACCGTGTCATCCCGGGTACTTATGGCGCCAGCCTGAGTAACGAGAATTATGCAGAGCAGGATTGGAAAGGTACTGAAGTTTCTTTGAAATGGTCGGATACATATCGTTCTCTGGATTACAGCGTATATGCTAATCTGGGTTATGTGAAAGATACCTGGAAGGTATTGGATGAGGCTGAAGGACTGGAAGCATGGAGAAGTGCGATCGGTCATCCGAACACTCGTCTGCAGGGATATCTTTGTGAGGGTATTATCCGTACACAGGAACAACTGGATGCTCTTCCTGAAGGCTTTACGCAGTTTGGACGTAAGCCGATCCTGGGAACGCTTCTGTACAAGGATATTCGCGGTTCCAATTATTCGGAAGGTGCCGACGGAAAGATCGACAGTAACGATAATACGTATCTCTCCGATAAGGGAACTCCCCGTATCAACTATGGTTTCGGTTTCAATCTGTCATGGAAAGGTATCACGTTGGATGCTCACTTCCAGGGAGTAGGAGCTTACGACCGTATGTTGAAGACCAAGAATGGCGACGGTGTATTCCAGGTAGGTGACAAACCATACTTCGAGTTGTGGACCGGTGATGTCTGGAGACCGGACAATGTAGATGCGAAATATCCGCGTGTAAGTGGTGAATGGCAGGAAGAATACGGTGCAGCCGGTTCTACTTACTGGATGAGGAACGGTGCTTATATGCGTTTGAAGAATCTGAATATCGGCTATACATTGCCTCGTACATGGTTCTCGAAACTAGGAGTGAATAATGTTCAGGTGTTTGTTAATGCAACCAACTTATTCTGTATCTCAGGCATGGACGAAATGGATCCGGAACAGGATACGTTGGATTCTTATCCTCTGATGAGAACATTTACAGGTGGTTTAAGTATTAATTTCTAATAGATTATTTAGTAATATGAAAAAGATATATGCAGTAATAGCCGCAAGCCTTTTAGCTTTTTTCGGTTGTAATGTGCTGGATACGAAAGATTTGAGTAATTATGGTCCGGATGTATGGAATGATTCGAAGCTGACATCGGCGTTCCTGACCGACATATATGGGAATGTTTTGAATTTAACCTGGCCCCGTGACGGTTCAAATTCGGATGAATGTCTGGGTATTATGGGAAAAGATGCCGTACAACCGAATAATACGTCGTTTAAGTTCTGGCCTTATGCCAGTATCCGTAATATCAATACGTTGTTGAAGAATATAGATGAAGGGACGTTGCCTGAAGGTGAAAAGAATCTGATGAAGGGGCAGGCTTATTTTATGCGTGCGTTCCAGTATTTCAAGATGGTCCGTCTGCATGGAGGTGTTCCCATTGTCAAAGAACCTCAGTCGTTGGAAGATGATTTGAATGTGAAGCGAAATTCTACTGCCGAATGTTTTGAATTTATCCTTTCCGATCTGGATGAGGCAGCTAAACTTCTTCCTGTCAAGAATTCCGGAGATAATTACGGACGTATCGACCAGTGTATCGTTGCTGCGTTTAAAAGCCGTGTCTTGTTATATAAGGCAAGTCCGCAGTTTAACCCGTCGAGCCCTTACAATAACAGTTATTGGAAAGATGCTTATAACGCAGCGAAATCGGCAAAAGAGTTGCTGGATCAGAATGGTTACGGACTGATCGATAACTATACGGATGTCTTTGAAACGAAAAAACATTCGGAGGCGATCCTGCCGATCATATATTCTAATCCTACCAAAGTGAACGGACGTGCCGAAGATGCAGTCCGTCCGTTGTCGGAATCGAAGAATGCGACCGGTGGCGACCAACCGACCTGGGGATTGGTTGAATCGTTCCCGATGAAAGATGGTAAGAAAGTCGGTGAGTCTGATAAATATTCTTATAATGTACAGGAATTCTGGAAAAACAGAGATCCGCGTTTCGATGCCGTCATTGTTTATAACGGAGATATTTATGAATTGAGCGGTAAAGCCGGACGTCGTCAATATACGACTCCCAACATCGCTAATTCGCTGGATGCTTTCGGATATAATATACAAGGCGAACATCATAACCGTACCGGTTTATATTGTAAGAAAGGGATCATGGAAGAACTTCCGGTTGCACAGGTTACTCTGAATGATGTAGACTGGCTCGAGATCCGTTATCCGGAAATTATGTTTAACTTAGCGGAAACTGCCAATGAGAACGGAAGTACGGCTGAAGGCTATGAAACGCTGGTGGCTATCCGCAAACGGGCAGGTATCGAACCGGGAGCAAACAATCTGTATGGGTTGAAAGCCGGAATGTCACGGGAGGAAATGCGCTTGGCTTTACTGGATGAGAAACGTATCGAGTTCTGCTTCGAAGGCCAGCGTTTCTGGGATTTACGCCGTCACCGTATGCTGCATACTTATTTGAACGGACAGCATAAGTACGGGATCCTGGCTAACCTGAAAGCCGGTATCGATATGACTGACGCGATGAACCGGGCAGCTAGCTATACCTTGATGCCGGAGGAATTCGATTATCAAGTGATCGACCTGATCTTCCAGAATCCTACGAGTGAAGATGCCATGTATATGCCTGAGTCTTATTATTTCTTCCCGATCAGCAAGGATGAAATAGAAAAGAATCCGAACCTCGATCAGAATAAAGACTGGGGAGGCAGTTTCGACCCTGTGTTATAATTAGATTGTAAAACATATAGAACGGATTCTGGTTTAGCTTACTGATAAGATGCCGGGATCCGTTTTTTTTAATACTAACCTATCGTATGAAAACACGTAATATATTTATAATAGGTCTGTTAGCCTGTTGTATGTTGTCTGCTTGCCGGAAGCAGATAATGAGTTTTGAAACGGATACATTCAAATTGGAGGTCGACGCCAATGGAAATATCTCTTCTTTGCTGGATAAAACACACCGGACGGAATATTTACCGGACGGACAACTATCGCCTTTGCTGGCTATCCGTGTCGGCGGGGAATATGAAAATCCGGCAAGTGCATCCTGGGATGATAACCAGGGAATCCTGTCATTGACTTATCCGAAGAATGGGGCCACCTTACTGGTGACTACCAAACAGGAAAAGGGTTTTATTACTTTCGAGTTGCAGGAGGTCCGTTCTGATAAAGATATCGATCTGGTTGTCTGGGGACCGTATGCCACGACGATTACGCAAACGATCGGGGAGTGCGTCGGTGTGGTGCGTGATAGTCTTTTTGCAATAGGAATACAAGCACTGAACCCTAAAACAATCGGCGGTTATCCTTCGACGGAAGATGATATAGATCCGGCATTCGATATTTTTGCAACGACATCACTGGTCGATGTTGCCGATTCGATGAAGGTATTATATCGCGGACAGACTGCCAAACATACGGAGTTTGGCAGTGTTTTACAGGCTTACTGCCGTAACCGGGATCATGAACGGGTCGTTCCGATGTGGGGACATACGCATTATACGGCTCCGGCTTATGAAGATGGCGGTATTATCGGCAGTAAAATCGCTTTGTTCGGTTGTCCGGCGGATAAGGTGCTCGATCATATCGAAGAGATAGAATTAACGGAAAGCCTGCCGCATCCTGAACTGAACGGTGTCTGGATGAAACGTGCTCCTGAAGCGGCACAGGCCTATATTATCTATCCGTTCAATGAGAATAATATAGAAGAGGCGATTGCCTTTACGAAACGTACCGGATTGAAATATCTGTATCATGGAGGTCCTTTCCTGACATGGGGGATTTTTAAACTCAACCCGTCGGAGTTCCCTACAGGACTGGACGGATTGAAAGACTGCGTGAATAAGGCTGCACAATCCGGAATTAAATTGGGATTTCATACTCTTTCCAATTTTATTACGACCAACGATGCCTATGTAACGCCTGTCCCGGATAAGCGTTTGGCAAAGGTCGGAAGTTCGATACTGGTATCCGATCTCAGTCCGGATCAGCATACTGTCGAAATAGCCGATCCTTTGTTTTTCAACCAAATGGAAAATAACAGCCTGCATGGCGTAATGATCGGTGATGAACTGATCCGTTATGAACGGGTAAGCGAAGCGGCTCCGTGGAAATTACTTAATTGCCAGCGTGGGGCGTGGGGTACGAAAGCTGTAGCTCATTCAAAAGGAGATACGATCGGTAAGCTGATGGATCATGGTTACAAGGTCTTTCTGTCGGATACGGAACTGACGAAAGAGATCGCCCGTAATATAGCGGGTATCTTCAATTATACGGGTGTGCAGCAGATTTCCTTTGACGGGTTGGAAGGAGCCTGGTCTACCGGTCTGGGACAGTATGGATTGTCGCTGATGATGAAAGAGTGGTATGATAATCTGTTACCCGAATACCGTAACTGTATTAACGATGCCAGCATGACCACCCATTATAACTGGCATACTTTTACCCGGATGAATTGGGGTGAGCCCTGGTATGCCGGATTCCGTGAGAGCCAGATGAACTACCGCCTGATGAACCAGGATTTTTATCGCCGTAACCTGATCCCTTGCATGTTGGGATGGTTTAAATTCGATGCGAATACCAGTATTGAGGATATTGAATGGCTACTGGCTCGTTCGGCTGCCTTTGATGCCGGTTATACATTGGTTACCAATAAGGAAAATGTAGCGAACAACGGGGAGTCGGATGCGATCATCAAAGCTATCCGCGAATGGGAAAACGCCCGTTTATGCGGAGCTTTTCCGAAGGAACTGAAAAAGGAAATGGAACATGTTTCCAATGAATACACTTTGACGGAGACTTCTGCGACATCCTGGTTGTTATCTCCGCTTCAGGTTCAACGTTTCAAACATACTAACAAAATCCTTCAGCCCGGTGAGCCGGTCGTTTCCAAATGGGAGTTCGAGAATAAGAATGATCGCCAGCCGGTTCAGTTCATCTTAAAGGCGAATGACCGTATCTCGGATATCTCGCTGGAGATTGCCAATTATTCTACGGTCCGGTTGGATTGTGCACTGGAAGAAGGGCAGTACCTGAAGTATGCCGGAGGAGATTCTTTCTTTATTTACGATAAAAACTGGAATGAGGTGAGACGCATTTCCACGAAGGCTGATCAGATGAATGTACCGAAAGGCAAGGTCTCACTGGTATTTTCTTGTACCTTTGCCCGGCCGGATAATATGGATAAGTACGTTTCGGCGGAGTTTAAAACAGTAGGAGAGAGCATTCGATTATCCGCTACAAGGCAAAAGAATAACTGACAATTATAGATATTAATCATTAGCATCATGAAATATACATTTAATTTATTATTAATTCTTCTTCTCTTTTTTACATCTTGCCGGAAAGACCCGCAGATACAGGCGGCTTATGATTTGATCGAACGTATTACTCCGGGATATGGCAAACAGTTTTGTCTGGAACTGATCGGGCCGGACAACGGGAGCGATGTCTATGAAGTGGCCGGGGAGAACGGCAAAGTCGTGTTGCGCGGGAACAATACGGTATCCTTAGCTACAGCTTATAACCAGTACCTGAAATATCATTGCAACGCCCATGTCTCCTGGTTCGGCGATCAGTTGAACCTACCGGAAACACTGCCTGTTCCGGCTGAGACGACACACCGGATCATTAACGGTAAGTATCGTGTCTATTTTAATTATTGTACGTTGAGCTATACCGGTGCCTGGTGGGATTGGGAACGCTGGCAGCGTGAGATCGACTATATGGCTATGAACTCGATCAATACGCCTTTGTCGGTTGTCGGACTGGAAGGCGTTTGGTATAATACTCTGCTTCGTTTCGGTTTTACGGATGAGGAAGCACGTTCTTATCTGGTCGATCCTGCCCATTTTGCCTGGCAGTGGATGCCTAATATCGAGAGTTTCGGCGGGCCGCTGCCGAAATCATGGATCGATTCGCATATCGCATTGGGTAAACAAGTGGTAAACCGTCAGTTGGAGTTGGGAATGACACCGATACAGCAAGGTTTTTCCGGTGCTGTACCTCGTAAGATGATGGAAAAGTTCCCGGAGGCCAAGATACAGAAGCAACCGGATTGGTACGGATTTGAAGGTATCTGTCAGTTAGACCCGCTTGACCCGCTGTTTACGGATCTGGGAAAAGCCTTTCTGGAAGAGGAACAGAAATTATATGGGACCTACGGACTCTATGCAGCCGACCCTTTCCATGAAAGTAAACCGCCTGTGGATACACCTGAATATCTGAATGCAGTAGGTTCTTCTATCCACAAATTGATGAAGACGTTCGACCCGGATGCGTTGTGGGTGATGCAAGCCTGGAGCTTCCGGAAAGATATTGCATCCGTCGTACCGAAACATGACCTGCTCGTATTGAGCCTGAACGGTGCGTTAGGGGGAGAAGATCATTTCTGCAACCATGATTTTGTGGTAGGTAATCTGCATAATTTCGGCGGACGTGTCAATCTTCACGGAGATTTGCCGCTGGTATCGTCCAATCAGTTTATGAAAGCGAAACAGGAAACGCCGAATGTGGTAGGCTCCGGTTTGTTTATGGAGTCGATCGGACAGAATCCCGTATTCTATGAGTTAGCCTTTGAGATGCCTGTTCACCAGGACTCGGTGAAGCTGAAAGAGTGGTTGGATAAATATGCGCAGCGTCGTTACGGCGCACCTTCCGAAGCTGCCGGTAAGGCCTGGGAGTTATTGCTTGCCGGTCCTTATCGTGCGGGGACGAACGGGGTGGAGTCCAGTTCGATCATCTGTGCCCGTCCTGCTGTGGATGTAAAGAAGTCGGGACCGAATGCCGGTTTCAATATCCCTTACGACCCTCAATCGTTGATAGAAGCCGAAGCCTGTTTGTTGCAGGATGCGGAACAATTGAAAGGTTCCAAGCCTTATCGTTTCGATATTGTCGATGTGCAGCGTCAGATCATGTCTAACCTGGGACAGGAAATACATAAAAAAGCGGCGGAAGCATTCAAAAAAAAGGATAAAGAGGCATTTGCCCTGCACTCCGGACGTTTCCTGGAATTATTAAAAGATGTAGATATCTTGCTTCGTACCCGTACAGAGTTTAACTTTGACCAGTGGTTGACGGATGCCCGTGCCTGGGGTACGACCGACGAAGAACGTAATTTGTTTGAAAAGAATGCCTCTTCGCTGGTGACTATCTGGGGTGGACAGGTCGATGTTCGTCAGTTCGATTATTCATGGCGCGAATGGACCGGTTTGATCGAGGGGTATTATCTGCAACGCTGGAAACAATTCTATGATATGTTGCAGGGACATCTCGATAACGGAACGGCTTACAGGGAGGAAGATGCAAAGATGGATTTAGGCCGCCAGGCTTTCCGTGCGAATGAGTTTTATGATTCATTGGCTGACTGGGAGTTGGCTTTCGTCGATCGTCCGGGTAAGGCCCGTACTCCGGTAACGGAAGGAGATGAAGTGACCGTTGCCCGCCGAATGCTGGACAAATACAAACAATTATCAAAAGAATACTACAATGTTGAGAAAACAAATTAAGTACCTGATGGTGTATTCGCTTCTAACCCTGCCTTGTGTGATGCAGGCGCAGGATGATGTAACGAATGCCTTCGATGACTTGAAACGACAGGGAACGGTGAACGAGCAGGACTCGGAAATGCGCCGTGTGGCTTCGTCGGATGCGGTGAAGAAGTTGATACAGGAAAAACCGGAAGCCGGTTATTTCTGTTTTACGGAAGACCGGGAACACGATATCCGTATGACGGATGCGATACCTGTGCGTTGGGTGGAACGGTCGGCCGATTCACGTACAAAGTTTCAGGGCGATTGTCTACCGGGTGAGTTCTATACCTGGCAGGTGGGAGTCTTTGCTCCGTATGAAACTGTATCGAACCTGTCTGTAACTTTCTCTGACTGGAAGAATGAAAAGGGAAATAAGATTCCTGCTTCTGCTTTCCGTTGCTTTAACCTGGGAGGAACCGATACGAATGGTAAATCTTTTAAGAAGACAGTGAATGTTCCCAAAGGAAATGTACAGGCATTATGGATCGGCTCTGATGTGCCCGTAACGGCTGACGGTGTTTATAAAGGAAAAGTGACGATCAAAGCAGCTGATGCAAAACCTGTAGAGATTACCTGCGAATTGACCGTACAAGGTTCTCCCATCGCCAACCACGGAGATAACGAAGGGTGGCGTAAAACCCGTCTGCGCTGGCTGGATTCTTCCATCGGTAATGCGGATGAACCGACGGCTCCGTATATTCCCGTTCAATTACAGAAACAAACGATCTCCTGGCTGGGAGGGACGATGGAACTGTCGAAAGAGGGGTTGCCTCAATCCCTTTCTACCCGCTATGATCGGAGCAACCAATTGAACGACCAGAGCAATAATCCTGTCCTGGCAGGTGAAATGCGGTTCGTGATCGAAACGGAGAATGGCGAAGAAGTATTAAAGGGCGGTTCGCTGCGGATTACCGGACGGAATAAGGCGTCGGTAAACTGGACAGCTACCCGAAAGAGCCGTCATTTTGAAGTGCAGTGTTCAGGTACCTTTGGTTTCGACGGTCTGGTCGATTACCGGATACAGGTGAAGTCACTGGGAGACGTGAAGGTGAAGGATATCCGTCTGGAAGTACCTTATGCTGCGTATGCCGCCAAGTATATGATGGGATTAGGCCATAAAGGAGGTTTGCGCCCCGACTCCCTGATCAACTGGCAATGGAATGTAGAGAAACATCAGGATAAGATCTGGATGGGAAATATAAACGCCGGTCTGAACTTCTGCTTCAAAGATGAAAACTATGTGCGTCCGCTGGTGAATATCTATTATGGTTTAGGTAAGTTGAACCTGCCTGCTTCGTGGGGAAATGCCAATAAGGGCGGTATCGACATTCAGCCCGATAAAGACGGCACAGTCCTGATGACAGCCTACAGTGGTGAACGTTCGATGCAGAAAGGCGATGTCCTTCATTATAATTTCAATATGCTGGTTACTCCGGTGAAACCGCTTAACTTGCCGGAACTGGCGGAAAAACGTTTCTATCATTCCAACAGTGATGTAAGTGCCGATTATATCCCTGCCGCCCTGAAAGCGGGAGCCAATATGATCAATGTGCATCATAAGAAAGATATTTACCCGTTCATTAACTATCCGTATTATGATGAAGCCGTTCCGGATCTGAAACGCTTTATCTCGGATGCACACAGCAAGGATTTGGATGTCCGGCTTTATTATACGACCCGTGAGTTGACGGTGAAGATACCGGAGTTGTGGGCATTGCGCAGCCTGGGCAGTGAAGTGATTCATGACGGTCCCGGAAAGGATGCCCGTACACTGATCCATCGCAACGGTCCTCACGAATGGTTGAACAAGAACCTGACAACTCATTTCATCCCCGCTTGGTATAACGCTTTCAAAGAAGGTAAATATGCCGGCGATATGGATATCTCGGTTATCACCACCCCCGATTCCCGTTGGAACAATTACTACCTGGAAGGGCTGGACTGGATGATTAAAAATCTGGGCCTGGATGGTGTCTATATCGATGACAGTGCTTTGGATCATCAGACCTTGCAACGTGCCCGCCGTGTGATGGATGCCGACGGTAAACGCCGCCTGATCGATATCCACTCCTGGAACCATATGAATCAGTGGGCCGGCTATGCAAACTCGTTGCATCTTTATCTGGAGTTATTGCCTTACGTAGACCGTACCTGGATCGGTGAAGGTTTCCCTGCAAACAATACACTGGACTTCTGGCTGGTGGAAATGTCCGGTATTCCTTTCGGATTGATGAGTGAAACGTTGGATGCCCGGAATGTGTTCCGTGGAATGGTCTACGGTATGCTTCCCCGCCTGCCGTGGAGTGGAAACCCTGTTCCGTTCTGGCATATTTGGGACGATTTCGGCATGAAGAATGCCGTGATGAGAGGCTATTGGGATGAACGTTGTCCGGTAAAAACAGATAATGCTGATATCCCGGCTACCGTTTATATCAACGGAGATAAAGCGCTTGTCGTACTGGCAAACTGGACCGATCTTCCTCAAACGGCAAAGATCACTTTGGATGAACAACTGCTTGGCTTCAAGCCGTCTTCCTATCTGTTACCGGAGATCCGGAACACACAATGGGAAGGAAAACTGTCTTCCCTGAACCAATGCGAGATCATGGGACGTGGCGGTATGATCATTTTACTGGAAAAATAAAAGAACGAACCGGATAGTTCCGTTTTGTATAAGTTAAAGGGCCGAATGATACCATTTCGGCCCTTCTTTTTTTCCGGAAGTGTAAAATCCGGTACTGCCTTTTCCCTATCTTTGCTTCTGAATAAGGGAAAGGAAATACCATGGATAACAAGACAACAGAACAGTCTCTCTGGGGACTTTTGGAAGGGATAACGGATAATCTGAAGTACAAACGACTGGCGGATGTTTTCCGCTTTGTCTCTTTCCAGCCATTTGAAACATTCGGACCACACCAGCATCTACGTATCGAGATCAACTATGTAAAGAAAGGAAATTGCATTCTGCACCTGGAGAACGAAAGTATCAGTTTTAATGAGAACGAGATGATGATCATCTGCTCGAATGTGGAACATACCTTCGAGGCCGGTTCGGAAGGGACGACGCTGATGCAGCTGGAATTTCTGCCGGAGATCTTCTCCCGCTTCAATCCGCATGCCCAGGATGAGACAGGCGAATTGACGCCCGTCACTATCTTCTCGGAAGAGAACCGGCTGATCAAGATCGTGAATAATGTCCGGATCATGCGGGCCGTTCAGCGTATCGTGAACGAGATGAATCTGAAAAACAAATACTATCAATACCTGGTCGTGATGTACTATGCGGAACTACTGATTCTGATCTACCGCTATATGGACGAATCCTACCTGCCGATTTGTACAAATGAATCGCTGAAAAAGGCAATTTCTTATATCCGCATGAACTATCAGACAGATATCTCCATCACCGACGTGGCCGGGCAGACCGGAATAGGGGAACGTTACCTGCGCAAACTCTTCGCCCAGCATCTCAATCTCTCTCCGCTGGATTATCTGAACCAGATACGGATCAATAAGGCGATCGAACTGTTGAGGAATACGGAAATGTCTATAAAAGAGATCTGTTTCATCTGCGGGTTCAAGTCGCCGCAATACTTTTCTAGGGTATTCAAACAGCAGATGGGGATCACTCCGAGGGAGGTTACCAAATAGTTTTCCGTTTTGTACACATTTTCCTCTTAAAAGGTCCTACCTGCATACGTTGCAGCTTTGTTTTAAGCCTTACTTTTTGTACACTCCGGCTAACTTTGTGATCAGTAACAGGAGTATATAAATACTGATAAACTATAGTAAAATGAAAGAATGGAATGATGATAAAGCGTTGTTCTCTTTGATAAAAGAGGAGCTTTATACCGCAGTGATCGGTGACATTATGGATAAGATGGGATATACCCGTCAGTTTCTTCCTCCACAGATACGTCCGCTTCGTGACGATATGCTGGTTGTCGGGCGGGCAATGACAGTGCTGGAAGCAGATGTGTTGGAACATGGAAAGGAATGCGGGGAGAATCCGTTATTGAAACGTTCTTTCGGATTGATGCTCGAAGCGCTGGACGATCTGAAAGAAGATGAAGTCTATGTCTGTTCCGGTTCGTCTCCCTGTTATGCCTTATGGGGTGAATTGATGAGTGCCCGGGCTATGCAGTGCAAGGCAGCCGGTGCCGTGGTGAATGGTTATTCACGCGATACGAAAGGGATTCTGGCACTCGACTTCCCTTGTTTCTCTTACGGCCCTTATGCACAGGACCAGGCTCCGAGAGGAAAGGTGATCGACTATCGCGTTCCGATTGAAATGGATGGGGTGCGTATCGACGACGGGGATATCCTGATAGGAGATATCGACGGTGTATGTGTCGTTCCCCGCGCTATCGAGGAGGAAGTCTTTACCCGTGCCCTTGAAAAAGCACGTGGCGAACGGATGGTATTGAAGAAGATACAGGAAGGAATGAAAGCCCGCGATGCTTTCGACCAGTTTGGAATCATGTAATTAAATCGAAATAGACAATGAAGATCACAGATGTAAAGGTATGGTTGGTACAAGGTATCAAATACAACTGGACGCTACTTAAAATATATACGGACGAAGGATATACCGGTGTGGGCGAAGCGACCAACTGGCCGGGAAGTCCGATCGTCTTTGAAGCTGCTAAGCATGTAGGGCAGCGTATCATCGGTCTCGATCCGATGAAGACGGATTTTATCTGGACAAAGCTCTATCGCGATCTGAACTGGATCGGCCCGTACGGTGCCAGCCTTTGCGCCATCAGCGGTATCGATATGGCTTTGCTGGACCTGAAGGCAAAAGTGCTGGGCGTTCCCTGCTACGAGTTGCTGGGCGGCGCTTATCGCAAAAACGTTTTATTATATGCCAACTACTGGTTTACCGGTGGCGGACATAATGCCAAAGACTATACGGAACAGGCGTTGAAAGTAAAGGAGGCCGGTTTCACCGGACTGAAGTTCGACCCATTTGCACATACGAACTATTTCTATGGGGAAGACCTGGCTTCCAATCTGACCCTGACGGCAGAACAACAAGACTTGGCTTTCGATGTATCGAAGGCGGTACGTGATGCGGTAGGACCGGAGTTCGATATTATGATCGAGACACATGCCATGCTGAATTACCGGGTGGCGGTGAAGATGGCCGAACGTCTGGCAAAGCTGGATATTACCTGGTATGAGGAACCAGCCGGACCGGAAAGTTCGCAGACCTTACGTGCCATGCGTGAACGTATCCCTTCCGATGTCGCTATCTGCGTAGGCGAACGCCATTATACCCGCTTCGGTATCCGTTCTTTGTTGGAGAAACATGTATGTGATGTCATCATGCCGGATATCACCCGTTGCGGCGGACCGTCTGAAATGAAACGGATGGCAACGATGGCGGAAGCTTACAACGTCCTGATCGCTCCCCATAACCCGAACGGGCCTTTATCGACGCTTGCTTCTTCGCATGTGTGTGCTGCGATCCCGAATTTCTTCCGTCAGGAATTTATGTTCAATGATGTTCCCTGGAGGGATACGGTGATCGACCATCCGATAGCGGAAATGGTGTACGACGGCCATCTGCACCTGTCCGACCGTCCGGGACTGGGCGTAGACCTGGTGGAGGAAGAGATGGAAAAGCATCCGGGTATTACGACGAACGCGCCTGATAACTTCTATATCTGATTGGTATGAGCTTTACGATAGACTATAAAGATAAAGTAGTACTTGTTACCGGTGTATCTTCCGGTATCGGTCTGGGTACTGCCCGTGAGTTTGCCCGGGCAGGTGCTCATGTCGCCGGATGTGCACGAAAAGCAGCGGATGATCCGTCGGCAGCCGCATTTCGGGAGGCTGTCGAGTCGCAGGGAGTCCGGTCGCTGTATGTGCAGACCGATGTCACTTGTCCCGAACAACTGGGACAGCTGGTGGAGGAAACGATCCGTACTTTCGGGCAGTTGGATATTCTGGTCTCCAGTGCGGGAATGAATGTATTCGAGGGTGCAGCCGGGTGTACGGAAGAACGCTGGCAGTATAACCTGGATCTGAATCTGGCATCCCACTGGCGGTTGTCGAAGCTATGCAAACCCTATCTGGAACAGAGTGGGGAAGGCGTTATCCTGTTGATGACTTCCAACCATGCGTTCGGAACGATTCCCGGATGCTTTCCGTATAGCGTGACGAAAACGGCGATCACCGGCCTGGTCCGTAACCTGGCGATCGAGTGGGGGCCTGCTATCCGTACGGTCGGTGTCGCTCCGGGCTTCATCGATACGGCGGGCAACGATACCTGGTTCGACTCTTTTCCGGATGCCCGGGAAGAGCGTTTACGTACGATCAACCTGCATCCGGTCAAACGGATCGGGACAGTAGAGGAGGTGGGTGACCTCTGTGTCTATCTTGCATCGCCTATGGCGCGTTTCATTAGTGGGACAACGATCCTGATGGACGGTGGCCGGTCGGCTCTGATGCAGGATGAATAGGGTTTTGCCACTACGATGGCAGAACCCTGCCATACCTTTGGCAGAGCTCTGCCATCGTAGTGGCAGTATTCTGCCAAAGGCATGGCAAAAGAATTAGATAACGAATATGAATACCATGAACACAATAGATCTGATTGTTTTTATTGCTTACTGTGCCCTGATCCTCTTCGTAGGATTGTTTGTCTCACGAAAGAAGAAAGGCGAAGAACGGGATGCCGGCGATTATTTCCTTGCCGGACGCGGACTTGCCTGGTGGGCGATCGGTGCTTCGATCATTGCGTCGAACATCTCTGCCGAACAGTTTGTCGGTATGTCCGGCTCCGGGTATGCGATCGGGCTGGCAATGGCTACTTATGAATGGATCGCTGCACTGGGATTGATTATCGTAGCCAAATACTTTATTCCGATATTTCTGGAAAAGAAGATATTCACGATGCCGCAGTTCCTGGAAGAGCGGTTCGATAAGCGGGTGAAGACGGTCATGGCTGTCTTCTGGCTGGCGGTTTTTATCTTTATCAACCTGACTTCGATACTGTATCTCGGAGCACTGACGATCGAGAAGGTCATGGGTATTCCTCTGTTTTGGGGAGTAGTCGGACTGGCTGCCTTTGCCGGTATCTACTCTATCTACGGAGGATTGAAAGCGGTTGCTTTGACTGATGTCATTCAGGTGATCTTCCTTATTGGAGGCGGACTGATAACGACTTATATTGCTTTGGACTTGCTGGGAGCCGGTGAGGGAGTATGGCAGGGTGTCACGAACCTGTATGCACAGGCGGAAGATAAGTTTCATCTGATCCTCGATAAATCGCATCCGAGCTATAAGGACTTGCCCGGTATCTCTGTTATTCTCGGTGGACTGTGGGTGGCAAACCTGTATTACTGGGGATGCAACCAATATATTATTCAACGGGCTTTGGCTGCCAAGTCGGTGGGAGAGGCACAGAATGGTATGTTGTTTGCCGGGTTTATCAAACTGTTGGTTCCGTTGCTGGTCGTGATACCGGGGATTGCTGCGTTTGCTTTGAATGCTCCGTTGGAAAAGTCGGACGAGGCTTATCCCTGGCTACTCAGCAACCTGCTTCCGGTAGGAGTGAAAGGGATTGCTTTTGCGGCGTTGACGGCGGCGATTGTCAGTTCGCTGGCTTCGATGATGAACAGTATATCCACTATCTTTACAATGGATATTTATAAGTCCTTTTTTCGGAAGGAAGCTGGGCAGCATGAGCTGGTAAAGACCGGAAGATGGGCGAGTTTTGGGTCGTTGCTGGTTGCCGTATCGATCGCACCGATGTTGTCGGGACTGGATCAGGCGTTCCAGTATATTCAGGAGTTCACCGGATTTATCAGTCCGGGTGCTTTGTCGATCTTTCTGGCAGGGTTCTTCTATAAGCGGGCGACGGCAAACGGAGCATTAGCAGCTGCTTTCGGATCGTTTGTATTCTCTACGTTGATGAAGTTCCTCTGTCCCGGTTTACCGTGGATGGATCGTATGATGATCGTTTTCTTCCTCTGTTGCGGATTGATCATCCTACTGGGTAGCCGTAAGCCGATGGAAAATGCCTATACGACGCATCGGCCCGGATTATTCCATACGAGCCGCCTGTTCAATATCCTGTCGTTGGTCGTGATAGCTATATTGGTCGCATTCTATTGGTTCTGGTGGTGACATTAGAAATAACAACTATAAAACATGAAACATATATGAAAAAAACATTATTACTCTTGAGTAGTTGTTTCCTGCTCAGTCAGGGAATAGGTGCGGCAGATTCATCGGAGACACTCTCTCCGGAGTCTTCTTTCCTGATCCCTTGTAAAATAGCGGGGGTAGATTCACCCTCTTTGCTATTGAATGGCGATTGGCAATTCCGTTTTTCTCCGAAAGGAAAATGGAATACCGTCCAGGTTCCCGGCGAATTGGCTATGCAAGGTTATGCCATCCAACACGATACTCCATACCTTTATCGTAAATCATTCACTCTTCCTGCGGATTATAAAGGCAAACGTACGATACTGCGTTTTGACGGTGTATATAGCCATGCTGTTCTTTCAATAAACGGAAAACAGGTCCGTGAGCATCATGGCGGCTTTACCCGTTGGGAAACGGACGTGACGGATTATGTTCGTCCGGGTGCGAAAAATGAGATACAACTGGAAGTAACCGACCGTATAGACGATATCTCTTATGCTTCCGGATACGCCCATCATCCGATAGGCGGTATCCTGCGTGATGTGACTGTTTTTGCTTTGCCGGAAACCTGTTTCTTTGATTTTGCAGCGGAGACACACCTCGATACGCTTTACCGCGATGCCGTGCTGAAAGTATCCTATACCGGTAGGACCACGGGAAATACAGAGGTTACCTATGCCTTGACCGATCCTTCCGGAAAGAATGTTCCGTTGTCTCAATCTGTTTTTGCACTGAAAGAGAATGATAATATCCATGAACTTCCGGTGTCTGCCCCTTTGAAATGGGATGCCGAGCATCCGAACCTTTATACCCTTACCGTAGCCCTTCGTGAAGGAGGAAAGGAGATCAGCCGCTTCATTAAGAAGGTCGGCTTTCGGGATGTAAAGATCGTAAAAGACCGTATGCTGGTTAACGGAAAGCCTGTCAAGTTACGCGGTGCTTGCCGTCATGATATCCATCCGACATTGGGACGTACCACGACTGCCGAACTCGATAGTCTCGATGCCCTCCGTTTCAAACAGTCGAATATGAATTTTGTGCGTACTTCGCATTATCCGCCTTCTGAAAAGTTCCTTGAGTATTGCGACCGCTTCGGTATCTATGTAGAGTGTGAAACGGCTGTTTGTTTTGTCGATACCTATCGTCAGAAGAATTATGCGCCGGGAAAGACACAGGATAGTGCCGAGTTTACACCTCGTTATTTGTCGCAATGCCGTGAAATGGTAAAGTCGTTCCGCTCGCATCCATCCATCCTTTTCTGGTCGATCGGTAATGAGAGTGTGTACGGAAAGAACTTTCAGGCTTGTTGGGATTGGGTGAAAGCGACGGATACGACTCGCCCTGTTATCTTCAGTTATCCCGGTTCAGTAGGCGAGAAGAAGCCGATATATGATATTCTGAGCATGCATTATCAAGATGTGGATGGAAACCTGAACCAATGGGGACGCGCCACCCGTAACTTCCAGGGACATGGTATTCCGGCTCTTTTCGACGAATGGGCACATCCTGCTTGCTATACCTATAAAACATTGCAGGACGATCCGAATATCCGTGAGTTCTGGGGAATCTCCCTCGATAAGATGTGGAGCGGTTTGTTCGATGCTCCCGGCGGTTTGGGCGGTGCCATCTGGGGATATATCGACGAGACATTTATGTTACCCGAGCCTAAGATGGGTACTTCTTTCTGGAAGGAGTTTGCCCGTACTGCCAAGCCGGAAGACTTTCAGGGAAACTGCGTAGGATATGGCGAATGGGGAATAGTCGATGTCTGGCGTCGTGAGAAACCGGAGTTCTGGTCTACCAAGAAAGCCTATTCACCTGTACGCCTGTTAGCGGAGCAGGTCAGTGATTATACAACGGGTGAACGTCTGGTTCTTCCGGTATATAACCGTTTCGATCATACGAACCTGAATGAGATAAAAGTACATTACCAATATAACGGTATAGAAAAAGATATCCGGATGGCTTCCATCGAACCGCATCAGAAAGGTGTCCTGATCCTTCCCGCTGAAGACTGGAAAGAAGGCGGCGAACTGCTTGTCAGTTTCCTTACAGCGGAGGGAGATTTGATCGATGCCTCGCTTGTCACATTAGGGCAACCTAAAATCACACTGCCGCAACCGGATCGTAAAGGTTCGCTACTGGTCGAGGAAAGTGCTGACCGTATCGTGGTAAAAGGCGATCGTTTTGAAATCCCGTTCAGTAAAGAAACCGGCCTGATCTGTCATGCAACGGCGGACGGACAGGTCTTTATAGAAAAAGGTCCTTTCCTGAATCTGGATATCAATCTGAATCATCTGACGGGAGCCGAAGTGCGTAAGAGTGCAACCAAGTTCCTTACATCGGATGCCGACTGGCAGAAGCAGAGCATCACTTATACAAAACAAGGCGATAATGTCCTGGTTATCCTGAACGGTCGTTATAATGATGTGGATACGGATATCCGTCTATTGATCTCTCCCGAAGGACGTATGGAGATCAATTATCTGACGAACGGACAACCGAATGGTTTCTTGCGTGAAACAGGTCTTTCTTTCTATCTTCCTGAAACGATGGACCGGCTGAAATGGAAACGCCGGGGACATTGGAGCTATTATCCTTCCGGTGCTTTTGCAGGCAATGAAGGAGAAACCTCTCTCTATAATCCGAACAAAGTGCCTTATGGAGCCCGTCCGGAACAACCCTGGCAGAGTGATACGCACAATTATTATTATTGGGCAGATGCCGGAGCGAATTGCGATCGCCCGCTTACTCAGATGGCAAAAGGGATGAAGGAAAATATCTATTTCTATACGTTGAATGCCGGTAATACAGGAAAAGGCTTATCGGTTCTTTCACCGGATGCCACTGTTGCCTGCCGTTCAAGTAAGCGCGCAGATGGTCAGTTGATCCTGTACGTCAACAACCGTTGGGATTATCCGGAAATTGCCTGGGGAAATTATTGTAAGACATTGGAGGCTAACCCTTGTTATGGGAAGGTGGAGATTGTCTTCTAAAAATATTAATGGCACACAGAATACAAATCAGACAGGTTTACGCAGATCAGATAAAATGGTCATCAGCCTTCTCTGTATTTTGTGTGCCATTTAGTACATTTATAGGAATGTTATTCCAATAACTCATTTATTGTATCTATAAACTTTTCTGCTTGAGGATATAACTCATTAACCATATCTTCGTCACAATATACAAAATCGTCATAATCTCCACTCTGCCTTTTCTCAAACAATGTATTGAATGTTTTTCCGATTTTTACGGACATTTTTCCTGTGGATACAAAATGTAATCCTAACATTGTTTTTACACCATTATGAGTTTGGGTTTGGATATCGTATTTTAATAAAAGTGCTACAGTTGCATAATAACATGCGTAATACAAACGATTGACAGCTGCATTATAGAAAGTCTCTCGTATCATAACTTTTGCTTCTTTCAGTGTTTCATGAGAACGTTGCATTCTGTAAACGATCAAGGCTTTTTTACTCTCTTCATCTAAAATTTCTTTCATAATACGATTCCTTCATTTATCACATTTATATAAAAAGGAGTTTTGAAAGGACGGTTTTCCCATATTTTTTTCAACATAACTATCGGACTGATAATAACACCTGTTTTTAGCTCCAGTTCATATAAAGGAAGTGTTATTGCCTCTTCTTGTTCCAATGTGATCTTATCGCCATCTATCAATATAAGCAAATCAATATCACTATCGGAACGCGCTTCTCCACGTGCTTCCGAACCAAACAGTATCGTTTTAGCTGTAGGTGCTATGCTGGCTACTGTTTTTTTGATCTGTTCAACGATTTCGCTTCTCCTCATAAGAATTGATTCAGTATTACAAAGATAACCATTCCTTTTCATATATCCAACAAAATAACCCCTGTGAAGTTTACAGTTAGGTATGGAGGTTAATTCGAACTTGCAGAGCTGATTAAGAAAAATATTCTATATTAAATCAACCGGCATATCTTCTCCAGATAAACAGCATCTGTCTCATCGAAACTATTCAACTCATCGCTGTCGATATCGAGTACAGCTACCACTTTCCCGTCACGAATAACCGGAACTACAATTTCAGATTTCGAATCGGAGTTACAGGCTATATGTCCGGGGAATAGATCTACGTCTGGAACAATTTGAGTGGCTGCTTCTTTCCATGCCGTACCGCAAACACCTTTGCCATACCGGATACGTGTGCAAGCTATCGGTCCCTGAAAAGGAGCGAGCACCAGCATATCGTCTTTGACGATATAGAAACCGACCCAAAAGAAATTGAATGTCTGTTTCAGTGCCGCTGCTACATTTGCCATATTGGCGATTGTGTCGTTTTCACCAGCCAGTAATGACTCTATCTGGGGGAATAGTGTTTGATACTGCTGCTCTTTATTTCCAACGCTTATGATTAAGTTCTCTGCCATCTTTTAAACTATTATAGTAGAACAAAGGTAAAAATTAATCGGAAATATCCGTACCTTTGCATATCAATTGGTTTTTATGGCAAAAGAAAACTCTCCTCTGGTATTAGGTACCGAACGTATTGGAAAACTGCTTACGCAATACGCTATTCCGGCGATTATCGCCATGACGGCATCTTCGCTTTATAATATGGCAGACAGTATTTTTATCGGACATGGGGTTGGGCCGCTGGCTATCTCCGGTCTGGCTCTGACCTTTCCGCTTATGAACCTGGCGGCAGCTTTCGGTTCGTTGGTCGGGGTAGGGGCTTCTACGCTTGTGTCTGTTAAATTAGGGCAGAAAGATTACGAAGGTGCAAACCGGGTTCTCGGCAATGTATTAGTGCTGAATGTTCTTCTCGGCGTCGCTTTTACCTTTGTCTTTTTGTTCCTTCTCGATCCGATCCTTTATTTCTTCGGGGCTAGTGAGAATACGATATCGTATGCACGCGATTATATGCAGATCATTCTCTATGGAAATGTGGTCACACACATGTATTTGGGATTGAATGCCGTATTGCGTTCATCCGGTTTCCCGAAACTGGCCATGTATGCGACACTGGCTTCGGTCGTGATAAACTGTATATTGAATCCGATCTTTATCTTTGGATTCGGCTGGGGAATCAAAGGTTCCGCATGGGCTACTGTGATTTCTCAGGTAATTTCACTGACCGGACAGATGATCCATTTTTCCAGACCGACGCAATTGCTTCATTTTAAGAAAGGTATTTATAAATTGAAGAAGGAGATAGTAAAAGGTATCCTGTATATCGGTATGTCTCCTTTCCTGATGAATCTCTGTTCTTGTCTGATCGTTATCCTGATCAACCGTGGATTGAAGGAGTATGGCGGAGATATGGCTATCGGGGCCTATGGTATTGTAAACCGTATCATCTTCCTGTTTGTAATGATCATTATGGGCTTCAACCAGGGTATGCAGCCGATTGCCGGATATAATTTCGGCGCCCGTTTATATCCTCGTGTGACGGAAGTGACCAAGCTGACGATGAAGTGGGCGATAGGCGTTGCAACGACGGGTTTCCTGTTATGCCAGTTGTTCCCGACTCTGATCGTGAATATGTTTACAACCGACGATGAATTGGTGAAAGCTGCCGTGTTCGGTCTTCATATCGTATTTGCCGTCTTCCCGATCGTGGGGTTCCAGATGGTGGCAACCAACTTCTTCCTTTCGATCGGTATGTCAAAGAAAGCGATCTTTTTGTCGCTTACCCGTCAGTTATTGTTCCTGATCCCTTGTTTGATCATCCTTCCCCGTTTCTTCGGAACGTTAGGTGTCTGGATCAGTATGCCGGTAGCCGACACGATCGCAACGGTCGTAACAGCAATTGTATTGGTAAATCAATTCAGGAAGTTTAAACAATAAATATTAGTTTACTACTGTTTGTAAATAAGGACAGGAACTCTTATCTTTGTGTTGTAACGAGATAAAATGAATATGAAAACTAGAAATGAATATTTAGAATTGCTCCGTTTGTATAAGCAACGGATGGCGGAACAATATGGAATTGTTCGTTTAGGTATTTTCGGTTCAGTGTCTCGTAACGAACAAAAAGAAGATAGTGATTTGGATGTTTGTGTAGAGATGAAAGAACCTGACGGTTTCATTCTGTTGAACATCAAATATGAGTTGGAGGAACTATTGCATTGTAAAATAGATATTGTTCGCTTGCGTGATAATATGAATGCTCTATTAAAACGTAATATAGAAAGGGACGGTATTTATGTGTAGAGAAGAATTCTTAAAAGGTAATCTTGAATAAATTTATGGATAACAAGATCATATTGACCATTGGCCGTCAATTTGGCAGCGGTGGACGAGAAGTAGGGCAGAAGTTGGCGAAAGCGCTGGGCATCGCTTATTATGATAAGGAACTGATGGCGATAGCAGCGAAAGAGAGCGGCTTGAGTGAGGAGTTTTTTGAGAAAGCGGACGAACGGGCTTCCAGCGGACTGTCATATGCATTTACGATGGGATATTCCTATATGGGAATGTTTACACCTTACAACGATATCTTATCGAACGACGGATTATTCAAGTTTCAGAGTGACGCTATCCGCAAGTTGGCGGCTGAGCAGTCGTGTGTCTTGGTAGGACGTTGTGCAGACTATATCCTGCGTGACGATCCCGACTGCCTGAGTTTCTTTATTCATACCACTCCCGAACATCGTATCCAGCGTATTATAGAAAGACAAGATGTAACTGTCGAGCAGGCAAAAGAACTGATGATGAAAACCGACAAATCGCGTGCCGCTTACTATAATTATTACACCAATAAAGAGTGGGGAGTCGCTTCTTCCTATAATTTCTCTATCGATGTATCTGTATTGGGTGTAGACGAAACAGTAGGGTTTATCAAAGACTTTGTTGAACGGAAAATGAATAAGCGGCCGCCACATTTCGGATAATTTATTATCTTTGCTGCGACTTATCATAGGGGTGCCTTAATATACAGGCTGAGATTATACCCATAGAACCTGCCCGGGTAATGCCGTGAAGGGAGAATCGGTAGAATTGCTAAATAAAGGAGAGCTTTACCTCTATGTGCTCTCTGATGTTTAAACACTAATTATTTAATGTAATGGAACAGATCGTTTCAACAGGAATTATTGACTCTTATTTTGCAAAACTGAAGAGCAACTTATCAATTGATGTGGCTATCGTAGGTGGTGGCCCTTCCGGTATCGTAGCAGCTTATTATCTGGCTAAAGCCGGTAAGAAAGTGGCTCTTTTCGACCGTAAACTGGCTCCCGGCGGAGGTATGTGGGGCGGTGCTATGATGTTTAATGATATTGTCGTACAGGAAGAAGCTATGCCGATCGTAAAGGAACTGGGTGTTTCTTATCATGATGCAGGCAACGGTACTTATATAATGGATTCAGTTCATACTACTTCTGCATTGATCTATCAGGCAACAAAAGCCGGTGCTACTATCTTTAACTGTTATTCGGTGGAAGACGTAGTATTCCATAACGATGCCGTAGCCGGTGTTGTAGTGAACTGGGCTCCGGTAATCCGCGAAGGTATGCATGTGGACCCGCTGACTATTATGGCTAAAGCTGTATTGGAAGGTACAGGACATGACTGCGAAGTAGCCCGTACAGTTGCCCGCAAGAACGATATCCGACTGAATACCCCGACAGGCGGTGTGATCGGTGAACGTTCATTGAATGTGGAACTGGGTGAACAGACTACCGTTGAAAACACAAAAGAGATCTATCCGGGATTATTTGTTTCCGGTATGGCTGCCAACGGAGTTAGCGGAAGTTTCCGTATGGGACCGATCTTCGGCGGTATGCTGATGAGCGGAAAGAAAGCCGCAGAACTTATCTGTGAAAAGCTGGATAAGTAAGATCAGATAATGATATCATATGAAAAGGACGGAAATCTATAGAAGATAACCGTCCTTTTTCAATTATAGTAACATAAAAACTCATGCCTTTTTACATATTCTCTACAATCTCCCGTTGTTTTTTGAAGAACTGTATCCGTTGCATTTCGCCGCTTTCGGATATCATCGTGGAGAATTTACGTAAGGACTGAATCCATTCCTTCATATTTTTGCACATCTCTTTATCCCTCGAAGTGATCGAGTTGATTGAAAAAATCCGGATCAGACTTAATTGCAAGTTCGATGTTTCCACATAGCTGTATGTGGCTTCAAAATTGATGTTGGATATATATATATGTATATCCTTTCCCGAATCAAATTTCCCTCTGGAAGCGATTGTTTCCAGATCGTCTAATAGTTGCAGGAGTTCCTCCTGTAGTTTGGTGACTTCTTCTTCTGTAATTAAATGAACACTGGCGAAATACTTTATGTCGTTCACCAGATAATGAAACATCATGCTATCCCATATATAATGCGTAGTCTGTATATATGAGCTCGCTTCTACGAATGCCTTTTGGGCGCGTTTGAGATCGTCTGGTATGTTCAGTTCTGAAAAGTTCTTTACACAATTTACCTTTTCATTCTGGTACATCCATTTGAATAGCCGGAACCTGGACAAATTATCGTATTTCAGGTAATAAGTCTGGGGGATCATATTTGAAGCCGTACTAAGTTCCGAGGTCGGATCATCCCGTAAGGATTCAAATAATTCAACGTAGTGGTCAAGAATCGCGTAATACGTTTTGATAGGATCTGAATAATGTAAAAGATTCAGGTCGAACATTGCGTTATTGGTATAGCTTATACCCACGATCTGATCCAGGGAAACTCCCAATTTCTTTGAAATTATAGAAGCTTCATTGAGGGTGAAAGGGACTTCGCCGCGTAATCTTCTGTATACGGCTTCTTTTCCTATATAAAGAATATCCATCAGGGTATTCGCCAAGTTGACCCCATCCGGAATTTTATCTTTCATTACCTCGATCAGATTTGTATTTAATACATCTGTATTCATTCCAATTCTCCCTTTTAAATAATATATATGTTCAATTATTAAACAATAAACAATGCGTATTGTTTCGGAAAACGCAACAATAGACGTTAAAGTGTCTCCATGTTACTTATTTTCGAAAAAGACGAGTCGGTAAATACTTGAATGAGAAATAGACGCGTCTCAAAATACCTTATTTGCGAAATAGAACTCCCGTATTTGCTTCGTAAATTCGCATATCTCAATTAAGAGAGACGGCAATGATGGTTTGAACGAATAGTTATTGCAGTTTAATATTAATACTAAGTGATGTTAATTGAAATAGCATTAGAATGGATGAACTTTATTTTATTTTAGTCTTAGATTTTTTGTTTATAAATTATTGACCTAACCAAACATTTGCTTGTATAATCAGAATGAGTAGACCACTAATGCTAATACCATGAACAACTGTCCGGCTGGGAGGTGACTCTCGGCCGGTCTTTTTTTTCTATATATCTGCTGTTTGCCTTTGAGTTGCAAAATAAACTTTTTACTTTTGCAACATAAATCATGAGAGCGAAGAAACATATAATCCGTTACATAATGTTGGTGGCAAGTATCATCATGCTGCTTTCGGTTGTGGTGCCACATCACCACCACAGTAACGGTATGCCTTGTTTCAAATCGTTGACTGAACATAACCATAAAAGCTCGTCTTCTCACGATTGCGGATGCAACGGGCATAATCTGGCCCTTTTTACATCTCTTTTGTCGCATGTGACAAATGCAGATGTAAGTCACTTACTTTTCCCTTTGCAAGTTTTATTTGATTATATTAACCCTCCTGTTCCGTTGCTGTACGGACAAACGTTCGATCGTGAACGAGCCTTTTATATTGAGTCTCTGCACGATACCTGGATCACGTGCTCCGGCGGACTGCGTGCCCCTCCTGTGTTATAATTGTTTCTGATAGGAGCGAACCTTATTCGCATTCCGGTGTTTTAAGCAAGACGCCGAACTATTTTATTTGCATTTATAACATATTATAATACAATGAGAAAGATATATTTATTGTGGGTTTTATGTGCCTACATATTCGCAAGCTGTGGCGGCGGAGCTGCTAAGCCTGAAGAGCATAACCATGATCATGAAGCACATGAACATGAAGAAGGACACGATCACGAACATGAAGGTCATGATCACGAACACGAGGGAGACGAGCATGAAGGCCATGATCATGGAAATGAAGCTGCAGCAGGTGCACACTCCAACGAAATCATTTTTAAAGAAGAATTGGCGAAAGCTGTCGGGCTGCAGACAAAAGTGATGGAACCGGCTTCTTTTACGGATGTTATAAAAACCAGTGGAAGCGTACTGGCAGCACAGGGGGATGAAACAACGGTGGTTGCAACTGTTCCCGGTATTGTGACATTCGGTCGTTTATCATTTGTTGACGGTACTCCGGTAAAGAAAGGGCAGGCGATCCTGAGCCTGGCTTCCAGCTCCCTGTCGGAAGGGAATGTAGCTGCCCGTGCCAAATATGCATACGAAACAGCCAGGAAAGAATATGAGCGTATGCAGCAGTTGGTAGGAGATAAGATTGTTTCGGCTAAAGATTTTGAACAGGCTCGTTTGAATTATGAAAACGCAAAGGCTGCTTATGATGCTGTTGCCGGTAAGCAGACAGAGAATGGCGTGTCGGTGGTATCTCCGATGAACGGATATTTGAAGAATCTTCAGGTAAAAGAAGGGGACTATGTGACAGTGGGGCAACCGCTGGCAACTATCTCTCAGAATAGCCGTTTGGTGCTTCGTGCCGAGGTTTCGGAAAAGTATTATCAATATCTTCCGGCTGTTCAGTCTGCTAATTTCCGTACTCCTTATGATGAGCAGGTATATAAGCTTTCCGAGCTTCACGGACGGTTGCTTTCGTATGGAAAAGCGTCGGATGCCAATTCATTCTATATTCCTGTTACTTTTGAGTTTGATAATAAAGGAGCCGTTATTCCCGGTTCTTTCGTCGAGATTTATCTGCTTGCTACTCCGATGCAGGAGGTGTTGAGCGTCCCTGTTTCCTCCCTGATAGAAGAACAAGGAATTTATTCTGTATTTATCCGTCTCGATGAAGAAGGTTATAAAAAGCAGGAAGTAAAACTGGGAGCGAATAATGGTTCTGAAGTACAGATATTATCCGGCTTGAAACCGGGTGACGTGGTCGTAACACAAGGCGCTTATCAGATTAAACTCGCCTCTGCTTCTAATGCTATTCCGGCTCATACTCACAATCATTAATGGGAGGAGCAGAATATGTTGAATAAGATAATATATTACTCGCTGCATAACAGATTGGTTGTCCTGATCTGTGCGTTGCTGCTGATGATAGCGGGAACTTATACGGCCTTTCATACGGATGTAGACGTGTTCCCCGACCTGAATGCTCCGACCGTGGTTATCATGACCGAAGCAAACGGGATGGCTCCTGAAGAGGTGGAACGTCTGGTTACTTTCCCGGTCGAAACGGCTGTAAACGGAGCGATGGATGTACGCCGTGTACGTTCTTCTTCTACCACCGGATTTTCGGTTGTATGGGTGGAGTTCGACTGGGGAACGGATATTTACCGTGCCCGTCAGATCGTTTCCGAGAAACTGGCGGTTGTAAGTGAAAGTCTTCCCGAAAATGTAGGGAAACCGACATTGGGGCCTCAATCATCTATCCTGGGGGAAATGATGATTATCGGATTGACGACTAAGGATAATGGAAATGACCCCGTCGGTACCACCCAAATGGACCTGCGCACAATTGCCGACTGGACGATCCGTCCGCGTTTATTATCTACCGGAGGTGTGGCACAGGTAGCCGTAATTGGGGGAGATATCAAAGAATATCAGATCTTACTCGATCCTGCCCGCATGAAACATTATGGAGTAGGGTTGAATGAGGTGCTGACGGTTTGCCGTAACATGAACCGTAATGCAAACGGTGGTGTCTTGTACGAATACGACAATGAGTATATCATTCGTGGTATCCTTTCTACTCCGAAAGCGGAAGAACTGGCAAAAGGTGTGATCAAGACAGTGGACGGTTTTCCTGTTCTGCTGGAGAATGTGGCTACAGTGAAAGTAGGAAGCAAAAGCCCTAAATTGGGTACGGCATCCGAACGGGGTAAACATGCTGTCCTTATCACGGTTACCAAACAGCCGAATACCAGTACGATCGACCTGACAAATAAACTGGATGAAATTGTGGCTGACCTTCAAAAGAGTTTGCCTGCCGATGTAAATATATCTACCGATATTTTCCGTCAGAGCCGTTTCATCGACAGTTCTATTAACAATGTAAAGAACAGTTTGTTTGAAGGAAGTATCTTCGTTGTGATTGTGCTCTTCCTTTTCCTGATGAATATCCGCACAACGGTGATCTCATTGGTGGCGTTGCCTTTGTCATTGCTGGTCTCTATCCTGGTTTTGCATTATATGGGGCTGACCATTAATACGATGTCGCTGGGAGGTATGGCGATTGCTATCGGATCGTTGGTGGATGATGCCATTGTCGATGTCGAGAATGTATATAAGCGGATACGTGAAAACCGGATGTTGCCTCCCGACGACAGGCGTTCTATCCTGGATGTTGTATATGATGCTTCCCGCGAAGTGCGTATGCCGATCCTGAACTCGACGTTGATCATTGTGGTGAGTTTTGTGCCTTTATTTTTCCTTCATGGGATGGAAGGGCGTATGCTGGTTCCGCTGGGAATTGCATTTATTGTCGCTTTGTTCGCTTCTACAGTTGTGGCACTTACTTTGACACCGGTTTTGTGTAGTTATTTGCTGAACCGTAAAGCAACTGATAAGAAAATAGATAAAGAATCGTGGGTTGCCAATAAGCTGAAAAAGGTGTATGGCGCTGCATTGAAGGTGGCTTTGGCACATAAATCGATCGTGTTGGGTTGTACGATAGGATTGTTTGTCGTATCGTTAGGAATATTTTTTACGTTGGGACGGAGTTTCCTTCCTCCTTTCAATGAAGGATCTTTCACTATCAATGTAAGTTCCTTACCTGGTATTTCATTGGATGAGTCTGATAAGATGGGACACCGTGCGGAAGAATTGCTGATGCAGGTTCCGGAGATACAGACTGTGGCTCGTAAGACAGGACGTGCCGAACTGGATGAACATGCCCTGGGTGTAAACGTATCGGAAATAGAAGCTCCGTTCGTCTTGAAAGATCGCAGTAGGGAAACAGTTATGAACGATGTACGCAAGAAGCTGTCAACCATCAGCGGAGCCAATATCGAAATCGGGCAGCCTATTTCCCATCGTATCGATGCGATGCTTTCGGGAACGGAGGCCAATATTGCGATCAAACTGTTCGGAACTGATTTGAATCGTTTGTTTACGATCGGTAATGATATCAAAAACTCTATCCAGAGTATTCCGGGCTTGGTCGATTTGAAGGTGGAGCAACAGATCGAACGTCCGCAGCTGACCATTACTCCCAAACGGGAACTGATGGCAAAATATGGAATACCTCTGCCGGAGTTTGAAGAGTATATTAATGTCATGTTAGGAGGTGAAGTAGTCAGTCAGGTATATGATGATGGAAAGACATTCGACCTGACTGTAAAGACTTCCGACGAAAGCCGTGCAACTATGGAGGATATCCGTAATCTGATGATCGATGCCGGAGGGAAGAAGATACCGTTGAGTTATATTGCCGAAGTCCGTTCCGTAACGGGTCCGAATACGATTAACCGCGAGAATGTACAACGTAAGCTGGTCATCAGTGCAAACGTATCCGAACGTGACCTGCGCAGTGTCGTAAATGATATCCAAAACAAGATCGGGAATTCTATCCAGTTGCCCGAAGGCTATCATATCGAATACGGCGGACAGTTTGAAAGCGAACAGGCAGCCAGCCGGACTTTGTTATTGACATCTTTGATGTCTTTACTGGTAATCTTCCTGTTGCTTTATAATGAATTCAAGAATGCGAAGGAGAGCGGTGTGATTCTGTTGAACCTACCGTTAGCGCTGATCGGTGGCGTGCTGATCTTATGGATGACATCCGGCGAGATCAGTATTCCGGCTATTATCGGTTTTATCTCCCTGTTCGGTATTGCTACCCGAAACGGTATGTTGCTGATCAGCCACTATGCTCAGTTGCGCAGTGAAGGTTTTTCTGTATATGATGCAGTGATACACGGTTCGCTGGATCGTTTGAATCCGATCCTGATGACAGCCTTGAGTTCTGCGCTGGCTTTGATCCCGTTGGCATTGAACGGAGATCTGCCGGGTAACGAAATACAAAGCCCGATGGCCACTGTGATCCTGGGAGGGTTGCTGACGTCTACCTTCCTGAACGGATTTATTATTCCTATTGTCTATCTTTTAATGAATAAGGAGAAATGAAACAATTCATAGTAATCACTCTGTTGGCTTCGACCGTACTTTCTGCGAGCGGACAACATTCTATAGATGGGGTCCTGAGTAGTATCGAAGCCAACAATAAAGAATTGCAGGCGAATAAGCAGCTTACAGCTTCCAAGAAACTGGAGGTAAAGCTGGATAATAACCTGGCCGACCCGTCGGTATCGTATGTACATCAATATGGAAACCGTGAGGGGATGGGGATGCAGGGAGAGTTGGTCGCTTCCCAATCATTCGACTTCCCGACCGTGTATGCTCAGCGGAGTAAGTTGATTAAGTCGCAGGCTGCCGGCTTCGATCGTCAGGGGGCCGAATTCCGTCAGCAGATTTTGCTGCAGGCTAAAGAAGTCTGTCTGGATCTGGTTTTACTGAATCAGCAAAAAGCATTGTTGGACCAGCGGCGGGAAAACGCGGAACAGTTAGCCGCTTTGTATGCTACCCGGTTGGAATCGGGTGATGCCAATATTCTGGAGACAAACAAGATCAATCTGGAATTGTTGAATGCAAAGACGGAAGCCCGTATGAATGAATCTGCCCGTATCGCTAAATTGCAGGAGTTGGCAACATTGAACGGCGGGATCGCTATTGAGTTTAACGATACGACGTATGCTCCGGTTGAAGACATTCTCTCTTTTGAAGAACTCTGTCAGGAAGCTGTCACTTCCAATCCGCAGTTATTGACATTGAAAAGTGAACAGGTGACAGCTCGTCGCCAGATAAGTGTCAATAAGTCGAAAGGCTTGCCGGGTTTTGAGTTGGGCTATCGTCTGAATACAGCTTCCGGTGGCGAACGCTTTAACGGTTTCCTGGTGGGAGTCAGCATCCCTTTGTTCTCTAACAGGAACAATGTTAAGCAGGCAAAGGCACAGGCTCTTTACACAGACTTACAGTTGGAGAGTACAACGACCGCTATTGAAAGCGAATTGCACCAGTTGTATAACCAGTCAGTTGCTTTGCGAACTTCGATGGATGAATACAATACGGTACTGAAGAGCCAGAATAGCTTGGCTTTGCTGAACAAGGCAATCCAGACCGGACAGATTAGCATGATCGAATATTTTGTCGATATAACGACTTTGTATCAGAGTATGCAGAATTATATGCAATTACAGAATGAATATCAGAAGGTGATGTCACAACTTTATAAATATAAGTTGTAGTCTTCCTTTAGTGTTAAATAAAAAAGGAGCTGTGTCGCAAAGCCACGATACAACTCCTTTTGGGAAAAAGAAGTACTGTCCGCAATTGTTTTTATTCTAGTTTCAGCTGCATGATTTTCTTTTTCTCTATTTTTGTCCCTTAAACAAGTAACGATTAAAATACAATAGTATGAATACAAAAAAGTTAGCTTTGTTGGGCGTGACTGGTTTGATGACGGCTTGCCAACCATCGAGCCAATACAACGTGAGCGGGCAATTGGAGGGGATTAGTACGGATACGATTCTGGTCATGTCGCGCACCTTCGATAGAAATAGTGAACCAGTACGCGATACGGTCGCATTGGAGAACGGGAAGTTTGAAATGAACATCGAATCCAATGAACTTAAGATGGTCTACATCACGGAGAAGCCTTCGCTTAAACCTAACCCGGACGGGTCGATTCCTGCCGCGTCGATGAAGTCGGCCAATTTTATGTTGCTGCCGGGTCACGTGGTAACGATCAACGGCTCGCTGGATAAATATACAGTCAAAGGCAACGAATTTTATGCGGAGATAGAGAAGGTTAAACAAGTACTCGCACCTGTGGAGCAGAAGCTCGAGGCTGCTTGGGCAAAAAGAAGGGAGATGAGAAATAGAGGGGTGAGTTCTGACTCTTTACAGATGGCATATAAAGCAATAAACGACTATGAGAGCGAAAAGCAAGAGTTTATTCTTGATTATGTCAAGCAAAATCCCGATAAAGAGGCTTCGCTTTATTTTCTTATGTGGGTAAATCCGGAGGCTGAAAGGTATGCAGAGGTGTTTGATCTGCTGTCCAAATCGGTGAAAAGCGGCATTATGGCTCCTCTCTACAAAAATATGCATGACGACCTGGAGAAGGTGAAGGAAATAGCCGAAGCGGAGAAAAAGGTGGCAGAAGGCAACGACGCACCTGATTTTACGCTGAAAAATCTGGAAGGCAAAGAAGTGGCCTTATCCTCTTTGCGCGGAAAATATGTCGTCCTCGACTTTTGGGGAAGCTGGTGCGGCTGGTGTATCAAAGGTATACCGGATATGAAAAAGGCCTATGCCAAATATAAAGGGAAAATGGAAATCCTGGGTATCGATTGTAACGATACTGAAGAAAAATGGAAAGAGGCGGTAAAGAAACATGAACTTCCCTGGTTCAATGTGCGTAATGCGGGCGATCCGGATGTGACAGCCCTGTATGCCGTGAGGGGGTATCCTACTAAATTGGTAATTAGTCCGGTGGGAAAGATCCTAAAGAAAATTGTGGGTGAAGATCCTGCGTTCTATGAATATTTGGATAAGACAATAAAATAAAAGTCAAACATGAAGGTGGCTTTCTGTGTCGCATTCTTTAATGCAGACTTTTGCCACGCCTCCTTTTTATTTATAAAATGATTGTAGTAACTTTTTTTTAACAGTAGTATTTTCTATTGTGAGAATAAGTTTTTATTTTTACAAAGTGTTGTTTTACTGGTATGCCTTGCTGGATAAATATTAGAATACCTTGATATATATAGTATTAATTATCAATTAAAAGAGACCATGAAAGATTTAAAAATGTACATCGATGGGCAGTTCATCGAGAATCGATCCGGAAAGTGGATCAATGTGTTGAATCCTTCTACAGAAGAAGTTACCTCCCGTATGCCTGACGGGACAGTAGAAGATGTCCGTACAGCCATCGATGCCGCAGAGAAAGCACAAGGTGCATGGGAGCGCCTGACTTCCATAGAACGCGCACAGTATCTTACTAAAATAGCACAGGGAATTCGTAACAGGGAAAAAGAACTGACTGACATTATTGTACGTGAAGGTGGTAAGACCCAGGGATTAGCTAATGTCGAAGTTAACTTTACTGCTGATTATATCGATTATATGGCCGGTTGGGCACGCCGTTATGAAGGAGAGATCATTCCCAGTGACCGTCCTCATGAAACTATCTTTGTCTTTAAGAAACCTATCGGAGTGACAACAGGTATATTACCGTGGAACTTCCCGTTCTTCCTGGTTGCTCGTAAGGCTGCTCCGGCTATGTTGACGGGAAATACGATTGTGTTGAAACCAAGTCAGTTGACTCCGGAGAATGCTTATGTCTTTGCCCAGATCGTGGATGAAGTGGGAGTGCCTAAAGGTGTATTCAATATCGTAAACGGTCGCGGATCGGTTGTCGGGCACGAGATGGCTGCTAATCCGAAAGTCGGTATGGTCAGCCTGACAGGAAGTGTATCAGCAGGTGTACAGACCATGGAAGCAGCTTCAGCCAATGTGACAAAAGTGTCGTTGGAATTGGGAGGAAAGGCTCCGGCTATCGTTATGCCGGATGCGGATCTGGATCTGACTGTGAAGTCGATCATTGCTTCCCGTGTTATCAATACCGGACAGGTATGTAACTGTTGTGAACGTGTTTATGTACATTCTAGTATTAAAAATGCCTTTATTGAAAAGTTACTGGATGGCTTTGGCAAGGTGAAAGTGGGTAACCCCAGTGAGATCACAGACCTGGATATGGGACCGCTGATCGATGCCGGTGCCTTGAAATCAGTGGAAGAAAAAGTAGAGAAAGCTGTTAAGCAAGGTGCAACCCTGGCTTATGGCGGCAAACGTATCGGAACCCAGGGATATTTCTTTGAACCGACGCTTTTGACTAATTGTACACAGAAGATGGATATTATCCAGGAAGAAACATTCGGTCCCGTTCTCCCGATTGTAGAATTTACAGAAGTGGAAGATGCTATTGCCTGGGCGAATGACTGTGAGTACGGACTGACCTCTTCGGTCTATACACAGAATCTGGATATGGCCTTTAAACTGATGCGTTCCTTGAAGTTCGGTGAAACTTATATCAATCGTGAGAACTTTGAGGCAATGCAGGGATTCCATGCCGGTTGGCGTAAATCGGGTATTGGTGGTGCTGACGGTAAGCATGGTTTGGAAGAATATCTTCAGACTCATGTTGTTTATCTGGAGACACAGGGTTAATGTAAATCCGGTACGATTAAACAGAATATATAGAAAGGAGATTCCTGGTAGTCAAAGATTATCAGGAATTTTTTTGATAAATATCCCGGATTGTATTTCCGATAATATATTTATCTTTATTCCGGAATATGGAAAAATGAATAATGATGAGAAACGCTACAATCTTATGTTACAGCCTGATAGCATTAGGCGCCTTTACTATTAACGCACAGGAAACGAATAGTCTGGGAATGCAATTTGCCCGGATTCCGGCAGGGTCTTTCCATATGGGAAGCCACGGACAGGGAGAGGACTACGATGAAGCCCCGATCCATCCGGTAACGATCACAAAACCTTTCCTGATGGGAACAACTGAAGTGACAAACGCCCAGTACGAACAATTCGATCCTTCCCATAAAGAATTACGGGGAAAATGCGGTCTTTCAAAAGAAGACGACGAAGCCGTGATCTTCGTCAATTACCGGGAAGCGGAAGCCTTCTGTAAATGGCTTTCGGAAAAGGAAGGAAAAACATATCGCCTGCCGACTGAAGCCGAATGGGAATATGCCTGTCGTGCCGGTTCCTACTGGAACTTTTGGATGGATGACGGACTACATGCTGTTTATCATAAAAATCAGCAGAATGTTTGGGGAACTGATTCGACTATCAATCTAAAGGTCGGTAAAACACCGGCCAATCCTTTTGGCCTATACGATATGCACGGAAATGTAGAGGAATGGTGCTGCGACTGGTACGGACCTTACGAGGCTTTTCCGCAGACAGACCCTGTGGGGCGTGCTGACGGATTATATAAAGTAACACGTGGTGGAAGCCATAGTACGCCGGAACGATTTCTGCGCTCCGCCAACCGTCTGGCAATGATTCCGGAAGATAAACATTGGTTGACCGGATTCCGGGTTGTCCAGGCTGATATGCCGCAAACCCGGCCTCTGCCTGCTATCGAACCTGCTTCGCAGGAAAATATTTCCCAACAAAAATATAATTGGGGAACTCCGTTGAAAACCCCGTTCTTTGCTGAGCCTCTCGTTTATGTAAAAACTCCGGACTGTTCTTCGGGTGTCCCGTTTTATAAGCATAACCATTGTCCGGCTGTCAGTTGGTGTGATAACGGCGATTTATTGGCAATCTGGTTCACTTGTGACGAGGAGTCGGGTAGGGAAATGGTTATTTTGGAAAGCCGTCTGAAACAAGGTACTGCTGAATGGAGCGAACCGCGTGAATTCTTTAGAGTCCCCGACCGGAATGTGACAGGCTCGTCTCTCCTGAATAATGATGGGACACTGATTCATATGAATGGAGTGGAGGCTGCCGGGACCTGGGAAACACTGGCTATGGTGATACGTACCAGTAAAGATAACGGAGCCACCTGGAGTCGCCCCCATCTTGTTGCCCCGGAACATGCCCGTCGCCATCAGGTAATAGCAGGCTCTTCTAAAACGAAAGAGGGCTGGCTGATACAAGCCGCTGATGCAACGCCCCGGAGTAATGGAGGAACTGCCTTGCATCTCAGTAAAGATAACGGTCTGACCTGGGAAGATATGGGAAAGACCAATCCCGGAACTTTCGAAGCCGGTGCTTCGGGGGGAACCATTGCCGGAATTCATGCTGGTGTAGTACAACTGTCAGACGGCCGTCTTATGGCTTTGGGGCGTGGTGACGGCATTGTCGATAAAGACGGTCTGGAACGTATGCCCATGAGCCTGTCGGAAGATAATGGTCGAACCTGGACTTATAGTGCTTCGGAGTTTCCTCCGATCGACGGCGGTCAGCGTCTGGTATTGATGCGATTGAAGGAAGGCCCTCTTTTACTGGTCTCTTTTACGAACCATCCTTTCCGCCTGAAGAACGGATTGAACGGAATGACCTTTAAAGATAAAAACGGACGGGAATATACAGGGTATGGAATGTATGCTGCCCTTTCTTTTGACGAAGGAAAAACATGGCCCGTAAAAAAGTTACTGACAGACGGTAAAAGTCGTTTCATGGATGGAGGCGCCTGGACAGGTTTCTTCGATATGGATCAGACGCATGCCGAACCTCGCGGTTATCTGGCAGCGACACAGACACCGAATCAGATTATCCATCTGTTGAGTAGCCGGAATCATTATCGGTTTAACCTGCAATGGCTGGTCGAAAATACAGACTTTCAAGGGAAAATAAAGTGATCTCTTCGGTTTTGCCTAAACAGGTTATCAGTCAGGGGCTTGCAGTTTCCTAAATTTTTTTAATAAGGAAACTGTAGTTTCCTGCGCGGGGAACTGTGATTTCCTCGGCAGGGAACTGACGTTTCCCAGGCAAGAAACTCCAGTTTCCTAACGAGGAAATTATCAGGACACCGGATGCCCGGTTAGAAAAGATTTGCTTCGTTGTTCAATCCGGCAAGTGCTTTACGATAATCGGCAACAAGTTCTGCCATCACTTCACTAACTGTCTGTTCTTTTCTGAATAAGGCAGCAACCTGTCCGATTTCCAGTTCTCCTTCTTCCAGATTACCTTCGAACATACCTTTTTTGGCTCTTCCTTTGCCTAGTAAAGCGCGCATATCTTCTGCTGATGCACCCTGTGCTTCGGCTTCTTCCACTGCTGTTTTGAAATCACCTTTTGCGAGCCGGGTGGGAGCCAGTTTTTTGAGGAGTAACTTTGTATCGCCTTCGTTGAGGCTGAAGCAGAGTTGTTTGAATTTCTCGTGAGCGGAACTTTCGGTTGTCAGGGCAAAACGCGTTCCGATCTGTACGCCTTCCGCACCGAGGGCGAAAGTGGCAAGCATTGCGTCACCGGTTCCTATTCCTCCGGCGGCCATCAGTGGGAGCGAGGTAGCACGGCGTACGGCAGGAATCAGGCAGAGTGTTGTCGTCTCTTCACGTCCGTTATGACCTCCGGCTTCAAAACCTTCGGCAACGACAGCATCGACACCGGCCTCTTCGCATTTTACGGCAAATACGGAACTACTTACCACATGCACGACGGTGATACCATGCTCTTTCAGAAAAGGTGTCCATTTCTTCGGACTTCCGGCAGACGTAAAGACTATTTTTACTCCTTCTTCCACGATCAGTTGCATCAGTGTATCTATTTCCGGATACAACAACGGAACATTAACACCGAAAGGCTTGTCGGTTGCCGCTTTGCATTTCCGGATATGTTCGCGTAATACTTCGGGATGCATAGAGCCGGCTCCCAATAATCCCAGTCCTCCGGCGTTACTTACAGCCGAAGCAAGCCGCCATCCGCTGCACCAAACCATTCCGCCTTGTATAATAGGATATTTGATGCCAAACAATTCACATATTCTATTCATGGTTATTCTAATTATAATGTTAAAAGAACAAAGAAAGATAAAACTTCCCTATCTTTGTGCATCCTATCGTATAATTAATGTAGACATAAATTAATTCTTACAATATCATGGTTATGAATAAAACGCTTATGGCTGCCAGTCTGGCAGTAGTTTTGGGAGCCTGTAACTCCTCAAAGAAAAGCGATGTAGCAGATGCTGCACCCAATCCTTTTTTCTCGGAATATACAACTCCGTTCGGTGTTCCTCCTTTCGATAAAATAGAAGTAGCACATTATAAACCGGCTTTCGAGAAGGGAATGGCGGAGCATAAGAAAGAGATCGATGTCCTGGTGAATAATTCGGAAGAGCCGACCTTTGAGAATACGATCGTTGCCCTCGACCAGGCAGGCGAGTTACTGAATAAAGTTATGTATGCTTTCAGTGGGCAGTCGAGTGTGAACACAACCGACGAGATACAGGAACTCGAGCAAGAATTGTATCCTATTCTCTCTGCCCATTCTGATGATATCAGTTTGAACCCGGCCCTTTTTGCCCGTGTGAAAGCTGTTTACGACAATCAGGCTTCGCTTAACCTGGATAAGGAACAAAAGAAGCTACTGGAAGAAACCTATAAAGGTTTTGTTCGCAGCGGTGCCAACCTCGATGCCGACAAGCAGGCTAAACTGCGTGAACTGAACGAGCAGATCTCAGTACTGGAACTGACCTTCGGACAGAACACCCTGAAAGAAACAAATGCTTTCAAGTTGGTTATCGATAATAAAGAAGATCTCTCAGGCCTGCCTGAAACCCTGATCGCCGCTGCTGCCGAGACAGCCGCTGCCGACTCGATGGAAGGCAAGTGGGTTTTCACGCTTCACAACCCGAGTGTAATGCCTTTCCTCCAATATGCAGATAACCGGGCATTGCGCGAAAAGATGTTTAATGCCTATGTTTGCCGGGGAAATAACAATAATGCCAACGACAACAAAGAAGTAATAAAGAAACTGGTTACCGCCCGTCTCGAAAAGGCCAAACTGTTGGGTTACGAAGACTTTGCCGCTTACGTCCTGGAAGAGAACATGGCAAAGAATGAAAAGAATGTATACCAACTGTTGGATCAGCTTTGGAAACCGGCGTTGGCAAAGGCAAATGAAGAATTGGCCGACATCAATGCCGAGATAAAGAAAGAAGGTGTCAACTTCAAGGCTGAAGCCTGGGACTGGCGTTATTATGCCGATAAAGCCCGTCGGGCAAAGTTCGACCTGGACGAGAACGAAGTGCGTCCGTATCTGGAGCTGAACCATGTACGTGAAGGTGCCTTTTATGTGGCAAACAAACTGTATGGTATCACCTTTACAGAAATAACAGACATTCCGAAACCTGATTCCGATGCCTATGCATTCGAATGTAAGGACAAAGACGGTTCACCGCTGGGAGTTCTGTATATGGACTTCTATACCCGTCCCGGCAAGAGTGGCGGAGCATGGTGTGGCGGTTATCGTTCCCAGGCTTATAAAGACGGTAAGAAGGTCACTCCGGTAGTAACGACTGTTTTCAACTTCAGTAAACCGGCAGCCGGGCAACCTGCCTTGTTGAGTGCCGATGAAGCTGAAACCGTTTTCCATGAATTCGGTCATGCACTGCACGCATTGTTTGGCGATGTTCATTATTACGGTGTTGGCGATGTCCCTCGCGATTTCGTAGAACTGCCTTCGCAGGTCAATGAGCATTGGGCATTTGAACCCGAAGTATTGAAAGTATATGCCAAACATTATAAGACAGGCGAAGTTATTCCCCAGGAGCTGGTAGATAAGATCGTGAAGAGTGGTAAGTACGGACAAGGTTTTGCCACAGTAGAATATCTGGCTTCTTCTTTGTTGGATATGGATTACCATGTAATGAAAGAAATTCCGGCCGACCTGGATATTGAGAAATATGAAGGGAAAGCGATGTATGGTCGCGGTTTGCCGACTCAGATAGCACCTCGTTACTGGGGAACTTATTTCGGCCATACGATGGAGGGCGGATATACTGCCGGTTATTACAGTTACATCTGGGCGGAAGTATTGGATGCCGATGCTTTTGAAGCTTATAAGGAAACTGGTGATATCTTTAATCAGGAAGTTGCTGCTAAATTCCGTCAGTATGTCCTTACTCCGGGTGGTATCGATGACGCTATGGATATGTATACCAATTTCCGGGGAAAGGAGCCGAGCATCGAGCCGTTGCTGAAAAACAGAGGACTGAAATAGTTGACAAGACAGTTGACAGTTGACAAGTGACAGTTGACAGTTTCGGTTAGGTTGACTGGCTGAATTTATTATTGACAGTTGGCAAATGATAGAAGACAATATATAAGCGCAAAGCTTATCTGTCAACTGTCACCTGTCAACTGTCATCTGTCTTGTCAACTGTCAACTTTTTTCTATCTTTGTGCAAATTAGTAACTTAAACAAAACATAATGAAGAAAACAATTATGGCTGCCGGATTAGCCGCTGTCTTGACAGCCTGTGGTTCGTCAGGAAATAAAACAGAAACCATGACAGAAAACCCTCTTTTAACTGAGTTCAAAACTCCGTTCGGTGTTCCTCCTTTCGATAAGATCGAACTGGATGATTATATGCCTGCTTTTAAAGAAGGTATCGCTCAACAGCAAAAGGAAGTAGAAGAGATTGTAAAACAGAAAGCTGCTCCCGATTTTGAAAATACGATTGTCGCGCTCGACCAGAGTGGTGATCTGCTGCGTAAGGTAAGTGCAATTTTCTACGGACTTAACAGTGCGAATACAAATGATGAGATGCAGGCATTGAGCCGTGAATTATCTCCGTTACTTTCAAAGAACAGTGATGATATTCGTATGAATCCGGATTTGTTTGCCCGTGTAAAAACGGTGTATGAGAATCAGGAATCGATGAATCTCAATAAAGAACAGAAGAAATTACTGGAAGAAACCTATAAAAGTTTTGTCCGTGGCGGAGCAAACCTGGATGCAGAACAACAGGCCCGTTTGCGTGAACTGAATAGCGAAATATCCATGCTTCAGTTGACTTTCGGACAAAATATGCTGAAAGAAACGAATGCTTTCCAATTAATTGTAGATAATAAGGACGACCTTGCCGGATTACCGGAGAGTCTGATCATGAATGCTGAAGTAGCTGCCCGTTCGGCTGGTCTGGAAGGTAAATGGCTTTTCACGTTGCATAATCCGAGTGTGATGCCTTTCCTGCAATATGCCGACAACCGTGCGTTGCGTGAAAAGATTTTCAAAGGTTATATCAACCGAGGAAACAATGGTAATGATGCCGACAACAAAGACGTTGTACTTAAATTGATCACTCTCCGTCTGGAAAAAGCCAAACTGATGGGTTATGACAACTACGCTTCTTTTGTGTTGGAAGACCGTATGGCAAAAACGCCGGAACAGGTATATGCTCTTTTGGATGAGATCTGGAAACCTGCACTGGCTAAAGCTAAAGACGAACTGGCTGATATCAATACTGAGATCAAGAAAGAAGGCGGCAATTTTGAAGCGGAAGGTTGGGACTGGCGTTATTATTTCGAGAAAGCTAAAAAGGCTAAGTTCGATCTGGACGAGAATCAGGTCCGTCCTTATCTGAAGCTTGAAAATGTGCGTGACGGTGCTTTCCTTTTGGCTAACAAGTTATATGGTATAACATTTACTCCGATCAAAGATATACCGTTACCTCATTCGGATGCTCAGGCTTTCGAATGTAAGGATAAAGACGGTACGCATCTGGGGGTTCTGTATATGGATTTCTTCCCTCGTGCCAGCAAACGTGGCGGAGCCTGGTGTGGAACATATCGTTCGCAAACTTACAAAGATGGTAAACGTCTCGGTCCGGTTGTTACGATTGTATGTAATTTTTCCCAACCGGCTCCCGGACAACCTGCTTTGCTGAGTGCAGACGAGGCGGAAACATTATTCCATGAGTTCGGTCATGGCCTGCATAACCTGTTTAAGGACGTGCATTATTATGGCGTATCGGGCGTTCCCCGCGATTTCGTGGAACTGCCATCACAGGTTATGGAACATTGGGTGTTTGAACCGGAGTTGCTGAAAGAATATGCAAGACATTACGAAACAAATGAAGTGATTCCTGCCGGACTGATCGAGAAACTGGATAAGAGCGGTAAATATGGACAGGGTTTTGCAACAACCGAATATCTGGCTGCTTCTTTGCTGGATATGGATTTCCATGTATTGAAAGAAGTACATGAAGGTGCCGATGTGATGAAGTTTGAAGAGGCTGTCCTGGGTGACCGTGGCTTGTTGAAACAGATTCCTTCCCGTTATCGTACGACTTATTTCAATCATACGATGGGTGGCGGATATACGGCCGGTTATTATAGTTATATCTGGGCGGAAGTATTGGATGCCGATGCTTATCAGGCTTATAAGGAAAGCGGTGATCTTTTCAATCAAGACGTAGCTCAGAAATTCCGCCAGTATGTTCTTACTCCGGGCGGTATCGATGATGCAATGGATATGTATAAAAACTTCCGTGGCAAGGAACCGAATACGGAACCGCTGCTGAAGAATAGAGGTTTAAAGTAGAGTTACTTTTCTCTTGATAGAAAAGTAACCAAAAGATCAAGGCTGCACCGGCTTCGCTGCTACGGTGAAAGACTACGCTCAAAAATCCGAAACTCGCTACGCTCAAACAACGGATTTTTTTAACCACTTCGTCTTTCCCCTTCGCGGACGCTCACCCGCTGAGGCCTTTCCAAGGAAGCTCTGCTTCCTCTTAGGATCGCCGATACCGACACCTATATATTATAACAGGTGCTTTCTGTTTTAACAAGCAGTATCGGCAATCACAAGAGAACGCTTTGCGTTCTATGAAAGGCCTCAGCTGACGAACGTTAAGCGCAGCAGCCGGAGAGAGCGCCCGGAGCATCCGCTGTTTGAGCGTAGCGAGTTTCGGAGGCGACAGCGAACGCAGGATGCGGAGTAGCGAGGCAGGTGCAGCCTTGATCTTTTGATTACTTTTGGATCAAGCCAAAAGTAATTAATAAATTTCGATAAAATAGGAAGCCTCAAACACTTCTCCCGGCTCCAAATGTTGCATCCAGTCTTTATCCTTATATTCTCCCGTATAATTGACCCGGTCACAGCGTCCGTACCACGGTTCGATGCAAACAAAAGGCGCATTTTTAGCAGGAGGCGACCAAAGGCCGACAACCGGTGCCGTGAAATATACGGAGAGTGAGGTGCTTCCGTCCTGTTTCAATAAGTCGACCCGGTTGATCTGGTTGTTTTCAATGACTAACGCATCTTTGTCGAAAGTGTGTGTATCCAGCGGTAACAATCCTTCTTTGTCAAGTACAAGCGGATATTCTTTCTCTCCGATGCATCCTTTCTCCTCGACCAGTTTGTATGTCAATCCCTGTGTTTTATCAAAGGCAAAGAAACCTCTTTTCTGATCTTCTTTGTCGTAGTCCGGAAAATAGAAAGCCGGATGTGCCCCGATCTGGAAATGAAGTTCTTCGTTTCCGGTATTTTTTACGTACCATAAAACTTCGATCTGGTTACCGGCCAGTTTATAACCGATCTCCAGGCAGAACGGGAAAGGATATATCTGCAATGTCTCTTCGTTTTCTTGTAGCCGGAAACGCAACTCCGTATCAGTTTCCTTTATTAGTTCAAACTCCCGGTCCCGTGCAAAACCGTGTTGTGATAGTTTGTATGTCTTTCCGTTATGGCGGTATTCGTTATTCCACACACTGCCCACGATAGGGAATAATACGGGCGAGTGGCGTTTCCAGAAAGCCGGATCTGCCTGCCATAAAAATTCTTTACCGGTCGCGTTGGCAACGATGCTGCTGAGTTCGGCTCCATGTGGTGACACCTGAATAGTCAACAGGTTATTCGATAATGTTTTCTTCATCTGATCTGTTTGTTTAAGTCATTTTCAATTTCAACAAAGTTAGTGAACTTATTTTTTGATTCTCCAGCTCTTTTATAATAAATCAAAACAGAAAGCGTTAAAAGATCATTGAATAGTTGAAAATATGAAGCTACACGAAAAAAGATTCTCAGCAATAACTAGTATTGCATTCCTACTTTGTTTCTGCCTTTCTTTTTCATTGGAAGCAAGTGGACGCTATGCGGACAATTCTGTATTAAGCAAAGGACACTGGGTGAAAATACAGATCGAAAAAGACGGAATATATAAACTGACTTATTCCGAATTGAAGAATATGGGTTTCGAAGATCCTTCAAAAGTCGCAGTCTATGGTTATGGCGGTTGGCCGTTGGAGGAAGATTTTACCAAACCCTATGTGGATGATCTGCCTGCTGTTCCAGTATTGAGAAAGGATAATTATATACTTTTTTATGGAAGAGGAACGACGAAATGGGAATATAAAGAAGTGAGCTATAGAAAAGACAGTAAAAGAAATAAATTTGTACATACCAATAATCCCTATTCCCTTTACGGATATTATTTTCTTACCACTTCTTCAGAGGTAAAAGAAATGGATATTGTCCCATCTGAAACGAAAGATGCTACTATAGAATTTGACTATTTTGATGATTATCTTTTACATGAGAAAGATTTGGTTTCGGTTAATAAGTCTGGGCGTGAACTTTTTGGTGAATCGCTGTATTCCACTGTTTCTATTCCTTTTGAAAAGGTAGAAGGTATATTGGATACAGATGCTTTTGTTGACTGTCGTTTAATAGCTAAAACAAACGATGCAAAAAATTTTGTTCTTTCAATTAATGGGGAAGAGGTTGTGAAGAGCTATATCAATGGTGTATCGCCTAATTTGAAACTTTATGAATATATAAAAGCCCGGTCGGCAGAAGCCTATGGAATTTGGAAAGGTAGAAAAGAAAATAGTTTTTCCGTCAAAGTTGATTATTCAGAGAAAGGGAATAATACGGCTTATCTGGATTATATCTATATACAGTTGCAGAGGTCTTTGCAAGTCTATGGTCAACCGACGTTCTTCCGAACTCTCTCATCGATAGGAAATAAATCATGTTTTACAATAAAGAATGCTGATGCGAATACGATTGTACTTGATGTGACTGATGCTTTAAATCCTCGGATAATTGAAGGAGTGTTGAATGAAAGCAATTTCTCATTTGTTATTCCTAAAGAGGATCGGTTGAGAGAGTTTGTGGTTTTCAGGCTGGACAACTCTGTTCCTGTTATCAGTGCGAATAATAGCCAAAAGGTAGCAGAGCAAAATTTACATGCTTTACGACAGGCAGATATGGTGATCATTTCTCCATCTGCCTTTAAGAGTGAAGCGGAAAGATTGAAACAAGCACACGAAGAGCATGATCAACTGGAGAATATCCTGGTTGTTACCCCAGAAGAAATCTATAATGAGTTTTCCAGCGGAACGCCGGATGCCACCGCTTACAGACGTCTGATGAAAATGTTTTATGACCGAAGCAAAAATGAACAGTCGAACGCTCCTAAATATTTATTACTTTTTGGAGACGGAGCCTATGATAACCGGTTTGTTTCCAGTGAATGGAAACTTTTTCCTTCAGGTATGAAAAATAATATGTTGTTGACTTATCAGACAAATGAATCATTAGATGATACTTCGTATGTGGTTGATGATTATTTTGGACTACTGGATGATAATGAAGGCGTGAATATTAGTAATGACATAATAGATATCGGAATAGGACGCTTTCCGGTCCGGACAATCACTGAAGCCCGGAATGCTGTGAATAAAGTGATCTCTTATATGAATGCTCCCGTTGGCGACTGGAAGAATAAGGTTTGCTTTATAGGTGATGATGGAAGTAACGCTGATCAATATGCTACTTACCATCAAAAGTATGCGGATGAATTGGCTGATACATTAGAAGAGAATCATGCTGAATATGTTTCAACCAAGATACTTTTTGATGCTTTTAAAAAGGACCGGTCAGGTAAAAGTTCCTATCCGGATATTCCCCCGCTTATCCAGAAGACATTAAAAGAAGGATGCTTCATGTTGAATTATACCGGACATGGTAGTGCTAAATCATTAAGCGAGGAGGCTGTGATCACTCAAAACGATATTATTCAATCCACTTATAAGCATTTACCGATATGGATCACTGCATCCTGCGATTTCTGTCCGTTTGATCAGGTAGCTACTTCAGCCGGAGAAGATGTTTTCCTGAATAAAGTAAGCGGAGGAATTGCTTTGTTTACGACTACTCGTGTAGCTTTTTCTCCAGATAATAAGAATATCAATGAAAATTTGGTTAAGGAACTGTTTGGATCGGATAATGAGAGAAAGGCGCTAGGAGATATTTTTTTAAGTTCTAAGCAGAAACCATCACTTCGCAAGCTCGGTTTCAGTCTGATCGGTGACCCGGCATTGAAGTTATCTTACCCTAAATATCGGCTCAGGTTAAGTACGATCAATGGAAAAGACGTGGCTGATAGTTCTTTTGAGTTTAAGTCACAGGATAAAGTAGAGTTGGAAGGAATTGTCTGCACTGCCTCTGATGATTTACTGTCGGATTTTAATGGAGTTTTGAACGTCCGGGTGTTTGACGCACTTGATGAAAAAGAAACTATGGGTAATAATAAAATTTCATTTAAGTATGGTGAAAAAGATGGGAAACCTCTATATCGGGATTCTGTTCCTAAAATCAGATATAAAGATTATATCAATACGATTTTTTTAGGCAGTGACTCTGTACGGAACGGAAGGTTCAAGATATCTTTTTTTGTACCTAAAGACATCTCTTACAAAGTTGGTAAAAACGGAAAAATAACTATGTATGCCTATGAAAGTGAAAGTAAAAGGGATGCAAGCGGCTCATTTAAGAAATTCTCTGTTTTTGGGACTTCGGATAATCCGAAAGATGATAATATGCCTCCGGAAATACGGTCACTCTTTTTGAACGATACTACTTTTATTGATGGTGGTGATGTGAATTCTACTCCTTATTTCTATGCAAAAGTGTGGGATGAAAGTGGAATCAATATAACAGAGAGTAGTATAGGGCATGGTATTACATTGTCTATAGATAATAATCCGAATAGTAGTTATATTCTCAATAGCTATTATGAAAATATAATAGGTAGTGATGGGGAAGGTATGGTGAAATTCGGTATTCCGGTTTTAACTCCGGGTTTACATCATGCAGAATTCAAAATTTGGGATATCATGAATAATTCGGCTACTTATACATTTAGTTTTAATGTTGTTGAAGGTCTAAAACCTTTCATCACCAATGTGATCGCAACTCCTACACCTGCGAGGGGAAATGTCGAATTTCATATTACGCACAACCGTCCGGAATCCCGGATGAAAGTAGGTATCATGGTATACGACATGACAGGTCGTCTGCATTGGAAGCATGAAGAGACAGGTTCTTCCGAACTGTTCAAAGACTATACGATAGACTGGGATTTGAGAAATAATTCGGGAACTCATGTGCGTCCGGGTGTTTATATTTATCGCGCAGCGGTAAGTACTGATAATTCTAAAGAAGCAACGGAAGCAAAGAAGATGATTATTTTGTGGTGATCTTTTATTACCAGTAGATTGAAAAAGTAACTGTCATACTATCATTCTATGTTTTGAATGCATTGAAATTCATGCTATTCACTCTGTGATAGTATATATGATAGTATGAAATTGTACTGTCATACTATCATAAAAATACCTGTTTGTTTTCATGAAGTATACTTCTTATTTTCAATAACATACTTACTAAATATTATTGAGACCCGGGTCTCGACACCTTCAAGACCCGGGTCTTAGCATCGTTCAGATGGGGGTGTAAATGACATTCAGATGGGAGACTTGGAGAAGATTTCTGCTTGTTTTCTGCTAAATAAGACATAGTATTGCTGAAAAAAAGAGTATGTTCTGTGCAAAATAGCCTGTTTTGTAATGCTTTTGGATACCTTATTTTTCGATGAAAAGGGCCAAAATGATAGTTGAATGACAGTTTATGATAGTTGCATGATAGTTGTTTTGGGCAACTATCATGTTTGTGTTGTATGAAATTCAATCAGTATGCCGAAAATATGATAGTATGATAGTTGATTTGTGCAAAACTATGTTCGACACTAAAAAAAGACTGTGTCCGATATGCAATTTTTATATACATTTGTAAGAAATAAAATGCACCATGGAAAGTATATATACACCAAATGAAAACAGATACGCGGAGATGACGTATCGTCGTTGTGGACGCAGCGGTATCTTATTGCCAGCTATTTCTCTGGGGTTATGGCATAACTTCGGCAGTGTGGATGTTTTCAATAACTTTATCAAGATTGCCCATACGGCTTTCGATAACGGGATTACCCATTTTGACCTGGCGAATAATTACGGGCCAGTCTACGGTTCTGCAGAAGAAAATTTCGGCAGGATTCTGAAGAAAGGACTGGGAGCTTATCGGGATGAGCTGCTTATTTCGACAAAAGCCGGTTACGATATGTGGCCCGGTCCGTATGGGAATTGGGGTAGCCGGAAGTATTTGATAGCCAGTCTCGATCAGAGTTTGAAACGGATGGGACTCGATTATGTGGATATCTTCTATTCCCACCGTCCTGATCCGGAAACACCGATAGAGGAAACAATGGGGGCTTTGGCGGATATTGTCCGCCAGGGGAAAGCATTGTATGTGGGCATTTCAAACTATAATGCCGAACAGACGGAAAAGGCACTGGCCGTATTAAGAGAATATCGTGTTCCTTGCCTGATCCATCAGGCACGTTATTCCATGTTCGACCGTTGGACGGAACCTGATTTGTTACCTTTATTGAAGAAAGAAGGCGTAGGCATGATTGCTTTTTCTCCTTTGGCACAGGGGATGCTGACCAATAAATATCTGCATGGAATACCGGAAAACTCAAGGGCTGCCAGGTCGACAGGACATTTGCAGCGTGAGCAGGTGACAGAGGAAAAAATAAACAAGATATGCCGCTTGAACGAGTTGGCTATGGAACGTGGGCAGACGTTGGCAGAAATGGCGTTGGCATGGTTGCTGAAAGACGATCGTGTGACTAGCGTCCTTGTCGGAGCCAGTTCGGTAGAACAGTTACTGGATAATTTGAAGGCGTTGAATAATATTAGTTTTACATCAGAGGAACTGGAAAGGATTGAATCGATATGACACCATTCTTATACCAAGTAGCCTCTTTGTTTTATCAGCAATACGGAGCGGAGGTCAGTAAGCTGGCTTTTGTTTTCCCTAACCGGCGAACAGGCCTGTTTTTTCAAAAATATCTTTCGGAGGTGGCGGACAAGCCGCTTTTCTCTCCGACGATCCTGACCATCAACGACCTGTTTGTGCAGTTGAGCGGCAAACAGGCGGCAGATAAGATCAATATGCTGTTCATGCTGTACGATATCTATATCCGGCATAGCGGCTCGACGGAAACCTTTGACGAGTTCCTCTATTGGGGGGAAATGCTGTTGAACGACTTTGATGATGTCGATAAATATATGGCAGATGCCCGCATGTTGTTTACGAATGTGACGGACCTGCGGGAGATAGAGAACGATTTCAGTTTCCTGGATGAAGATCAGATAGCGGCAATCCGTACATTCTGGTCGTCTTTCTATCCGAAGGGAGATTCTCCGAACCAGGAAGAATTTCTGGCTGTCTGGAAAATCCTGTATACGTTGTACACCGATCTGCGTGAAGCATTGGCGGCGGAGGGAAGAGGCTATGAAGGTATGATCTTCCGTGAAGTCGTTGAACAGATGGAGCAGGATGACTGTTGCGACCTGCCTTATCTGAAGGTAGTCTTTGTCGGTCTGAATGCCTTGTCTGTCGCGGAGGAACGTTTCCTGATGCAGTTGCAGAAACGGGGAATCGCTGATTTCTATTGGGATTATGCTTCGGATAAAGTGACGGACCGGGATAATAAAGCATCCTATTTTGTCGAACGGAATCTTAAAAACTTCCCGTCGCAGTATCCGCTTCCTCCGGAAGAAAAAACGGAAACACAGATTGAGGTGATCGGTATTCCTTCCGGTATCGGTCAGGCAAAACAGGTGTACACATTGCTGAACGAACTTTGCAAGGAGGATGAAATGTCGCCCGAGGAAGCGTTGCGTACAGCCGTTATCCTGCCTGACGAACATTTGCTTATTCCGGTACTGAATGCCATTCCCGAACAGATACGCCGTATCAATGTGACGATGGGGTATCCGTTGGCAGGTACGCCAGTCGCTTCTTTGATGGAGTATATCCTGGCATTGCAGAAAAATGTACGTTATGTAGACCGTCAGCCGGTTTTCTATTTCCGTGATGTGCTGCCTATCCTGAACCATCGGTATATCAGTTCGACCGGTCCGGAAGCGGTCAATGCCCTGGTGAAAGATATTGCGGAAAACAACAAGATCTATATTTCTGCCGCCGATCTGGGAAAGACGCCTCTTTTGTCCGTCCTCTTCCTGCCGGTAACAGATGTCAATACCTTTTCCGATTACCTGATCAATGTCCTGCAGGAACTGAATAAGGTGATGCACGCTTTATCCTCCGGTGAAGAGGAAGAAGATGCCACCCAGCGCACCAACGACCTGGAGCAGGAATTTATCTTCCATTACTTCACGACCGTCAACCGTATGAAAGAGATCATGCAGGATGCCGGGATCGAGATGAAGATCGACACCTATTTCCGCCTGCTCAAACGGGTGACCGATACGATAACTATCCCTTTCCGGGGCGAACCGTTGTCCGGTTTGCAGATCATGGGAGTTCTTGAAACCCGTGCACTGGATTTCAACCGGCTGATCATCCTTTCCATGAATGAGGGGATATTCCCACTCAGGAAAGCGGCTAACTCGTTTATCCCTTATAACTTGCGAAGAGGTTTCGGCCTGCCCACTTATGAGCATCAGGACAGTGTATGGGCTTACCATTTTTATCGTCTGATTTATCGGGCGAGCCATGTCAGCCTGCTCTACGATACCCGCAGTAATGGTTTGCAGACAGGCGAAGTCAGCCGTTTTGTCTATCAGCTGCACTACCATTATGAAGAGCCGTTGCAGAACAAACTGGTCGTCTATAATGTCTCGTCCGCGAAAACCCCGGCTTTGCAGGTCCTGAAAACGGACGAAGTGATGCAACGGTTGAAGGCTTTCCATAAAGGAGGGCACAGGGCCATTTCTGCCAGTGCGGTCAATACCTATCTGGATTGTCCGCTGAAGTTCTATTTTTCGGTGGTCGAGGGTATACAGGAGGAAGAGGAGGTCAGTGAAACGATCGAGAGCAATGTGTTCGGAAGTATCCTGCACAAAGTGATGGAAGAGTTGTACATGCCTCTTTGCGGAAAGATGGTAACAGCCGATTTACTGAAGGCGATTAAGAAAGATACACCTGTCCTGACCGGTGCTATTGCACGGGCATTTGCGGAGATCTTTTTCATGTCGGATGTCGTACGTCCTTTGACGGGACAGAACTTCCTGATCGGTGAGATGATCCGGAAATATGTGGAAAAGATACTGGAGCGCGACAGTAAACTGACACCTTTCCGTTATATCGAATCGGAGCGGAAGATTAACCGCCTGTTTACCCTGGGCGATGGTCGGACGGAAATCCAGTTGAAAGGTTTTATCGACCGGATCGATGAGGTGCGTGATACGGTTCGCATCATCGATTATAAGAGTGGGAGCGGGACTTCGGTATTTACTTCTATAGAGAGTCTGTTCGATAAAGAAGATAAAGACCGTGCTAAAGCCGTGATGCAGGTTTTCATGTACTCATGGATGCTGGGTGACGTGCCTGCAGGAAAGACCCTTCAGCCGGGAATTTATTATATGCGTACGCTCTTTTCCGATTCGTTCGATGCAGCCGTGAGCCGGCGCGTGGAGCGGATGAAAACAGAGCCGGTAACGGATTTCTCTGTCTATTCGGCCGACTTTGAAGCGGAACTGCGCCGTTGTCTGGATGAGATATTCGGACAGGAAACTCCGTTCGTGCAGACGACGACGGAAAAAGCCTGTGCCTGGTGTCCTTTCAAGGATATATGCGGAAAATAGACGGAGAAGAATCAAACGGATCAGAACAGGAAACCGAGCGAGAAGCTCATCATATTGGTCCGCTTGTCTATCGAGATATTTCTTTCTATCGGGGTTAACGAGGATTTGTCCTTAAAATCGGACTCAACCTTGTTAAGCCCGAATTCGTAGGTGAATTCGAAAAACAGACGCCAGATACTCACGCCCAGCCCTGTGGCGATGCCCAGTCCGAACGGTGTACTGTCATTGATGTATTCGTTGGTGACTTCAGAGAAATGGGTCGTATAACGTGACTTGTAGTTGTATTTCACTTTGGGGCCTACCATCAGGCTGAGGGCATAAGGACCTTCCTTTACAAGATAATAACCGATCATGACCGGCATTTCCAGTGAAGTCGTTTTTAGTTGGAGCCGGTCTGTTTCCGAAATGCTTCCGGCTGCCTGGTCTGATTCGGTAGCTTGCGGCAATGAAAAAAGAACATCTCCTTGCTTGCGCGACCATGTCAAGTCCGGTTGGATAAAGAAGCGGTCGATATTGATCCTGCAAAAGAAAGAGGCCTGATAACCGACTTTATATTGCAGACGGATATTTTCGGCTTCGACACCGTCTATTGTCAATGAGTTAATGATCGGGAATGTAGAATTGACTCCCACCTTTGCACCAAAGTTGAAAGCTTTATCCTCAATATGGATGAACTTCTGTGCATGGACTGAAATGCAAAGGAGAAACAACGGCAATAGAAGGAGAGTCTTTTTCATACGCTTATTTTTTCTTTTTTACGGACCAACCGAATTTACCTACAAACTCTCCTAATCCATAATATTTACCGTGCGAATAAGCCAGCAGGTCTGCCCGTTGCATATCGAATGCACCCGTTTGCGGATCCAGATATTTATCATCCGCCTGGACATTGAGAACATCGGCGATGAACATATCGTGGCTACCCAGTGCAACCACTTCTTTTACCCGGCATTCGATGCAAAGCGGTGCTTCTTCGATGGTGGGGCAATTCACCAATGTAGCTTTACCCGGCGTCAGTCCCATTTCTTCAAACTTATGATGATCTTTTCCTGAATTAACGCCGCACCAGTCGGTGGCATAAGCCAACTCGCGTGTGGTCAGGTTGATCACAAATTCCATATTCTTTTTTAGGATCGGATACGAATGGCGTTCCGGACGTACGGATATATAACACATGGGTGGATTGGTACAAATCGTACCGACCCACGCCACAGTTATAATATTATATTCTGAAGGTTCGCTGCCACAACTAACCATTACGGCCGGTAAAGGATAGATCATGGTACCGGGCTTCCAGTCTTGCTTCATAATTTTTGAGTTGACAGTTGACAGATGACAGTTGACAGTTGACAGGTAAGACTTTGTCTCCGATAATCAATCGGCTGAAAGCCGAAATACCTGTCAACTGTCACTTGTCAACTATCAACTATTATTTAATAATAATGTCTTCTTTATTTATCTTGCGTTCGCAATAATGACATTTGATCGTGCCTTTCTCTTTGTCGATCACTTCGAAACGGCTTGGCATCGGTTCATTATTGGTGATACATTTCGGATTGTTACATTTAACCAGTCCGACCAGTTCGTCCGGCAAAGTAACCGTCTTTTTCTCTACAACCTCATAGTCGCGGATAATGTTCAGAATCACTTTCGGAGCGATCAGTGCGATACGGTTGATCTCATCTTCTTCGAAGAACTTATCGGATATTTTGATCACGCCTTTACAACCCATCTTCTTGCTTTGGAAATTGTTGCCGATCGTGATCGTGTTGTCCATATTTTCAAGTCCCAACAATTTGGCGACTTTAAATAACTGGCTGGGAGGAATATGGTCGATAGCAGTTCCGTTCTCCAGGGCGGCAACCTGCAATTCTCTTTTCTTTTCTACTGACATAACTTTGTTTATTTAGAAGTTGACAGTTGACAAGTGACAGTTGACAGGTATTTATTATCTGTCAATTGTCAACTGTCACTTGTCAACTGAAATATTTAGAACTTCACAAATAATAGCCTGACGGGCAAATAATCCGTTGCGTGCCTGCTGGATATAGTAGGCTTTCGGATTGTCATCCACATCGTAAGCGATCTCGTTTACGCGGGGCAGCGGGTGGAGGATACGGAGATTTTCGCGGCTTCCTTCCAACATTTTGTTACGCAGGATATACACATTCTTCACCCGTTCGTATTCTTCCAGGTCGGTAAAGCGTTCGCGCTGTACGCGGGTCATGTAAAGGATATCGGATTGGTTGATCACCTCTTCGTCGAAAGTGGTATGCTCGTAATATTTGATGCCGTGTTCGTCACAGAAATTCTTGTATTCGTCCGGCATGCGAAGTTCGTCCGGAGCCACGAAATGAAAAGTAGGATTGAAGTGCGACATGCCGACGATCAGCGAATGTACCGTACGCCCATATTTCAGGTCGCCCACCATTGTGATATTCAGGTTGGTCAGTTTTCCTTGTGTCTTTTGGATCGAATACAGGTCGAGCATGGTTTGCGAGGGATGCTGGTTTGCTCCGTCTCCTGCGTTGATGATTGGAATATCGGTTACTTCCGAAGCATAGCGTGCTGCACCTTCCAGATGGTGTCTCATAATGATCAGGTCGACATAATTGCTGACCATCAGGATCGTATCTTTCAGTGTTTCCCCTTTGGAAGAACTGGTCGTAGAGGCATCCTGAAATCCGATCACTCGTCCGCCCAGGCGGTTGACAGCTGTTTCGAAGCTTAATCGCGTGCGTGTAGAGGGTTCAAAAAACAGGGTGGCAGCAACTTTGCCTTCCAGCACCTTTCGGTTCGGGTTTTCCTCAAACTTCCTGGCGTTATCCAGAATACGAAGAATGTCCTCTTTGGAACATTGATCGATAGAAACTAAACTTTTACTTTTCATTTTGTGTATAATCTGTCTTTCTTGCAAAAGTATAAAAAAAGCGGAGACCGAATAGTCTCCGCTTTATATTTATTTCAGATAATCTGCCAGCTTCGTCGGGAGATAGAATGTATTGTTCTTATCTACATAGACAACGACTGAATTCAGCCGGACTTCTTCCTGTCCTTTCTTACCGATTGTAACGATATTGCTGAACGGTGTGATGTTGATCTGTTTCTTCTTATTCTTCACGACTAATGAAGGAGAACCTTTCTCATCTTTAGCGGGGATAATCTCACATTGGTAGTCTTCGAATACTTCTGTGTGAGGGGCGAAATTCTCTGCCGTAAGTTCATCCAGCTTGTCGCGGTCCATGCCGAACAAAGCACACAGGTAGGCGTTCAGTTCGATATTGGTATGCATACCGATCGGCAGGCTGGCCTTGTCGGGATGGTAGGCTGCTAGGAAAACATCTTCGCCGGTATGACCGCCGGTGGTAAATCCGAAACAGGTTTTTGAGGTAAGCAGTTTCGACATGAAAGAGGTCAGCGAACCGCTATACAGTGAACCTTTGCCTTCAGTTTTGCGTTCGGCTTCTGGAATCGGACTGTTTTTATAGTCTTTACAATGGTTCAAAGCATCCAGTTCTTCCGGGCTTAGTTCGAAACCTGCATATTCACGGAAGATGTTCTGTACTTCCGAATTCGGTTCGCTGTTTACTTTCTTAGCGAATCCTTCTGCCGTCAGTTTATACAGAGAGAACTGGTGGAATAACTGGTCTTTCGTTAGTTTGTCGTATCCTTTGCACTCGGCACGACCGATACTGATACCGCTGTTTCCGTGGTCAGGAACCATGATAACGGCTGTTTCACCGTTCTGGCGGGCAAATTCGAGTGCGGCACCGCAGGCACGGTCGTAAGCCAACATGTCTGTAGCCATGCCGACAGGGTCGTTTGCGTGAGCGGCCCAGTCTACTTTACTGCCTTCTACCATCAGGAAGAAACCTTCCGGGTTTTTGGATAGTTTCTGGATAGCGATGCGGGTCATCTCTTCCAGGTCCGGTTGTTGAGCCGGGTCACGGTCGATGTCGTAAGCCATTTCACGGTCAGCGAACAAAGCCCACATATTGTTGCCGTTATAGTTGCGCATACCGTTGATGTCGTTTTTGAATACGCCGTATCCGTTACCTTTCAGGTAGGCTTCACTTTCTTCAGGAAGGAGGGAAACACCGCCACCGATCACTACATTCAGATCGTTATGAGCCATCTGTGGAGCGATCCATTCATATTTGCCACGGTTGTAGCTATGGGCGGAACAGTCTGCCGGTGTAGCGTGAGGAAATTCGCAGGTGAAAACAAGGCCGGTCGATTTGCCCTGTGTTATTTTAGCGGCTTCCAACACAGTCGTAAGTGGCTGGAAAGCACGTTCGGGATCGGTCGGATAGATATCGTTGTCACCGTCATTTTCCGGATAAGTAGAGACATAGCCGGTACGGCTCGGATAGCCTGTCATGTAGCAGGAAGTAGTCGGGGCAGAGTCGCCGATCGGAGCATTTGATGAGTGTGTACGTACGGTACCGCACAGGTACGGGTCCAGATTCAGGTTGGGTTTGTCCGGGTTGGTATACCATTGCAACCAGCGTGCCATAGAAACGGTAGCCAGTGAAGTTCCGTCCGGTATCAGAAGAATAACGTTCTTGACCGGTTTTACATTTTCTACATCTGCAGCTTTTGCCGGCATAATGATGAATGCCAGTAGAAGCAGAAAAGTAATCGTCTTTTTCATGTGCTTTTATTGTTTATTAATTAATGTAATTGAATGATCTCTTCTTCGAAATGAGTCAGTTTCTTGATACCTGTTTCGGTAACCAGGAAACTGTTCTCGATACCGACGGCTCCTACACCCGGAATGACGAATTTAGGTTCGAGGGCAAATACCATATTCGGTTGCAGCTCTTCTTTGGAACGGGGAGTCAGCACCGGAAGCTCGTTGATCTGGATACCGATACCGTGTCCGACGAATTTAGCCTGCTGTTTGGTTCCCATGAAGTTTCCGGCAAATCCTTCTTTCTCTGCGATACCGGCAGCGATGTTATATAATTCCGAACAGACGACACCCGGACGGGCGACATTTTCGATTTCATTTTGTATCGTTAATGAGGTCTGATGCGCACGATAAGCATCTTCCGTCAGTTTACCGACTGAAAATACGCGGGTCATGTCGGTCATATACGGTGTATAATTACCTGCCATATCTACCATGATGGCTGTCCCGTCTTTCAGGATCGTGCCGTTAGCTCCGAGCGGGCAGGATGCGTCCATGCCATTGCCTCCCAGGGCAAAGTCGAAAGGAGAGGGAGCTTCTGCATTTTCACCTGCCAGGATGCTTCCCATAAAGATATCCATGTTAGCCCCGAATGCACGGAAGATTCCGATCGAACCGTTCTGGCGCATGCGTTTTTCTATTTCATACTGAAATTCGAGGTCGGTCATTCCCGGACGGAAACATTCGGCAATTTCCGAGTATGTCTTGGCATGTTTTTCGGCAGAGATACGGAACTGCGAGATTTCCCACGGTGTTTTGATCTCGCGCAGGGTTCTCATCAAGGCGGTTGCATTACCTGTTTCTTTCGGGTTGAATATGGATTGCAGGCGGATATAATCGTTGTATGTCAACTCGTCGGCTTCCAGTAACAGTTTTTCCGGCATCGGGATACCGCGTGCGGCGAATATCTCGGCTATTTGTTCGGGTTTGCGGATATATTCGATATGATCGTCGGTCAGGCCGTTCGGACGTTTGACGAAGAACCAGGGTGCTCCTTCTGCAGGCAGATAGAAATATCCGCTGAAAATCCGTCCGGTTGTATAATACAGGTTTACATCTACACTCAGCAGGCAGGCATCTGCATGCTGTGCTTGCATTGCCTGTTGTATACGACCCCATTTAAGTTGCAGGTCGTCGATCAGTTCTTTTTGTATCATCTCCAACTTTTATTTTTATGTGGCTTCAAAGGTATTAAAATCTGTCGGGAAAAAAGAGGAGTTTGATATTAAATCTTGATTAAATGATCATCTGTTTAGCTTCCTGTAATAGCAGCGTACCAGCCTGGTTGTATTTGGGATGAAACTATTTTGCGGATGAGCAAATGATACTGAAATAGTTGTATTGAATTACAAATATCGGGCGAAGAATCATGACTACAAAATACTTTTTATATCTTTGGGCAGATTCTAACTTAATATAATAAAGAAAGAAAATGGTACTAATAGTTTCTATTGTAGTAATTGTCGTGCTGGCGTTGTGGATAATCTCGTTGTATAATTCGCTGGTCAAGCTGCGGAACAACCGTGAAAATGCTTTTGCGGATATAGATGTGCAGCTCAAGCAACGGCACGATCTGATCCCTCAGTTGGTTGCAACGGTTAAAGGATATGCTGCCCATGAAAAAGATACGCTTGAACGGGTGATCAATGCGCGTAACGGTGCGATGAGCGTTCATACGATTGACGAAAAGATCAAGGCGGAAAATGCGTTGTCATCTGCATTGGCAGGGTTGAAGATTACTTTGGAGGCTTATCCCGACCTGAAAGCAAATCAGAACTTCCTCCAGTTGCAGGAAGAAATAGCCGATCTGGAAAATAAATTGTCTGCTGTAAGACGTTATTTCAATTCGGCTACTAAAGAGCTGAATAATGCAGTGGAGACATTCCCGTCCAATCTGATCGCCGGAATGTTTGGATTCCGTAAGGAGATCATGTTCGATCTGGGCGCACAGCGGGCCACTTTGGAAGAAGCTCCCAAAATTGAATTCTAAGTATGCAATACGTTGGTATACAAACACAGCAGAGCAGGAATAATTTTCGTTCGCTGCTCTTGCTTTGTCTTTTTCCGGTGCTGGTCTGTGTGCTGGTGCTGCTTTTTTGTTATCTGTATGTGATGCTTCTCGGCGGTGGCGGAGGAGACTATCGGATGCCGGGGGAGGTTACACAGATGCAGTTGGCTATGGGCTTTTTCGTACAGATCGCACCGTATGTGCTGGGTGGCGTGCTGATTTGGTTTCTGATTGCTTATTTTGCCAATACGAGTATTATCAATTCAGCGACCGGCTCCAGGCCTTTGAGCCGTATGGAAAACAAACGGGTGTATAATCTGGTAGAGAACCTCTGTATGAGTCAGGGTATGACGATGCCGAAAATCAATGTGATAGACGATGATTCTCTGAATGCTTTTGCCAGTGGAATCAATGAGAGGAGCTATACGGTGACACTTTCGCGGGGAATCATCGATAAGTTGGATGATCAGGAGCTGGAAGCAGTGATCGCTCACGAACTGTCGCATATCCGTAATCATGATGTCCGGCTGCTTATCATATCGATTGTGTTTGTCGGCATCTTCGCGATGGTGGCGCAGCTGGCTATGCGTTCGGCTTATTATTCTTCTTTTTCAAGAAGGAGAGATGAAAAGAACGGAGCCGTTCTGTTGATGCTACTGGTTTTGTTGGTGGCAGCGGTCGGTTATTTCTTTTCTATACTGATGCGTTTTGCCATCTCCCGGAAAAGGGAATATCTGGCGGATGCCGGATCGGCGGAGATGACAAAGAATCCGTTAGCTTTAGCAAGTGCTTTACGGAAGATTTCAGTAGATCCAGATATCGAGGCTGTCGAACGTGACGATGTCGCCCAGTTATTCATCCAGCATCCGGGAAAGCAAGCTGAGAGTGCATTGAGTGGAATGAGCGGTTTGTTTGCAACGCATCCGCCGATAGAGAAACGGATTCAGATTCTGGAACAGTTTTAGCGGGAAGAGATGGATATCTTTTTGATCATATTAGGGGCTATTTGCCTGCTGGTCGGGTTGGCGGGGTGTTTTTTACCCGTTCTGCCGGGACCACCTTTGTCTTATTTGGGACTTTGGTTGCTTCATTTTACGGATAAAGTGCAGTTCTCCGTTACTCAACTGGTTATATGGGGAGTTTTAGTCGTGGTAGTGCAGTTGCTGGATTATCTGACCCCGGTGCTTGGTACAAAGTATGGCGGAGGAAGTAAATGGGGCAACTGGGGTTGTGTGATAGGGATGATTGCGGGGATATTCATTTTTCCTCCCTGGGGGATATTGTTCGGACCGTTTGCCGGTGCAGTGATAGGCGAATTGCTTGGAGGTAAAAAGTCTATAGATGCTTTTAAAGCCGGAATAGGAGCGTTTATCGGATTCCTGCTCAGTGTGGTGGTGAAGATGGCGCTTTGCGGATATTTTGTCTATTGTTTTATAAAAAGTCTGTTTGTGGTTGTGTTGTAAATACCGTAATAAATGGTTCGTAAATATTTGTTTAGAAAAAGATGCTTAACATTTTGTTGATGTTTTTCTCTTTACTATATTCTTTATTTACATATGAAGCAATTCGTTTATAAGCAGTTGTGATATGTGCTTCTACTGTTTTTTCTGAAATGTTGAGTATTTGTGCTATTTCTTTATGTTTCAACTTTTCAGATAGGAAAAGCCGGAACACTTCTCTACATTTTTCGGGAAGAGATAAAATTGCCTCTTGAATTATTTTTTGATATTCTTTGTCCAGTAACTTTGTTTCCGGATCAGACTCTTCTGATGCAATATTAATCGTATATAAATCAATAGGTTGTTTGTCAATAAATGGAGATTTTCTAATATACAACAACGCTTGGTTCTTAGTAGAAATATAAAGGTAGTTCTTAATATCGTTTACTTTGTTCAGTGATTCTTTTTTTAACCAAATAGCGTAAAAAACATCAGCTACCACTTCTTCTGCAAGTTCCCTGGATTTTAAAAAATAGAATGAAAGACTGAGTAAGCTTTGATAATACTGATCGAAAAGAGCACGAAAAGCCCCTTCATCTCCTTGTGAAATTTTTTTGATCAGGTTTTTATCTTCTATATTGTCACTCATTACTTACCTCTTACTATTTTGTCTCGCAAAGGTAGAATAAAAAGTGAAAGTTGAATGAAGAAAATAAAGGGACTTAGAATTTTTTTTATGGTTATTTTATTTTAATTGTAGTGATTTTAGGTGTTGAATATTAATGATGAATAGGTTGGATAGATATTTAAATGTTTATGCTTTACATGGTAAGTAAATTTGAAACGATAGAATTAAATCTAGAAAATGTGTGCTTTAAGTTATTGATATATAGTGGTTTACATGTCTTTTTGAGACGTCTGTGTCTGCATGATGAAAAAAATAATAAAAAAAGTAGGTTTTACTATTAGGGGGGAGGCCCCAAAATATCATCTTTATTAGAAACGAATGTATAGAATGAAAAAGCATGATGATATAATTGGAGATGAGAAATTGCAGAAATATATTGAACGAGTTCATTTTGTTCCGATCGTTTCTGATCCAAATACCCTATTTGATAAGGTTTGCTATAGGATCAAATGTGGTAGAAGCAGAACTATCGGAGTTTCTTCTGTATGGAAATATCTTTCGATTGCAGCTTCTTTGGCTTTGTTGATCGTTTCTTCTTTATTTATAATATCTTCCGGCGAGAAGAACGTATCTCAGATGTCTTATCTGGAGGTAAAATCGATATCCGGTTCAAAAACCAGAGTTGTACTACCTGATAGCTCTGTTGTATGGCTGAATAGTAATGCCAGTATTCGTTATCCACAAGTGTTTACGAGTCAAAACCGGGAAGTTGAGTTTACCGGGGAGGCTTTATTTTCTATAACTAAAAATAAAGAAAAACCTTTTATTGTAGTAATGGATGGAATGAAGGTGGAAGTTCTGGGAACGGTTTTTAATATACATTCTGATTCGAAGACCGATATAATTGAAACCACACTGTTGGATGGAACGGTTGCAGTTTTTGCCGACAATAATAACACGGGAAAGGCTGATGTTATATTATCACCTAATGAACAGGTTTTATATAACAGAACAGATGGAGAAGTGAAGGTTCAAAAAGTAAGTGGAGCTTTATATTCTGCGTGGGTGAATGGTGTTTTTCATTTTGAAAATAATACGTTGGAGGAGGTTATGAGAACTTTGAGCCGAGCTTTTGATGTCTCTATTCATATCGAAAGTGATATGCTTGCCAAGAAAAAGTTTACTGCTCAGTTTTTTCATCATGAAACATTGGATGAAATATTATCTATACTTCAGGTCTCTGCTAAATATAAATATCAAAAAGTCAAAGGAGAAATTTATATCACAAGTAAATAAAGATGTTTAACCTTAAAAGCAGGCATATTATGGATTCAACATGATTTTGATAAAAAATTGGGAACGCTACTAACATTCCCAATTTAAAACTAAATGTTTTTAATTCAACGGTAGCTACTAACTACCGAGTAATAACCTTTTAGCATTACAAATGTATGAATAATCATTTAATAAGAGTACTTTTTTATCTCAAAAAGTACTTAAGGGGAATTTGTATACCCTGTGAGAATGTAAAAAAATCAACTATTATTATGAGATTCACTATTCTATTTTTCTTCATGAGTATATGGGGGGCAATGGCAACTTCTTACTCTCAAACAGCAAGACTCACTCTTGATGTGAAAAATGGTACTATTTCTCAGGTGATTAAAGAGATAGAAAAAAGAACGGATTTTACGTTCGTATATAATGTCAATGATGTTAACCTGAATAAAAAGGTATCAGTTAGATTTAAGAATCAATCTATTGATGAGGTGCTTAAAATTTTATTTAGCAATAATGCTTTGGAATATAAAATTACAGACCGGCATATTGCTTTATATGTAAGAGATGCAATTGTACAGCAAACATCTAGAAAAATTACCGGAACGATTAAAGATATAAATGGCGATCCGGTTATTGGAGCAAATATTTTTATTGTGGGGACATCTAATGGAACCGTTAGCGATATGAATGGACAATTTGAAATATCTGTTCCTGTCGGTGGTATTTTAAAAATATCTTATATCGGTTATTTGGATAAGGAGATCAAAATTGTAACAGATAAAACGGCTTATGATATTGTTCTGAACGAAGATAATAAAGCATTGGATGAAGTCGTAGTTGTTGGTTATGGAGTACAGAAAAAATCTAATATAACAGGATCTGTAGCTTCTGTTAAACCCGAAACATTTAAAGATCTGGATTTAGGCGTTACTGAAATTATTCAAGGACGTGTTGCCGGTGTGAATGTATCGAATGGAAATATCATTATCCGTGGAGCGGCTTCTATCAATGGTTCTGATCCTTTATGGATTGTAGATGGAATACAGGGTGGAGCTCCTAATTTTAATGATATTGAATCTATTGAGATTCTGAAGGATGCTGCTTCTACTTCAATTTATGGTGCACGAGCTGCTGGTGGTGTAATATTGGTTACAACAAAAAAAGGAAAAACTGGTCGTATTAATATTAATGCAAAAGTAAATGTAGGAGTTGCCATGCCGGTAGATGTTCCGACAATGTTATCTACACCAGATTTTATTGATCGTAAATTAGCTGCTGGTTTTCCGAATAATCCGCAATCAGGATGGGATAATCCGTCTTCTTTGCCTAACACGAACTGGAATGATGAAATTTGGAGAAATGCATTGAAACAAAATTATTTTATTCAAATGACAGGCGGTACAGATAAAACGTCTTTCAATATGTCTGCTGAGTATAATAAAAATGAAGGTTTTAAAATAGGAAACTGGAATGAAGGTGCAAGTATTCGTATAGCCAGTAGTACACAAATCAATAAAAAAGTTAAGGTTACGGAAATTGTATCGATGGGATTTGGCAATGACCATCCATCGAACCCTTTGGGTATTTCTTATCGTCAGGTCCCGACAATGAAAGTATATGACCTTGAAAATGTATCAGGTGGAGGTTGGGGTAAGCAACCGGCAGGTGGATATTATGAAGGTACCAATGCTGTAATGGACGAATTAGTACATCATCGTGATAATAAGAACTATTGGGGAAAAGCAAATTTTATATTGGATTGGGAAATCATTAAAGACTTGAAATTCCAGGCAAATTTATCAGGAGATTTCAGTTCTTATGCCAATAATGATTTTCAGGAGGCATGGAATATAGGTTCATTGTCCAGAGGTAATGAATATAACAAAGATTATGGCTCTGGTCATACATTGAGAATGTTTTATACGCTTACTTATGATCATACTTTTGCGGACAAACATTATTTAAAAGGTATGTTGGGGTATGAAGCTTCTCAGGGAGAAAGTTCAAGTGCAGGTGGTTGGAAAAATGGTTTTCCGGTTCAGGTTGCAGAAGATATGGGGCTGGGTACAGGAGAAAAAGATATCAAAGGTGGTAAAGGACGTAGCAGAAGCTTATCACAGTTTGCCCGTTTCAATTATGCATATGATAGTAAATATCTGTTTGAAGCGACAATAAGGCGAGATGGTTATGATAATTTTGGTCCTGATAATCGTTTTGGTTTATTCCCTTCTTTATCATTGGGGTGGAATATTGCTAAAGAATCATTTATTGCTGATAATGTTGATTGGTTGTCACAATTGAAACTCCGTGGAGGATGGGGTAAAATAGGAAATAACACAATTGGTCAGTTTTTGTATGAACCTTCTTTTACAAATAATTTATTGTATTATTCATACGATGGTGAGACTGTACAACGAGGTTTTTGGTATGGAAAAGTGGCTAATACATCTATTAAGTGGGAAGAAGTTGCTCAGTTTGATTTAGGGTTGGATGTTGGATTCCTGAATAACAAACTTAATGTTACAGCAGAGTATTATAATAAAAATACTTCGGACATGTTGTATTGGATTGGTGTACCTATTTCGACGGGAACAAGTGCGGGCAACGGTGGTATTCCTACTTATCCTGCTAATATCGGTGAAATCAATAATAAAGGTTTTGACTTTATGATACAATACCGGGACAGTTATAAAGACTTTCGTTATGATGTGGCTTTGACCTTATCCACAAATAAAAATAAAGTTGTAAAACTGAATGATGAGATTAATCCGATTATCTGGAGAGGTCCGAGTGGCGATTGTACTTGGAATAGTTCGCAATATCGTACTGAAAACGGACAACCGATGGGACAATTGTATGGTTATGTTGTGGAAGGTATATTTCAAAATCAAGCTGAAATTGATGGCTTGAATGCTCAAGCGTCAGACGGAATTTATCAACAGGCTGGTACAGCTCCCGGTGATTTTCGTTATAAGGATATAAACAAAGATGGTAAAATTACAAATGAAGATAAAGATTATATTGGAAATCCTTGGCCAAAGTTGATTTATGGTCTGAATATTAGTCTTTCATGGAAGAATTTTGATTTAATAATGGGATGGGTAGGTAATGCGAAATTTGATATTTTCAACGATGCAAAAGCTTACGAACGAAATTTCTATGGCGATTATAATACGACATATAAAGTGTATGACGCCTGGACATCTCAGAATCCAAGTACGGAACATCCTCGTGTGGTAAGGGAGGATCCGAATGGCAATTTTAAAAATTTCTCTTCTTATTTTGTTGAGAATGGTTCTTATCTGAAATTGAAGAATTTGCATTTAGGTTATAATTTACCTAAATCATTGTTGTCTAAGTTTTATGTGGAAGATTTAAAGGTATTTATTAATTGTAATAATATTCTTACTTTCAGTAAATTTCAGGGAGATCCGGAGTTGAGTGGGGGATATCTGGAAAGAACAACTTATAGCTTTACACGCTTCCCGGCTGCTAAATCTGTGATGGGGGGTATTAGTTTAACTTTATAATGTAGGATAGGATATGAAAAAAATAATATTTCTTTTAATAGCAGTTATTACTTTTAACAGCTGCTCTGACAGTTTTTTGAATTTATCGGATCCATCAACATTATCTCCGAATTATTTTCCGAAAACAATGTCTGATATGGAATCATTGATGACTTCTTGTTATGCGGAAGTTATCTGTTTTGAATTGTATGGAAAACGCGTAATGTCCAAGCATTCATTCATTGTGGATCACACGGCAGACATGGCTTGGACTGCAGATCCGTATTGGAACCAGCAGGCGACCAATCAGGTTTCCTCTGATAATGGCTATGTCCAAACTCTTTGGTGGGGATATTATAAAGTGATACAATGTGCGAATACTGTTTTAGCTGAATCTGCAAAAATTGATAAAAGTTCTTTTACGGAAAATGAACTTGTCCGTCTGTCTCAAATAAATGGTGAAGCTCTCTTTTGGAGGGCTTGGGGACATCAACAGTTAATTCAGTTCTGGGGTGAAGGTTTTCCTTGTAATGGAGATGGTAGCAAGCAAGGAGTTCCTATTCGAACACAGGTTGCGACCACTTCAGATCAAATGAATGCTACAAGGAATTCGGTGGATGAAGTTTATGCCCAAATTCTGAAAGATTATAAAGAGGCTGAATCATTGTTACCGGATCATTGGACAAGCCAGGCAGATTATTCGCGTCCTGATAAGTATGCAGTAAAAAGTTTTATTGGTCAGGTGAATTTGTACCAGGGAGAGTATAATGAAGCTAAGATACAATTAAAAGATGTAATTGATAATTCAGGAAAACAGCTTGTTCCTTTTGCGGAATACTCGAAAATGTTTAATGAGTCACAGACAAAGTTTAATAATGAGTCTATTCTTGAAATCAATTTGAAAGATGGTTCTTCGTCTGGCTGGGGAAACTGGAGTGGTGGTGAAGGTTCTATGCATGCTTTTGTGGCATCTTTATGCTTTATCAATCCGGATGGAAATGTGGAAGCTGCCGGATGGGGGAATATTTACTTCCATGATGCAAATATAGAACGTTTTGGTTCGGATCCTCGTCTTAAAGTAACAGCACTGGAACCAGGAACACCTGTAATTATGAATGGAAATACAACTGTTACTGCTAAATATAAGGATGTTGAAGATAATATTAAAGGTTGGAGTATCGGAAAATATGTGCCTTTGACATATTCTACCTATGAAAAATCTTGTTGTGTGGGTATCAATATGTTTTTGATGCGTTTAGCAGATGTTTATTTAATGTATGCAGAGGCTTGCCAGGCAACGGGAGATGAGGCAAATGCTCGTGAATATGTTAACCGTGTCCGCAGGCGTGCTTATGATGGTGATTTGTCCTATGATATAAAATCGAGTGGTGATCAGTTGAGAGATGACATTCGGGAGGAACGTTTCTTGGAGCTTTGTGCTGAAGGTGTACAACATTGGGTGGATGTGTGCCGTTGGAAAACCTTGGATAAAGAAATTTCCAAATGGTATAAGACTACTCGTTCCGGAGCACCACATTATGATGCTAAAGATTTATATTATCCAATACCCAAAAAGGAAATGGAAGATAATCCTAATATTAAGCAGAGTATCGGATATGAGAATGAATAATTGGTATTGTATTAACTGATAAATAGAATTATTAAAATGAAAATAAAGAAAGATTGGTATTTCAAGGTTGTAGCAGGTTTTCTTCCGATAATAATATTATTCTTACTGGAGGGAGGATTGCGTATGATAGACTTTGGAAACGATCTTTCTTTATTTATACAGGATAAAAAGCAACCCTATCTATTGCATTTGAATGAAAAAGTCTCTCTGCGCTATTTTCTACAAGAAAAAAATGCGACAAATGGTAACATTGAGCGTTTTTTGAAAAAGAAACCTCAAGATGTAGTTCGTATTTTTGTACAAGGTGAATCAACAGCTGTAGGTTTTCCTTATTTCCATAATGGTGCATTTCCTCGTATGCTGGATTATCGTTTGCATAAGGATTTTCCGGATATTAATCTGGAATTGATTAATCTTTCGATGACGGCTTTAAATTCATATGCTGTTTATGACTTTGCAGATGAAATCATTGCTCAGCATCCGGATGCAGTTATCATCAATGCTGGCCATAATGAATATTACGGAGCTTTAGGAATTGGTTCTACTGGAACTTTAGGAAGTGAAATCACGATTGCAAGGCTGGGAGTAGAATTGAGAAAAACAAAGGTTGGCCAGCTATTATCGAAAATTTTAGCAGCGTTCTTTCCTGATGGGAATAAAACTGATTATGACCATACATTAATGGAAAGGATGGTTAAAAAGCAGGAAATTCCTTTGGAATCCGATTTGTATAAAGGTGGAATTAAACAATATGAAAAGAATTTAGATGAAACTTTGGCGAAATATGAGAAAGTCGGAATACGAGTTTTTTTGACGAATACAGTTTGTAATTTGAAAGATCAGAAACCTTTCATAAGTGTGGATGGTCCGGATTCTTTGAATGCCTCTTATTGTTTTTATCAAGCAGACCTGGCTTATAAAAGGGGGGATAAGAAAAAAGCTAAGGAACAATATATGCAAGCAAAAGAATTGGACGCGTTACGTTTTAGAGCTCCGAAAGAAATAAATGAAATAACGGAGCGTTTGGCCCGTAAGTATAAGAATGTTGTGTTTGTGGATGTAGAAAGGATGTTTGAAGGATATGCTTCAGACTCTATTATCGGCAAGGAGTTGATGTTAGAACATTTGCATCCTAATTTAAAAGGTCATTTCCTGATTTCGGAAGCATTAGTTAAGAGTTTTAAGCAGTCTTCTTTTTTATATGCTAATAATGCTAAACAGACCGATGTAGAAGTGGAGTTTAAAGAGTTACCGCTGACTGCTGTGGACTCTTTATGTGGGGAGTATGCAACTTTATTATTGAAAGAAGGCTGGCCTTTTAATGAAACAATTGCCCCCGATGATAAAAAAGATAAGTCATTGGAAGAGGCTTTGGCCGGAGGGTTAGCTGTTAATACAATAAAATGGGAAGTTGCTATGTATAAGTTACTAAAGGCATTTGTAGCAAAAGGGGATTTATCTCGTGCAATTAAAGTCGGGGAAGCATTTATTTTGGAATATCCTTATGAATATGTAATGTATGAACAAATTGTAAATTTATGTATAGATGCAAAAGAATATAATAAAGGCATCCGTTATGCAACCCGTGCGTATAAGTTGAAGAAAGAACCGGTAATGGCTCGTCAGTTGGCTATACTTTACATGAAATCGGATATGCCAGAAAAGGCATTACCTTTTCTGGATATTTTGATTACAGCAAATGGAAGGATTGATTTTAGACCAATGAAAGAGATTGCTCAGAAAATAGTATCTTGTAAAAAGATATTAGCAGAAGAGCCTGGTAACGTGGAACTAAAGCAGGAAATATTTGTCCTTTATTCAAAGATAGGGAACAGAGAAGCTGCAGCAAAATATGGAAATATATGATAAGTAGAAGACAAAATACGGATGTTGGAGTGGTCCTGGGTTTGGCATTATTAGTCGTAGGATTAGTGTCGGGAGGGACGGTGTGGTATCAAATTGCAGTATTAGCCCTGTTGGTTACAGGGTTGGTTCCGGTTATCTATACACCGCTTTCTTGGTTGTGGTTCGGCTTTGCTTTACTTGTAGAGCTTCTTTTTTCAGCGATTATATTGACTCTGATCTTTTATCTGATAGTAACGCCTATGGCTTTATTGCGTAAATTGTTTTTTAAAGATACTTTATGTTTGCGTAGTTTTAAAAAAGGAGTAGGTAGTGTCTTTGTCATGAGAAATAAGATATATAAAGCTGAAGATATGGAAAATCAGTTTTAATAATTAATTATCAAAGTAACAAAAATATAAAGATATGGAATTTCTGAAAGAATTTTTGAGCTTTTTAAGAACGAGAAAGAAATACTGGTTAATACCATTGATATTAACTCTTCTTTTCTTTAGCTTGTTGATCGTATTGACCCAAGGTTCGGCCTTGGCTCCTTTTATCTATTCAATATTTTAAAAATGAAAGCAATCATAGGTATATCGGCATACTATCATGACAGTGCGGCGGTTTTATTAATAGATGGCCGTATTGTTGCAGCTGCACAGGAGGAACGTTTCACGCGAAAGAAGCATGATTCGTCTTTCCCGAAATATGCTATTACTTATGTTTTGCAGGAGGCTAGTTTGAATGGAGAGGATATTTCGTATGTCGCTTTTTATGAAAAGCCTTTTATAAAGTTTGAACGATTATTGGAAACATATCATGCATTTGCTCCGAAAGGTTTACATAGTTTTATTAAGGCGATTCCGGTATGGATTAAGAAAAAATTATATATGAAACGAATTCTGAAGAAAGAATTGGAAACATTTGGCATTCATTCAAAAATTCTTTTTCCAGAACATCATTTATCGCATGCAGCAAGTGCATTTTATCCTTCACCTTATGAAGAAGCGGCAGTTCTGACGGTGGACGGTGTTGGGGAATGGGCTACTACGACGATCAGTCGAGGTTACAAAGAAAATATATCGTTATTGCGGGAACTTCAATTTCCTCATTCCTTAGGGTTGTTATATTCTGCTTTCACTTATTATTGCGGGTTCCGCGTAAATAGTGGCGAATATAAATTGATGGGGTTGGCTCCTTATGGTATGAAGTCGGAAAAAACATTGAGATATATTTCTTTAATAAAAGATTTTTTGATAGATATTCGGGAGGATGGTTCTTTTCTTTTGAATATGGATTATTTTGATTATGCGACAGGATTAAAAATGACGAATAACCGGAAATGGGAGAAATTGTTCGGTTTACCTCCCCGAAAACCGGAAAGTATACTGACACAGGAATATATGGATCTGGCTTATGCTATTCAGCAGGTTACGGAAGAAGTTCTATTAAAACTTGTGGCCACTGCTAAACAAGTGAGTGGATGTAAGAATTTAGTAATGTCCGGAGGAGTCGCATTGAATTGTGTAGCAAATGGAAAAATTCAAAGAAGCGGATTGTTTGAGAATTGTTACATTCAACCGGCTGCTGGAGATGCAGGTGGAGCAATTGGAGCTGCCCTTGCTGTGTGGCATATTTATCTTCAGGAAAAACGGGCATGCGAAAAACCAGACGGAATGTCCGGTGCATATTTAGGCCCCTCTTTTTCGGACAAGGATGTCCGGAATATGATACGGAAAACTGGAGCTGTAGCGAGAAGATTTGATGATGGGACTTTATATGACAAAGTTGCAGTTTTGTTGAATGAAGGCTTTATCATAGGCTGGTTTCAGGGACGTATGGAGTTTGGTCCGAGGGCATTAGGTAATCGATCTATCTTGGCGGATCCTCGTAATAAGGAGATGCAGAGAAAGTTGAACCTGAAAATCAAATACCGTGAAAGTTTTCGTCCTTTTGCCCCGACTGTGTTGGAAGAAGATGCCGCTCAGTATTTTGAATTGAATGTACCTTCTCCCTATATGTTATTGGTTGCTGAAATAAAGCCGGAATACAGGTTTCCGGTTCCGGATGATTATAATAATTTCTCTTATCAGGAAAAGCTATACTATCATCGCTCTTCATTGCAAGCTATTACACATGTGGATTTTACAGGACGTGTACAGACAGTGACGGAACTGTCAAATTCCAGTTATTATGCTTTGCTGAAAGCTTTTAAAAAACTGACTGGATGTAGTGTGTTGGTCAATACGAGTTTTAATGTACGCGGCGAACCGATTGTATGTACGCCGGAAGATGCTTATGCTTGTTTTATGGGTACTGAAATGGATTATTTGGTTCTTGGAAATTGGTTTTTTAGCAAGGAGGATCAACCCAAAGAAAATATCAAAAGAATAGATCAGAAATTGACAGACTGAAATAAAAATGAGATAGATAATAAATTTTTATTAGTCTTAGAATCTGGAATTCCGGTATGGAATAGCTAATAAGTTTTACATAGATAAATAAATAGTAATCATGGGAAAGAAAATTATTTTTCTTATGGTAATAGTCTCTTTGTCTTTTTTTACAGGAAATGTAACAGGAGAAGAGATATATTCAGGTGAAGATTTAACAAAGTTTGTTAATCCGTTTATCGGAACAGGAGGATGGGTTCAGGCTTATCCTGGTGATAGTGTTACATATGATGAGATTCGTGAAAATCCAGGTCATTATGCGTTTGGAGGCTTAACATTTCCGGGAGCTGTGGCTCCTTTCGGAATGATCCAGCTTAGTCCTGACTGCAATACGGAGGGTTTTGGTTGGAGTGCTGGATATCATTATTCTGATTATTCTATGCTTGGGTTTTCTCATAATCATACAAGTGGTAATGGGATGGGGTTTGGACATTATTTGTTTATGCCTTGTACCGGAGATATTCTTTTTGAACCGGGAGATTACAAAAAAACACAAGAAGGATATCGTTCGCGTTTTTCTCATGTTGGGGAAAAAGCTGCTCCGGGGTATTATTCCGTATTTTTGGAAGACTATAATATAAAGGCTGAATTGACTGCAACTGAAAGAGTGGGTATGCATAGATATTGGTTCCCCAAAAATCAATCCGGTCATGTAATTGTCGATTTGGAACATGGACTAGGAGAATATGCAAATCCAATGTTAACAGGGATAAAGAAGGAAAATGAAAAGTCGATTAGTGGTTTCAGATTGACTAAAAATGGTGTTAAATCTTATTTTTATGCAGAATTCTCAAGAACTTTTTCACAAATATTTTTCGAAAAAAGTGATGTAATAAAAGATATACCGGATTCTCTTTCGGGTAATAATATAAAGGTTGCAATCCTTTTTGATAATGCAGGTGAGGATCCGGTTATAATAAAAGTTGCAGTTTCATTTACATCATTAGAAAATGCGAAAAATAATATGAAAGAAGAGATTCCAGATTGGGATTTTGATAAAGTGGTGGAGCGTACGAAGAATAAGTGGAATCATACATTATCCAAAATAAAGATACACTCATCAGATTATGATGCAAAAGTTCAGTTTTATACAGCTTTGTACCATTGTTCATTAGCTCCGTTTTTATTCAATGATGTGAATGGAGATTTTCTGGGTGCGGATGCTTGCGTACATAATAGTCAGAAATTTAGGAATTATACATTCTTTACTCTTTGGGATACATACCGTTCGCTTCATCCGTTGTTGACGATTATTAGACCGGATATGATAAATGACCTGATCAATTCTATGTTGTGTCAGGCCGATTTGAGCAAAGAGCATTTGTTACCTGTATGGTGCTTGGCTGGTAAGAATGGATATAATATGGCCGGTTATTCATCTGCCCCAGTCATAGCTGATGCAATTATGAAAGGTTTTAAAGGGTTTGATTGGGAAAAGGCTTTATACTATTTAATCGAAAATACTATAAAAGGAGGTTTTTCCGGGTATACAGAGTATGTAAAAAAAGGGTATGTTCCAGCTGATGTTGTAAATATGTCAGTTCCAAAAACATTAGAATATGCTTTTTGTGATTGGAATATAGCAATGGTCGCAAAGGAGTTGGGTGATTCTGCCTGTTATGGTTTATTTCAGCAACGATCGGCTAATTATAAATATGTCTTTGATAGTTCTTGCAGTTTCATGCGTGGTCGTTTGTCTGATGGTTCATGGAAAACTCCATTTGATCCTCGAGCTGTTTCTCATCAATTCGCGGACAATGATTTTATGGAATCTAATTCTTGGCAATATACTTGGCATGTAATGCATGATATAAAAGGTTTGATTGGTTTAATAGGTGGTGAACACCGATTTATTGAAAAACTGGATACGTTGTTTGAACAACCGTCTTTCCTGACAGGCATATATGCAGCAGATGTGAGTGGGGTGATCGGTCAGTATGCTCAAGGTAATCAACCGTCTCAACATATTGCTTACTTGTATGCTTTTGCCGGAAAGCCATGGAAGACTCAGGAACGAGTCCGGGAAGTAATGAATCGGACATATGCGAATCACCCTGATGGTATTCCCGGAAACGATGATGGTGGTCAGACTTCTTCATGGCTGCTCTTTAGCCAACTTGGTTTTTATCCGGTAAATCCTGCTTCTAGTATTTTTGTTATAGGTTCTCCGGTTTTTGATCAGGCTGATATTTTCGTGCGGAATGGTAAATCGTTTTCTATTGTTACAAAAAATAATAAACCAGAAAATAAATATATCCAGTCTGCAACTTTTAATGGAAAAGTGTATAGCAGGACCTGGATAACTTATCATGATATAATGGATGGTGGAGTTCTTGAATTAACAATGGGAAGTGAGCCTAATAAAGATTGGGGGATAGATGGTCTGTCGTCTTTGTAATCCAAAGTTCAGTCGATAAATAGTAAATTATCTTGAAATATATTTATCCAAAAAAGTAATACACATGAAAACAAGAAGAACATTTTTAAAGCAATCTACAACAGCTGCTTTGGGATTATTAGCTGTTCCGTCTGTAATTTCAATGACGGAAGAGAATAGAACCAGAAAAACAACTCGATCAACATTGAAGAACGATGTAATGATTGAAACGATAATGATCGGAGACGAATTTTTAGGGTTGGGAAGTATTAGCATAGGAGGGATTGAACTTAGAAGTCCAAGAAGACCTATGTTTGTAGAGATTACGACACCTGATGGAATTCGTTTACTGAATTATCGTTTGGTTGATCAGAAAATAACGGATGATTCTATAGAACTGATATTTTCGGCAGATCAAATAAATGACGGTCTTATGGAATGGATGCTTCATACGGTGCGTAACAGACGGAATTTATCGGATTGGACAGAAGGTCCGCAACCGGCAAAGGACACCACACTTAAACTCATATTGAAACCTTTGACACGTGAAATCGGAAATAAAACGTGGCAGGGATTTACTTATCAGTATGTGTATAATAGTAGTACACTTCCTATCTATCGAATTCTGGATAGAGGAACTTGGGAAATAGGGGGTGATGTGATAGGAAATGAATTCTGGATGCGTAGTGGCGTAGTTCCTTCTAAGGTTAAATTTGGAACAAATAAAGATTTCTATTCTTCCGAATGGTATTTACCGGGTATTGAGAATCCTAATATTTTCCAGTTTCATCCTTTGCAAACAACATTACAGGGCTTCACTTTCACAACCTCTTCAAAAGGGACATTGCTTACCTGGCCTAATGAGGTTAAACACATTAATTCTTTGTTCGAAAAAGAGGAAGGAAAGTCGGAGTTAGTTCATTATCATGAGCATTGTGCAGATTTAGGGCATGAACTGAAAACATCTCCGGTTGAAGTGTTGTGGTTACCAGGAGAATTAACCGAAGTTCAAGCGGCTAATATATATGAAGCAGCCAAAGATGTTATTTATGATATTTTGCATGAAAATGCTGGATTGAAACGGGAACGTGTGACTACCTATGGTGTGATTGAAGAATGGCAGATACCAGATATGGATAAGTATATAAATCGGGCAATGCCTGCATTTATTGCTGCCGAATTGAAAACTGTTTTTTTGCCTAATGAATGTCAGAATACGATGAATGTATATGGAGTCTCTAATATGTGTTGTAATATCGATTATAAAATCGCTGATACTGTAGGTGAAGACAATATGCGTCAATTATGTAAAAAGGCAAATGATGCAGGTGTGACGGTCGAGATGTGGGGAAATACTGCTATTTCTTCTTTAGCAGAGATGTTTAGTTATGCGGAAGAAAAACCAACTGATCGTCTGAGACGTCTTCCGGTCGAGGGTTCGGTGATGGAGGTTGTGCAGAAAGCACAAATGCCTTGGATAAGAAATGCTTCTAATGCGATAGAGGCAGATCATTATACACCACGTTTTTGTGCATTGAATATGCGTGATCCTGATATTTATGCTTATTGGATGAAATGCTGGAAAAAACTACATGATGATATCGGTATCCGGGGGATTTTTCTGGATAGTTCATTCAATATGACGAGTAATAAATTTCATCATGTTCAAAATATGAATGCTGTTCGTAAAGGTGGTGCCACATTGGACCAGTTAGATAATTTAGGATATTATCGCCCCAAAAAAGAACCAGCGAAAGGCATTTTTTCCCAGTATCCGGCCCATATCAGCATGATACGTGATATGCAGGAAATGGGGTATCATTATACAGGGGAAGATATTGGTGTGTTTGGTGTCCATCGCAGTGGTCCGGGAGTAAAGATGAGGCTCGATTGTATGTATATTTGGACGGATTGTATCGCAACATTTGAACCACAGGAGATACGGAATTTGGGTTTTGATCCTCTTGATGTTTTATTTAAAGGGTTGGCTTACAGGATGTCCTGGTTCGTCTTTTGGGATGTTGATAAAGAAAAGCTTGTTCCGGTCAGAGGTAAAGACGATGAGTTTCCGACATTCGATTTCTTTAAAGCATATAATGAAGTAGAACCTTATTTATATGATCGCGAAATACTGGAAAATGAGGCAGGTGTGCTGTATCATAAAGATAATACATATGTTTTATGGGCTTTTAGCGATTTTCACCATCATCTACCTAAAAGTTCGGTTGTAAAGACAATTCTTTCCGGTAAAAGTTCTCGAATGAAAGAAATACGAGCTTCGAAGAATCAGGTCTATACTTATACAATATAAAGATCATAGTCATGAATGTAAAGATTATAATAAAGTTATTCATTTGTCTGGTTTTGCTTCATGGGGCAGTACGGGCTATTGCGTCATCTGCCGATTTAAGAGTTAATGTGCGGGATTACGGTGCAAAGGGAAATGGAAAAACATTGAATACACATGCATTCGATCAAGCCATTCGGTATTGCTCCGAACAAGGAGGAGGAACGGTTGTTGTACCATCCGGTGTTTTTTTGACCGGAACGATCCGTCTCCAGGATCATGTGTCACTTTTTCTTGAAAAGGAGGCTGTTATTAAAGGTGTTTCGGAATTAGAAGACTATGCTCCTTATATACCGGCCAAAGAGATGGAGAAATATGATAATGCAGATAAATATAACTGGAACCGAGCTTTGATATTAGGGGTTGGAGTTGAAGATGTTTCTATTTCTGGTGAAGGAGTAATTGATGGCGACCATGTTTTTGATCCGGATGGAGAGGAAAACATGAGGGGACCTCATACTATTTTGTTCGGAGAGTCGCGGAATATAACATTATCTGGTATCACAGTTATTCATGCTGCAAATTATGCTTTTATGGCCTATGAAATAGAAAATGCAACTTTTCAGCATCTTACAATTAAGGAAGGATGGGACGGTATACATATTCGCGGAGGTAAAAATATTTTGATACGTAATTCTGAATTTTATACCGGTGACGACGCGATAGCCGGAGGTTACTGGGAAAATATGACAATAACCGATTGTTATATTAACTCTTCCTGTAATGGTATTCGCATGATTATGCCGGCAACTGGTCTAAGAATAACTCACTGTACATTTAAAGGACCGGGAGTGTTTCCTCATCGAACCTCAAAGGAACATAAACGAACCAATATGCTATCTGCTGTTTTATTACAGCCAGGAGGATGGGGAAATGCTCCGGGAAGAGTCGACAATGTTTCTATTCACGATTTGACAATAGATAATCTGGATAATCCTTTCATGTTTATCCTGAATGAGGACAATGAGTGTGGTACGATAGAAGTAGAACGAATAAAAGCGACTTGTATAACAAAATCTGCATCCTCAGTGGAGAGTTGGAAAGGTGGTACTTTCGAACGAGTTCGGTTGTGTGATATCTCGATTGAATATGAAGGACATGACGATCCGTCGCTGCATAATATTGAAGTTGGACAACCACATGTAGATTCACGCATATTACCTTGTTGGGGATGGTTTATTCGGAATGTAAAACAACTGATATGTGAAAATGTAAAGTTGTCATATAATGGTTCCGAAGTTCGCCCGGCTTTTTTTCTTGATAATGTAATGGCTACAACGCTGACGAATGTGGAATGTAAGTTAGTTCAGAATGTTAAACCTTTGGTTGTAAAAGATTCTGGAGATGTAAAAGGATCGGATATTAAACAGTTTAAATAAAAAATGAAGATATGAAAAGGCGATATTTGTTATTGGTATTTTTATGTGTGTTCTCCTGCTTATTGCATGCACAAATGAAAGAACCTTATGAGTGGATTGGATATGAAAATGTCATGGGAGTAAAAAATGGTCTACGGCATTACGATTATGATATCAAAACTATTTATTCAAGTGCTCCAGCTAATGTATTCTGGCCAGGAGAAAAAGTGAAATTTACTTTTCAATTGATAAGTAACACGGAAGACTTTATTGATGTTAATGCATCTATATATGTGATACATTATGGAGCAAGGGGTGTACCTAATGATATTTGGTTACCGGAGATGTATAAGATTGAAGAGCTTCAGACGATTTCTACCCCTGTCAAAATATCTCCGAATGGATATATTGATATGGAGATTTTACCGGAAATTCCGGATATCTTCGGAGGTTATGCTATTGTGTTCGATTTAGGAAAATATGGTAGGCGTTTGGCTACCAGTTTTGTACGTAGTATGAAACCATCACCTGTCAAGATGCAGTATCCGAAACAATCATTGGATGATTTGGGTGTCGATTTTTTAAGCAGGATTGGTGTACAGGCTATCCGATACGGAGCATCTTACTGTCCGACTACTATGAGTAATTATCAAAATGAAATGCGTCGGATGGATGCAGAGATGAAACGTTATAAAGACAATAATATAACTGTCCTATTGATGTTTGGTGAAGGACAGTCACAGACACCTCTGGGTACTCAGCGTTCTTTTCTGGATGAAAATGGAGTTTATAAACGGACAAAACAGGATTATTCCTGGCTTCCTTCACTGGATGAAGATTTTAAGAAATATGTAAAAGAATTGTGTCTGAAACATGGATGGCCGAATGGGCCGGTTACAGCAGTTTCCCTTTGGAACGAACCTTGGGAGGGTATTTCTATTTCCGGTTGGCAGGCCGACATGCTACGTTATCGTGAAATCTATAAAGCGATGGCCGAAGGTGTAATGGAAGCACGTAAGGAGGGAGTGGACGTATTGATAGGTGGCTGTGACTCGAATTCTAATGCTTGGGATAAATTATTCAGTGACGGAACAATGGATATGTTACCGTTTTTTGATTTTTTGTCTATTCATTATCAGGGAATGGAATCCCCGGTTCTATATCCCGAATGGAATAACCGTAAAGATCATAAAGGAAGGGTTTTGATTTGGGATACTGAAAGTTGGGTTGGAAATACGGATGACCGTATAGGGCTGGTTGTGGCAGCCAATCGTTCTGCAGGATATGATCGTTCGATGGGAATTTATGGCGGATATATGTATTCTGGCGATCCTCATAATACAGTTCCGAATATGGAAGTTCGTACGACGAACGGAGTGGAGATAATACCATCCATTCATAGTTCTTGGTCACCAGCAGCTGCCATGGGGGCTGTACAGGCTCTGATCGGAGAGAGAGACTTTAAAGAATTATTATTTAAGAACGGATTACCTTGGGTAATGGTTTTCGATGGGTATGAGAAAAATATAGATGACGGGACTGTTGTTATTACCGGAGATTTGGGGGAAGCTTTCGGTGCGGAAAACATCTTGTTCCGTAATGTAAGAAGCCAGAAGGAAATTGCGGAAAAGATTGCACTCCGGAAAAAAATAGTAACTATGCCGCAAGGCTCGGTAGAACGTGCTAAGGCAGAAGATGCCCTAAACAGTTATAAGGCAATGGAAGATGGGAGTCTTATTTTGAACGCACAATCTTCTTTTATCTTATATGATTTTTACGGGAATGTGATACAACCTCATCATGGCAAGTATGAAATTCCACTTAACTATAGGGGGTATTATATGCGAACTGATGGTCGCAAAGGCTCATTTTCACAGCTTTTGTATGCGTTGAAAAATGCTCGTATTGAGGGATATGAACCTTTGGAAATAATGGCAAAGGATATGACTGTACCGGTATCGGATCATTCATCAATGGATCTTGTTCTGACGAATATATTGAATAGGAAAGTTAGTGGTAGACTCCAAGTGAAATTAGGAAATTTACAACTGAATTATCCGGAAAAAGTCTCATTAGGACCTAATGAGACAAGGACTATTTCTGTAAATATAGCCGGAGGAGAAGCAACTGCAGATAATACATATCCATTGGATGTCTATTTTGATGGAGGCAAGGATGGGGTAGCTGTACATTGGGAAGATATGCATGTTAACTACATTTCTAGAAAAACTATTCAAGTAGATGGAAAATTAGACGATTGGGCAAATGTGATTCCTCAAACCATAAAAGGTTCTTCCAGTGCAAGTGTTTCGTTGACAGAAGCAGCCTGGTATCCGTTCAAGGAGTTTGAAACGAATGCAGATGGTATGGCCACTGCTTATTTAGCTTACGATGATCAATATTTTTATTTTGCGGCAAAAGTAGCAGATCAAACACCCAATAAAGGAACTTATCGTTTTGAAACTCGTAATGACGATGATTTCTTTTATCCGGATGTGGCTCGTATGCAAACAGTTTGGGCTATGCACTCCGAGGAAAGGAAGCAGAGTGCTGATAACGGAGACCAAAGAGCTCTTCAAGCTCCGGATGGTCAAGCCCGTGTGATGAATTATATTGAAAATACGGAAACAACTCGTTCCATAGGTGTGGATTTGGATTTACCAGCTGATAAATTTATTCGTACAGCTCTCTATTTTCCGGATATAGACCAATATAATATCGAGGTTGTTGTGTACGATCAGGAAACAGGAAAAGAGTTGATGACTCAACGTATTCCTAAAGTCTGGGATGGTACTTATTTGATATTGGATCTGTCTGGGAAAGTAAGAATTCGTTGCACAGCAGAAGGTTGGTGGTATACAGTTAAACTCGGCGGTCTGTTTTTTGATGTAGCTGGACAGAACGTTACGGGGAAAACTGCTGCTACGATGGTAAAAAAAGACTTTGATACATTAGGAAACTGGAAATCTATCTATGGTCAAAACGGTTATTATCTGGTTGGATTTACTCCGGAATTACCAGCTGGAGTTTCTTGTAAAACAGTTGATTATGATGATCTTGTTGAACTGAAATGGCCGGAAGGTGTCCGTCGTTTTTCATACCGGAAAGACCCCGTATTGCCTGATGCCTCTATGGATAAACCTACCGATAATATTTTGATAGCATTCAATGTTTTGCCAATTGGTGAAGATGGAATGGAGTCACATCCCAAGGGAACGATACCTCGCTACGTAGGTTATAAATGTACAGATTATGAATATGCCTTGAATACTGTAGCACCCGAATATGGAGGAGGCTTTGAGATATGGCGTATGTTGGTTCCGGGGATGCCCCGTAAGCATTTCTATCCTCGCCAACCTAAATCACCTTATGATGGTGCGGTGAAGGATGGAAAATTAGTAACACGTCGTGAAGGTAATACATTATATACGGAATGTGCTATTCCATGGAGTGAAATACCGGATGTTAAAAAATCGTTGGATAACGGAGAAAAGATAAAATTCTCCTGTCGGGTAAATGATGATGGTGCTCGCGGAGCTTGTATGGAACTGGCACGTAAACGAAGTGTTTCCAAGAAAAACAGTCGTGCTTTTCATCCGGATTGGAAAGAACATTGGGCAAATGAATTGGAGTTTTCATTTGCTAAATAGAAGATTATGAATTTAATAGAATGTAGCTTTGTCTTGTCAAACATATTTTGGAATTGAACAGAGATCTTTTTAATATAACTAATTGTTTATGAAATACTATTATTCTATTTTTATATTGTTCACTCTGTTGATAGCATGTAGCTCAGGTAAAGTAACGAACATTGAGAATAGTGAATTTCTAAGTTATGTTGACCCTTTTATTGGGACAGATGGACACGGACATACATTTCCTGGTGCAGCTGTTCCTTTTGGAATGGTTCAATTAAGTCCTGATACGCATTTAGAAGGATGGGACTGGTGTTCTGGTTATCATTATACAGATAGCTCTATAATCGGTTTTAGCCATACGCATTTATCCGGTACAGGACGTAGTGATTTGATGGATGTTTTACTGATGCCGACTGTTGGAGCGGTTAATGTGGTACCCGGAACACGCGAAAATCCAGATACCGGATACCGTTCCCGTTTCTCTCATCAAGAGGAGTCTGCGTCGCCTGGATATTATAAAGTGAAACTACTGGATTATGATATTATGGTGGAACTCACTGTCTCTCCTCGTTGTGGTTTCCATAAATATACTTATCCGGCAACGGATGATGCGCATATTTTATTGGATCTGTTTCATCATTATTCGACAGATAGTGTAAAAGAGACTTCTTTGCAGATCGTGGATGATCAGACATTGGCAGGGAAGCGTTTGTCGAAAGGTTGGGGTGAACCAGGTGAAAAATACTGGAGTAACCAGCAGTTGTTTTTTGTTGCTCGTTTTTCAAAACCTTTTAAATCTTGTAATCTGGTTATAGACGATCAGGTCGTCTCTGGTGGTTTGAAGCAGGCGGTAGGGAAAAATCTAAAAGCGTTGATTAATTATGATACGGAAAAAGGAGAAGTCATCTTTGTTAAGGTTGGTCTTTCTGCGGTAAGTATCGAGAATGCATTACGGAATCTGGATACGGAAATCCCCGGTTGGGATTTTGATGGTGTTCATAAACGGGCTTGTGATAGCTGGGAAAAAGAATTGTCAAAAATCGCAGTGAAAGCTGATAGGGCAGAGATGAAAAAATTTTATACAGCTTTGTATCATTCCTTATTGGCCCCCTATCTGTTTTCTGATGTCAATAATGATTATTGGGGTTTCGATAAAAAGGTTCATAAAACAGATGGTTCTAATAATTATACAGTAATGTCTTTATGGGATACTTTCCGGTCTGCTAATCCTTTGTTTACTCTTATAGCTCCGAATACGGTTAATGATATCATAAATTCTATGCTTCGTCAGTATGATGAGTACGGTTTATTGCCGGTTTGGCCTTTATGGGCAAGTGAAACCAATTGTATGATTGGCTATCATGCTATTCCTGTTATTGTTGATGCTTATTTTAAGGGTATTCGTGGGTATGACGTGGAAAAAGCATATCAAGCAATGGTCATGTCGGCTATGCAAAATGATTTTGGTGTGAAATATCTGAAAGAGTATGGCTATATCCCTTATGATAAATATAATAAATCAGTAGCAACTGCTTTAGAATATTGTTATGATGACTGGTGCATTGCACAATTAGCTAAAGAACTGGGGAAAACGGATGATTTTGCTTATTTTATGAAAAGAGCGGCATCTTATTCCGTCTATTTTGATAAAGAATATAAATTGATGAATGGTGTTTCTTCTATAGGGAAACCACGCCGTCCTTTTGATCCTTTCTATTCTTCGTATGGCGAATGTGATTGGGTGGAAGGAAACTCTTGGCAATATTCTTTTTTTGTTCCCCATGATGTTCAGGGATTGATAAATTTATTTGGTTCGGATAATGAATTTATTAATGCTTTGGATTCCTTATTTAGTTTGCACTCAAATGTCTCAGGAGAAGATGTCCCTTTAGATATTTCTGGTTTTATAGGACAGTATGTTCATGGTAACGAACCAAGCCATCAGGTTGCTTATTTATATAATTATGCAGGAGTGCCTTGGAAAAGTCAGGAAAAGCTACATGAGATTATGACTACACTTTATACAACCTTGCCTGATGGACTTTGTGGTAATGAGGATTGTGGACAGATGTCTGCCTGGTATGTTTTTAGTGCTTTAGGTTTTTATCCTGTTAATCCGGCGGAAGGATTATATGTTTTTGGTAAACCAATGATCGATCAGGCCACTTTGAATGTCGGCAACAAGCCTTTTGAAGTGCAAGTAAAGAATTTAACTTCGGAAAATATTTATATTCAATCAGTCTCGTTAAATGGGATGGATTATAATAAGTTGTATCTCCGTCATCAGGATATCATGGCAGGAGGAACGTTGGTGTTTGTAATGGGGCCTCGTCCTTCTTCTACATTTGGTATTTCGATGGGTAGTGTTCCACCTTCCATGACCAAATACAATAATGAAGGAGTACATACATTATCTGTAGGGAACAATACGTTTTCTGTTTCATCCAGCGAAGGTGGACGTATACTTTCTTATACTTATAATGGAAGAGAAATACTGAGTCCTGCTTCAGTGCATCAGTTGAATTATGGTTCGACTCTTTGGCCGTCTCCCCAGCGTGATTGGGGATGGCCTCCATATCCAGTATTAGATACAGAGTCTTATGTCGTTAGGATGGATCAGGATACTTTAGTATTGGATAGTAAACCTGATACTGTCAGTGGTTTTCGTTTTCAGAAAAAATTCAGTATTGATATGAGAGATTCTTCTGTAAGGATTGCATATTCTATTTTTAATATTTCGCGAGAAGAGAAAAAAGTGGCGGCATGGGATGTTTGTCGTACAAAAGGCGGAGTTAGTTTTTTCCCTATTGATAAAAATACGGATTTACCAGCATCTTCTTTGAAAGGGGTATTTGTTAATGATGACATACTTTGGTATCATTTTAACAAAGACTCTGTTCCGGAACCTCAAAAGTTATTTTCTACAGCTAAAGAAGGATGGCTGGCCCATTTGATAGATAACTTGTTATTTATCAAAAAATATCCAGATATATCAATTACGGAACTTTCTCCGGGTCAAGGTGAGATTGAGATTTTTGCTCAGAAGGAAGGGACTTATATAGAATTGGAAAATCATGGACCATATACCGTGTTACAACCTGGGGAACAATTGACGTACAATGAAAAATGGTTTTTAAGACAAGTCGATACTACATTAGCTCCGTTGAGGCTAGTTGAGACCGTTAGAATGATAATGAATTGATGTTCAATATTTTTGAAAAGATTGTTGTTATAAAAGACCACTTTATATAGTGGTCTTTTATAACAACTTTTTATATTATTCTGCCGGAGTGCCGCCCGAAGAAATAATTTTACTACGTTCGATAGATTGTAATGCCAGATAGTTTGCACCGAAGTTTTCCATGTTTTCGATTTCTGTTTCGAACTGGTCGAGATGACCTTCTTCTTCGATAACCAAACCTTCAAATACCTTCTTGGTAGCAGAATCTGCATGTTGGGCACATTCGTTAGCCCATGCATTGTAATCGTCTACACTTCCGGTTTCCATTTCTGCCGCTTTTTCAAGCATTGCTTTTACATCGTGGATTTTTTCTACCGGGCCGGAGCATTTCATTTCTACTTCACCTTTCAGAAACAGGATACGTTCGGCAAGGCGTTCTACGTGCATCATTTCAGTAATGGCAGTACGTTTGAAAAGGCTTGATAACAAGTCATATCCCATATCATCCAGACGGAAGTGGAAATACATGTACTGGTTGACTGCTGTCATTTCATCAGCTACTGCTCTGTTCAGCAGTTCAATACTTTTCTCTCTTTTAATCATAATGCGTTAATTTTAGTCGGAATATCAGATTTTTAATTCGTTTATAGGCCCTAAAGTTAATAGATTTTTTCATCCGTGGTTCAGTTGGATAGATTCTTATTGAAAAATATTTCCAACTTATCAAAAGGTATTACATTCATCCGATCGTATAAATCTACGTGGTTCGCTCCCGGGATAATCATCAGCTCCTTATTATCTCCTTTTAGTTTTTTGAAAGCATCTTCACTGAAATAGCGGGAGTGAGCTTTCTCACCGTGCATTACGAGTACGGCACTACGAATCTCGTCGCTATAAGAGAGCAGCGGCATGTTGATGAACGGCAAGGACGAGGTCTTGTTCCAACCATTATTCGAGTTGAGTGAACGGGGATGGTAACCGCGTTTGGTCTTGTAATAGTCATAGTAGTCTTTCACGAATTGCGGAGCATCGGAAGGCAGCGGATCGACTACACCACCGGCAAGCGCATACGTACCGTTCTTCGCATCCTCCGTCCGCTGGGCGTTGAGTTGTTTCCGGAGTTCATAACGGGCATTGGCATCCATCGAGTCGAAATAGCCGTTGGCATTGACGCGGCTCATGTCGTACATCGTCGAAGTTACCGTTGCCTTGATGCGGGTGTCGATAGCTGCTGCGTTGAGTGCCATGCCACCCCAACCACAAATACCGAGGATACCGATACGTTCGGGATCGACGTCATCGCGTGTCGAGAGGTAATCGACTGCTGCACTGAAATCCTCTGTATTGATGTCGGGCGATGCTACATATCGGGGTTCACCGCTACTCTCGCCCGTATACGAAGGATCGAATGCAATAGTCAGGAATCCGCGCTCGGCAAGTGTCTGGGCATAGAGGCCCGACGACTGTTCCTTTACGGCACCGAACGGACCGGAGACGGCGATGGCAGCCAGTTTGCCGGTGACATTCTTAGGTATATACAAATCTGCTACGAGCGTAATACCGTAGCGGTTACGGAAGGTCACTTTACTGTGATCAACCTTGTCGCTTTGTGGGAACACTTTGTCCCACATCTGCGTTAAATTCTGATTTTCGTTCATTGCTATATCAGTTTTTAAATGAGTACTTGTCGCTTCGGATATGTCTGTCGTTGTAACAACATTTTTAGTGGAGCTTGCAACGAATAAGCTTCCCATGATGCAAAAGCATGCGACCATTATAATACGTAGTTTCCGGAATGAATTTCTTGCCATACTTTTAATGTTTAATTAGGTAATGTCATTCTCTATTAATTTCACATTACAAAATTACCGGATTACAACAAGCGGCTTTGTACCAGAATCAAGGATATATTTACCTAATTTACGGATTCTCAAAAATGTGTCGGTGTGTTTTCGTGAGTCAGGGATATTTTGTGTAGATTTGTCCTACAGAATTTAATTGAAAGAGAATTATGACTAAGATACAAGAATTTCTGGCTGCTCTGCCGGAAGATAAAAAAGCGTTGTTTATCCCAGTGTTCGGTAATGTAGATAAATTTTACACGGTCGTATATCTGGTTGCCCGTAATGAACATGTTACAGATATGGAAAAACCGGATCGATATGAAGATCGTTTGCAGGTGATCCGGCAGATAAGAAGTAAGGTGGAGGATTTGGTTTCTTCCTATGGCCTGGAAGGGAAAGAGATCGTTGCCGATATCGCCAGTGATTATTTTGAAGATTATGTGAATTACAAAGAGCCGGAACTGGATATAACGAATGAAGAATTTATAGGAATCATACAAAAGCTGTAAAAACAGCTACTAAACACTTATGAACATGAGAACACTAAACCTATGTACTGCATTCCTTTTATCTGTAGCCACCTGCCTGCAAGCCCAGGTGACTGTAGTGAAAGAGGGTAAACCTGTATCCCGTATTCTGATAGAAAAGGATAATTCCGTAGATAATCAGGCGGCACTTCTTCTGCAGGATTTTGTGCAACGGATAAGCGGAGCATCTTTGCCTGTACTGACGGATAAATCCCCTCGTAAAGGAGATATCGTGATTGGAGGAAAAGATACCTCCGGCCTGACTGAAGACGGATTTCGCCTGAAAACAGATAATGGAATTGTTTATATCAGCAGTGGCGGCGATAAAGGGAATATCTATGGAGCCGTAACTTTGTTGGAAGATTATCTCGGAGTTGCCTATTATAGTGCAGATGCTTATAGGTTGGAGAAACGTTCTACTGTGGTTATTCCGGAACTGGACCGTGCGGAGAATCCTGCCTTCCGTTACCGCCAAAGCCAGTGCTATGCCTTGCGGGAAGACCCTGTCTATAAATTATGGTTCCGTTTTGAAGAACCATCCGAAGTCTTTGCCGGAGGAATGTGGGTGCATACGTTCGATCGTATTCTTCCTTCGGACGTATACGGAGAATCGCATCCCGAATATTATTCGTTCATCAATGGCGAACGCCGCCCCGGGAAAGCCAGCCAGTGGTGTCTGACCAACCCGGAAGTATTCGAGATGGCTGCGCAGAAGATCGATTCGATCTTTAAGGCCAATCCCGGAAAGAATATGATTTCCGTCAGCCAGAACGATGGTAATTTTACCAATTGCAGTTGTCCGTCATGTAAGGCGCTCGACGAACAGGAGGGAGGTCCGTCTGGTAGTCTGATCCATTTCCTGAATAAACTGGCGGCCCGTTTTCCGGATAAGGAATTTTCGACGTTGGCTTATTTATATACCATGCATCCGCCCAAACATGTCAAGCCGCTGCCGAATGTCAACATCATGCTTTGCGATATTGACTGTGATCGCGAAGTGCCGTTAACAGACAATGCTTCCGGGCAGGATTTTATGAAAGCGATGGAAGGCTGGTCTGCTATCAGTAATAATATATTTGTATGGGATTACGGAATCAATTTTGATAATTACGTTTCCCCTTTCCCGAATTTCCCGATTCTGCAAAAGAATATTCAGTTATTTAAAGATCACCATGCTACCATGCATTTTTCGCAGATCGGAGGATCGAAGGGCGGAGATTTCCCGGAGATGCGCGCTTATATGGTCAGCAAGCTGATGTGGAACCCTTATCAGAATGCCGATTCACTGATGCGGACATTTATGGATGGTTATTATGGGGCAGCATCTCCCTATATCTATCAATATGAGAAACTATTGGAAGGCGGTTTGCTCGCCAGTAAACAACGTCTCTGGATCTATGACTCGCCGGTTACGCATAAGGATGGTATGCTGAATACGAATTGCCGTAAGCGTTATAACGAATTGTTCGACCAGGCAGAGCAAGCGGTTGCTGACGATCCCGTTCTGTTGAAACGGGTACGGTTATCCCGTTTGCCGTTGCAATATGCCGGACTGGAAATAGCACGTGCTGAAGGAAATCACGACCTGGAAGAGGTAAAAGCCAATCTGGCTCTGTTTGAAGAACGTACGCGCGAGTTCAATATTCCGACCCTGAATGAACGGAACAATCCGCCGACTGAATATTGTAAACTATATACTGAGCGTTATCTGCCCGGCAAGGCAAAGAACCTGGCAAAGGGTGCGAAGATTATCTGGTTGCAGGAACCGTCCGGTAAATATAAAACTTTAGGTGAGGCAGCCCTGACCGATGAACTGTTCGGTGGAACCACTTTCGTGGAAAGCTGGATAGGATGGGAGGGGATCGATGGTTCCTTTATCCTCGATTTGGGAAAAGACATGCCTGTCCGTTTGGTTGAAAGTGACTTCCTTCACCAGCTGGGGGCATGGATATTACTTCCCCGAAAAGTAACTTATTCTATCTCTTCAGATAATAAGACCTGGCAGCCGTTCGGCGAAAAGAGCCTGGAGGAAGACCGTTCCGTACAGGTGAAATTTGTAGGAGTTAAGTGCGATGTTCCTTCTCCTGTAACGGCCCGCTATATAAAAGTGGAGATTGAAGGTGTTAAAACCTGTCCGTCCTGGCATTATGGAGTGGGCTACCCGGCCTGGTTCTTCCTGGATGAGGTTACTGTTCAGTAATATTTATTTGTGACAAATAGCAGAATGCAAGTTCTTAATCAAAAGGACTTGCATTTTTAATAATCATGAAATAACTTTTTTTGTATGTGCTGAGTATGAGTATATGCTGAATAACACCTACTTTTGCAGTTCGCCCGTAAATGAATGCGGGAGAAGAGAAAAGAATAGTTGTTTTTTTAGGAATATTACGGTATATCGATGAGTTATTTTATAAAGTTGAGGGATTGGTTCACATCCCAGGAACATTTACTGTTCCTGTTTGCGTTGCTGTTTATTGTTCCTAATTGTGTCTTGTTCTTTACAGAACCGTTGCCTGTCACAGTTGGGATTGCTTCTTTGATATTACCTTATGCTTTTTGGGTCGGTCTCCTTTTACTGGCACGTAAACCGGGAATCGTAGTCTGGTGCCTGTTGCCGAAAGTCATACTGGACGGAGGGCAATTGGTGCTGCTTCACCTTTTCGGCGAATCGGTCATTGCTGTGGATATGTTCCTGAATCTGACCAGCTCGACAGCCTCCGAAGCCAGTGAATTGCTTGGAAATATCTTTCTGGTGATTATAGGTGTCTTTTTCTTTTATACGTTGCCGACTTTATTGCTGGCTACCTGGTCTGTCCGGATGAAAGCGAAATTGACAGGGTCTTTCCGTAAGAAATGGGCCATACGGAGTTTCGGTGTTTTCATTTTGGGGATTATTCTTTGTTTGTTGGCTCCGATCCAGGGGCATCAGGTCTCTCTGAAAGATGATTTTTATCCGGGAAATGCCCTTTATAATCTTTACTTCGCGATCAATAAAGCGGAGAAAAACAGCAACTATCATATCACATCCGCTGATTTCAGATTCAATGCGATGAAGCCGGAACAGGCCAGCGGGAAGCGTGAAATTTATGTGCTGGTAGTCGGAGAGACTTCACGTGCTATGGAATGGAGTTTGTATGGCTATGAGCGGGAAACGACTCCCCGGATGGAAAAACTGGATGGACTGGTTCATTTTACCGATGTGGTGACACAATCCAATAATACGCATAAGAGTGTCCCCATCATTCTGTCGGCAGCCAGTGCGGAAGATTACGGAGTGATATATGATGAAAAGAGTATCGTTACCGCTTTTAGGGAAGCCGGTTTTCATACGGTGGTGATAGCCAATCAAAATCTGAGTACTTCGATGATCGGTTCGTTTTACCGGGAGGCGGATGCTTTCATCGATATGAGTACATTTAAACCGAAATCAGCTTATCTTACTTCGCTGCATGACGGAGAATTGCTCCCTTATCTGCAAAAAGAACTGGATAAGACAGAAGGAAACCTGTTTTTTGTGATTCATACTTACGGATCGCATTTTAATTATCACGAACGTTATCCGAAAGATTTTTCTCTGTTTAAGCCGGATAAAGCGGAAGGAATCCGTGCCTCCTATAAAAAGGAATTGCGCAATGCTTATGATAATTCAATCCTTTATACAGATTACGTACTGAGCGAAATTGCCGGTATGCTGGCAAAAACGAATGCCTGTGCTTCCATGCTTTATCTGAGTGACCATGGTGAAGATATTTTCGATGATGCCCGTGCGCGTTATCTGCATGCATCTCCGATTCCGACTTATTATCAGTTGCATATACCCTATGTGATTTGGTTCTCGGATACATACCGTGAAACTTATCCGGAAAAATATCAGATGACAGAAGCGCATCAGGCTCTGCCGGTCAGCACGAACAGCGTGTTCCATACAGTACTGGATCTTGCCGGAATACATACGGATGTTTCCGATTCTACGTTGGCGGTGTCCAATCCGTCTTTTACGGTCCGTGATCGTATGTACCTTGGAGATCATGATGATCCCGTACCTTTCTGGAAAGTCGGACTGAAGAAAACCGACTTCGAGATGTTGGACAAATGGGGAATTGTTTACGACAAGGATTGATTTTTTGAGATAAACTTCTACCTTTGTTTTATGGCAGAACAAAGTGGACATATTACCCTTAAGGTTATTCTGGGATATTTGTTGTTGATTGCAATAGCGATCTGCTCTGTCGTATATATCTATCGGATTATCGAACAGGTGGCCGGTGAGGAAGAACCGGACGGAAAAGCCCGCCAGAAAGTTTACCTTGTAACAAATACGTTATCACTGCTTTATGAAAGTGAGGCATTGGGGCAGTTGGTCGGTATGCCTCAGAATGATGTAAATCACTTTAACCGGACATTGAATAAGGCTCACAGCAATATGGATTCACTGCGTGTCCTGATCACCGACTCAGTTCAATTATTGAAGATCGATACGATCGATATGCTGTTAAGGCAGAAACGGTTGAATACCCGGCGTTTGCTGGAAACCTGGAAAGAAACGAATACGGAACATCTTTATACGATCAATATCGAAAAGGTGATAGCCGAACAGGATACATTCATCGAGCAAAAGGAGATAAAAGAACATGTGGTAGTCAAGCAGGATACCATCTTTTCCCAAAAGAAGCCGCGCGGTTTTTTCCGCCGTCTGGCAGACGCTTTCTCTCCCAGCCGTGAAGATACGAGTATTATCGTCAATACAACCCGCCAGATCGTGACGGATACCCTGGTGAACGCTTATAATCCTTCGGATACGATTGCCAGTGTGCTGAAAAGCCTGCAGGATAGTGTTGCGGGACAACGTAAACTGTTGGCGGATCAGTTGCTGGAGCGTGCTGCCAATCTGAGGTATAATAATAGTATAGTTACCCGTAAGATCAACCAGATATTACGTGATATCGAAGAAGAAGAGGTGAACGCTTCGTTGGAACGTATGCAGAACAAACAGTTGATTTTGCGTGAAACATCTTTGCTGATTGCCGGTATTGCTGTCGTCTCTGTTATTATTGTGATCATCTTTATCTTTATGATCACCCGTGATGTCTCGAAAAGTAAATATTACAGAATGCAATTGGAGAAGGCGAAGCAGTATGCCGAAGACCTGTTGCATAGCCGGGAAAAGATGATGTTGACGATCAGCCATGATATCAGGGCTCCGCTCTCTTCCATCATCGGATATATAGATCTTTTGCTGAAAAGGCATCCGGACGAACGGCAGCAGTATTATCTGGAAAATATGTCCGGTTCTTCCAGTCATATCTTGTCACTGGTCAATGACCTGCTGGATTTTCACCGGCTTGAATCGGGGAAAATGGAGATACAGCGGGTTCCATTCAGCGTGTCGGCCTTGTTCAATGAGATATTTACCAGTTTCCGGCCGATTGCCGAATCGAAGGATCTTACATTTGTCCTGAATCTGAAAGAAGAAGGGACGGATAAGTTATATATCGGAGATCCGATCCGTATCCGCCAGGTGGTGGGTAATTTGTTGTCGAATGCCCTTAAGTTTACACGTGAGGGACGGGTTGTCATGGTGATATCCATCACTGCTTTAACTGATAACAGTGCTCGGCTGAATGTGCTGGTAAGTGATTCCGGTCCGGGAATCCCTCCCGAAGAGCAGGAACGTATATTCGGAGAATTTACCCGTCTTTCTGCCACTGAAAAAGCGGAAGGGTTTGGATTGGGCTTATCTATCACCCGGAAGATGACGGCATTGATGGGAGGAGAACTTTCATTGAAGAGTGTAGTCGGACAGGGTTGTGACTTTACCATCGAGTTGCCGCTTACTGTGGCCGATGTTCAGGTTCTTCCTGCACCGGAGGAAGAAATTACGGTGGAGCCGTCCGGACCTTCTTTTGCCGGACGTGAAGTTTATTGCCTGCTGGTTGATGATGATCCGCTACAGTTAGCTCTTACAGAAGAATATCTGCGGCAGAATCATGTGGAAGTAACTTGTTGTACCGATCCGTTCTCGGTAGTTTCTTTATTACAGAATACCGCTTTCGATGCTGTCATTACGGACATTCAGATGCCGGGAATGGATGGTTATCAGTTGTTGGAAAGCATACGTAAATCCGGCATTCCGGGTAGTGATTCGATCCCGGTCATTGCGCTTTCCGCCAGTGTGGAGAATGAGCATGACCATTATCTGGAATCCGGTTTTACCGGTTTTCTGAATAAGCCTTTTACTGCCCGCCAGTTAATCTCTTTATTGAATAAACTGTTGTCGACGGAATTGGTGGTAACTTCCGATTTCAACTTTGATTCGCTGACGGCTTTTGCCGGTGAAGACAGGGATGCTTCCGTATCTATCCTGAAGACATTTATTGAAGAAACAGGTAAGAGTAATGCTCTGCTTGAAGACTCTTTACGTGATAACGATCGGGAACTATCTGCAAAAACATCTCATAAAATGGTTCCCTTGTTCACAATGCTGGGTGCAACATCTCTGGTTGAAAAGCTACGAACTATAGAGAAGAATGCTGCCACATTGCCTGAAGAAGAATGGAAATCGTTGCTTTCGGAGGTAATCGCCGAAGTGAAAAAGATTATCGATCAGGCAGCGAGCCTAGTCGGCGGTTGTTAGTTGATAACAGCCTTTTTGTGGAACAGGTTTGTAGAAAAAATCCCCAATTGTGTATTATGTTCCCCAGTATCTTCCTTGTTATATTTTTGTTAGCTAAAACATTTTATCTCTCTTTTCTGTTAAGTTATAAGAGTTTATGAAATAGACGAAGACCTTTTACGGATTCTGGCACGGTATTCGCATTCATATTTACAGAATCGTAAGTGGACGTTTCTACATTTAAGCCGTTTAAAACAAAGAAAGATTATTTCTGAGTATTCTATTTAAGTCTGCGAAACAAAAAAGGCATCTGTTGGGGATGCTTTTTTTGTTTGGTTAGGTTTATTTGTTAAATTCGTGCCCAATATTAAAAAAGACCTATTTTACCATGGAGCACGAAATGCCACTCAAGTCACCACGCATTGAAGTTGTTGATGCGTTAAGAGGATTCGCCGTTATGGCGATTATGTTTTTACATAATATCGAACATTTTAATTTCTACGAATTTCCGGAAGTCACTTCTGATTTTATGAAAAGCCTGGATAAAGGAGTCTGGGACACACTGTTTTTCCTTTTTGGAGGGAAGGCCTATGCGATCTTCTCTTTATTGTTCGGGTTCAGCTTTTTTATTCAGTATAATAACCAGGCCAGAAAAGGCAAGGATTTCCGTTTGCGTTTTCTGTGGCGGCTCTGTTTATTGTTTGTTATAGGTTGCTTCAACGGGGCTTTCTTTCCGGGAGATATACTTGTCCTTTATGCAATAATCGGTGTCGTACTCATTCTTGTTTGCCGCTGGAGTGATCGTGCTGTATTAATTGCTGCCGTTATCCTGATGCTTCAGCCTGTGGAATGGGGTAAATTCTTTTATGCAATGCTGCATCCTGATTATATGGCTTCGGCCGAGCAATGGCTGGTGCATCACAGAAAAATGTATCCATTCCTCAGCCAGCCTGATTTTTGGGAGATGGTCAAATCGAATTTATGGGATGGCCAACTGTTCAGCATTCTATGGGGCTGGAGCTACGGACGCTTTTTCCAGACTGCATCTTTATTCATGTTGGGTATGTTGATCGGACGTAAACAGTTGTTTGTGAATCTTGCGGAACACCGTACTTTTTGGCAACGTGCCTTCTTGATCGGTCTTATTTGTTTCATCCCTCTGTATTATTTGTCTTTGTCGTTGCCGGATTTATTGACGAACAGGAGCATGCTTACTCCGATGAATACGATTGTATCCTCTTTCCGTAACTTTTCATTCATGTGTGTTCTGGTTTCTGTCTTTGTTTTTCTGTGGCAACAGGCAACTTCCCATAAAATTTTATATGGATTAGTTCCTTATGGAAAGATGAGCTTGACTAATTATCTGAGCCAGTCGATTATAGGTTCGTTTATCTATTTCGGTTATGGTCTGGGATTGTATAAATACCTGGGTGTCACTGCCAGTTTCGGAGTAGGAGTGTTGTTGTTCATCCTTCAGTTAGGCTTCTGTCATTGGTGGTTAAAGAATCATAAACAGGGGCCGTTCGAAGGAGCATGGCGTAAAGCGACTTGGATTTGTTCCTGATTTTCCGTTAAAATATATATCTTTGTCAGAGGTTTTAATCTAATAATGTATGCCGTCGATTCTTATAGTAGAAGATGATATAACTTTTTCTTTGATGCTAAAGACCTGGTTGGGTAAAAAGGGCTTCGAAGTAAAAACATTTAGCTCTGTTTCAGATGCAAAGCGTCAGATAGAAAACGGAGGTTACGATCTTATCCTGTCCGATTTGCGTTTACCGGATGGCGACGGGATCGATCTGTTGAAATGGGTAAAAGAGAAACAGACCTCTTTGCCACTGATCATGATGACAAGCTATGCAGAAATACAAACGGCTGTCCAGGCAATCAAGCTGGGTGCTTCTGACTATATAGCCAAACCGTTGAATCCGGAAGAATTATTGGGAAAGATACGTGAATTGATAAAAACGGTACCGGCAGAACATCGTCTGGCTGTAAAATCATCGGAGAGTAATACTTATATTGAAGGTCAAAGTCCTGCTGCCCGACAGTTATTCGACCATGTTCGTCTGGTGGCTCCGACGGATATGTCCGTGTTGATAACGGGGGCGAGTGGTACTGGAAAAGAATATATTGCCCGTCGTATCCACGAACAGAGTAACCGTAGTAAAGCGCCGTTTATCGCTGTAGATTGCGGTGCTATCCCGAAAGATTTGGCTGCATCCGAGTTTTTCGGCCATGTGAAAGGTTCGTTTACCGGGGCGATAGATAATAAAACCGGTGCATTTGTAGCGGCACAAGGCGGTACGATTTTTCTGGATGAAATAGGTAACCTGACCTACGAGGTACAAGTGCAGTTGCTTCGTGCTCTGCAGGAGCGTAAAATAAAACCGATCGGAACGAACGATGAAATAGCTATTAATGTACGGTTAATTTCGGCAACGAATGAGAATCTGCGTACTGCAATAGAGAAAGGTGATTTTCGCGAAGACCTTTATCACCGTATCAACGAATTTACGGTTCGCATTCCGGACCTGAAAGAACGTAAAGAGGACTTATTGCTTTTTGCTAATAATTTCCTTGACCAGGCAAATGCGGAATTACAGAAAGATATTATCGGTTTCGATAACGAGACGATCCGACTTTTCCAGTCTTATTCATGGCCGGGAAACCTGCGTCAGATGAAGAATGTCATCAAATATGCAACACTTCTGGCTACAGGACGTTATATTACGCGTCATGAACTTCCTGAAGAACTAACGGATGCCCCTGCAAAAGACACCCGCATCCTCTTGAAAGACGAAGCTCACGAAAGCGAATTGATCAAACGTGCCCTCCAGGAATCCGGCAACAATAAAACCCGTGCCGCCCAACTATTGGGAATCGATCGGAAAACGTTGTATAATAAGTTGAAACTTTATAATTTGGATTGATAGGATAATATAAGATGAAGCCGGACATGATCCGGCTTATTTTTTACAATCAATTATACATCAAAATATACCCATTCAAATAAGTAGCGAACAGTAGCCATATTAGATAGGGAATGAAGAGTAGTGAGCTAACTTTGTTGACGGGATAACTTTTCAAGGTGTAATTAATCACGAAGATATCGAGCAATATGATATTCAGGAAGCCGATAAGCGGATTCTGAAAATAGAAGAAACCGATGCTCCATGTGAAATTGAAGAAAAGTTGGAAGATAAAAGCTTTAATGAAAAATCTTGTTCGTTCACTCCCAGAATTGATCATTGATCCGATAGATAATCCCATACATAGATAAATAATACTCCAGGCAATAGGAAAGGTGATGTTTGGAGGAGTTAATACCGGTTTTATAAGAGTCGGATACCAGTTCTTTATTGCGTCAGCTTGAAAATAACTGGCGGAAAGTCCTACCAGGAAACAAATCAGGATAGGGATAATAATATTCAATGCTTTTCTCATGATCTTTCGTTTTTCTAATTGAATAACAAAAGGTAGGATGATCTTGTTGTCCCGAATGACAAACTTTTTGTGTTGTATCTAGTCGGGATGATAATACATTTTATTATCTGCTACTTTTGAAAATTAAAGGGTGAAGCTCGCTATTTAAAGTTAAAATATTTGCAAATAATGAACCTGGAACAGTATTTTGTTTAATTTTGTATTTCAAAAGATTTTTGTTGTCCTAGTCTCTTTGGAATATGAGTATAGAAGTATTATCCGGAATTGCCCCGAGGCTATACGAACTGGTCGCTCCACTGGTGATGAACTGTAGCGTGCTGCGGCAAAATAATAATTACCCATTCAAAACTTCTAAACACTATTTATGGTTCGTCGCCATTGAAGGAGACATGGTTACAGGCTTTATACCTGTTGAGATCAAAAGTACCTGTGTAGTTATCAATAACTATTATGTGAGAGGGGAGGACAATAAAACGATGTCATCCCTGATCGATGCTGTTCTGGAGCATTTCAAAAACACTTCAATCATACGGGCTGTCGTTCATACCCGGCATGAAGATATTTTTGCTTCAAATCATTTTTTTGTAACTCAAAAGTGGAAACTATATATTAAAATGGAATATAGATGCGATGATGAGAGAAAAGATAAATGTTTACGAAGCAGTACAAGCGCGGTTGGATAAGATATTTTCCGACTTCGATAATATATATGTGTCCTTTTCCGGTGGTAAAGACAGCGGTGTGCTGTTGAATTTGTGTATCGACTATATACGTGAACACCGGTTGAAGCGAAAACTGGGGGTATTTCATATGGATTATGAGGTGCAGTATCAGGAAACGACATCTTATGTAGACCGGACACTGGCTTCTAATGCGGATATTCTGGAAATATATAGAGTTTGTGTTCCCTTCAAAGTACCGACCTGTACCTCGATGTTCCAGAACTATTGGCGTCCCTGGGATAAGCTACAGCAAAATATCTGGGTAAACGAAATGCCTGAAAACTCTTTGAAAGCTGAAGATTTTCCATTCTATAATGAAGACATGTGGGATTATCAGTTTCAGTTGTTGTTTGCAGGATGGCTGCATGAGAAAAAGCAGGCCGGAAGAACTTGCTGTTTAATCGGGATACGTACTCAGGAGAGCTTCAACAGATGGAGGGCTATCCATATAAAAAGTAAGGTACAGACCTATCGGCGTTTGAAATGGGTTCATCAGGTAATGCCTCGTGTCTATAACGCTTATCCTATCTTTGATTGGAAAACGAAAGATATATGGATTGCCAACGGTAAGTTTCAATGGGATTATAATCATTTGTACGACTTGTATTATCAGGCCGGAGTGCCTCTTGAAAAACAGCGGGTAGCAAGTCCTTTTATTTCCCAGGCGCTGGCTAGCCTGAAACTATACCGGGCGATAGATCCCGATATGTGGGGAAAGATGATCGGACGGGTCAACGGTGTCGGTTTTGCCGGATTATATGGCGGCACTTCCGCTTTGGGATGGCAATCGGTCAAGTTGCCTAAAGGAATGACCTGGAAGTCTTATATGGAATTCCTGTTAAAAACATTGCCTGAGAAGACGCGTAACGGTTATTTACAGAAGTTGTCTGTCAGCATAAAATTCTGGCGGGATAAAGGAGGATGCCTTGCAGAGGAAACGATCGAGAAACTGCAACAGATCGGGATCCCTATCCGGGTGGAAGATAGCACGAATTATAAGACAAAAAAGAAACCGGTCCGTATGGAATATCTGGATGATATCGATATTCCGGAATTTAAGGAACTGCCGACCTATAAACGGGTTTGTATCTGTATTCTGAAAAACGATTACTATTGTAAATATATGGGATTCTCATTGAATATTCATGAGAGAAAGCAAAAGGAAAATATTTTACAACTTTATAACTCTGAATTATATGGAGGAATATACTAGCCCTGTCTACAAAGTAAGACCTGTTCCGGTTGAAAAAGTAATGGCTAACAGCTATAATCCCAATGTGGTTGCTCCCCCGGAAATGCAATTACTGGAAGTCTCCATCTGGGAAGATGGCTTCACCTCACCTTGCGTATGCTATTATGTACCGGAGAAAGATATGTATGAATTGGTTGACGGTTATCACCGTTATATGGTCATGAAAACGTCGAAACGTATATATGAACGTGAACACGGAATGCTTCCCGTTACTGTCATAGAAAAAGATCTGTCCAATAGAATGGCATCGACGATTCGCCATAACAGGGCACGCGGCACCCATAATATCGAGTTGATGAGTCATATAGTCTCCGAACTTTCCAAATGTGGTATGTCCGATACCTGGATACAGCGTAATATAGGAATGGATAAAGATGAAATATTGCGTTTGAAGCAGATATCGGGATTGGCCGAATTATTCTCTAATAAGGAGTTCAGTTTGTCGGAAGAATAATGTTTTCATCTTTGTATGGGATAGATGCATACCCGAGAGGGGTGATGTCTGATTTATAATTAATGATTATATTTGCAGATATCATTCACTGTAATTTGTAAAAGCCTTTTCCCATGACAAGAATACTGGTAGTAGAAGATGAACAGCGTGTAGCGGAGCTCCTGAAGGTAGGTCTGGAAGATTCCGGTTATCAGGTGTCGGTGGCTTTTGATGGGGAGATGGGGTTGCGTCTTTTTAGGGCTTCGGGGTTCGATCTGGTGATCTCTGATATTATCCTGCCGAAGATGAACGGCTTTGAGCTGACGAAAGAGGTGCGGCAACTGAATCCGGATATCCCCGTTCTGATGCTTACTGCTTTGGGTACAACCGACGACAAGTTGGACGGCTTCGATGCCGGGGCGGACGATTATATGGTCAAACCTTTCGATTTCCGCGAACTGGATGCCCGTATCAGGGTGCTGCTGAAAAGAAAAGTTGTCGCTTCGCAAACTACACAGCCCCAGGAGTTAAACTATGCCGATCTTCGTATCGATCTGTCCGGCAAGTCTGTCTTTCGCGATGGACGTGAGATAAAACTGACACCTAAAGAGTTTAATTTGCTGGCTTATATGATGGAGAATCCGGAGCGTGTCCTGTCGCGTGCAGAGATAGCTGATAAGGTTTGGAATACTCATTTCGATACGGGGACTAATTTTATCGATGTCTATATCAATTATCTCCGAAAGAAGGTCGACCGTGATTTTCCTGTTAAACTGATCCATACTAAGCCAGGCATGGGTTTTATACTGCGTACCGATGAAAATCAGGACTAAACTGACGATCCGTTATACGGCAGTCACAGCTACTGTCTTCCTGTTTCTGATGGGAATGATCTGGTTCTTGTCGGAAAGTAACCGGAAAAGTGTTTTCTATCGTGACCTGAAAAAGGAGGGGATTACGAAAGCAAATCTATTCCTGCAACATAAGGTCGATGCCGCTACTATGCAATCTATTTACATGAATAACCGGGAGTTTATCGATGAGGTGGAGGTGGCTGTCTACGAACCGGATTTCAATCTACTCTATCATGATGCCAAAGAGATAGACCGGGTGAAAGAAACTCCGGAAATGATCCGACGTATTGTCGAAAAGAAATCCATCGAATTCTTTGAAGGAGATTATCAGGTGGTCGGACTTTTGTATCCGTTTGAGGGGAAAGACTATGTTATCACGGCTGCTGCATTTGACGGTTATGGCTATGCGAAGCTCGATGCTTTACGGAATATCCTGCTGATATTATGGGGTGTCGGGTTGGCGGTACTGGCTGTTGTGGGGTATTTTCTGTCGCGAAGTGCTTTGTCGCCTGTCTCGAATATTGTCAGGAAGGTGGAGAAGATAACGGCATCCAATCTGGACGAAAGAGTTCCGGTAGCGGACGAAAAAGACGAGTTGGGAGAGTTGGCTGTGACCTTCAACCATACGCTCGACCGATTGGAGCAGTCGTTCGATGCGCAGAAAATGTTTGTCAGTAATGTTTCTCACGAACTTCGTACACCTATGGCTGCCTTGATCGGTGGTCTGGAGGTTACGCTTCTCAAGGAGCGTTCCGGTGAAGCCTATCGGAAAGCGGTGGAAGAGGCTTTGACGGATGCGGATAAGGTTGTGAAATTGTCTGAGGGCTTGCTTAATCTGGCTCGTGCCAGTTATCAGCCGGAGCAGATCAGTATGGAAGAGGTACGCTTGGACGAGTTGTTGCTCGATGCCCGCGAACTGGTTTTAAAAGCCAATAAGGAGTATAAGGTCAATCTGCTTTTTGAAGAAGAGACTGACGACGATGCCATGATCACCGTTTCCGGGAATGCTTATCTATTGAAAACTGCCTTTGTCAACCTGATGGAGAACAATTGTAAATTCTCTGATGACAAAACTTCCTCGGTGCAGATATCTTTCTATGAAGAAAAATCCATCCTCCGCTTTTCCGATTCAGGTATCGGAATCCCCGCAGAGGATATGGAACATCTCTTTACCGCCTTTCACCGTGGCAGTAACCGTAACTATGCTGTCGGCAATGGAATAGGGATGGCGTTGGTTCAAAAGATCGTTTTCCTCCACAAAGGAAATATCTATGTTCATTCTTATCCGGGTGAAGGGACTGTGTTTGTGGTGGAGTTTCCGCATATATAATTAGCATAATATAAAATATTATGTACCTTTGCCGCATGTTAAACAACCTATTTAAATCGGATTTGGTGTAGTAAACAATCTGTATTCCTTGTACAGGTTGTCCTTTCGTTTATTCTCGGGTAATTCTGCTCGGGTGTAATTTCTATTGTATTAATTCAATTTTAATCAGTGTACAATGATGACGGCATTGTTATGCTTTCACGGGTATGCTATATACATAAAGAAAATGAGTAACGAAAATAAAACAATTCACGAATTCGATTTTAATTTAATCTGCGAATATTTTTTAAACACGGAACGTCAGGGACCTGGAAGTCCCGAAGTGACCCTTAAAGCATTGAGTTTTATAGATAACCTGACCGACCGGTCTCTTATTGCCGATTTGGGTTGCGGTACAGGCGGACAGACAATGACCTTGGCGCAGCATGCACCGGGACATATTACAGGTCTCGACTTTTTTCCGGGATTCATCGACCGGTTCAACGACAATGCCAGGAAACTGAATCTTCAGGATAGAGTGGAAGGAATCGTCGGTTCAATGGATAACCTTCCTTTTGGAGAAGGTGAATTAGACCTGATCTGGTCGGAAGGAGCCATTTATAATATTGGCTTTGAACGCGGACTGAACGAATGGCGTAAATATCTGAAAACAGGAGGATATATCGCTGTTTCCGAAAGCACATGGTTTACCGAAGAACGTCCCGCAGAGATCCATGATTTTTGGATGGAGGCTTATCCGGAAATAGATACCATTCCCAATCAGGTAGCCCTGATACAAAAGGCCGGATATCTTCCTGTCGCTTCTTTTATTTTGCCTGAAACTTGCTGGAGAGAACATTATTTTGCGCCTTTGGTTAAAGCACGGGAAAAGTTTCTAGCCAAATATCCGGGAAATAAAACTGCCGAAGAACTTATCGCGATGTCACATCACGAAGAGGAATTATACCGTAAGTACAAAGGATTCTACGGCTATGTGTTTTATATCGCTAAAAAGATAACGCTATGATCTGTTTGGATATGTATGGTTGGAATGACAGGTTGAACCAACTGAAACAAAAATCGGCATATAATACGTTATCTCACGGACGGATAGCTGTCGTGCATCGCACCTGTTATGAAGTTATTTCTGAAGACGGATTGTTCCAATGCGAGTTGACGGGAAATATGATGTATGGAAGATCTGGCTTTGAACTGCCTTGTACGGGCGATTGGATTCTGTTTCAACCTTTCGACGATAGTAAAGGGATTATCGTTGATATGCTGCCCCGTGAACGGACATTGTATCGTAAGAAAAGTGGAACAGTAACCGAGAAACAGGCGATTGCATCGTATGTGGATAAGGCGTTTATTGTGCAGAGCCTCGATGATAATTTCAATATCCGCAGGGTCGAACGTTTCATGGTTCAGATACTGGAAGAAGGTATCGATCCCGTGTTGATACTCAATAAATCCGATCTGCCTTTTGATAAACAGGTGGTAGAAGAGGCGATCAAACATCTTGCCAGCAGGATGCCGGTGTTTTTCACCAGTATCCTTCATCCTGAGACAGTTTCCCGGTTACGGGAATCCATCTCGGAAGGCGAAACGGTGGTGTTTGTTGGTTCGTCGGGTGTGGGAAAGAGTTCTCTTGTTAATGCACTTTGTGAAAGATCAATGCTGTTGACATCGGATATAAGCCAGTCCACAGGAAAAGGACGGCACACTTCCACCCGCCGGGAGATGGTCTTGATGGACGGTTCAGGTGTTTTAATAGACACTCCGGGGATCCGTGAATTTGGATTGGCTGTAGATAATCCCGATTCACTTGCTGAAATGTTGGAAATTTCCAGCTATGCAGAATCGTGTCGCTTCAAGGATTGTACACATACCAATGAACCTGATTGTGCTGTGCAGGAAGCAGTCGACAAGGGCCTGTTAGATACAAAAGTGTATGAAAGCTATCTGAAACTAAAGCGGGAAGCCTGGCATTTCTCCGCCTCCGAACATGAGAAACGTAAAAGGGATAAATCTTTTACAAAGCTCGTGGAAGAAGTGAAGAAGCGCAAAGCAAATTCCTGATTTTATTTTTATATGGTGCAGGTTTCTTCGGATTCCTGCACTGTATTGTATTATTTTTTAGACATACAAACTTTAGGGTAGAATGGTTTTTGTTTTGTCGGTAAAACGATAAACATCTATTTTTGTTTTGTGTATAAAATAAAAATGGACTATATTTGTATTGTTTGGAGAATAAATATAGAAAGATATGGATAAAAATATTCTGAAAACGGTTATCGCTGACAATCAAGTGGAAGTCCCCAAATATAAGGTGATTCCACGAAGTTTCACTTTTGAGGAGTTTGGAAATTATGTTTTTGTGGGTATTCGGCGAGCGGGAAAGTCTTACCTGTTATATCAACGGATGCAGCAACTACTAGCACAAGGTGTACAGTGGGATGAAATGCTTTATATCAATTTTGAAGATGAACGTCTTACCGGAATGAAAGCAGAAGATTTAAATCTGTTATTGGAAGTTCATTTAGAAATGTATGGAAAGAAACCTCTTTTGTTTTTAGATGAGGTACAAAACGTTTCCGGATGGGAAAAATTTGCTCGTCGTATGGCTGATACGAAACATCGAGTTTACATTACGGGAAGTAATGCTAAAATGTTAAGTCAGGACATTCAGACAACTTTAGGTGGACGTTATATTCCTATTGATGTTTATCCGTATTCTTTCAAAGAGTTTTTGACGGCAAACGATGTTTCTGTTACTTCCAATCACCTGTTATCAACGGAAGGCAAAGCCGAAGTATTGCGAAAATTCAATGACTATTTCTATTTTGGCGGATTCCCGGAAGGAGCTGATTTATTGGTTAAACGGGATTATCTGACCAGTGTTTATCAAAAAATCTATCTGGGAGATATAGCAGCCCGTCATACGGTAGATAACACATTCGCTTTACGTATCATGTTCAAGAAACTGGCCGAAAGCGTCAAGCAACCTTTGTCATTTACCCGGATTGCAAATATTGTATCATCTACCGGAGCAAAGGTTGGAACGCAGACAGTTATAAACTACATGGAATACGCTAGAGATGCATGGCTTATTAATCCTATACAGAATATTGCAGGGAAATTGGTCGATAAAGAAACTTCACCTAAGTATTATTTCACGGATAACGGTATTCTGAATCTTTTTTTATTGGACGGGAATACTTCTTTATTGGAGAATATGGTAGCCGTGAATTTATTGCGTAAATACGGGCGAAATGATGCTGTTTATTTTTATAATCAAAGTATTGAGGTAGACTTCTACATTCCTGATGATTACACAGCTATTCAGGTTTGTTACAATCTTGACAATAGCGATGGAACATTTGACCGGGAAGTAAAAGCCTTGCTGAAAATTACCGAAGTCTTAGAATGTAAGAAACTATTGATTATTACCCGCGATACGGAACGGACGATAGAGATGGGCGGAAAAACAATTGAAGTCCTTCCTGTATGGAAATGGCTTTTAAGTTTGTAAGGAGCTTTCATATTTTGAAGCCAGCTAGGACTGAATGGCTTTTGTTTGAGTGCAAAGGAATGGATGTTATCAAATAAAATACTATAACGAATAAATTCATGATTAATAAGAAAGAACTTGTATTAAAACCTCTGATGGATGAAGATATACCATATTTTGATAAATGGTTGGATAAGGAGTATATATCGAAATGGTTTGGTGATAAAGAGGATTGGCTGGATGAGATAAGGGAAAGAGATGGGAAATATGACTTCTTAAAGCACTTTATTGTTTGCCATGAGGATCGGAGGATTGGGTATTGTCTTTATGCTGATTGCTTTTTCTTGAAAGATTTGGAAGAAGACGGGCATGATTTTAACGCGCTGTATGGAGATGTAGTAGAGGAAAATCATACATTTGAAATTGGTTATCTGATCGGTGAGGAGGAATATTTGAATAAAGGTCTTGGCAAAAGGATTATTCAGATGTTGGAGGAAAAACTTGTTGAAATCGGAGGCAAAGAAATTGCGGCAGATCCGGTGGAGGAAAATATTATTTCTATAAAGGTATTACTGAGAAATGGCTTTCAGAAGAAAAGCGATGGAGACTATAGAAAAGTAATAATAGATCGTTAAATCATTCAATTATGAATATTACAATACTGAAATCCTCTTGCTATTCTCTCCGGATTTGTTACATTTGCAGAGTACATATATTATTAATAAAGAAAGGAGAATCCTATGAGACGTCCTGAAATAGTAAATCGCATCCGTGAAGTTCTTCGTCGTGTTGCCCCAGATGCTCAAGCTATACTTTATGGAAGTGAAGCGCGAGGGGATGCTCGTCCTGATAGTGATATAGATGTACTGATACTGGTAAATAAGGATAATATTTCACTGAAAGAAGAACAGGAAATAGCTTATCCTCTTTATGATATCGAGTTTGAAACAGGTGTCATAATTAGTCCGCGAGTTTTCCCTAAGAAGTTTTGGAATAATCTGATTACTCCTTTTTATGAGAATGTAATGAAGGAAGGAGTAGTATTATGACAGACGATGAGAGAACAGCTTTGATCGCTTTACGTTTGCAAAATGCGAAAGATACTTTACAGGAAATTACTGTACATATAGAACATGGTTTTTGGAATACGGCGACTAATCGAATGTATTATGCTTGTTATTATGCTGTAGCTGCATTATTGCTTAAAAAAGGCATTAGTGTCAAGACCCACTCTGGGGTGAGACAGGCATTTGGAAAAGAATTTGTTGTATCGGGACAAGTATCAAAAGAGCAAGCTCGCTTTTTCTCTATTCTATATGATAATCGTCAGACAGGTGACTACGATGATTATATTATGATGACGCGGGATAAAGTGGAAGAACTTTACCCACAAGCTATTGTTTTTATTGATTCGTTGGAAAAACTGATTTTAGAATAATTGTATTGTTATAGTAAATTGTCAATTTGGTAATTATCCTCTTATTTCCCGGCTCTCGATGAAGAGGGGAGATAAGAGGATAATTTTTTTCTGCTTCACCGGGATTTGAGGTTTGACATAAAGATATTCCATAGAAGATAGAAGTATATTTTAGTTAGATGATAATGCCGATCATTGTAATGTTTTCAGAGCAAGTGGTAGGGAAAAGGCGAGACCAGCTACAATTTGTTTATTGAAAACGATCTGCCGAAAAGATGCTTCTAGCTTTTGGGGAGCTGTATATACTCCATTTTAGGGAGTAATAATTGAAGAAAATCTATTCCTTTTTCATGTGTTAAATTTTTCATCACAATGATTACCCCCCTTCATTGTGATGAGTGTGCGGAGTCATTGTGATGACTTCGTGGGGAGATTGTGATGATGGGGGAGAATCATTGCAATGATTTCCGGGAGGAACGGGGATGAAGGGAGGGAAACGGGGCGGTGAGGTCGGTTTGTTCCTCTGGAACAAGGATTTGGGAGGGGAGTGCTGTTAGCTGGGGAGGTGAAAAACGAACAATTTGAAAGGGGGGAATGTTTATCTTTATCTTTTTGATCGATCTGAAAATGAATGGAGGAAGAGTTATGAAGAGAAAAGATTTTTGCGGGCTGATGGCGACGCAGGAACAGGATAAACGTAGGCGGGGAGATGAGAGTACCGCCGATCTGTATAGAGCTGTACGGAACCATTTCGAATGCTTTATCACAGATGTAGGGCCGGCACATAAGGATGTGACGGCGGAACTTGTGCAGGACTTCCAGTTGTGGCTGCAGAGGAAAGGGCTGCGTGTCAATACGGTGAACAGTTACCTCAGTTGCCTTCGGGCGATGTATAACCGTGCTTTGCCGTTCGGTAGGGGACGGCAGGAGAGATCGCCTTTTGCCGGACTGCGGTTGAAACGGGAGGAGACACGTAAACGGGCTGTGCCGGTGGAAGTGATAAAGAAGATCGCTTCACTCGATCTGAAAAAGGAACCGACCAAGCAACTGGCAGCCGACCTGGCACTGTTCACTTTCCTTGCCTGCGGTATCCCTTTTGTGGATATCGTGCATCTGACGGGCGAGAACCTGGTGGAGAACGGTACGGTGCTTGAATACCGCCGTCAGAAGACGGGGGTACTGATCCGGATGGAAGTGTCGGCGGAGATGCGGATGCTCATCGACCGCTACTGCAGTGCAGAGCGGCACTATCTTTTTCCGGTATTATCGGAAGATATGACCCACGAACAGTATAAAGCCTGTCTGGCAACGGAAAACCGATACCTGAAAGATATCAGTGTGATGCTGAATTTGCCGGAAACATTGACGACCTATTCGTTCCGTCATGCCTGGGCTTCGGAGGCGTATCACCTGCATGTACCTATCGGCGTGATCAGTCAGGCATTGGGACATACGTCGGAAAGGACAACCCGTATCTATTTAAAGGAGTTTGACGTATCGGAAGTTGCCAAAGCAAACCGTCAGGTTTCTGAGACGATCGGCTGCTATTTGCGGGTGGGGTAAACCTTATTTATATAATAAGGGAGAACATCCTCTTTCTGTCTTACAATCAGTGTTTTATAAATAAGAAAAATACTGAATTGTAATGAAGTACGTGACAAACGTAAGAAGAAAAAAATGAAAAAACAAGGAGTGTAGGGTGTTTTCTTAAAAAAAGCGTATTTATTTTACTAAATTTCACAAGTTAACCTATTTTTTAGCCATAGTATATGATTTTCATTACAAGATGGCATAAGACGGGCTGGGACTGCTATCGTTTTTAAATCTGTTAAGAGAAACTGTTATTCCGGCAGTACCGTTTCTTCCTCCAAAAAGACTCAAAAAGACATCAATCCTTCATTTTTCACCCTGAAAATTTCCTTAGCGGACACTTTCAGGGAGGGCTTTTTTTACCCTCTACCCTTATTATATAAATAAGGTGGATATTTACAGAGAGTTAGTGATAATCATGGTTACTGTTCAATATTGAACATACTGGTATTATATATTAATATGTATAGGATAAAAGGTCTACACCGGAAAATACAGGCAAGAGCAATCTTCCTGTTACTGTTCAACTTCCTTTTGGGGATAGGAGCGGATGCCCAGACTACGACCTATTATAAGGCTGAATCATTCCTATTTTCTTTCCGCCGGGACAACGACCTGTTCCTTGCCGATTACGGAGATAACGCCTACCAACTGGAACGGATGGGCGGTTTACTCGACGCATCCCGCGATCAAATCCTGAAAGGCGACTGTCACCTTTTGATCGTCTCGCATGTGAATGCCTATGAATACGAAGATGAAGAGGTTGTGAACGAAGCCTCGCTGCGTGCGGGTCGTATCCGTGCCTACCTGAAAACCCGTTTCGATATTCCCCATGATTGTGTCGCCTTTTATATCGACCGTAGCGGAAACTATCGCGATCGGGTACATGTCTATAAGGTATATAAACCACTTCCGTGGTTTGCAAACATCTCGATTCATTACAGTGAAAGCCGTTACCCGGTAGCGGTAGAGGCTGCCATCGGTGAGTATGGTGCAGTCCCTTATGTAGACCTGTACCGTCGTGGCGAGACAGGAGGTTACGACCGTGAAGTGTACCGTATCGACGATCCTCTTTTCGACCGTACGGAACTGGAAGATTACCGTTTGGCTTCCGTAACGGATACGGTACGCCGTAGTAAACGGATAGAAGAGCCGGACATTGCTTTAGCTACGACCGTAACAACCAGGGAAACAGTGCGGGTGGTGACAAAACAGAAAGATACAGTCGGCAAAGAAGTTGTTCCCGAGGAACAAAAACGGTCAATCGAATCTGTAAGGATGGAAGAAACTCCGGTGAAGCAAAGCCCTGTATATCTAGCTGTGAAAACGAACCTTCTTCCCTGGTGCGGTGTAGTCCCGTCAATTCGTTTAGGAACCGGTGATACCAAAATAGAAACGGGTGCATTCATGCCGAACCTGGAGGTGGAGTGTTGTTTCGCCGGTCGTTGGTCGGTAGCCTTGTCCGGCATATATTCCGACTTTGCTTATAAAGATAAGACGCGTGACTGTTGGGCTGTGTCCGAAATCTCCCTCGAACCCAGCGTCTGGCTATCCCCTTCGGGAAGGTTTACCGGATTGAATACCGGTTTGTTCGCAGAATATGGAGATTTCGATGTGCGTGGAAGCGCGATCGACCTGTCGGAAGATATGCTTTACGGACGGACAGGTTGTTTTTGGTCGGCAGGTCTGTCGATGGGTTATCGCTTTTCTTTGGTCGGTGGCTTTGGGGTAGATATGCGTGTCCGTGCCGGTTACCGCAGTGTTTTCAGTGGGAAGAAATACCGCTATGATCCGCTCGATAACCGTAATTATTTGGAAACGCGTTTTGCTTCGACGGGTTTTATGGTCGGTTTAAAGATCAGCTTATCATATCGTTTTCAAATCAGATAGGAGGTATTTTATGGAAAGAGATAAAAGAAATAAAAGATATGTAATGATACAGGTAGCCGTTTGTGTGATCTGTGCCGCATGGATTATGGTGATTTCGTCTTGTGCCTACCGTATGACGGACGAGGATTGGGAGAAGAATGGGAAAGTCCGTTTGCTGCTTCGCAAGCAAAACAGTAGTTGTCCGGATAATATGACCTGGTATTTTTACCCGGAAGATTCGGAGAGTCCGCTCATGCGTACAGGTGACGCTTCGGGATATGAGGGTACGTTGCCTTTGGGGCGTTACCGGGTAGCCGTCTGTAATACAGGTTGTACGGGTGTCACGCTTGAAATGGAGAAGGGATATGAGGAAGCCTGCGGCAGGGCACAACAACTTTCTTCGTTAAAATCGAGTTCCGTACAGATCGCCTGTCCGGGTAGCTTGTACGGCACAGGTCTGGAGCAGATCGAGGTAGTCGGAGGTGAAACGGTAGCAAAGGAATTAACTCCGGCAAACCTTGTCCGTACATTGGAAATGAATATAAAGGTTACAGGAGGAGATAAGGATGATGTCGTTCCGGCGGTCTTGTCCGGAAGGTTGACCGGTGTTTCGTCACGGGTTCATATCCCTTCCGGCAAGCCGCTGTTCGATACGCCTGCTTTTATGACGTTCGAGCCGGAAGAGGTCAGCCCGGGTGTATATGCCTCTTCGCTGAGTTTGTTCGGTTTATCCCCGGGTGAGGGAGAAGAGGAAGGCAAAGAACCTGTCGACCTTAGCCTGACGATGACACTGGCGGATGGAAGCGAGGTTGCTTCATCGACGGATATAACGGAAGAGGTGAAAGATGCGTTCACCGCAACTGTCACGACACATGTGATACTTGACCTGGTTGTCCGCTATGATGAAATAAGCGGTTTAACGATTACGCTGACGGACTGGAAACCGGGCAGTGACGGTTCGGGTGTAGTTACTCCTTAATAACAATATAAAACACTGGTATAATATGAAAACAGAAAAATTATTGATCATGAGTCTGTTGGGAACAGCTTTCTTAGGCGGTTGCACAAACACGGAAGAGCCGGTAACGAATGGAACGGCGCAGGCAATAGAGGTGAATGCCGGAATAGCGGAGGCTACCCGTGCTGTGATCAGCGGCGGTTATACGAACGACCTGGAAGTCTCGTTCGTCCGTCTGGATAACCCCGGAACAACGGGTGCTCAATGGAATAACCCGTCGATCGATGCTGTCCGCACAGGTGGAACAGGTAACACGGTTCTAACGTTTGAACCCGAACAAACCTATCTGGCGGAAGACGGCGAATCGATTCTGATCGGCTACTATCCCCGAAAGGCGTTGAACAGCGGAACTACTAACCCGGTCAGTGTCACTTACACGATTACGGGTGAGGAGGATATAATGGCCACGGGAGTCCAGACCGGTTCTTTGACGGATAAGTTTGAGACTTTTACCTTCAATCATCTATTGACCCAATTGCAGTTCAAATGTACGGGTTCTGCCGGAGCGATCGCAAAATGGACGGCGATCGCTTCCATCAAAGTGAAGAATGTTGCCACGGGATTGAAACTATCGCTCGATAAAACCAAGGGTGCCCAACTTATGGCAACAGGTACGACCAACCAAACGCTGACAGTTAAAAACTGCCCTTCTACAGTTTCTGCTCCGGATGCTGAAAAGCCTTCGACCGGCTATCTGTTGCTTTACCCGACAGCGAATATGGGAACAGAAGATTTACCTGTCAGTTTAGAGGTGAAAGGAACTTATGACGGAAATCCCAAAACATTGAACGTAACCGTCTCCAATATCAGTGAAGGCGTGAAAGCCGGTTATTCGCACCTTATCACGCTCACCTTTACGGAGGACGGCAAAATAGCGGTAGAAACCGGTATCGCCCAGTGGCAACCGGGTAATAACGGCAGTACTATCATTACCCCCAAAGAGTAACCTTTCCCCTCTTCGAGAGGGGGCAGGGGGTGTGTAAATTAAAAAAACAAGACAACTATCAAAATCATGAATAACTTCATAGTCATAGCATTCATATCCATCGCCATCCTTCTGGGCTTCGTCGCCTGTTCAGACAGCAATCCTACTCCGGAACCGGTTCCGGCAACAGCGGTCTGCCTGGAAGGTGCGATCGGACAATCAACGCGCGGAGTGATCGGTTCCGGCTATGAAAAAGATTTGGAGGTTTTCTTTGCCCGGCAGGATGAAACGACCGTCCCAGGAGAAGGTTATGGCACATGGGGTATATATGAAGCAGTACGAAGAGGCGGGAAGGGAAACCGTCCGATCGTATTCGCCGAGTCCCAGTCATATCCGGAGGACGGTCGCCGTATCCGCCTGCACGGCTATTATCCGGCAAAGGGTGAGTCGGAATCCGTTGCAGGAGCGGGCAAAGTAACCTTTACTGTTGACGGAACGACGGATATTATGTCAACGGGAATCCTGACGGGTAGCGGGTATGCACCGATACAAACCTGTATGTTCCGCCATTTACTGACACAGGTTCGTTTGGTTTGTTACAGCGACCATGCTGATGGATGGGGAATAATAAAAACGATTGAAGCGGTAGACGTACATACACGGCAGACACTGGATTTGGAGCAGGAAACTCCCCGTTTAAACGATATATCGTCAGATGATTGGATAAAGAATATCCCGGTGCAGGATATAGCGAACCTGCCCATTCCGGAGGTAACGGTCGGTGAAGACCTTCCCGAACCGCAAGGATATCTCCTGCTTCCGGTTTCTCAGGTTGACGGAACAGCGGAACACCCGTTGCACCTTCGGATAACAACGACGAAAGACGGCAGGGGAACCGAACATGAAACAGTTTCGGAGGTCTCCTTCCATATCGAAGGTGGCTTTCAGACAGGTAAAAGCCATGTTGTAACACTCTTCTTTACGGATAAGAGTAAAATACAAACAACCTCTGTCAGTGTGGAAGCCTGGACGGATCATGAACAGGATGATATGCCGATATAAAATATTAAATATAAACACTTTAAAACGAAGGAAAATGAAAACAACTAAGACAATGTGGGTTATGTTGATAGCCCTTCTGACAGCGACAAGCTGTTCGGAGACAGAAACAGAGATCGGCCCGGAACCGGGTAACGACGGTCAGGTATCTTTAGGTATCACTCCCAATTTGAAAGTAGATGCGGGAACCAAGGCGGTAACGAAATCGGTAGTAAGCGGTGAAACGATCACCTATCCTGTGGAGCAATTCACCAGTTCCGATTATGCTCCGGGACTGGGTGTATTGGTAACAAACAGCGGAGCAACCGGCTGGTACACTCCCGACGGAACGGAATATACAGGTCACCATATCTGGTATATGGGGGATGAAAAAGGAGCGAACTGGATTTCGATCAAGGAAAAGAAGGATACTTATGAATCAACAAAAGAAGCCCCTTATTATCTGACAAAAGAGGTTGGAAAAGTGTATGCTTATTATCCTTATGATCCGGATCTTTCACTATCCATAAGCAAAGAATCCGACCTTAAAATCCCTGTAACAGTTCTCTCCAGCGGTGAAATCGATGCCACAGCAAACAATGCGAAAAAATATTGGAAAACCAATGCATGGGCGGCAACAGCTAAGGCCGATCTGGTAAACCTTTCACTCTCAACAGAAAAAGACTACCTGTATTTTGCCGGAGAAGAGGGTCGTTATGTCAATAACGGACGTGCCAGCGGAGAGACTCCTGTTGCATCGGATGCAGATCCGGATAATAAAAACGAAAAAAATCCCGGTTATAAGATCAATCTGGATATGAAACATGCTATGGCAATGATTTCATTTCGTGTGTACGACGGGGGACATCTGAGCGATAAGGACGTGAACTTCACCAAGTTTGAGATAAAGAATCATACCGGCGGTTCAAACCTGTTTAAGACTGGAGATGGAAAGATGGCATTGACAGACGGAACGATCACAGAAACATCGACTACTACCAGTCTGTCCCGTACGGTAACGAACTATATATTGATGAGACAGATCGACGAAGGAGGAACGGAAGGTGAACATGCTTTTATTGCGACAGGAACTTCTACCTCTTCAATAAACGGAAAGAATGTATCCCGGACGGTTAGTGCGGTAATCTACCCGATAATAAATTTTGGAGACAATGAGATAGATGTGGAAGTCACGTTGCAGGAAAGTTCAGGTTCATCTGTTGTTTACCCTATCACTCTGCCGGGAAATGCCTGGGAAGCAGGAACTAATTACATCTATACGTTCTCGGCTGGTCGTAACAAGCTGACAATAATGGATGTAGCGGTAGAAGCCTGGGTCGATAACGAACAGGACGAAATTCCATTGTAATAACTCCGTAAAAAGTGTAGCCCATGAAAAAGTTCTTATACCTATTACCGACTGTGTTTTTATTGCTGTGTACAGCTTGTACCGAGGCGGAAATAGTTCCGCCCGGGCCCGGTGGCGGTGATGCGGAAGAGGGTGTTCCTCTGAGTATAAAGAGCCTGGGCTTGTCGTTGGAGGTGGAGTCGAGAAGCATCGTAACGGGAGGCCCCGGCGATAAGACTCCCAACCCTAATCCGCTCACATCCGTAGGCGTATGCGTCACCAAAGAGAACGGTAGCGGTACAGTAAGTTTCTATGCGAGTGGCATCAAAAGCCAGTCGTTTACTTACAATGCCATTGCTGCCGTACCGGTCTGGGAATTAGCGGAAGGAGAGGAGCCCCTTTGCTTGTATACGGAGAAAGGGACAGTCTATGGTTACACCCCGTCCGAGAAAAGCGTGTCGCTTTCGGGAACTCCGAAAGTGCCGTTGATGAGTGGTGTCAAGGTGTTGGATAAGCAGAAGTTCAACTTTAATGACGGCGGTCAGCCGGTGGATGTTACGACCGATGTTCAATGGGAAACCGATCAGGATGATTATCTCTACTGTAAGGCGACAGGGCAGGTAGACCGTTGGCATCCGGAGGTGTCGCTTCTGATGCAACATGCGCTGGCAAAGGTGAGTTTCCGCGTATCGGAGGAGGGAGAGGCTTTTGCCGGTTGCCTGATAAAGAAGGTGGTACTGAAAAGTAGCGGAGGATTTAAAAAGTCTACCTCCGCCAAACTGAACCTTTCGACAGGCGGTTTGGAAGGTACGCTGACGGCAGTCGATCAACTGATGTTTACGGCAGATGGGGATATGCGCGGTATCGGAAGTGTACAGACAGCGGATGAAACCGGTCAAACGCCTGTCCAGGCTTTCGGGTTGGCTATTCCGGTGACAGATGTGAGTGCCACATTGGAGCTGACGCTGAATGACGGCCGGGTATTTGCGATGAAACCGTCCGGGAGTAACGGGACTGATCCGGGCACGTTTACAGCCAAGTGGGAGAAGGGATATAATTATATCTATAATATCCGCATGCAGGCGCAGGGGATTGAATTGACAGATATCCGGGTGGCGGACTGGAATGATGGCGGGGAGTATGATATTCCGATGGAATGAGGGTTACTATCAGTCACTGTATAAAAGCATTATAATAATGAAACGGTATTTGATATATCTGATAGGATTACTGGCCGGTTGCACAGCCGGTCCGGTGGAGGAGATGCCGGAAACGGCTCGGCTGGTGGCGGTCAGTTTCGGCAAGCCGGATTTGGGTGTTCCGGAACTCCTGACCCGTGCAGAGGAAACTGTTTTTCCGTCACCGACTCTTTTACCTGTTGGGACGACCGTACGTGTCGGGGCATGGCTTACCGGTAAGGTAGGCGGTGAATCGCAAGAGGCTTCCTTCTCTACGGAGGCTCCTACGTTCGAGGCCACCTATGTGGTAAAAGCGGACGGTTCTTTGTCACCCTGCCTGGTTGATTCCGAAGGAAAGCGGGTGGAAGGAGAAGGCAAGGGGTTGATCGTACGGGGAGGCGTTTACGATTTCTATGCCGTTTCTCCGGCTCGTCCGCTGCAAAAAGGGGAGGATGGCTATTATAAGATAACAGGTATCCCCCATAAAGAAGATGTGATGACCGGCTTTGTTCGCGGGGTGGCGGTGACGAAAGATTCGCAACAGGTTACGCTCGGTACTTTCCGGCGGAAATGTGCGATGTTGGTATTCAATGTTGCCCCTTCCCCCGACAATGCCTCCTCTTTTAGGAAACTGTACGGAACGGGGCTGGTGATAAAAAGGATTTCCTCTTCGGGAGCCGACCTGATAGCAGGCAGCGATACCGGTATTCTTCCTACGGGAGGAGGTAGCGGGACGGATGCACAGGTCGTATTCATTGAAGGGGAGTTCGAGCCGGTGGAACCGGAATCCGATCCGGACAATTCGGGGTTGAACAAGACGAAAGGAATTATCCTTCCCAAAGACAGCCAGCCTTTCGAGGTAGAGATCGATGTGGTGAGGAACGATGAAACGGCGACCCTGAAAGCGACTATCGACAAGAATATCACTTTTGACGAAGGCAAACGCTATATTTTTACCTTAGAGGTGAAGAATAACGAAAGTAGCTTGCTGATGAAGGTGCTGGACTGGAATGCGGTCGTTTTCACAGACGATAATGTGGGAAGTCCCGATACCCCTTATCCTGATCCCGACATCAATGAAGGGATCGGTACGACTGTAACGGTTGTGACGTGGAAGGAAATAATGTGGACTGGAAATGGTAATGTCGGGGGAGGGGAGATAGTTGACGAATATATATAATCGAAATACAATGAAACGAGTAAGTAAAATAAGGTTGTTTGTATTGTTGTTTCTGTTGGTTGCAGGCGGTTGTACACGGACGGAAGTAGAAGAGGGAGGGATTACTCCGCACACATTGGCAGATGTGGATGCCAGCTTTAACCTGAATGTGCAGGCTACCCGGACTCCCGTTACCCGTAGCATTACTTTCACCTCTGACGGCACGATCGACTCGGATACACTGGTTGTAGGAGGAAGGGACTCGGTACAGACTAAAGCTGTCGCTCCGTTGTCGGAGGTGCAGGAAAATCAGATTGCCAGCCTGTGGATCGGGCAGTACGATGCGGCGACGGGTAAGCGTTTGCTGAACGAGTATCTTCCTTCTATGACCGGTACTACCGTCAACCTGAAACTGAAACAGAGCCAGAAAGATAGTAAGAGCCATGTTTATTTCGTGTCGAATGCCGGTGATCTGGGTGCGATAGCCGATGAAACGACCTTAAAAAAGCATACATTGGCTTATACTTCGACCGCTGAAGGATTGCCGGATAATTACTTATGCAAGATGATGGGAAAATGGGAGGGCGTGGTTCAGGCTGAAGGTATAAAAGATATTACGGTGGAACTGACGCGTCTCATTGCCAAGATCACGTTTACCTATTCGGTAGGTAGTGATTTTACATTTGAACCTGCTTCCGTCGTTTTGAAGAACGCACCGACCCTGTCGCAGATTGAAGCTCCCGAAACGCAGTTGACAACGGATGGTATCGGTTATGTCACCTATACGGGTACGGCGAGTGGTTCCGGTGCGACTGTTTACTGGTATTTGCCTGAGAATATGGCGGGTACTGTCAGCGGGGCTGATGCTGTCGACGTTGAAAAAAAGAAGATCGGAACGGGTGTGACGAATGCAACCTGTATCGAACTGACCGGAGAGGCTGTGCAGGGTGGAGTATCGTATAAAGATGTTACGTTCCGGTTTTATCCCGGTAGCGACAAGAACAATTATGATATTGTACGCAATTCCCACTATACCATGAATGTGACTTTGATAGGTATAGACGTTTCCGACGAACGTATTACTGTCGGTGAGATACCTCCTATCGAGGTAGATCCGACCAGAATGCCCGCTAAGAAAGGCGGTGAAAAAGAGATACAGATCACAGCCCGTCCGGGGCAGCAGTGGGTGTTCGATATGCCTTTCTGGTTGTCAGCCTTGTTGGACGGCAGTGAGATCAAGCCGGGGGCAACCATAACACATCAGGGGCCTGCCAATGTCGTCTTTAAGGCTGTGGAGGCCAATCCGAAAGCGGAAGAGAGATCAGTCTCTTTTAAGATAGATGTAAATGGAGAGGATCAGGAAATAACAATCATTCAAAGCGGTTCGACCCTGACAAAAGGAAAGGATATTTCGTTGGCGGCAGTAACGGATTCGGAAGGAGAATCGACTTTTACTGCAACTGAAGGCTTGCAATGGCAGGTTGCTTTAAACGGTGACGGCTGGCTGGATTGGGCTGTTCCTAATTCGACTACATCGGGTAGTGAGGCTCCGGACGGTGAGCAAACGTTGAAAGTAAAAGCGACGGCTGTCAATCCATCGTCCCAGGTGCGCAACGGAAAGATAATAGTGAAAGCCGGGGCATCCGTGGGTGATCCTGCTTATACTAATCTGAAACAGGAAATAACCGTAGAACAGTCGGGGGCTACTGTGACGGGTTCTACGCTGAGCGATATTGCAGCCAAAGGAGGAAGTGGCGAGTCTTCATTTACGGCAACCCCCGGTTTGGATTGGGTAGCCAGTGTACTACCCGACGGCTGGATTTCTTTAACGGGTGGGACTTCGGGAACTCCAACAACCGGTACAGCCCAAAAGATTACTTTTGATGCTGCTGTTAATCCGGATGCTTTTACTCGTGAGGGGGTAATCACTGTAAAGGTCGGTAATGCGGTCAGTGGAACAGATGCCGGCTTGACGAAGGATATCAAAGTAACTCAAAAAGCTTCAGAGTTGACTGCTTCCGGTGATCCGATCACATTGGCAGCTACCGCAGATGCCAGCGGCACATTAACATTTAAAGGGACTCCCGGATTATTATATTCTGCAACCTCGCCTGATTGGTTGGTATTGACGGGTACAACTTCCGGTACTACCGATGGTAACGAACAGACTTTTGGATATAAAACGAGCGAACTCAATTTGAATAGCACAGAGAATACCGGTAATATATCGGTAAAAGCCGGAAATATAACAAAGGATGTGGCTATTAAGCAGTCGGGTTCAACTTTTACTGTATCTAAAGATGTGATAGATCTGCCGAGTACGGAGAGTTCCGACTTTATAACTGTGAATGGAACAGAAGGTTTACCGTGGACAGTGACTCGTGAGGATGGTAGTAGTACTGCAATATCGTCGGATATTGAAAATTCTGTAGCGACAGGAAGTGATCAGACTTTAACGTTTAATGCAGAGGCTAATATTGAGGAAGCTCGTACTGCAACGTTTATTATCGCTGTGACAGGGGGAAACCATTCAAAAACGGTTACGGTAAAACAAAAAAAGGCCATAAAAAATGCTGTTACGATTACTCAAGATATAGTAGATGCTTTTGTTGCAGCTCGACCTGATGAGTATTATCTTCCTTTTGCTCATGATCAAGGAAATGTGAGATCGGCTGAATATGTTGATTATAAGGGGGATTCCAAAACTTGCATTCTGAAAGAGACCTATATTATTGAGGTGGATAGTACAGAGAGTTGTGGTTGGGCTTACACTACTTCTGCAAGGGATTATTGTTTGAATAAAAAGGATGGCTGGCGCTTACCTACTATTATAGAGCTGTATTCAATTAGAAAAACGTATCAGTCTAACTCTGAGTATTTTGTCGGTGGATTTAGTAATTCTTTTTATTGGAGTTGCTCGGTTAATAGAGATAATATACACCGTTCCATGGTGAAAATATTAGAAAAAGAGGAAAGTCGTAGTTATGATTATGGTAACGCGGATGCAGATGGACGGTGCCTACGTTGTGTCAGAGAAGTCAAGTGACCGGTCTCTGAAATTAGAAAATAATATATATAACAGATTATGAATAAAGCAGATTTAGTAAACGAATTGGCTGTACAGATGCATGTCACGCAAGAACAGTCGCGTAAATTTGTAAATACCTTTCAGGTAGTATTGACGGAAGCGATCAAACAGAATACTTCTGTCGTGTTACAAGGGTTCGGTAGTTTCATGCCCTGGAAACAAAATGAGCGGGAAGGGCGAAATCCCCGAACAGGTGTTTCTTATATGATCCCGGCACGTACAAGTGTTAAGTTCAAACCCGGAAAGTTTTTACTCGAAGAGTTGAATCCCTGAAAATAGATTGTATTTGGGGTGCAGATTTTTAATCTGATGGATTTTAAATCTGTGTCCCAATACATCTTGTTATGTGATTTTCCCTATTGATTATTCAATGCCTATCAGAATATATCATGAAGAAGCTGAACAAATTAGAAGCATTATTCCCTAGTGGTAAGGTGCCCGATGCGAGAGTTTTTAACCGAAGTCTCGACAAAATGTCGAAAGAAGGTCGCAACCATTTACGTGAAAAGATTTATAAGTTAGCCTTCACGATATGGTCTACCTTACCAAAAAAACACCAGAAGTTCATCCGGGAAGTAATCATCCATGACCGCCAGTCATATATCGATTTCATAATACAAAGAACCGTCATGTCTTGCCTTCGCTGTCCGCTCCGGTATCCTATCTTGTTTATCCGAATGCTTCACTTGACAGAAGTCGTTGAACGGACTGCACAAACCTCTATAAATCATATTGCTATGTCCGTTCTGATCTGTTTCCAGATTTGCGGAAAGGTCGGAACACTTGCCGGGCATATCGGCAAGGATGAAATTGCTTACGAAGAGGCGTTAGTGTTGATCGGTAAGATGACGCTGGTAGAATTTAGTGGGGTGTATTGAATAAAGTCTTGTAAAACTCGGATGTTTGTTAAGTGTTATAGTATTTTCCGATGCCACCGAATCCCGTTATTATTTTATTCTCTCTCGTTTTATTGATAAAGTTGTTTAATCGTTTTTCAAATTCTTCTGGTCGTTTTCTTGCTGCTTCAACGTATGCGATTCGGATACGTTTATATGGGTCGGAAAATTGTTGATAGTTTTTCCATACTATCTTATCTTCTTTCAGTTTGTCAATTATATCGTTTGGGAAAATAAAAGGATCAGACAGAACATTTCGTATTTTGTCTTCAAATTTGGGGTGTATCATTTTATTTTCCAATAGCCATTTAAGTCTTTCTTTGTTGGCTTGCGAGTATGTGCTTTTGGAATTTCTAGGTGTGAAACGCTGAATTTTATGTTCTTTGTCAAGCGCTTTTATCGTACTGTCAATCCACTCGAAACAAAGGGCTTCTTCAACAGCGTCGTTGTATGTAATACTTTTTTTGTCTGACGACTTACAAGGGAAGACGAACCAAATTTCGTCTTTGGTTTCAAAGTTGTGTGTCAACCACTTTCTCCAATCTTCCCTATTTTCAAAATACTTTATTTTATCTTCTGTCGTCATAGGGTCATTTCTTTGTAAACTCGATCGGCTCGATGTCATAATTTAGGGTTCTGATGTCGCAATCTTCGTAATCTATTCCGTAACGCATCCTAACCATACCAAAATGAGGGGAGATATATGAAGGAAAAGTCGGATCGACAGAACACCAACCTGCACCTTCTATATAGCATTCGGGCCAGGCATGGGTACTTTCGGCTTTCCATTCGGGAACATAACAATATCCTACTGCAAAACGGGTCGGTATATTCATATAGCGCATCAATGCGGTAAATAAATTGGTATATTCGCTACAAGTACCTTTTCTTGTCTGGATAACTGTATTGACATCTACGGTTCTGCAAATCCCAGCATCGATCTGTTTGGCAATGGAGTCAGAAGGTGACAGATAGGTATAGACAAATTTAAGGGCTTTCTCTATTATGACAAAGGTCTGTGTTTCATCTTTGAACAGTGTATCGGCAATTTGTCTAACGTGTTCATTTTGTGCATCTATCAACGGGGTAGATTGCAAAAACCTAGCGATCTCTCTGTCGTATTCCCGTGATTTGTCATAGTTGGCTTCTTTCATTTTAGCCAGTTTGCTTCCATCCAGGTAGGGGTTGATAGTGGTGAGTGAAATTTCGTAATTTCCCCCGTTTTTCGATATTTGGGTAATCTGTTGAGGATAACAGTCTATTGCCTTAATATCAGGCTTCCTCACAGTAAAAGTAAAGTTGACGGTATCCTGGTTTTCCAGGCGAAAGTATTTGGAATATGATTGTGCAAAAGCAGATTGTGCAATAAACAGGCACGTAATCAGCATAAATGGATATTTACTCATGACGTTTCGTTTTATGATTTACAATTGGCGGCAAAGGTAGTAAATATTTGAGATGTAGGGATGAGGATAGGGGAAAGCTTTGGGGTGGGCAGCTGAGTGGAGTTGCTTGGGTTTCCTGTTTGGTTTATTGGGGGGTGCTGTTTTTGACCGAGATTGTGTACAGATTGCGCATTTCTATAAATCATGTTGCTATGGTTGTTTTGATTTGTGCTCAGATATGGACGCTTGTGGGATATTAACAAAAGTGAGATTACCAACAAAGAGGTGTTGGTGACAAGTTATCAAATATGATATTCAATTTATGAAAATTTCTATATACGACTATTTTTCTTCATTAAAAAAAAGTTGATAATAAAACATTCCTATTTCTTCATCATAACCACGTTTTATAAATTTTTCACCACCATGAATATTAATATCAAAATTTCCGTCTAGTTTAATCGTTGTCATGTTTCCAAAAGCTTTCTTTTTTAAAGCTTGAGGAGATGTGTTGAAATTGTTCTCAAATTGAAAATTTCTTTTTTCTTGAAATCTGTCTTTATGTTGTTTGAAATTCTGTATGAGTTCTGGATTTTCAAAGACGTCATGAATAAAATCATCTATATTAATGGATGGTTTATTTAAGGCATTTTTGCTTTTATTCAACAGTGATATTTTGTCGATTTTTCCTTCTGTTTCAGGTAATTTTGATATAAAATCACTGCATAAAGTAAGCATGTTTTTTGTTTGATTGTAACTGTCTTTTCGGAGATTGACATTTAGGAAATCTTCAGTCCAATATTTAGCTTCTAATCCTTTGTTTGTTGTGTCTATTATATCAACAATATAACCATTTTCTTTTTCAGTATTGAAAATTAAACATCCTTTGTCTAATTTGTTAATATTAATGCCTTGTTGACTTTCTATTTTAAAATTTTCTTCCACTGGATATACTTTTAAAAATGTATCTTTATTTTCTGATTTAAATATTCCAATAGCTTCAACTATATCATTATTAATTATACAGTTTTTAAAAAGAGCTATATAAAGATCTCCTCCTTTTATTTGAGGATGTTTACTTTGCTTATATAAATGTTTAGCAAGATTGATCGATTGTTCATGTAAAGAATTTGAATCACTAAAAATCTTAGATGCAAAATCATAAACTTCATTGTATTTCAAATCAATATCATGATGGAATTGATATAACTCTTGAAATTTAAATTTAGATAAGAAATAATGTGATATTAATTCATGTACTTCACTATCTACTATTACTGGATTCTTGGATAAAATAATTCCTTCATCTGCAACTTTATTTCCAACATTGTGGAGACTAAAGTTTTCCATATGCGCATCTATGAAATTTATATTCATTTTTTTCTTTTGTATTCAAGATATTTATTATAAACTATAGATTTTTGTCTATCCATTTCTGATAATAATTTGTCTTTCAGTATTCTTCTAGTTTTCGAATCTAAAGTTTTTTCAGGTGATAGAGAAGATATATTTAATTCAAATTCGGATTTACTCCCTTTGCTAGTCATGTAATCAGGGAATCCCATACTAACGATCATTTTTCCTTTTTCTCCTCTGTAATTATAAGTAAATGAGGCATCAATACTCCATAAAATTAAATCTTTATGATATTTTGATTCATTCATAAAGTATTTTTTATCTAATGCTTCTCCTGTTAAAACTATTTTTTGCATTTTTTCCATCCATTTTATTTCTTTAGGTAATGTGCCGTCCTCAGGTTTTATAGAGATATCTTTTATATTATCACATGTAAAAAACTCAGATTTAAGATGATTTGTTAATCGATAGAAGAATACAAAACGATTTTCATTAGAGAAATCATTAAATATGATTTCTCTAAGTTTTTCTTTTTCAGGAATAATTTTTCTTTCTTTGTATTTTTTTATTTGTTGATTCATGATAAATATTGCTAATTCTTTTGTCTCTGGTGCAGTATGAGTTATGACAGCTCTCCCTTTACCTTTATCATTGATAAACTCAATACTTCCTCTGAAAAGATTTGTTTGTTCATACCAGGATTTATTTATATCTTTTCTTTGGATAATGAAATCTGCTTTTAGGTAATTGGGATTGTTTTCTACCCTTTTAAATCTAATAGGTTGTTCTAATGTACATGTAGGTAATTCTTTTTTTATGAAATCTGTTACATTAATTGACAAAATTTCCGGGTCAAATAATTGTTTATCAGAAACAAAATTAATATCTCTTGATATTTTTTTTTCATTATCTTCTTTTGCAGTAAAAGCATCTCTTATTTTATCAAATTCTTTAGGAGATAGTAATAATGTTTGCAATATTGGAACAATGAAATCTTTTTCAGAGTTTAAAGTAAATATACCTCTTTCTTTTAAAATTCTATGTAACTCTGATTGGGAGATAAACTTTTGATTCACAAAACCTCTCAATGATTCACCATACGGAATGATTTTATTTATATCATTGTGTTTAGTATTCATAATTAGAAAAAAGCTAATGGATTATTAAAATTGATGACTTTAACTGTTTTAGTATATTCTGCCTCTTGAAATTTTTGTTTTGCAATTGCTACGGCTTCTCCATGTTCTAATTCGCTATAGTCTGGAAATGCTATAATAACTTGACCGGCAAGAGATGTTGATATGTCTTTTGCTAATCCCATTAGTCGAGTAAAATCATCTTCATCAAAATTATCCAATACTCCAATAAAAAGGCATATTTCTTTATGATTATCTTTGTTTTCTAATTTTATTGGGATGATACTAGAGTTTAAATATTCTACAGGTAATATTTTCCCTGTATTTGTTCTATTTATTGGATTTATATTTTGTCCTGTACATGGATAATAAAAGGAATAATCATATTGATGATTTTGTACTTTTATATACTTCATTATTTCAAGAATAAATGCTACTCTTTTGTTGTCCATTATATAAATAGTTTTATTAGCATATCTATCTATTCTTGATGAAGAAATAATAGATATTAGATCATCATTACTTTCAGCCTTGTTATTTAACCAGAACAAAACTCCAATATCATTAATAGAATTACACATTCTACCATCTAATAGTCGTTCTTTTGTCTCTGAGTAATCAAAACATTCGAGTTGCATGATTAAATCCTCAACAAATCCTTTAAATAACTTAGTAGGACTATTAGGATATTTTTCAGTTTTATATTTAACTGATATTACAACATTATTTATTTGATTATCAACTAATGGATTAGAATATGAATATAAAAAATCAATTCCATGAGTTTCGCATGTTTTTCCTTTTCCATTCAGATGTTCATTGTTTGTTTTCATACAAGGTATAACAACTCCTTTAGCTGGATCATTCCATCCAATAATGGATAAGAACTTCTCTACGATGTCTTCTCCATATTCTCCAATTTTTTTAGACCATTCTCCCATGTAGTACTTTATGATAGTTATTTAAACTAAAAAATCAATATCTTGTTTATTTTTAAGTATTATGATTTTTTGTAGTTGTAATATTGATGTTAATTGATCTGTATTATTTATTAACATAACTCAAACTCTTCTCTTCTTTTATAGTTTGATATTTTATTTACAAGTTCTAAAACTCCTTCTATAAGTTCTAGAGAGTGTCTAATTTTTTTTGTGTATTTGTTCATGGATATAATACTAGTCGTTATTTTACAAAGATAATATTTATTATGTAATTGAGCTAAAATTTAATGAAAAATTTAAACTTTGATGGTTATGTAAGGTTGTAGTTAAGATTTTTATGGACATAATCTGTGTGCCTAACAGGAAGTAAAAGGCTTCTTTGTCCTAAAATAAAGAATGGATTATGAAAAAAGAGCTTGTCAAATCACTGATTACTATCAGACAAAATTAAATTTTGATATACAGCTATCACTTGTTTAATATAAATGATCTGCCTTCTATTAAAGATTTATAGTCTGTTTTCATTTGTTCAGGAAGAAATGATATATCTATAAAGTTATACCATAAAGGAAGTACTTTCCTAAACTTATCATATATATTTTCGATAACTTTATCTTCTACTTTCATCGTTTTTAGTAGATTGTCAAAGTCTGATTTCTTTAATTTACGCTTTTTCCCGTTTAGAGTGAGAGCTAGTTCCTCTGTGTCTTCAGGTATAACCAGTTTAGTCGATAAGAGGTCATAAGCAGGTGTTAGTGTGGATTCTTTTATCTTTTTGTAGAGAGAAAAGTTTTTTAGATGCATATCTGCATTACCTGTAAGATAACAGAATAATAAAACCTCAACGTAATTGATTAAGTCCAGGACGGGATTTGCAGAAAACTCTACAATCTTCCTGGCTATCTGTTCATGGGAGCCTTTGTATTTTTGTTCAGTTAGTTTCTCTGTTAACTGACACATATCTTCCATAGGTATTTTATTGCCTTTTTTGTCTCGATCTATTCGTTTGGTAATATATGCTAGCGAACCATCTTTAAAACGTATGAGTGAATGAGGAACGGTATTTATCTTTGCTAATCTGGCTAAATGCATAGTTAAGTCTTCATTTTCAGGAAGGTTAGCATATTGTTCAGTTTGTGGTTTGAGGATGTAACCTCCCCATAAACCTACAATTGTAAAACGTTTTTCTCCTCCTTTTTCTTTCTTTAAATCAACAGATAGTTTGGGTTGTACACCTGTGATAGTAACTTGCGAGCGTACCACTTCTAAAGCTAGCGATTCAATATCAGCTTTACTATAAGGAAGAAGGGGAGGTGTAGCTGTTCCGAATATTTTTTTTGAACATCGCGAATGAAAGTCTGTTTCGTGTTGTTCTAATGGCTGATAGCAATATAAACATCTTTCCATAATTGCGTATTAAAAGGATTGAACACTAACTGCACCGATGCAATCTTTGCAACAGGCCAATAATAAAGACATACGATCTCTATTGTCGATTTTCCAGTTTTTTTCGACAATATCTAATAACCAACCTTCAGGAATCAATCCATCAAAGAACGGATGCAATATATTGCTGGTATATGGCTTATCTGTCAAAGGCATTGTTAAACTGATCGGTTCTGCATCTTTACTTGCAAGATATTCAGGGTTATAGATAAATGTATAACCGTTTTCATCTTCTGTAAGAATCCCGGCAAAATTACTATACATATAAATTTTAGCCTGTTTCATGGTTCTATTAAATTATTCCTGTCCATAGGCATGGCACCGAGTTGCATTCCGAACAGTTTTAGTACTTGATTTACTTTATCCATCTTCAAGGTTTCTTTTCCTTGTTCAAGTTCACGTAGAAAGCGGAGACCGACACCAGCTTTCAATGCAAGTTCTTCACGTGATAATCCAAGCGACTTGCGCTTTGATTTTACGTATTCATTTAATGATAAGTTATTCATATTTGATACCTCTTCGGGTACAAATATAATGAATGTTTTTTATTTGATACCCGAAAGGGTATTTATTTTGTGGTTCTGATAAAAGAATACCCGAAAGGGTATCGATAATCCTACAGAATAATGATTGTTCTCCTGATAAACGTTAAATAAGAACCAGGATTTATCAGTGTGAAGGTTCGTGGAAAATAGTATTTTAAGATTTTGATTGCTTCTAAAGTCTTATTATATACTATTTTACACGAATGTTTTGCGCTGATATCCGCCTATCTACCTGCTTATACCTTTGTCTCGTTCTCCGGAAACAATCGTATTAATCATTAAATGTATAAAAGCTATGACATTAAAATTCAGAAAGGTGCAGCGTAAGGTTCTTAGTGGGGATGATAAGGATAAGGTTAAGACCTATGCGATGGCGAGGTCGTCGAGTTACTGTGATATGGCGAAGTTGTGTGAGTTGATCTCCAGTCGTTCGGCGATGTCGAGTGCAGATGTGAAGGCGATACTGGATTCGCTGAACTGGGCGATGAGTCTGGAGCTTCGTTCGGGAAGTATCGTTCAGGTGGGTGAGTTCGGCAATTTTCGTCTTTCGATCCGTTCGGGAGGGACTGAAACGAAGGAGGCGTTCAATGCTTCAATGATAAAGAAGGCGCGTGTGATCTTCTCGCCGGGAACGAGTCTGCGCTGGATGAGCGAGATCGTGAAGTTTGAGGAGGATGAAGCTACGAAGCCTAAGAAAAAAGAGGAAGGTTCGGGGTCGGGAGACAGACCGGAAATCGAGTAATTCAGTTTTAGTATTAATCATTAAATGTATAAAAGCTATGACATTAAAATTCAGAAAGGTACAACGTAAGGTTCTTAGTGGGGATGATAAGGACAAGGTTAAGACTTATGCGATGGCGAGGTCGTCGAGTTACTGCGATATGGCGAAGTTGTGTGAGTTGATCTCCAGCCGTTCGGCGATGTCAAGTGCGGATGTGAAGGCGATATTGGATTCGCTGAACTGGGCGATGAGTCTGGAACTTCGTTCGGGGAGTATTGTGCAGGTAGGTGAGTTCGGTAGTTTCCGTCTTTCGATCCGTTCGGGAGGGGCTGAAACGAAGGAGGCGTTCAATGC